>Ga0182024_10016794_pt1 | contig 13829 bp, 19 predicted proteins | sample P32metaG_FD_120480 | JGI IMG/M metagenome (GOLD analysis project Ga0182024, IMG submission 120480) | Permafrost microbial communities from Stordalen Mire, Sweden - P3-2 metaG (Illumina Assembly) | ecosystem: Environmental > Terrestrial > Soil > Wetlands > Permafrost | place: Sweden: Stordalen... | reverse complement strand
TGATCACGGTGATTGACGTCGACGCCGCCTCGGCCAGCACGCGATCGAGGTCGTACTGTCGCTGGTGAGGGTCCAGGGTGCGTCGTGGTGGGTCACTTGAATGACACTAGGAGGCCGCGTCGAAATCGCGCACTTGACAAACTCTTGGCTAACAGTCAGAATTGATACATCATCCAGAGCGACTGAGGGACGGGCCCGTTGAAGTCGCGACAACCAGTGTGATCAAAGAGCGACCCTCTTCATACCAGGTGCCAAAGCCCGAACGATGAAGAGGGAGTTATGAGTTTCGCTATAGGTCTTTTATGTCGAGAGTGCGGTACCACCTATCCCAGCGAGGCTCGCTACTCCTGTGAGTTCTGCTTCGGTCCGCTCGGGGTCTGCTACGACCTCGAGGCGGCCAGGGGAGTGGTCACGAGAGAATCAATCGCCAGCGGTCCTCGCTCCATCTGGCGTTACGCAGATCTGCTGCCCGATCCCGGCGACGAGCCAGTGGACCTGGGTGCGGGCTGGACGCCGCTGCGACGTGCGACACGACTGGCCGACGTGCTGGGCGTGAAGGAACTCTGGTTGAAGGACGACACGCGCAACCCCACCGGATCGTTCAAGGACCGTGTGGTGTCGGTGGCGCTCTCGAGCGCGCGTCGGTTGGGCTTCACGACCGCGGCCTGCGCGTCGACGGGCAACCTGGCGACGTCGGTCGCGGCCCACGCGGCCTTCATTGGTTGGCCGAGCGTCACCATCATTCCCTCGGACCTGGAGAAGTCCAAGATCGCCATGACCGCCATCTTCGGTGGCACGGTGATCGGGGTTGAGGGTAGCTACGACGACGTCAACCGACTCTGCGTCGAGCTGGTGGCCGAACATCCCGACTGGGCCTTCGCCAACGTCAACCTGCGCGCCTACTACGCGGAGGGCTCGAAGACCCTGGCCTTCGAGATTTGCGAGCAGCTCGAGTGGCGCACCCCCGACCAAGTGGTGGTCCCCATCGCCTCGGGCAGCCAGTTCACGAAGATCGCCAAGGGCTTTCACGAGTTCATCGAACTCGGTCTCGTCGACGGACCCGCCCCGGTGCTCTTCGGCGCGCAGGCGACGGGTTGTTCGCCGGTGGCGACGGCCTTCAGCCAGGGGGCCGACTTCATCACCCCCCAGCGCCCCCACACCATCGCCCGTTCGCTCGCCATTGGCAACCCGGCCGACGGTCCCTACGTGCTCGACGAACTTCGTCAAAACGGTGGCGACTGCGGATCGGTCAGCGACGACGAGATTCTCGAGTGCATTGGCCTGCTGGCCAAGACCGAGGGCATCTTCGCCGAGACGGCCGGCGGGGTGACTATTGCCTCGCTCCGCCAGTTGCTCAATCGCGGCACGATCGATCCCAACAAGTCGATCGTTGCCATTATCTCGGGCCACGGCCTCAAGACCCTCGACGCGGTGGTCGAGACGGCCGTCGTCAGCTCGACCATCAAGCCATCGTTGGCCGAGGCCGAAGAGGCGCTGCGCTTTCACCAGTTGGTGGCGGCCTCGTGAGGGTCACGGTCCGTCTCCCCAGTCAGCTGCGCTCCCTGGTGGGCGGCGCCGGCGAGGTGCCGGTCGAAGCGGGGACGGTTCGCGAAGCCATCGCGGCGGTCGACGAGGCCTATCCCGGCATCGCTTTTCGGGTGCTGGACGACCACGGGGCGCTGCGGCGCTTCGTGAATATCTTCGTGGCCGACGAGGATGTCCGGTTTCTCGAGGGCCTCGACACGGTCCTGGAGGCCGGTCAGACGGTCTCGCTGGTACCCGCCGTGGCCGGCGGCTGCTAGGCAAATTAGCACTCTCCCCCTCTGACTGCTAATATTGTTTTGCACCAATTAGGTGCAAACTCGCACTAGGAGGAATCACAGTGGCGAAACTGATCGCTTTTGACGAAGAGGCCCGCCGAGCGCTGGAGCGCGGCATGAACAAGCTGGCCGACGCCGTACGCGTCACGCTGGGGCCCAAGGGCCGCAACGTGGTGTTGGACAAGAAGTGGGGAGCTCCCACCATTACCAACGACGGTGTCTCTATTGCTAAGGAAATCGACCTCGAAGACCCGTACGAGCGCATTGGCGCCGAATTGGTCAAGGAAGTGGCCAAGAAGACCGACGACGTGGCCGGTGACGGCACCACCACCGCGACCGTGCTGGCCTGGGCCATGGTCCGCGAAGGCTTGAAGAACGTGGCCGCCGGGGCCAACCCGATGTCGCTCAAAAAGGGCATCGAAGCGGCCGTGGAAGCGGCCGTCGCGTCGCTGCACGACCTCGCCAAGCCGGCCGACACCAAAGAGCAGATCGCCCAAGTGGCGTCGATCTCGGCGGCGGACACGGAAATCGGCGAGATGATCGCCGACGCCATCGACAAGGTCGGCAAGGACGGCGTCATCACCGTCGAAGAGAGCCAGTCGTTCGGAATGGACATGGACCTCGTCGAGGGAATGCGCTTTGATAAGGGTTACATCTCGCCGTACTTCTCCACCGACACCGAGCGCATGGAAGCCGTGCTCGAAGACGCCTACGTCCTGCTCGTCGCCGGAAAAATCACCTCGGTCCGTGACGTATTGCCGGTCTTGGAGAAGGTCATGCAGTCGGGTCGCCCGCTGTTGATCATCGCCGAAGACATCGAAGGCGAAGCGCTGGCTACCTTGGTCGTCAACAAGATTCGCGGCACCTTCAAGTCCGTGGCCGTAAAGGCTCCGGGATTCGGAGAGCGCCGCAAGGCCATGCTCCAGGACATCGCGATTCTTACCGGCGGCACTGTGATAGCTGAAGAGGTTGGTCTCAAGCTGGAGAACGCCACCGTTGAACTGCTGGGCTCGGCTCGCAAGATTGTGGTCACCAAGGATGAGACCACGCTCGTTGAAGGCGCCGGCACTGACGAGGACATCAAGGGACGCATCAACCAGATCAAGGCGGAGATTGAGAACACCGACTCGGACTACGACCGTGAGAAGCTCCAAGAGCGTCTCGCCAAGTTGTCCGGTGGGGTGGCCGTCATCAAGGTAGGGGCCGCGACCGAGGTGGAGCTGAAGGAAAAGAAGCACCGCATCGAAGACGCGGTGTCGACGACCAAGGCCGCCATCGAAGAGGGCGTCGTGCCCGGTGGTGGCGTGGCGTTGCTGCGCAGTCAGACTCGCATCCTCGAAGCGGCCGACAAATTGAGCGGCGACGAGGCAACGGGTGCCCGCTTGGTGGCCAAGGCTTGCGAAGCGCCGCTCAATCAGATCGCGGTCAACGCCGGTCTCGAGGGTGGCGTCATCGTGGACAAGGTGCGCAATCTGACCAAGCCCACCGAAGGCCTCAACGCCGCGACCGGTGAGTACGAGGACCTCATCAAGGCCGGCGTCATCGATGCCGCGAAAGTGACCCGCTCGGCGCTGCAGAACGCGGCCTCGATCGCGGCGCTCTTTCTCACTACCGAGTGCGTCATTGTTGACAAGCCCGAAGAGAAGGCCCCGGCGATGCCCGGTGGTGGCATGGACGACTATTAAGAATTGCTGAACACGAGAAAGGGCGGGGACGTGGTCCCCGCCCTTTTTTGCTTGGTCGACGAGGCTCGGTGAACCGAGCGTTATAAGGTCCTACTGTGCGCGTCAAACTTCGTGTGGTTCTTGCCTTACTGCTCGCAATTGTTGTGGGTCCCCTCGCCGCCGTCGGCGCGTCCACGGGCGAATCAATCGCGGTGAAGCACGCCACGGTGACGCTGGCGAAAAAAGGTCATCCGAGCGCGGTCTCGTTCACCTTGACCAACCAAGCCGGTTCGACCATCTGGATCACCGAGGTTTCGAGCCCTCTTTCGACGATGGGCATGATTGATTATGACCCCGACATGACGGTCAAGGCGTCGCATATGATCTCGGTCTCTTCCATCAAGGTGCGCGCTGGCCACACCGTCACCTTCAGCCTGCAGGGCCGGGGCGCCATGCTCGGCGCGATCTCCAAGAACTTGAAGACGGGTACCCGGATCCGAATCGTGCTGGGATGGCACTCAAAGGCGTCGCCCGCTACCACGCAATTCACCTTTCGCGCGCTGGTGGTGAAGGCCCCGCAGAAGATCTACTTTGGCGGTTCGTCGAGCGGCTCCATGCCAGGGATGAACATGGGTTGAGCGGGCTGGAACGCGAAGCCTCGCAGGGCGATGGTTTGGCGTATCGAGGCGTCACGCTCACCTTCGACAATCGTCGACGCGTCACAGCCTTTAGTCTGGTGCCATGAGCACTCCCGAGCCTCTTGTACCTTCGCGTGGACTGAACGTGGTCCACCTTTTCTGTCACGCTGACGGTGAGGTGGACCAGGGTGCCGTGCGCAAGGCCGTCGAAGAATCACGGGCGGCCGGGCTGCAGGTGGTGAGCGCCGCCATCGTGGGCGCCAAAGCCGACCTCTGTCTCATGGTGCTGGGGACCGATTTGTGGGAGCTGCGCACGTTCCAGTCGAAGATTCAAGCGTCCGGTTTACTGGTATCGGAAAGTTACGTCTCGGTGACCGAAGTGAGTGAGTACGCCGCCGGAACGCCCGAGAACATTCTGAACGATCGCCTCTGGCCGGTCTTGCCGCCCGAGGGCCTGAGGGCGTTCTGCTTCTATCCCATGTCCAAGCGTCGCGGTGAACAGAACAACTGGTACGCGCTGGCCTACGAGGATCGCCTCGAGCTCATGCGCAAACACGGGGCCATCGGGCGCACCTTCAAGGGCCGCATACTCCAGGTGGTTACCGGATCGACCGGCCTGGATGATTGGGAGTGGGGTGTGACGCTGTTTGGCGCGCACGTCGATGATCTGAAGGACTGCGTCTATACCATGCGTTTCGACGAGGCCTCGACGCTCTACGCCGAGTTTGGCTCCTTCTACACCGGTCTCGTGGGCAGCATTGATGAAGTACTCGCCGCCGTCCTGGTCTAGGCATCGTTGGTAGCGTCGAAGCGTGAGCGAAGCCATCTCCGAACGGTTGTTGCTGCGTTGGGCCGAATCCCTGGCCGGCGTCGCGCGCACGGGCATCGGCTTCACTGATAGTCAGTTCGAACGCGAGCGCTACGAAGAGATTCTGAAGATCGCTGGCGACATAAAGGTCGCCGCCGAGTTGGGCGTGGATGATGCGACGGACAGCGACGGCCACGTCACCGAGTGGATGAAAGAAATTGGCCGCGGGGTGCCCGGTTACGTCACGCCCAAAGTAGCGGTGGGCGCCGCGGTGACGAACGACCACCGGGAGCTGCTTTTGATTCAACGGGCCGACTCGGGCGTGTGGTTGTATCCCACTGGATGGTGCGACGTGGGTTACTCGGCGCCCGAAGTTGTCGTCAAAGAGGTGCGCGAAGAAACGGGCTACGACGTCGAACCGGTGCGCCTGATCGGCGTTCTCGACGGCATGCGTCTGGGGGCATCGCGCGTACCGCTCTACTCGTTGCTGTTCTTCTGCCGGGTCACCGGTGGGTCCATGAACATTCATCCCCTGGAGTGCACTGACGCCGGATGGTTCACTCGCGACAATTTGCCTTCGCCGACGCTCGGGGCCGAGCGCTGGCTCGATCCGATCTTCGCGGCCATCGACGGCGAGCATCGAGACGTCTTTTACGACGATCTTCGTCGTCCCGTGTGGAGAGGTGAATGATGGCTATCACGGTCCAGGAGGTACTGCAGGCGACGGAGGAATTGTTGAAGGGTTTGAATACTCTGCTACCCCAGCTTTCTTCTTCGGCGCCGCCCCTCGAGATCGCGGACCTCGAAAGGATAGTTAGTTCGTCGGCCATTACCCTCTTCGTGGCCACCGACGGTGACGTGGTCGTAGGTTCGCTCTCTCTGGCGATCTTCCCCATCCCCACGGGGTTGCGGGCGTGGATTGAAGACGTGGTGGTGGACGGGACCGCGCGGGGAGCAGGGGTCGGCGAAGCGTTGACCAATGCGGCCATCGACGAGGCTCGCCGACAGGGCGCCCGATCGCTCGACTTGACGACGCGGCCTTCCCGCGAATCGGCCAACAGGCTGTACCAAAAACTAGGTTTTGAAATGCGCGAAACCAATGTCTATCGTTTTTTCTTAGAAAACTGAATCGGGGATACTCATGAGATCGGAGACGCCGTAATGCCATGATTGACGGATGGCAACTCGTCTGGGCGCCGCATCTGAGATCTTGGATCTTTGCGCATTGGCATTGGAGTCCAAGCGGTCTTGGGGCTATGACGATGATTTCATCGAACTCTGTCGGGCCGAACTCACAGTCAGTAAGCAAGACGTCGATACGGGAATGGTATTCGTCGCCGAGAATGAAATCGGTAGGGTAGTCGGTTTCTACGTGCTGGCCGAATATCCTCGACCAGAGTTGAGAATGCTCTTCGTGTCGCCTGACCTGATTGGCCGCGGCCTCGGGAAAGTATTGGTTCAAGATGCTTTGAGCGTTGCCAATTCTCGTGGCTGGAGCAGTCTGGTCATCGAATCCGATCCCTTTGCCGCATCGTTCTACGAACATTTGGGTGCCGAGCTGGTTGGCGCCACCCGTTCAGCGTCCACGGGCCGAACGCTGCCGCTTTACGAGATGAGAACTGAGGATTAGTGCCAAGCAAGTCCTCGTTGGCATATGGGAAGACTTAATTTGCCATAGGTCGTGATTTCAATCGTGGTAGTCCCAACAAGAATCTGTAGATCAACGTCTACCGGTTTCAACTCGGAGGCTGAGGCCCCGTGATAGGGGTTGCGGGTCGTCTCGGCGGTTCGAAGCAGCGCGTCAGCGGCTCGCCTGCGACAGAGGGGAAACTAGTATTCGTGCTCTTCTTCCAGCGAAGTAGCCGGGCGGACTCATTTAGGGCGCTCTTACGTAGCCCTTAGCAGCCCCCCAGGGCAGCCACTTAGGATTTCTCGAAACCAACCGGGTGCGAGGGATATCTGTGACGATTCGAACGAAAATAATGAAACACAAGATCCGAAATTCAATCGTGCTTGGCGTTGTGCTCGTCGTCATCTTGGCGTTAGCGGTGCCGTACATCTACATCCACTTCATCGAAGGCCCTCCACCAGCGAAGCTCTCGCTTCCGACGACGAGCGCGACCAAGACAACAACCGGTTCGTCAGCAACCTCGGTGAGCGAAACCTTGAACGTCGCCACGGGTTCAATCGTCGGTTACCGAGTCAGCGAGAAACTCCTCGGCCAGAATTCAACCGCCGTGGGTCGCACCTCGAAGGTCTGGGGCTCGATTGACGTGAGTGGCACGACCATCACGACGGCCACCTTCAGCGTGAACATGGCGTCGGTGGTCAGTGATCAATCGGAGCGCAACGCCCAGTTCAATGGCCGGATCATGAACGTCTCTCAGTATCCGACAGCGAAGTTCACCTTGACGTCGCCGATCAAGCTGAGTTCGGTACCCCAGCAAGGCGTGATCACGAAACACGGCGCCACGGGTGAACTCACCATGCACGGCGTTACCAAGCCCATCACGTTCAACTTCTCGATCGAGGGAACGGCGAGTGGATTGGAGGCTCTTGCAGAGATCCCAGTCCAGTTCAGCACCTGGAACATCGCGAATCCGAGCATTGGCGGTTTCGTCACGACGGCCGACAACGGCACCCTGGAGGTCCTACTCAACGTGACTACCGGTGCGGGCAATAGCCCTTCGAGTGGGGGCGCCTCAAACTCCGGCGGAGGAGGTAGTCCAGTGACGGTTCCGTCGACCACCGTCCCCGGGTTGAATCTCCCGTCGAATTGAACTCGACTCTCAGAACCTCGACAGCCTGGATTGGCACAAACGCGGGCTTCCTTGCGCCCCGAAGGATCGTGGAGTTGAACTGTCGGGCGATACGTGGTCGCCAATTATTGTTGCGGAATGGTCATTGAAGAACTGGCTGAAAGTGAGGCAGCGACGGCCGCGGAGTTGTGGTCAGAAACGGGACTCACGCGTCCTTGGAATGATCCACTCTCCGATTTTCGACGTGCCATGGGGGGGCCTACTTCGACTGTCTTAGGCATGAAACATGAAGGGGATCTCGTAGGCACGGTAATGGTCGGTCATGATGGCCACCGCGGCTGGGTTTACTATCTAGCGGTGAAACCCTCGCTTCGACACAAAAGTATCGCTTCGAGCCTGATGTCCGCAGCCGAGCAGTGGCTTCGCGATCTCGGTGTGGTCAAGGTGCAGTTGATGGTGAGAGACGAAAATCAACAGGCCCTCGGGTTTTTTGACAAGATTGGTTATGAAGTCAATGACGTAAAGGTGCTGTCCCACTGGCTGACCTAAGTCGGTAACGACCCGATTTCGACCGCTGTTCATGCCACTTCAAGGGCTTGTCGCCAAGACTTGACGACTTTAGGTTTGTATGGCAAACTGATTTGCGTGACAAATGATATTGGGCGATCCACCGCGAATCTGGCCTACGCCGATGAGTTGCGTCGCCGGACGCGCGTGGCCCGTGACGGCGGTTGGTTCGCTCTGCTGGTTTTTGGAGCCGTCGTAATGGTCGCGACGTTTTTCTATCGCAGTCCCGGACTCACGGCGCACTCGCCGGGGTGCCACTCGAGTACCAATGGTTTCTATTGCACGTTGACCAACGCTTCCAAGGGACCCTTCGGCGCCGGACTCGGCACCCCGTTTCCTTCGGCGGAAAACGTAAGTCCTTGGGCTACTACCTACTGGACCATCAGCATCTTCGTCGGCATCTGCACGGTGGTCGCCTTTTACCGGCTCCGTTCGCGTGCTTCGGGCGTCACCGGGCGGATCTGGCCCTTCGCCTGCATCGGCACCGCCGCGTTGGCGCTGGCCATCGCGAGCCGCGGTTGGATGACCACGGACATTCCCGGCGACTTCTGGATCCGAGGGATGCAGGCGCTCATAGTGATTGCCCTGGTGCTGGCGGTGCTCGCCGTCATCGAACGGCGATGGTCCTTCACGCTGTTTGTGGTCGGTTTCTTCGGTCTTTCGTTACTCTCATCGCTCTATGACGTGAGCAATCTCTTTTCGCGGTTCGCAATTGGTGGAAACTGGAACGGCAACGATCAGGGTCTGCCGAACCTCATCTTGCCCGGGCTCTATTTGATCGTTGGGGGCGCGGTGTTCTGGTTGATTGGACTTCGAACCAATCGGGCCCTTCGCGCCGACTAAGCCATGAGTGCAGATTCTTCCAGCGCCTCCGACGAAAGCCCCACCAAGGGCATCGATGAAGTGGTTCATCAACGGGTTCGTTTAGGGTTGCTGACTATTGCCAACGAGGCCCGTCGGGTGGAATTCCGTTTCCTACGGGAATCGATGGCCCTGACCGCCGGCAATCTTTCGCAGCACATTCGAGTCTTGGAGGAGGCCGGATTCATTCGTGTCACCAAGGGGACTGCCGGGCGCAGACCGAGAACGTGGGTCTCCATCACCCGGGCCGGCCGTACGGCGCTTCACGTTGAGGTTGCGTCGTTGAAGGCGTTGATCGACCGAGTGGAAAACGCCGGCCAGCCGTCGTCGAAAGGCAACCCGTAACTTTCACCGAAGTCTTCTCCAGGGGAACGATACTTCCCGGATTTGCTTTTAGACAGTCGCGACAATTCGATTGACGAGACTGGTCAATGAGTCCGCACCGCGAATCTCGTGGGCCAACGAATTCGCCGCGTCGCGAAACTTTGGGTTAGTCAGAATCTGATCGATCGCTCCGCCCACCAAAGCCATCTGCTTCTCGACGTTCTTCGAATTCGAATCCGCCGATTCACCACCATCGCCAACCACGATTCCCGCTCCCGCCTTTTGAACGAGTGCGGCGTTCGTTGGCTGGTCGGCGAAGAGGGGAAGCAAGATCAGAGGAACGCCGGCCGCCAGCGCTCCCATCGTCGTCCCTGAGCCTCCATGGCAAATCACGATCGATGCTTCGGCGAACGCGTCTTCTTGGGCGACCCATGACTCGACGTGGACGTTTTGCGCGACGTCGAGGTGTTCGGGACCCGTCTTTGAACCCGTGGTCACCAGTATCCGGATATCGAGCACCTGGATCGAGGCAAGCACCCCTCGCAGCAGCTCCTGACCATTTTCTGTCCTGGTTGCCATGGTGCCGAACGTTAGGTACACGAGCGGGGAGTCATTACCGGGCCACCAATTGCCCAGCGGATGCGGATCACGCTTCTCGATATCCCGGTATCGAATCGTGGTGGGATAGGGCGACGGATCAAGCGAAACCGGGAATTTAGTCAAATAGGGAGACTCGAAGATCCGCCTGGTGAGTCCAATGCTGAGTTCCTCTAATTCTGGCGTCACCAATTCGAGCAGTACGGAGGCTTGGGCGGTCGCGGTCGAGATTCCGACTTGGGCGTGGCGAAGGGACAACCTGTCGGCAACTACCGCGGCGGCGTACGCACACGTTTCACGAATGATGAGGTCGGGCGACCACTCGTCGACCGCATTTTGCACGGTGGGCAGCATTGCGTTGAGGCATAGTCGGGCGAACCACTCGCGTTCGACCAGCTGCGAAGCCTCGGGCCGCGCAAGGGTTGGAAAGAGTGCCCAGAGCCGATCTGACTCTGGGCGAGGGGGCTCCTCACTCAAGCGAAAGTTGATCGCTTCGGCGTTGAGTGTCTCGGCGAGGGAAAGGGGCGCCACCGTTAAGACTTCGTGCCCTTGGCTTTCGAAGGCCCGAATCAAGGGAATCAGTGGTTGAAGGTGTCCTTGCCCCGCCGTTGAGGAGAAGAGGACTCGCACCGGTTCAGGCTAACGCTCAGGGCTGTTAGCGAAGAGCCTCTCCGTGAACGGTGTCAACGACGTGAGGACCCGGTACCATTCTCCCCTCCAATAGGGAATCCGGGCGCGGATAGGTTGGTCCCGTGGAGGGTGGAATACTTTTAGCGCTGGCGGACTACTGGGATCGGGCAAGACCGCGGTGAGTCGTTTAGCCGACATCGATTCTTGGCTGGGCAGGTTCACTCGTGTTCGATGATCGGTTGGTTCGACAGTGAATGTGGTGGCGGGTCGCACGACCTTTCGGTCACGATCGCGCGTGATGCTGTCCATTTCGATTTTGTCAATCGTCATCGCGTCGACCTTGGTGATAGTGCACGAAAGGAGCGCTCAAGCGGCGACCAAACCCTCCCTTGGTGCCATTGTCTCCGCACCGCTACCGGTTGTTCGCTGCCCCACCCGAGTGGGGGCTGATATTGGACATCACGTGGTTATGCCCAAGGCGCTTAACGAACCGATTGCCCGCGACCTGGCGTCAAAAACGGCGGTCTTCGTTGACCAGTATGACGCTATGCGAATGGTGGGGCCCAGGAACTGGTCGTGCGTGGCCAGCATTGCCGCCGACGGGGGCGCTTCGCTCTCGATTTATCCGCGCGGGACGAAATCGCCGGGATTCTTCAAGTCATTCATCGGTCGATCATTGGCGACCGAGATTACCGTGCAGCGCGAGCCCGCGTGCTACGGCTGCCGTCTCTCCCTGGCCTGTGCGTTTTTCGCGGTGGCGCGGCAGCTTTTCCAGAAGGCTTTCCCTGGCCCCGGTGTGCTCACTTCCTGCTCTCGACCACGGGGCGAAACCATCACTGGAACGACCAAGTTCCTGCGTTATTTCAGCGATCAACCCGGTGTCGCGGGACACGCCTATCCGTCCGGAGGGCCGTACCTAGCCCTCGGCGTGGCCTACTTCAACCCGAAGACCTCCAGTTATCTCGTGTCGTGCACGTTGCCCACGGCGTCGCACACTCTCTGTGATGGCGCGCTTGACTGGTTTGTCTACCATCACCAAGTCATTTAGGGCTCCATGGCACGAACGTTCCAATGGCCCGCGGCGTTGTGGAGTGTGATTTAATGATTTTGCTCATCGTCGAAAGAAAGTGTCCTTCGAATCTCACGGATTGGAGAATGGTAAATGTACATTTATTCTGCCCTCGTGGTGGTGAACGATCAGGACGCCGCGCTCGACTTTTACGTGAACAAACTTGGTTGGGAAGTGCGTCAAGACAATCAGATGAGTCCTGACTACCGGTTCTTGGCCGTGGCACCTCCCGGGCATTCGACCTCAATCGTGCTGGGACCGCCGCACATTCATGGGCGACCGGCGCCCACGCCCGACGCTCCGGTCAATTCCGACATCTTTTTTGCCAGCGACGACGTGCGGGCCGATTTCGCTCGACTGAGCGCCCTTGGCGTGGTCTTCGATCAGGAACCGGAGCCGATGCCCTGGGGCGGTTACGGTGCCCGCTTCAGAGATGTTGACGGGAACCTGTTCTTCATGTCCGATGGAGGATGACCCGAGTCATTGCACCTGGAGGGTGACCCAGACGTTGGGCGTGAGGTACGACCTCTCGGGGTCGTGGAGGCGAGCGTTTCATCAAAGCTGTGGCAGGATTAAGAAGTGACCATAGTGACGGTGTTCCGCAGCCGCCTACGAACCGGCGTGGAGGACGACTACCTTCGGGTCGCCGACGACATGAGTCGCCTGGTTCAATTGATCGACGGCTTCATCGATGAGAGGTTCTACATCGCTCCCGATGGTGAGAGGGTGACCGTGGTCCGCTTCAGGGATCTGGAAAGTCATCGCACGTGGGCCCAAAACCCCGACCATCTAGTGGCGCAGCGCCAAGGTCGAAAAGAGTTTTATTCCTGGTACGACATCTCGGTTTCGGAAGAACGCTACAGCCGCAATTTCGACGGTCCCGGAACATAACTATCTTCATCTGCCTTGCCGAGCGGTAACTCGCGCCGGCAATTTGGACTGAGTAATCCGTCGATGTCGTGATGGCCTTCACTTACCAACTATCTTCGTGGAGGTGAAGAGCATTCGTCTGGGATCCATGTCGCTCGACTGCGCTGAACCGTCCCCGTTGGCCGCATTTTGGGCCGCACTTTTGGGCGGTGAAGTGGCGTTCACCAGCGATCACTTCGTGGCTGTTAAAACAGAGCGAACGTGGATTTCCGCGGTGAAGATTGACGACTACCAACCGCCTACCTGGCCGGGCGGCGATCAACCCAAGCAGATGCATCTAGATTTGGCCGTGGACGACCTGGCGGAGTCCGAGGCTGAAGCCGTGCGCCTCGGGGCCGTGAAGCCGGACTTCCAACCGGCGCCCGATCGCTACATTGTCTTGCTTGACCCGGCCGGTCATCCCTTCTGCCTGTCCACGCAGATCCCTGAGTAAGTCGCCAACCCGTCAGGCAAGTAATCGGTACAGACGCAACGCCGGGTACAGATCGGTCGCGACTTCGTGACTGACGGTGAAGCCGGAATATTTGTAGAAAGAGAGGGCGTGGGGATTCCCGGTCACTTCCAGTCGCTCGCAACCGCCTCTTTCGGCGATGGCCACCATATCAAGCATCAGGGCAGTGCCAATGCCCTGACGCCACTTCGTCGGATCGACGAAGAGATCTTCCACTTCCAAGAGGTGGTCCCGCAGTATGAATGAAGCGAAGCCGAGGAGCGTCGCGTCCACGTCCACGTCCACGGCGACTCGGGTGCGACCCTCTCGAACCCCCTCATCGGAGAGTTCGAGAAACTCTGGATGAGAACGCAGGAGATCGTGGTCGTCTGCGTTGGCGAGCGACGCTCGACGAAACACGTCGCGCAAACTTTTCATATCAGAAAGTGCGGCGGGGCGAATGAAATAAGTAGCGGGTTCGTCCGCGTGGTTGCTCGGCACCGGCATAGCTCGAACCTATTCCCGTGGCACCGATGGTGCGCCCGTAGCGACCGTAAGTCCTGAGATTTCTCTTGGCGCACCCGGTATTCACGTCGGATACTTGCCCGACTCCGATCTCTAGGTGAGTGGTCCGCGAGCACAACGTAGACTTGAGTGGTGCCGAATGAAGCCGAGCGCTACTCTCACGGACATCACGAGTCGGTGCTACGCAGTCATCAATGGCGCACCGCC
>Ga0182024_10016793_pt1 | contig 13829 bp, 10 predicted proteins | sample P32metaG_FD_120480 | JGI IMG/M metagenome (GOLD analysis project Ga0182024, IMG submission 120480) | Permafrost microbial communities from Stordalen Mire, Sweden - P3-2 metaG (Illumina Assembly) | ecosystem: Environmental > Terrestrial > Soil > Wetlands > Permafrost | place: Sweden: Stordalen... | reverse complement strand
TCCTCGACGCCGCCGTGTTGCGCTGCGGTTGGGGCGGGAGCCGGCGTCGATCGCCTACGGATGTTGAGCGACGGCGGCGGCACGGTGCGCCGCTTCATCGAGCTGGGCACGCTTCACGAGACGGTCAACCTGCTACCCGAGTTCGACGAGCAGCTCGGCGTTGCCGTTTCCGAACGACGAGAGATGTTCCATGGTTGGCTTCTGTTCATCCGAGTCGTCGCCCTGGCGCCATCGCTACATAGCTGGGCCCTCGAGCAGTTGCCGTGCAGAGGCTCCAAAGCCACGACTACCCCTGCGCCGCGCACATGGCGCCGCTCTCCCCATGCATCGGGCTCATGCCGAACCGAAAGCACTTTCGTGCGCTCGGCGTGACCTCGTCGTCTCAGGGCACGCCGGCCACATCTGCGCCACCCTCACCCATGAACGGCGACTGAGACTGTCACGGACCTGGGGCATGGGTTCGGGAATAAGATGCCCCGAATCCCGCAGCTGGCTACCACAGCCCGTTATGGGGCGAGCACGGGGCGTGAGACTCTCGGGTCGGGGCGCCTGAAATGTCCTATGGCGGCGTAGCCGAGTGGCACAGGCAGAGGTCTGCAAAACCTTAAACGCGGGTTCGATTCCCGCCGCCGCCTCTTGATCGGTGTGAACGGCATGAGCGCACGCGTCCGGCCGTACTCATCGCTGCCGAGCAATTGAGGGCGGCTGCGTCGTCGAAGCTGCGATCGGGGCGCCGCCGTTCTCCACGCTGCACACCATGGAACATGGCCGCAGGCGTCGCGTTTGTCGGGTCGCGTTTCGTTGACCGGCGAAAGATCGTTGCTCCAACCTTCGCACCATCGGTCCGGAACAGCCCGATGATGAGCTGCTCGACGACGGTGCTGTGTCACCGAACGCGCCCACCTCGTCGACCGCGCTGCCAATCTCTTCATCGTTTGACGGTGATCACGAGGTCGTCGTCGGACGACGACGTGCTTCGCGCTGCGCCGCGAGTCGATGGTCGAGGGAACGCAACCGGCCGGCGCCACGAAAGGTCGACGCGTACGTCCAGGCTCGGACTCGGCTGCGACGAAAACCGGTTGCGTAGGTCGGGCGGATCGACGTTTCTCAGCTCAGACTGCGGCTCGGGTCGGCATCAGGCTCCCGACCGGTTGGGAACCGGCCGTCAGTGCCCGCGGCACGACTGCGCCACATGCGGTCAGACCCGACACCGCGAACTCGCCGAGGCGTTCGGGCGACACGGCCGGCGACCACAGCCATCCGACCGCGGTGTCACATCCGAGTTGGCGCAGTCGGTCGGCCTGTTCGACGCGTTCGACGCCTTCACCGGTGATCTTCATTCCGAGCGCATGACCCATCGTGATCGCGGCCTGCACGATCGCGACATCGGCCTCGACTGTGTCAATCGTGTCGAGCAACGATTTGTCGAGCTTCAAGACGTCGATCGGGAGGCGCTTCAGGTACGACAACGACGAGTAGCCCGTTCCGAAATCGTCGATCGCGACTCGTACGCCGAGCGTGCGGAGCTTGCGCAGTTTCATCGACGTCACTTCCAGATCGGTCAGGGCGCTCCGCTCAGTGATCTCGATCTGCAGGCAGCGAGGATCGACGCCGATTTCTTCGAGCACGCTCGTAATCTCGCCGACGAGGTCGTCTTGGCGCATGAAGCGTGGCGAGAGGTTGACGCTCACGACGATCGGATCCTCCTCGCGAACGAGCGTCGACCAACGGCGCGCCCAACCGCATGCCTCGCGCAAGACGAGACGGTCGATTGCGACGATGAGGCCCGACTCCTCGGCGAAGGGAACGAACCGATCCGGCGCGATGAGACCCCGAGTGGGGTGCAGCCAACGGATCAGGGCCTCGGTTGCGATCACGCGTCCGGTCGCGAGTTCCAACTCCGGCTGGAACTGCACGACCAGCTCTCCGTGGTCGATGGCGCGCCACAGGTCGCCTTCGAGCTCGAGACGCTCCATCATGCGCGGCGCCGATTGCGGATCGAACAGCTCCCACCGGGCGCGGCCTTCGTCCTTGGCGACATACATCGCGAGGTCGGATTGGCGGAGCAGGTCACTGGCCCGTTCCTCACCGCCGAGCGATATCGCGATCCCGATACTCACCGAGGCGAACAGCTCGTGTTCACCGACCCGTACCGGCTCGCGCATGACTTCGATGACCCGCTCCGCCACTCGGATCGCGACGTCCGGATCCCGAAGGTTGCGAAGCAGCAAGCTGAACTCGTCGCCACCGAAGCGGGCCACCACGTCGGTCGGTCGCATGCACGACTGGAGGCGCTCGGCGACCGTCATGAGCAGACGGTCGCCGGCGTCGTGGCCGAGCGTGTCGTTCACGAGTTTGAAGCGGTCAACATCAAGGAACAACACCGCGACGTGCCGGTGATCCGTCGCGGCGTCGAACAGTGCCTGCTCGAGACGTTCGAGGAACTGCCACCGGTTCGGCAGACGAGTCAGCGCGTCGTGATAGGCCTGGAAGGTCAGCTGCTCCTGCGCAGCGCGGCGTTCGCTCACATCGCGCATGTTGCACACGAGTCCGCACACCGCGGGGTCGTCGAGCCGGTTGGTGACGCCGACCTCGAACCAACGGAACGATCCGTCGACGTGGCGCAAGGGCAGCTCGATCCACGCCACGTCTCCCGGCCGCCCCATCAAGTCGGCGAAGAAGTCGTGGGCACGATCGATCTCTTCCTCCGGCAGGACTTCGCGTCCGATTCGCTCAAGGTGTTTGTAGCCGAGGAGGCGGATCAGCGCCGGACTCGTGTACGAAACCTGGCCGTCGGCTTCGAGCACCATGATCACGTCGGAGGCGTGCTGCACGAGCGCGCGGAGCCGTTCCTCACTACGCCGCAGGTCGGTCTCGACCATCTCCTTTTGGCGCTGTGTGTACGTCAGCATCCAGATCACGAAGCACACGCCTGCGCATTCGAGCACCGCCAGTCCGTGGCCCTGCGGCTCGGGAATCAAGCTCTTCGCCAGGCCGAGCATCACTGCGCACTCACCCAGGGCGATCCCAAGGACGCTGAACACGATGCCGGCACGACCGACCCGCGATCCCTCAGCGTCGAGGTGGTTGGCAACGTTGAACACAAAGCCGATCGCGAGCAGTGCACCCCATCCGATCGTGTAGATCACCAGCGTGATCGAGGCGATCTCGACCGCGATCCGAAGCGTGGTGTGATGCGGCAGGGCGATCTCGACCGCCGTCGACGCGAGCCATACGACTCCGACCACACCAATCAGTACCCATACTGGCTCGTCCGCAATTGCCCCAAGCTGGCGCGCCAAAATGAACAGCAGGCAGACCAGTATGGGCACGAGCCGAGCCGGATGTGCCCACGCGCGCAAGCGTGGACGAGTCAGCCGTACCTGGTGTTCGCCTCCGTGCATCGTGTTCGCCGCCACGCTTCCCTGCTTCGCGGACTACCCAACCTCGGCAACGGTCCCCGCGCCGTGAGGATGCGACTGCATATCGACACGATCCGGGACCCACTTGACGCCGCTCGCGACCCGTCCGGCCGGCCGGGGGATGTCGGACGCTCGACGCTAGGCTCGCAGGTCGCATCTCCCGCCGTTTCGGAGCACCCGATGACAAGCAATTCCGAGGCCCGCACCGGCGCCCGGATCTGGGGTGTCGGCGCCGGCGCTCCCGCGTTACGTGTGACGACCGCCGATATCGGCGCGGCGTGGGGCCGGTCCGGCCGGAGCCAAATTGCGGCCTGCGCACCAGACGAGGACACCCTGACGCTCGCCTGGGACGCAGCGTCGGCGGCCCTCGACGCGGCCGGCGTCGAGGCCGAGGCGGTCGACGCGATCTTGTGGGGCACGAGCCGGCCCCCCTTCGCCGAAGGCCCAAGCCTGGCTTTCCTGGCGGCTGCGCTCGGCTTGGCGGCCGACGTCGAAGGGGCGCTTCTGTGCGGATCCACCCACTCGGGGATGGAAGCCCTGAACGCCGCCGCCGACATGATCGCCGCGGGCTCGGCCGCAGTCGCGCTGGTCGTCGTTTCGGACGCGCTGCGGCCAGGCCTCGGCACCGGCTTCGAAACGCGTTGCGGCGCGGGCGCGGCGGCCGTCGTGCTCGGCGCCCACGGAGGTGCAGCCACACTGGGACGGCGGGTGACGAACACTCGGCCCTTCGTCGACCGATACCGCGGCGACGGCGAATCCGACAACCGCGACCTGTACGACCCGCGGCTGTTCCGCGAAGAGATCTTCCTGCCGAGCGTCGAGGGCGTCGGACGGGAGCTTGCGCAATCGTCGGTGCGCGCGTGGTCGCTCCCCGACCCAGACGGTCGCCTCGGCGCGGTCGTTGCGAAGACGCTTGGTGCCACGACGCTCGCGTCGGGCGCGGTGTACGCCGCGGTTGGCGATACGGGCGCAGCCGCGGCGCTGCTCGGCGCGCTCGGCGCGCTCGACACACCCGGGGTGGTTGCCCTGGTCGGCACCGGCGGAGGCCGCACAACCGGCGTACTCGTCGACGTCGACGCGCCAGTACCGGGCGCGAGTCGTGCCGGCGCGGTTCTCGCCGCCGGCCGGCGAGCCTCGTACGCGCAGCTGTTGCGCGCCCGCGGCCAACTCGTTCCCGGCGGCGAGACCATCCCAATGGGCGTGCCGCCGGAAAGCGCGCTGTTCGTACGCGGCGCCGACGAGATGCTCGGCCTGCTCGGCGGACGCTGCGTCGACTGCGGCACGATCAGCACGCCACCGACAATCCACCCGACGTGCATCAATTGTGGGGGCCCGAAACTTGAGCCGGTCTCCCTCGCACGCGGTGGCGCCGTGCACACCTACGTGATCAACCACACAATGCCGGCGCCGTTCGTCGCGCCACTTCCGATCGCGGTCCTCGACATGGACGACGGCGCCCGGCTCATGCTCCAGGTGATCGGCGACGGCAAAGACGTCGAGATCGGCGGACGAGTCGAGCTCGTGCTGCGGAAATACGCACACGAACGCGGCGTTCCGGTTTACGGGTTCAAAGCCCGACTGGTCGTCGGGCGACAGGAGGTGACGTCGTAATGGTGTGGAACCGGGTGGCGGTGGTCGGCGCCGGCCTGATCAAGATGGGCGAGCTCTTCGAACAGAGCTACGAACAGATGGCCGCCGCCGCGTTCGAGGCGGCCGTCGCGAGCGTCGACAAAGGATTTGAGCCGCACCAGGTCGACGCCGCCTTCGTTGCAACGCAGCGAGGAACGCTCTGGGGTCAAGAAGGCATCGGCGGCAACACCATCCCGACCGCGATCGGCCTGGTCGGCATCCCCTGCACGCGCATCGAGAACGCATGCCCGTCCGGATCCGACGCATTTCGTGTCGGAGCGATGGCCGTCGCGAGCGGAGTCCACGACGTCGTGCTCGTGATCGGTGTCGAAAAGATGCGCGACAAATCGACCGAGGAGGGCTTGCTGTCACGCGCCGCGTCCGGTCATCCGATCTTCACGCGGGGCGAGACCGCGCCGGTGCTCTTCGCGCCGTTCGCGACCCGCCACATGCACGAGTTCGGCACCACACGCGAGATGCTCGCATCAGTGGCGGTCAAGAACCATTACAACGGTGCGCGCGACCCCTACGCGCACTTCCAAAACGAAATCACGGTCGACGACGTGCTCAACTCGGCGCCGGTCTGTCACCCCCTCCACCTCCTCGACTGCTGCCCCCAGACCGACGGCGCAGCCGCGGTGCTGCTCGTACCCGCCGAACGCGCCGCCGAGTTCACCGACCGCCCGGTGTTCGTAGCCGGTTTCGGCGCCGCGACCGACCACCCGTATCTGCACGAGAAGGACTCGTTCGTGGAGATCAAAGCCACCCGCCTTGCCGCCCAGCGGGCCTACGCCATGGCCGGAGTGGGCCCCGGACAGATCGACTGTGCCGAAGTCCACGACTGCTTCACGATCACCGAGATCCTCGATGTCGAAGACCTCGGGTTCTTCGACAAAGGTGACGGGGGCCGGGCCAGCCTGGAAGGCGATACCGCGCTCACCGGTCGTATCCCCGTGAACACCTCCGGCGGACTGCTCGCCAAAGGGCATCCGATCGGAGCGACCGGTGTCGCACAGATCACAGAGTGCTGGTGGCAGTTACGCGGGCAGGCCAACGACCGCCAGATCGACACCCACAACGGCTTCGCGCTCCAGCACAACGCCGGCGGTCGCGGATCAGGCGTCTCGGTCGTGAACATCCTCACGAACCGGAAGTAACGCCCGATGACCGAAACACACCTGCGGGTCGAGCGCGATCCGGACGGCGTCGGCCGCATCGTGCTCGATCGGCCCAACGCCAAGAATGCTCTGACCATTGCGATGCGCGACGGCATCATCGACGCGGTCCGCGCGTTCCGCGCCGATTCCGCGGTCCGCGCCGTGTTGCTCACCGGCGAAGGCGACAGCTTCTGCGCGGGCATGGACCTCAGCGCCTCGACCGTCACCCACGCCGGCCAGCCCGACTTCGTACCCCGTACCACGTCGGAAGCATTGCGCGCCGGCGTGCAAACGTTCATCCGCGAACTCTGGGAGCTCGACAAGCCGACCGTCGCGGCGGTCAACGGTGCCGCGGTCGGCCCGGGCGCGCACCTTGCCCTCGCCTGCGACTTCGTGCTCGTGCACGCGCGCACGCGTTTCATCTGGACGTTTGCCAAATGGGGCCTCGTCGCCGACGCCGGCGGCGCCTACCTGCTGCCGCGCCTGGTCGGCCTCCCCCGGGCGAAGGCGATGGTCATGCTCGGCGAAAGCGCAACCGGAAGCGATGCCGTCAACCTGGGGCTCGCGTATCGCTGCGTTGAATCCGCAGACGAATTGATGCCCGAAGCGCTCAAGCTCGCGCGCAGGCTCGCCGCCGGCCCGACCCGCTCGCTCGGCCTGTCCAAGCGTCTTTTGAACATGTCGTTCGAAACCGACCTCGCGCATTCGCTCGAGTTGGAAGGCCACTTTCAAACGCTCGCCACCGCGTCGCCCGACCTCGTGGAGGGAATGGCGGCATTTCGCGAGAAGCGCGACGCGCACTTCGACGGAACCTGAGCAGGCACCCCGCATGGAACGTCTGCAGCGCGTCGCCGCATACAACGTCTGCCTCGACGACGCGTCGCGACTGTTGATGTGCCGCTTGAGCGACATGACCGAGCGTCCAGGCTGGTGGACACTGCCCGGCGGCGGGATCTGTTTCGGCGAGCACCCCGAGGCTGGAGCGTTACGGGAGCTCGAGGAAGAGACAGGGTTCGCCGGGCGCATCGTGGAGCTGCTCGCGGTCGACTCGTTGCGACGGCCGGCGCTTGGACCCGACGGCATCGAAGCCGACTATCACAGCGTTCGCATCGTGTATCGCACCGAGATCACCGGCGGCCAGCTCCGCCACGAGACGCACGAGAGCACAGACCGTGCCCAGTGGTGCTCGCGCGAAGATCTGAGTTCGCTTCCACTCGTCGAGCTCGGCCGGCTCGGCACCACGTTGGCGTTCGGCGCCGACTGACCCAATCCAGGAGAAACACGATGCGTTTTTCGATTCGGTACGGCACACCGTGGCGCTGGCTGCTTCCGATCTTTTTGCTCCCCGCACGTCTGGCGTACATCAGCATCGACGACGACGTCGTGAAGATCCGGATGAGCTGGGCTTTCCGCGCCAAGTTCGCAAAGTCGACCGTGGCCGACGTCTCGGACTTTCACCCGGTCATAAGCATCGGCGTGCACGGCTTTCGAGGCCGATGGCTCGTGAACGGTGCGCACCGGCCCATCGCTCGCATCCGCCTCTCCGAGCCGGTTCGCGGCCGAATCATCGGGCTGCCGCTCGCGGTGCGCGAGATCCTCGTGAGCGTCGAAGATCGCGACACGCTGCGGAGCGCGCTCACCTCGTCGTAGCCGAATCCCGAGCGGAGGCACAAGAAGTTGCCGCGGCGGTCCCTCATCGCGAGACTGCAATCCGGACGCAAGACAGGTCAGCACCCAGGAGGACAGCGTGGGCCGGTTCGACGGCAAGGTGGCGATCGTGACGGGCGCGGGACGCGGCATCGGCCGGAGTCACGCGCTGCTGCTCGCCTCAGAAGGCGCGGCCGTTGTCGTGAACGACCTCGGCGGAAGCAGCGGAGGCGACGGTTCCGACGCGACGCCCGCCCAGGAAGTGGTCGACGAGATCTCCGCGAAGGGCGGACGCGCGGTCGCCAACTACGACAGCGTCTCGTCGTGGGAGGGCGCACAGCGGATGGTGCAGCAAGCCGTCGACGAACTCGGCGGACTCGACGTACTGGTGAACAACGCGGGCATTCTCCGCGACAAGATGAGCTTCAACATGGACGAGGCCGAGTGGGACTCGGTCATCGACGTGCATTTGAAGGGCCACTTCGCTCCGTCGCGTTTCGCCGCGTCGTATTGGCGCGCGAGGTCCAAGACCGCCGGCGGCCCCGTCAACGCCAAGATCGTCAACACGGCATCCGAATCCGGCCTGTACGGCAACGCCGGACAGGTCAACTACGCCGCCGCGAAGGCAGGCATCGCGTCGATGACGATCGTCATGGCCCGCGAGCTCGAACGCATCGGCGTGCGCGTCAACGCAATCTGCCCGGTCGCGCGGACGCGACTCACGGAGCAGGTCGCCGGTGAATACATGAACCCCACCGAGGGCGAGTTCGACCGTTTCGCCCCGGAGAACATTTCCGCCGTGGTCGGCTGGCTCGCATCCGATCTCTCCGACGGCGTCTCCGGTCAGGTCGTCAAAGTCATGGGCGGTCAGGTCCAACTCTTGCGGGGCTGGCGCCCCGTGACCGACGCAACCTCCGACCAGCCTTGGACGATCGACCTGATCGACAGTATTTCCGGCGACATGTTCGCCACCGCGGCGCGCAGCGTTCCACCGTTCATGCCTACCGTCGGCGACGCCTAGCCAGAGGTCACCATGACACTGACCGTCCCCATCCCGACCACCGATCTCGCGCTCGACGACATCCGTCTCGGCGACCTCGAAGTGTGGGTAAGACCGGACCGCGAGGGCATCTTCGCCAAACTGCGAGCGGAGGCGCCGATCACGTTCCAGGCCGAGCCGGTTCCCCCGCCGGAGTTCACGTTCCCACAAGGACCGGGGTTTTGGGCGCTCACGCGGTACGCCGACGTGATGCAAGTCAGCCGGGATCCCGACACGTTCCATTCCGCGCCGAGCACCAACATCGGCGACATCCCGCCGGAGATCGCGGAGTGGCTCGGCTCGATGATCAACATGGACGCACCCAAGCACACGAAACTCCGGCTGATCGTGAACCGCGGGTTCACGCCGCGCCAAGTTGCGCGTATCGAGGAGAGCGTGCGCGAACAGGCCCACGAGATCATCGACCATGTCATCACGCTCGGCGGTGAGTGCGATTTCGTGAGCGAGATCGCGGCGGCGCTTCCGCTCCAAATCATCTGCGACATGCTCGGCATCCCCCGTTCCGACACCAAGCGCATCTTCGAATTGACGAACACGATCCTCGGTGTCGGCGACCCGGAGTACGTGCAAACGCTTGAGGAGCTCATGGGTGCAGGCATGGAGCTGTTCCAATACGGCCTGAACCTCGCCCAGGACCGGCTCGACCACCCGCGCGACGACATTGCGACCACGTTGATGCAGGCCGAAGTGGAAGACGACCAAGGGCGGCACAAGCTCACCACTGGCGAGCTGGGCTCGTTCTTCTTGCTGCTCGTGGTCGCCGGGAACGAGACCACACGCACCGCAATCAGTCACGGGATGCTCGAGCTGACCCACCACCCTGATCAGCGGGCACGCTGGACCGCGGATGTCGACGGGGTGTCGCCGACCGCGGTCGAAGAGATCGTCCGCTGGGCGACGCCGGTGATTCACTTCCGTCGCACCGCCGCCGCTGACGCGGTGGTCGGCGGCCAGGAGATCAAAGCCGGCGACAAACTCGCGATGTTCTACAACTCGGCCAACCGCGACGAGCGCGTCTTCGACGATCCGTTCCGCTTCGACGTGACCCGGACCCCCAACGAGCACGCCGGGTTCGGTGCCGGTGGCCCGCACTTCTGCCTCGGCGCCAACCTCGCACGGCGCGAGATCCGCGTAGTGTTCGAAGAGCTCTTCCGCCGCCTCCCCGACCTCGAGATCAGCGGCGAGCCCGACATGCTCCAGAGCAACTTCATCCATGGGATCAAACGGATGCCGTGCCGCTGGCACACCGTACGCGACTAGTCCTCGACTCGTCCGCGTCCGGCCGGCCGTTCCTCCGTTCCCGTCGCACCCGCCGCCGCGCCCGACCGCGGCGATCTACTACCGTTCCTGACACACACGTCAGGTTCCTCGGAAGCAAACGGGAGACAGGGTGCAGCTCGCTTGGGGACCGCCAGACGAGGCGTTCCGCGCCGACCTCGTCGATTTCCTCGACGCGTACACCCCCGAAGAGGTGCGTGGCGGCTTCGACTTCCAAGGCGACGTCGGCGACGAACGCGAGCTGGTGCCCCAGTGGATGCGCGACTGGCAGGCGACGCTGTTCGATCACCGGTGGATGATCCCTGGCTATCCGGCCGAGCTCGGAGGGCGTGACTGCACACCGGTGCAGACGCTGATCTACCTCGAGACCCTCGCGAGCCGGCGCATTCCGCGTGCCGGACACTTTCCCGGCTACGCGATCGTGGCGCCGAGCCTGCTCGAGTTCGGCAACGAGGCACAACGCGCGATGGCGCCGAGCGCGATCCGGGGCGACACGATCTGGTGCATCGGCATGAGCGAGCCCAACGCGGGTTCCGATCTCGCCGGCCTGCAGACACGCGCCGAAGTGTTCGACGACCATTTCGTCGTGAACGGTCAGAAGGTCTGGACGTCGTACGCGACCATCGCCCAGAAGTGCTTCTGCTACGTACGCACCGATCCCACCCTGCCGAAACACAAGGGCATCTCGCTGCTCATCCTCGACATGGACAGCCCCGGCATCGACATCCGGCCCCTGCGCCACCTCAACGGGATGGCCGGATTCGCGGAGGTCTTTTTCACCGACGTGATCGTGCCCCGCGTCAACCTCGTCGGCGACCTCAACGGCGGATGGGGTATCACGCAGGGATCTCTCGCCCACGAACGCGCCGGGCTTTGGGTCGAGAGCGTCGGCCGCCTCGAGCAGACAGTCGCCGGGCTCGTCGAACTCGCGCAGAAGCTCGGCCGCGCCGACGATGCGATCATTCGGCGCAAGATCGCGCAGTTCCACGAGCTTGCTTCGAGCCTGCGCGCGCTCGGCTACAAGGGTTTCGCGTCGTTCGCGCAGGGCTCGTCGGCTCCGGAACACTCCTACATGAAGATGGCGACCTCCGAAGCCGGCAAGGCCGCCTACGAGCTCGGCATGGAAATCGTGGGCCCGATCGCTCCGGTCACCGACGGCTCGGTCGCCGATGTCGGCCGCTGGTCGCACGGTTTCTTCATGTCGTTCGCGAACACCATCGCTGGGGGCAGCTCCGAGATCCAGCGCAACATCATCGCCCAACGCATCCTCGGGCTTCCAAGGGCCTGAGCGACGATGGACTTCTCCCTCACCGAAGATCAGCAGCTACTGCGCGACACCGCCACCAAGGTGCTCGCACGCGAGTGCCCACCCGCGGTGGTCCGGGCCCACATCGACGACGTCGCCGTGTACGAGCCGCTTTGGCGACACCTGCGCGAGTACACCGCGCTCGGCGCGGGTCCAGCCACCGATCTGTGCTTGTTCCTCGAACAGACCGGCTACGTCGCGGCGCCGGGTCCGTTTCTGGCCACCGCGCTGTACACGTCCTTGTGCGGGGGTGACGGCGAAACGACGGGCACCGTCGCGTTCGTCGACGATCCGATGAACCCGTTCGTGCTCGAAGCTGACCGCGTCGACCAGCTCGCCATCATCGGGCCCGGCCCGACGACCGCGGTGATCGAGACGGGACGCGTCCGGGATCGGCTGCGTTTCGTGGGAACCGTCGACTTCTCACGCCGCGTGTTCCAGTTCGACAGCAGCGACCTCGACCTGCGGTTCGAGCCCGTCGATGCGGACACGTTCGACCGGTGGCGAGATCGTGCCCATGTGTCGATCGCGGCGGAAATGACCGGCACCGCGCGCCGCATCTTCGACATGGCGCTCGCCTACGCCAAAGAACGCGTCCAGTTCGACCGGCCGATCGGCTCGTTTCAGGCGATCCAACACAAACTCGCCGACATGTCCCTCGCACTGCAGCGGGCGACCGCGGCGGTGCAGTACGCCGCGATGACCTGCGACGCCGCCGCCGGCGACCGCATGCTGGCGTGCCACTCAGCCAAGGCCGCGGCCGGCGAAGCCGCGCGCCGCATCCTGAAAGACGGCGCGCAGATCCACGGTGGGATCGGCTACACGTGGGAGCACGACCTGCACCTGTACTTGCGGCGAGCCACGGCCGACGAGGACATGCTCGGTACGACGAGCTGGCATCTCGACCGCATCGCCGACCTGCTGTTCGACGTGGCCTGACGCTCGGTCGGACAGCGGAAGTAGACTTCCGGCCGAGACGTCAGGTTCTCGACCCACCGCCTGGACCGATTGGGGGGCGCAATGACCAACGTCGATCTCGTTCGTCTCGCCGGAAGCCGATCACGACTCTCCGATTCCCGAGCCGTCGACCCCGTCACCGCCGAGGTCGTCCGCGGCGGCATGGAAACCGTCTGTTTCGAGATGGCGGAGTATGTGTCGCGGACCGCGACGACGCCGATCCTCAACCAGTCGAACGAACGCAACGCGACCGTGCTCGACGCCTCGGGCCGTCTTGCCGCACTGTCGGTAGGTATCCCGCAGTTCATGCTCACGTCGACGCTGCCCGTTCGGTTCGCGCTCGAGTTTCTCGGCGCCGACGAATTTCACGAAGGCGACGTGTTCGTCGCCAACGACCCTTACCATGGCGGCGGCCACCTCCCCGACTACAACGTGTTCGCGCCGGTGTTCGCGGACGCACCGGACGGCGGCGCCCGGCGCATGGTGCTCATCGCGAGTATCCAGTGCCACCACGGCGACACCGGCGGCGGCGTGCCCGGGGGCTACAACATCACCGCGACCGACATCTGGGGCGAAGGTGTTCGCTGGCCGGTCGTGAAAGTGATCGACCGCGGCGTCGAACGCCGCGATGTGCTCTATGCGCTCCAGACCAACAACCGGATCCCGAGCTACATCGGCGACCTGCGCGCGCAGATCGGTTCGGCGCAGCTCGGCGTGGCCCGACTCGGCGAGATCATCGACCGGTACAGCGCGTCGACCGTCGAGGCGAGTGTCGACGCGATGATCGACTACGCGTCCCGTCGCTTCCGTGAGGAAGTCGCGCAGTGGCCCGACGGCGTGTACGAGGGCGACGCGTACGTGGATCACGACCCGCTCGGCAATCCCGACGTCCATCTGCACGTGAAGGTCACCGTCGCCGGCGACGCACTCACGATCGACTTCACCGGCTCCGACTCCCGGCCCGAGCTTCAGGCGTGGTCGACCTACGGCAACACGCGCGGTTATACCGTCGGTCAGATCGCCGCGATGATGGATCCGGAGATCCCCAAAAACGAGGGGTTCTTCGAGCAGATCAAGCTCGTCGTGCCGAAAGGTTGTGTGCTCAACCCTGATCCCGGCAAGCCGGTGAGCGCGGGAACGCACCATCCGGGCGCCGACGTGGGAGAAGTGATCGCGGTCGCGATGCAGCACGTGCTCCCCGAGCGTGCGGTGCCGCAGACCTACAAGACCGGCATCCCGACCATCATCGCCGGCATCGATCCTCGGACCGGGGCATCGTTCACCGACCACTCGGCCGAGGTCTACGCCGGATGGTGCAACGCCTCGATGGGCATGGACGCCTGGGGAGCGCTCAACGCGAGCTTCGGCAACTT
>Ga0182024_10016792_pt1 | contig 13830 bp, 8 predicted proteins | sample P32metaG_FD_120480 | JGI IMG/M metagenome (GOLD analysis project Ga0182024, IMG submission 120480) | Permafrost microbial communities from Stordalen Mire, Sweden - P3-2 metaG (Illumina Assembly) | ecosystem: Environmental > Terrestrial > Soil > Wetlands > Permafrost | place: Sweden: Stordalen... | reverse complement strand
GCAAGTTCCCACATTCGCCGTCACAGCGGGGCAATGGCTCGAGTCCAAGATGGACCGCAGGCCCAGCTACACCGAGGCGCTGCGCGCCCGCCTCAACATTTATCTTCTGCCGCGCTTCGGCCCTCTGCGTCTCGACCAAGTTTCCGTCGCACCCATCGAAAAGATGCGCGACGACATGCGCGAGCTCGGCCGCTCCACGATTACGATCAACGCCACCATCCGAATGATTGGCGGCATTTATCAAATGGCAATCCGCCGCGGCCTCTGCACAGCCAATCCCGCCGACCGCGTCGAACGCGCCTTCGCGGGAGACCGAGAACTCAACGGCGGCGAAGATATCCAAGCCGACCAGGCAACCCCTGAGACGGTTCTATCGCCGGAAGAAATCAGCGTCATGCTCGGCAACGCCGATCCCGGCCTCTACAAAACTCTCCTCACGTTTCTTGCCGCAACGGGCTTGCGCTCCGGAGAGGCGCTGGCCCTGCGCTGGTCCGATTGCCAGCTCGGCGGACCCGAGCCAAAGATTTTTGTCCGGCGCTCCCTTTCCTGGACGCGCGTTCATGGCGAGGATGTGCGCCCGCGCTTCTATCCACCGAAAACAAAATCCGGACACCGAGCGATCACCATCCCGCCGGAACTCGCGACGGTCCTCAAAAAATGGCAGCTACAGTGCCCTCCGGGAGAACATGAACTTGTCTTCCCAAATCCCGAAGGGAAGCCCCTCAGGCGGTCTGTAGCCCTCCGGCGCGGCCTATGGCCCGCCCTCCGCAGGGCAGAGCTCCGGCGCGTCAATATCCACAGCCTACGGCACTCGTTCGCGTCGGCTCTGATTGCGGCAGGCAGCCCCGTCACGGAAGTGCAATCTATCCTCGGTCACAGCTCGCCGGCGATCACCCTAAACGTCTACGCGCATTGGTTCCGCGCTACCAAGACGACGGCCATGGCGAGTGTCGTCCGAAACCTGCTTAAGATCGGACCGAAAAAAAGTGGGCAAAAAGTGGACAAAAATAGAGTGCCGAGCATCGCGCCCGGCGCGGGGCGCCTCGCCCAGATTTCTCGAAACCCCTTATAATACTTGGCCTAAAAGAGATGGTGCGAGAGGGGGGACTTGAACCCCCACGCCTTGCGGCACTGGATCCTAAGTCCAGCGCGTCTGCCATTCCGCCACTCTCGCGTAGAGGCAAAGTTATTGAAAAGCAAGGACTTTTTGAAGAGGGCTTCCATCAGCCTTTGGCCGAAAGCTCTTTGACTTGGGCTGAACTTGGGCCGCGAAAGGCTGTGGCTCGAACCAAAGACTTTTAAGTTCTATAGAATCGTGTCCGACTGCGTCCCAACCTAGAGGAATGGTGGGGTCCGCAGTCCGAGTGAGTACCCTTGTTCCGCCCTTGGCCAAGCCCGTGGCTGTCAAATTGGCTGTCAGAATCCTTCGCGAAAGGGTGCCCAGGCACCATACAATCTCCGTCTTCCTTAGTTTGCGCTCGCGACAATCGCCACCTGTGCCTATTCAAAACGTAAGGCCGTACGTATTGATGATGCGGGTGCATTAGTCTTGTATTGCGCCGTCGCGCCGTTGGCCGATGTGCCATAGCACTCCGGATGGGTCCACGACAAAGGCGATCCGAAGGCCCCATGGCTGCATGGCCGGCGCGCGCGGAGGTTGCACATTGAATTTTGCGGGCAGATCGAGCCTCTCAACGTGTGTCCACCAAGCGTCAAGATCATCGACCATGAGCTGCATCATGAAGTTTTCAGCCCATTCCTTTTGATAGTGGCGCTGAAGTATGAAACCGCCGGAGCCGGCCCTGAAGATCGCCACATCTCCGTCGAGAAGTTTTTCGAAGCCCAGCGTCTCATAGAATTTCTTGGAGAGATCAAAGTCTTTTGCAGGCATGAAGGGGCGGGCGAGTTCTGTTCCGCTCGGAACTTGCTTCATCGCTTCCTCCTTCAAATCCGGACGGGTCTGGCGCTCGCGACCTGGTCAACAATGGTCCAACAAGGGGTGACCTCAAGAAAAGGATTCTTATGTACGTTAGGCCCAGCGCCTGAGAATGGCGGCACCGTTTCTATGCCAGGCCACGGCTTGAAATCTGGATGGAGTTTCCTGCGGGATCCTTGGCGTTAGCGAACTCAAAGGTGCCCGTGTCGTGGATCGGTCCAAATTTCAATCTCTCGGTTTCTCTTTCCTTCATGAACTGCCTGACGTTTGATACACCGAAGACGATCTTTATTGCCGCGCCGCTTTTCTGACTCGAGGCGGCGCGATGGAGCGCAATGTTGCAGTCCCCGGAGTTACTCTCCAGTTCCAACCATCCTGCATCGTCAGACGGCAATGGCTTCATGCCGAAATGCTTCTGATAGAAATTGGCGACCTTAGGAAGGTCTCTGACGTACAGGATTACGCGCACTATTGGTAGTTTCACTGCTCTTGTTTCCTCAGTCTGAGAATCGGTTGTACGGCGGTGCCGAGCACAATGATCTTGCGTCTGAGACGTTATGGTCTCGCCGACGCCGGGAGCCATCTATATAGAGTGGGCACCGCGCCTCCGCCGGGCGTGAACAACGCCCCTACAACCGGTGGTGGCCTTCGTGCCCCGCGTGAGTGCCGTAGAGGTTTGAGACCGGGATTTCCTACGACCCGGACTCAGACTCACACCGACACCAGGCGATTTGCAAACCCAAAGTGCGAGCCCGCCTATGAGTCCAAGTCCAGTCCTTGCCGCACCACCGAAGTCGAAGTGGCCGAAGCCGCGCTAACAGCCTGTCCGCCATTTGTCGCTCGCGCGCCCGGCCTTGTCAGTTAAGACTTTTCAATGCTTTCGGAGTTTTCAGTAGTGCCTCTCTGTGTTGAGGGTTTCGTGATGCCGGGGGTGGGACTCGAACCCGCACGGAGGTTGCCCTCCCGAGAATTTTATCCCTGCCGGTTGAAGACAGGTGGGGCCACCAGGCCTCTTCCTCCTCCGGGTCTTACTTATTAAGAGTTATGGCGATTTGCACAACCCGCGGATCGCCGAGAGTGCCGACTTACTGCCCACAATTTTTGGATTCGATTGAACTCTTCAATCGAAGGTAGACTTTCGTCGTTACGCGCCCGGCACCGAAGCAGGGTGGCGTCTCGCCGGTTGCATGGTTTGCCCTGAGTTTGACTGCGAGCGTAGTGTCCGGAGTGGTCTCGGGAGGATCTCATGAGCGAAATTACCGGTGCTGAACTTCTGCTGCGATGTCTTGTTGCCGAGGGTATCAAGTTTGTGTTCGGCCTCCCCTGTCCCGAGGTCGATCCGCTGCTGGCCAAGCTTGAGCAATACGACGTGCGACTCGTGCCCATCCGTCACGAGGCTGCTGCCGTCCACATGGCGGAAGGGCTGTACAAGACGACGGGGCAAGTGGCGGCCGTGCTCGGCAATCCCGGTCCCGGGTCGGCGAATCTCCTGCCCGGCGTGATTACCGCGCGGCACGAAGGCGTGCCCGTCGTCGTCATTACGGCGCAGCATCGGTTGGGGATCGTGTATCCGTCGCCGCCCTCGACGTTCCAGGGCCAGGATCAACTCGAAATCTTCAAGCCGGTGGTGAAGTGGAGCGGTCCGATTTTATCGTGGGACCGAATCCCCGAAGTGATGCGGATTGCGTTTCGCGAGATGTGGGCCGGGAGGCCGGGGCCGATTCACATCGAAATACCGGCGCCGGTGATGTACGCGACCGGCGACGACTCGAAGGTCCGAGTACTGACGCCGAACGAGTACCGCGCGGCTGGTCCGCGGCCGTCGGAAGCGCAGCTCGAGGAGGCGGCCGCGATGCTCATCGGAGCGAAACGGCCGATTGTGATCTCGGGCGGCGGAGTCGATCGCGCCGGCGCGAACGAGGCGCTGATGGCGGTGGTCGAGCTGCTCAACTGTCCGGTCGTGAGTTCGATAGCCGGACGCTCGTCGGTGCCGATGGATCATCCGAACTTTCTCTACGGCTACGGCGCCGGCGCCGACCTCGCGCGCCGCGAGTCCGACGTGATCCTCGTCGCAGGCTCGCGGATGGGCAATCTCGACATTCCCTACGACAAGTATTGGGGCGATCCCGCGGGTCAGAAGCTCATCCAGGTGGATATCGATCAACGCAACATGGGCGTCACGCGGCCGCTGGCGCTCGGGATCGTCGCCGACGCGAAAAGCGCGCTCGAGGGCTTGGTGCGTGTGCTCAAAACAAAACGCGCCCAGCCAAAAGGCGGAGAGGATATGTCGCGGTATCGGGAGACCGCCCGCGAATGGCGCGAAAAGCGATTCAAGTCGGTGACGGCATGGAGCGGACCGGGAATCCATCCGGCGCACGCAATCCAGGCAATCGGCAAGAGTTTCGGCGCCGACTGTATCTATGTCGCCGACGGCGGCAACACCTCGTTGTGGTCGCTCTGGTTTTTGCCATCGACCCGGCCGCGTTCCTTCCTGAACATTCTCGAGCTGGGCATGCTCGGCACCGGCATTCCCTCCGCCATCGGCGCGAAGCTCGGCAGCCCGTCGCGCGAGGTGGTCTGCGTGAGCGGCGACGGCGCGGCGGGATTCAATTTCATGGAGATGCAAACGGCGGCGCGCGAAGGCCTGAAGATCAGGGTCATTATATTCGCCGAAGGTTCATGGACGATGGAGGAGCCGAATGAACGGCGGCTCTGGGGAAAGACCTTCGGCACCGAGATGGGGACGGTGCGATGGGACAAGGTCGCCGACGGCCTCGGCTGCAAATCGTTCTATGTCGATCGAATGGAAGATCTCGACGCGGCGCTGAATGCCGCAAAAGCGGCGGACGGTCCCGCAGTGATTTGCCTGAAGACCAATCGCGACGCCAACCTCGCGATTCCAGGAGAACTCGGCATGCGATTCGCCGAGGTGTACCAAGGCCCGATGGGATGAGGCGTCTAACGTTCCAAGCGCGCTACGGCTTGACCCCGCTGACGATGCTCATATAGCCGAACGTCGGCTTGACCTTGATACTCTTGAACCCTGCTTCAAGCAGCATTTCCGCGAGCTCGTGTCCCGAGTACTGCCGCCCCGTCGTCCATCCGAGCATGATCATCGTGTACGCAGCCGCCGCAAACGGCCCGGTCTTGTCTCTGTTGTAGAGCACCTCGTGGACAATCAGTCGTCCACCCGGGTTGAGGCTCTCGAAGCTCTTGCGGCTCAGGAAGCGGCACTTCTCAGGCGGCCAGTCGTGATAGATGTACGAATAGAAGTGGACGTCCGCTGGCGGGAACGGATCGTTCCACATATCGCCGATGTGTGTGCTGATTCGATTCTGGAGACCGGCCTGTTGCGCGATTTCCCCGGCGACTTCGCACACGGGTGCGATATCAAAGAGCGTCGCCATCAGCTTCGGCCATCGCGTTACAGCTCCGATGCTATGAGCGCCGGAGCCGCCGCCAACGTCAAGCATCATCTTACTTTTAGAAAGACTAATCGCGTTCGGCCACGCCATCGCCGCCGCCATGCTGATACTATGCATGGCTAGTGTAAACGCTCTGGCCGAGCTGGCCTGCTCTTCGTGCGACTTGAAGACTTCGGCGCCGCCATAGACCTGCGGCGAGTCGGTACGGATTGCTTTCTCGAGGTTCTCGATCGAGCAAACCGGGTAGTTGTTGATTATCAAATCGAAGTAGCTGCCGAAGTAAGTGGGACTGCCTTCGAGCAAATAGTCTTCTGATAGCGGGGTGAGCGCGTAGCGGCCGCTCTTTAGTTTGACAAAACCCAGAGCTGCGTTAGCGGCGAGTATTGTTTCGGCCGGCCTATCCGCGAGTCTCAGGTGTTTGCAAATCTCTGCGAACGAGCGTGGCCTGTTTGCCAGAAACGGGAAAAGCTTGAGCTTGTGCGCCAGCAGCACGGCAGGCGCGCCATACACCGAAAAGACGACATCCCAGAGCGGACGGTCGTCACGCCGCGGCTTTCGGATAGTGGTCTTCCTCTTCAAGCGCGGCGGCCCATTCGTGCGTCGAACTCCTGCGCTACCTTCTCGTCGTTTTCCATGAGCTGCTCGCTGTCGAGTTCCGCATAAGCCATCACGCCCATGTTCGAGTACGCGCGCCGAATCTTCGGACCCCAGAGCCCGATGTTCTTGATAGTCGGAACGATTCGCGAGAACAGCCGCGATTGAAACTCACGCATGTCCGGCGACGAATCGACGTACTCGACGCACTGCTCGACCGGCAGGCCCAAAGTCTCCCACACTTCCTCGGAGCGAAAGCGGTCGCGCATCAAGTACGAGGCCTCGACCGCGAACTCTTCGCGCTCGTCGCGCTCCGGCTGCGTGAGCTGAGGATAGTAGTCGCGCAACGCCAGCCGCCCGAACGCGACGTGCCGCGCTTCATCCTGCATCACGTATGCGTTCACTGCCGCCGCCAGCGAATTCTTAGCGGTGTCGCGGATTCCGGCGAACGCCGCCAGCGCGAGCCCCTCGATCAGCACCTGCATCCCGAGGTACGTCATGTCCCACCGCGAATCGCTCAGCACGTCGTTGAGCAGACGCTTCAGCGGCGGCGTTATCGGATAGGCGAGATCGAACTTTTCGTGGAGCAGCCGCGAGTAGGTCTCGACGTGACGAGCTTCGTCCATCACCTGCGTCGCGGCGTAGAACTTCGCATCGACGTTGGGCACCTGCTGGACGATTTTCGCCGTGCAGATCAACGCGCCTTGCTCGCCGTGCAGAAATTGCGAGACCGACCATGCCTGCATATGGCGGCGCAGGTTGGCGCGCTCCTGCCGCGTCAGCCGGTTCCACAAATCGGATCCGAAAATCGAAATACTCTCGTCGGGAAGCTCCTGCGGATTTTCAGGATCGAGATCCTGCGACCAGTCGATGCGCGTGGTCGTGTTCCACTGCAGATTCTTACCCTTCTCGTAGAGCTTGCGCAGCGCGTCGCTGCCCTCTTGGTACTCCCACTTGAAAACAGTATCGAAGCTGCCGGGCACCGCCCATTCGGTTGCATCTACGGGAATCGCGTAGCGCTGAGTTGTACTCATTGGAAAACCTCTTTTGTCGCAGCAGTTTCTCTTGTAGTCCGCTATCCGATTCCTGCGCAAGCGTGGGGCGATGGCGTCCGGAAATTGTTGTTGCCAAGGGGATTCTCTGAATCGGTCGCGACTCTGTCTCTTCGGAGTTGCATCAGTCGGTGCCGCAATTTCGGGGGAGTATTCGGCAACTTGAACTTCCTCGAGGACGGCATATTCTATTCCGGCGACACCCATCGAGGTGAATCTAAAAGCCCTCGACTTTTCGCCTGTTTCGGAGTTTTTAATAGGGACAGCCGCTCGCGATCATAGCCGAAGCACAACTATGGCGGAGGTTGGACCGGGCGCGAAATCCTGGCCTGACCCCCAGCCTTACCTGCTGCGACGCGCTGTGAACTTGGCATCCGGTGCGTCTGAAATCGAATAAGCGAATCAATTGATATTCCCCGACTTTGTCCCAACTTGGACCGTCGCAGGAAGCGTGCATAAGTAGATTCCGGTTCAAGCCATTCCTTTCGGCAGCGCCCGACTACCGCGCTGTCCCGATCTTACAAAACAGCGCATCCATATGGCGAAGTCGTACTTCGTCGGCTGCCTGCAACTCTGGTGTATCGCTAGATTTGAGCAAAACCTATCCGGGCGCGATTTGCCTAGGTCCGTCGATTGTCGCTTTAGATTCGCTCAGGCGTGCTATCTCTTTTCAGTCACGAGGAGGCTCAACTCCACGGCCCGCTCGATTCGTGATAGGCTGCGCGGCTCAATCATCTGAAGGGCGGGCGCAATCACCGAAGTGGTGCTCGGCAAGGAATATTATTCCCGGCATGCATTTCATAGCCTAAACGCCCGCGGGGGACGTCGGACGTGGAGATGCGGGACTCCGCAGCCGGGGGGAACGGGATGAAATCATCCAGAGTTCGTTCAACCTATCGCATGCGCGTGGTGTTGGGATGCGGGATTCTCCTCGCTGCGATGGCGGGCTACTGGCAGGTTGTCGGCGCGCAATCACAACCCCGCGCTTTGATTACCGAACCGGTCAGCGACACCCAGCTGGTCACGCTCACGGGTAATACGCGTCCGGAAGCGAATGCGCGCTACGATAGCGGGGCGGTCGCTGACACCTTTCGGATGGACCACATGTTCCTGGAGTTGCGACGCTCTCCGCAAGCGGAACAGGCCCTTCAGCAGTACATGGAACAGCAGAGCGACCCCAAGTCACCAAACTATCACCATTGGTTGACCCCTCAGGAAATCGGACAGCGTTACGGTTTGGCGCCTGAAGATATGGCGACGATTGCGGGTTGGCTGCGATCGCATGGCTTCACCGTCAATCTAGTTTATCCCAATGGCATGGTGATCGACTTCTCGGGTACGGCGGGCGAGGTGCGCAAGGCTTTCCACACCTCGATTCATCGCCTTGACGTGGATGGGAGGCGACATATCGCCAACATGAGCGATCCGCGGATTCCGGCCGCGCTGGCGCCGGCAGTGGTCGGCATCGTTTCGCTGAACGACTTCAGGCCGCATCCGATGCATACGAAGATGAAAAACGACTTCTTACCGGGCGGCACTTTCGGTCCGTTAGGCGCTCCGAGCGAAAAGGTCGTACCCGCGGACCTGGCAACCATCTACAACTTGAGTCCGCTCTTTTCCGGCGGCGTCACCGGACAGGGCGAGACGATCGTGGTGGTCGAAGACAGCGACGTCTTTAATCCTGGGGATTGGAACACCTTTCGTAATACGTTTGGTCTTAGCAGCTCCTTCCCGAACGGAAGCTTCCGCGAGTTCCAGCCGCAACCACCCAGCGGACCGAGCAATTGTAGCGATCCGGGCGCCGTCCCAGGCGTTGATGTCGAGGCGATCCTCGATGCGGAATGGGCCAGCGCTTCGGCGCCTAACGCGACCATTGTCATGGGCTCGTGCGCGGACGTCTCTACCGGCCCTTTTGGGACGACGCCGGCTTCTGGAGTTTTTATCGCACTTCAAAACATGCTCAACGGCGCGCTTAGCCCTAAGCCGGATGTTGTGAGCGTCAGCTACGGTGAATCGGAGGTGGTTAACGGCGCCGCGTCCAACGCCGCCATCGACTCGCTGTTTCAGACGGGAGTTGCGGGAGGCACTTCAATTTTCGTTGCCGCGGGTGATGCCGGCGCTGATGCCAATGACTTGGATAGGCAGCCTGCTCCCAACGCAGCGCAGTACGGAATCAGCGTCAGCGGATTTGCGTCCAGCCCGAATGACGTGGCGGTGGGTGGCACCGATTTCGGTGACTTTTTGACCAACACGAGCTCCACTTACTGGAATGCGTCGAACGGCGCCAACGGCGGCTCGGCGACGTCCTATTTGCCGGAAATCCCGTGGAACGATTCCTGCGGGAGCGACCTGTTGTCTGGCTTTATTGGCACGGTTTCAACCTATGGCCCAAGCGGCTTGTGCCAACTTGCTTTTTTGGGAGCCGGTATCTGCACCGCTAACCAAGAGCCCTACCCGTGTTGTGATGGGCTGGGGAGCGGCATTTGTCCCCAACCCGAGTTTTCACTGGAACTCGCAGGCGGCGGCGGTGGCCCAAGCAGCTGTGCGAGCGGAGCGCCGTCCACGAGCGGTGTGGTAAGTGGGACCTGTAAAGGATGGACCAAGCCTGGCTACCAATCGGTTTTGGGCAATCCGGGCGACGGCGTCCGCGATCTTCCCGACGTCGCCTTGTTCGCCGCCGACGGATTGTGGGGACACTGCTACGTGTTTTGCAATTCCGACCCTGCAGACATGAATTCATGCGCTGGCGACCCCAACACGTGGCCCTGCGCGGGCGGGACGTCGTTTGCTTCGCCGATAATGGCCGGCATCCAGGCTCTGGCCGATCAGAAGACTGGCAGCGATCAAGGCAACCCGAATACCACCTACTATTCGCTCGCGCGCGCTGAGTATGGCTCGAGTGGCAACGCCAGTTGCAAGTCGAGCCTGGGCAACGGAGTTTCAAGTTCGTGCATCTTCTACGACATAACCCAGGGCGATAACGACCAACCATGCATTGTAGGCGATCCGAACTGCTTCGCGGACGGACTACCTACCTTCGAAGTCGGCGTCGGCGTGCTGTCCACGTCGAACTCGTCGTTCCAGGATGCATTTGCAGCGAACGCCGGATGGGACTTCGATACCGGCATCGGGACCGTCAATGCCACCAATCTCGTGATGGCATTTGCCGCGACGGCGTCCGCCACTGCAACGTCAACTAGCAGCGCGCCGACGGCAACCGCGACGCCAACTGCGACTCCCTCGGCAACAATGACTGCAACTGAGACCCCAACGCCGACGGCGACTGCTACTCCTGGTGGCGGGCGCATCTCGGTGAACCCGAAGAAGGTCAAACTCAACGCGTCGCCAGCGGCTACGGCGTCCGCGATTATCACGATTGGCAACACCGGGACGGGCCCACTGACGGCCAATGTAACCGCACCGAAACACACCCCACCATTCACAGAGACTGAGGGAGGAAGCGGGATCCTGATCGGGCCGGGTTTGAACCACCAGGTGATAATCGTGTACTCACCGACGAAGAAAGGATCGACGACCGATCAGATCTTGATCACGAGCGATGATCCCACGCATAAGAAAGCGATCAAGGTGAAAATAGAGGGCAAGTCGAAATAAATGCCGTTTGAATACGCGCGCAACGAAGCGACGCTTGATGCGAGCCGATAAGACCGAAATGTACTAAGCCGATCATCGCTATCAATGGGACGTTAGCCCTGGATCACGGACGGCCCTTCGTGCGCTTTAGATTGCCGTGGCCTCGACCAGATAGCTCTGTGCGGCTTCCGCCTTTCAAAGAAAGATTCCGAGGTTCAGTTGAGCACTCATTTGATGATCAGGGCGATGCCGAGTGCTCGGCGGCCGCCGTTTGGGGCTCGAAACGTGATCGTGACCGTAGCCGTTGCCTCTGGCTCAAGAGGCCTGGATACCCCTGTCCGGCGATCACAGTGACCGGCAACGTCAGGTTGCGGGACGGAAATTTCAAGAGAGCGAAGCCCGCTAAAGTAGCCCGATCGTGGAGACTCGATCCGTGCCTATCTGTTCTTCGGCGCTTGCCCCTTTCCCGACAGGTCCACCGACTGCTGCTCCGCATTGTCGATGATCATCAGGGTGGCAGTAGACGATACGGCGGCGGTCGGCGTGAACGTAACTTCGAAGGAGCACCCATCGCCTGGGGACAGGTCCGATACGCTGCAACCATCCGTTACGCTGAACGGACTGCCCCCTCCACTGAGCCCTAGAATCGTCACCGTAATACCGGGCGTCTTCTTGCCCGCTTTGGGATTGCGCACGATGACATGTTTGGGTCCCTTATGCTTCCCGACCTCCACGGTGCCGAAATTTAGCGACGTCGGAATGATCTCGAGTTTGACCGGCACCGGCGTGGGCGTTGGTGTGGGCGTTGGCGGAATGCCGTGGCCTATTGCGTAAAGACGATTTGGGCCAAAAGGGTACACGTTGATGTAGATCGTTCCGTCAGCGCCGATCGCCGGCGATGATCCTATGATGGCCACCTGAGAGCCAATCGAGAACTTCCACTTAATCGAACCGTCGGGATTCACTGCGTAGATATTGCCGTCATTGGCGCCGACATAGACGGTGCCATCTGCTCCAATCGACGCCGAACCCTTTACCGGCTGGTTGTTGGTATAAATTTGCCACCTGAAACTGCCGTCGGGGTGTAACGCCCACAAGCTGAGTCCGTCTCCAAAATAGATTGTGCCATCGGTCCCGATTGCCGGCGAGGACAGCACCCAGTAGTTCGGTGACTGGAACCGCCACTTCAACGAACCGTCCGGATTGATGGCGAACAGGTAGGCGATACTGTGTGGATAGCCATAGGTGAATTCGGAACCGACGTAGATGGTACCATCCGGTCCTACTGCCGGAGAGGACTCCACGTCGCCAGGCGTCTGAAACACCCATTTCAACGTGCCGTCCGGGTTTACCGCGTAGAGGTTGTAATCGGCGGCACCGAAGTAGATTGTTCCATCGGCTCCGATCGCGGGTGAGGATTGCTCGTTGGTTCCATCAAATCCTTCCGCCAGCTCCCACTTCTCCGTGCCATCCGGATTGATCGCACGCAGTATGCCGTCGTCGCAGTAAATGTAGATTGTTCCATCGGAGGCGATGGCGGGAGAAGACTCGCATGAAAAGCCGGTCTGGAAAATCCACTTCAGCGTCCCATCGGGGTTAACGGCGTTCAGATAACCGTCTCGAATATCGCCCTCTGAAGGAGCGTAGATGGTTCCATCGGCTCCGACCGCGGGTGAAGCGTCCATTGGCCAGGGGGTTGTAAGAGTCCACTTCAGCGTCCCGTTCGGATTGAACGCATAGAGATTGTCGTCCCCAGGCGTTGAATAAATGGTTCCATCTGCTCCGAGGGTGGGCGACGATAGCGGCGAGAAAACCAGTAGTCCCCCTTCTGGGTAGAAGAAGACCCATTTTTGAGCGCCGTTGTTGGAGCTCGTATCGAACTGGCTCTGGCCGGTCTGCGCCGAATCGTGCCGAAACGCCGGCCAAGGGGAAGACGCCAGTTGTGCACGTGGCGCGCTCGTCGACACTATGAGCAAAGCGCAAGCGGCCAAACTCAACGATACGATAACGCCAATCCGTCGTATTTTTTGTTGGCGTTTAATTGGATTTCGCCGCCTGGGCGGTTGGAGCCTGTGGTCGCAGCAACCGAAAGCTTACTCTCGACTCTGCAATCAAACCGTCAGCTCATAATTCAGTCTGTTGTGCACAGAAATAGCGCGGCGCCAGAGGCCAAGGCAATCCAATGGCCATGACAAGACCCTCACTGTGCCGCACGGAGTCGCCTACATAGCGTTTTCAGCCCAACGCGACACGCATCAAATGTTCGATTCCAGCAACATGCCCATTCCTGGCACAGGCGCGGCCCTGCTGATGAACGCTTCGCTTACGGACGCGGCCGGCAACGTAACGATCTACGAGCCGATGGCCGGAGCGGTTGGAAGCGAGATTTGAACACGCCGTTTGCCGATGTTGATTCGAAGTTCAGTGATCAGGGTCGAACGCTCGGACAAAAATTGATTATTCGCTTCGAATCGGTGCGCAACACTCTTGGGAACACTAAAGGCCTGTGCGGCGCCAAGATCTAGCAATTAGTAGTTGAACCGTATGGAAATCAGACCTCGCTCCCTACTTTTGCCAGTTGAGTACGGTCTCTCTCGCAAAATCCTGGTATCGGCGAGGCGTATGACCGAGGAGCTCCGTCAACGTCTCGATATCTCCGGCGTCCGCAACGAAGCCGCGTTCGAGATACCCTTGAAACATCATTCGGATGTCGAATGCCGACCAGGACGGAGATCGCTTCCGCATCTGCTCCTCGAACCCATCCATGTCGTCCCCGGTGTAACGGACCTCCTTGCCCAACAGCCCGCTCCAGATCGAGGCCAGCTTCGGGCCACTTAGCACCTCCGGACCGTTAAGATTGTAGGTCTTGCCATAGTGTCTGTCGGAGGTCAGCGCAATCGCTGCAGCCTCAGCAATATCCCGTATGTCAACTGCCGAGATGCCTACTAGGCCTAGAGGCGTCGGGTACAACCCAGCTTTCAATAGCGGGTCTTTCAAGGATGCATCGTTCTGGAAAAAATAGTTCGGACGAATAATCGTGAACGGGACGTCGAACTCCTGTATTGCGCTTTCGATCGCAAATTTCGAAGCGAAGTGTGGGACATCCTTGAAGTGCTCCACGCGAAAGACCGAGTGGTAGACGATGTGTTTCAACTTCAGCCTTTTCGCCAGATCGTAGGCGATAAGGCCCTGCGTCAATTCATCGGGAGTGACGGCGTTCAGTAGGTAG
>Ga0182024_10016791_pt1 | contig 13830 bp, 13 predicted proteins | sample P32metaG_FD_120480 | JGI IMG/M metagenome (GOLD analysis project Ga0182024, IMG submission 120480) | Permafrost microbial communities from Stordalen Mire, Sweden - P3-2 metaG (Illumina Assembly) | ecosystem: Environmental > Terrestrial > Soil > Wetlands > Permafrost | place: Sweden: Stordalen... | reverse complement strand
TAATAATCCAATCCAACTGCTGAATTAAAATGTCAAATACTTGGCTAATGTGAGACTTTTGATATTCGGTCTCGAAGATCAAAGCAAAATCGATGACTGCTTCGTTTGCGAAATAGGAAGAATCCCACTTCTGACTGTGAATGTCCTGGTATACTGCAACGACGTCCGTCATTGCACGCAAACCAGCATCAGCATAATTCGGATTTTGTTGAATTGTATTGTGATAAGCACGAATACTTTGCTCGAGGGTGGAAAGCCATCCAGGGCGATCCTTCTCACTAAGGGTATTCTTAAGTGTCTCTGCGCGTGCAAGCAGTTCGTTGGCCACCTTTATCTTGGCGCCTGCGTCGTGCATCGTGATTACACGTATAAAGTTGTCAAGCGCCTTACGAAGATCTTCTAGCTTCTCTTTTAGAAAACGGTGATACACCTCCACATTTTCGTTTTTTTGCATGATTGAAAATCACTTGGTGGCGGCGGTCTGCAACGCCCGGCGGACTTCGCTGAGCAGTTGCTCCACCTTGAACGGCTTGAACAACACCGCCTGCAACCCTTCCTGGCTGGCGCGAACGATGCTGTGATTTGGGTCGTAGCCGAAGCCGGTCATCAGAATCACCGGCAAATGACTGTCGTGTTTGTGGGCGGCGGCGAATACGTCGTAGCCGGTGTTGTCCGGCATCTTGATGTCGCTCACGACCAGATCGAAATGCGTATGCTCCAACACGGCAATTGCCTCGACGCCCGACGTGGCTACCGTCACGGTGGCGTGATATTTGCGCAGAATATCGCTGATCGTATTGCGGATATTGGGCTCATCATCGGCGACCAGGATCGACATGCCGCCGATGACCGGATCGTCTTCGCCCTGCACATCGCCGGCGCCCAGGATCGTGTTGGGCCCCTCGGCCGCCTGGCGCAGGCCATGGCGGATGATTCCCACGTTGCTGAGGATTTGCTGGAGTCGTTTGCGAAGATCATCGTGGCCGATGTATTCGTCGATCAGGGCGTTGGCATCCGAGGCGATGTCGTTGAGAGGTCCGGCGACTTCGCTGCAGACGTTGTCGGCAACCTTATGGCTGGTGCTGACGCGCTCGACGACCATCAGATCCAGGATGTTCAGGGCGATCGCCACGTAGCGCCCGAAAATCTCGGCGAACTGGCGGTCATCCTCGTTGAAAGCGGCACGCTGACGGCTCTCGATATTGAAAATCCCGATCACTTTGTCGTGCAACCGCAAGGGAACCGTCAAGCTGCTCTTGGCGCTGTCCAGGCCCGTAATGTAGCGCGGATCGCGATCCACATCCGGGCAAATATAGCTGCGGCCGGTGGAGGCGACGTACCCGCTGATCCCGTTTCCCTCATTCTCGGCCAGCAGATCGATCGACAGCGCTTCAGGCGGCAGGCCGGCGCTGATCACCAGCTCCAGCTTGTTGCTCTTGCGGTCCAGCAGTCGGATGGCAAAGTGATCGAAGTGCATCAACTCCCGCGTGAAGCTGATGATTTTTTCCTCCAGCAACTTGAGGCGCTGGCCAACATTCATTTTGCTGAGTGCCTCGCCTTCGAGGCGGACAAGTTCGCGGCCGGCCTTGTCGATCGCATCGAGCTTCTGTTGCAGCCGGCGCGTCCCGGTTGCGTCCCATACCACCGCCACCACCTGCACCACCTGGCCGCGCGGATTGATCACCGGGCTGGCGATCAGTTCCATGAACTGCTGGTCTTCAATATTCAGGGAGTAACGTTTGGATCGGCTGAAGGCGGGGGCATCGGTCGTCTGCGGAGTGGCCTGCTTGCTGAAGATGTCGAATGCTTCCTGGCAACAGCGGCGGATCTTTTCATGGATGCGAGCCGGCCACGCCTGCATCTTTTTGTTCATCCAGTTCGATCGCCCTTCCCCGTCGACGATGCAAACGCCTTCGCCGATGGTGTTGAGGATCAGATTGGCCTGCTGGCTGACCAGGGCGCGTTCAAGGGGAAGGAAATCGGCGGCTTCGGAAAAAATCGCGGAGAAGTTATCGGTCTTGATCAGCTCGATGGCCTGGTCAATCGAATTGATCTCCACGACGTCACATCGGGTCTTGAGACACTCGACGGCGACGGTATTTACCGTCGAGGTGGGGCTGAGAACCAAAACTTTATTACGCGGCCCTTCCATCAGGTCCTTGGCGCAAACGAGAATATTAAGCCATAAAACCTTTGCAGGTCAAACTTAATCTGATCGCCCAATCAATCTTTGGCGCATCCGGCCCGTCAATCAACTCCACAAAATCAGCTATCGGCAAGACCATGGAGCAGCTTCCCGACCCCTTGTTCGCGTAACCGCACAATAACCGCGCTCACGGCTTGGGGCAGGTCGCTAAAGGGCATTCGTGCCTCAGCCGCGACGGTGGGCGGTTCGCCGTCCCGCCTGCCAATGACGGCCCGCACCCAGACCTCTTGGTCGATAATCTGGGCAAGCGCACCGATGGGAGAGTGACAATCCCCGTCAACGGCGGCGACGATCGATCTCTCCGCCAAAACGCAGGCGTGGGTCGTGGGATCATCCACCGATCTGAGCAGCGCGATCGTGGAATCGTCGGCACGCCGGCATTGCAACGCCAGCGCCCCCTGGCCCGCCGCGGGAAGCAAAACATCCGCCCCGATGGCGTGCATCCAATCGTGATCCACAAGTCCGGCGCGCTCGATCCCGGCGAAGGCAAGAATCGCCGCGTCGAATCCGCCTTCGCGCAATCTCTTCAACCGCGTGTCGATGTTGCCGCGCAACGGTTCGACTTTCAGATCGGGCCGGCGCTCAAGAATCTGGCAACGGCGACGAAGGCTGCCGGTGCCAATAGTAGCGCCAGCATGCAAAGTATCGATCGTCGCGGCTTTTCGGGAAATCAACAGGTCGCGCGGATCGCCGCGCAATGGGATCGCCGCGATCGTCAGGTCCTGCTGATCCACCAGTGGCATGGTGGTCGGCACATCCTTGCAGCTATGGACGGCCACATCGATCTGATCGTTGAGCAGCGCCTGTTCCAGTTCCTTGACAAAAAGCCCCTTGCCGCCCGCATCGTATAGTGGACGGTCGGTGATGCCGTCGCCGGTGGTTTTGACGATCATGGTCTGTATCTGCAGATCTGGATGTGCGGCCATGAGCTGTGCGGCGACCCGCGCGCTTTGACTGCGAGCCAACAGGCTGCCGCGCGTACCCAGTCGCAGTCGCGTCGGAAGGGTCATCCGCGATATTCTACGTGAATTATGCCAGCACGGGTGTTTGTCACCGGAGGAAGCGGATTTGTCGGCTCGGCAGTTATCAATGAGCTGACCACCCGCGGCTTTGGCGTCAACGCGCTGATTAACCGCGAGGAACTAACCGCCGCCCCGGGCGACGTCCGACAAGTCAGGGGTGGCCTGTCCGATCGCGCCGCCCTGGATGCGGGAATGGCCGACTGCCAGATGGTCATCCACCTCGTCGGCATCATCATGGAAAAGCCGTCCCAGGGAATCACCTTCCAAAAGGTTCATGTTGAGGGCACGCGCAGCGTTGTGGAAGCGGCCGTTCGCCGCCGGGTGCGGCGATTCGTGCAGATGTCGGCCCTGGGCACGCGGGAAAACGCGGCCAGCAACTATCACCAGACTAAGTGGCAAGCCGAGCAGATCGTCCGTTCCAGCGGCCTGGATTGGACGATCATCCGGCCTTCGCTGATCCACGGGCCCGGCGGCGAATTTATGAAGATGGAAGCTAAATGGGCCCGCAAAAAAGCACCGCCGTTCCTGTTCATGCCCTATTTCGGGTCCGGCATCCTGGGATTGGGCGGCGCGGGGATGCTACAGCCGATTTACGTCCACGATGTAGCGCGGGCCTTTGTCGATGCGCTGCAAAAGCCGCAGACCATTGGGCAGCTCTATGATCTGGGCGGCTCCCAGCAACTGAGCTGGCCGCAGATGCACAAGATGGCGGCGCGAGCGATCATTGGCAAAAATCGTTGGGCTGCGGCGCTGCCGGCGTGGTACGCGAAATTCCTGGCCGGTGTTACCCCGACAAGATTTCTGCCTTTTAATCGCGATCAGGTCATCATGAGTCAGGAAGATAACACGGCGGACTTGGCCGATTTTATCCGCGACTTTGGATGGACCCCGCGCGGGTTTGAGCAGACGCTTGCAGAGTATGGTTCGCGCCTATAATCGGGACGTCATCATGAGCAAAACGCGTCAGTTGCAGTCAAAATTGTGCAGTCTTTGCGAGTCGCCGATATCGATAGCGCGCCTGCGGGCTTTGCCGGGCGTGACATTATGCCTTCAGTGCGCCGAGAAACACCCTCCCAAGGTGGACCTTCGCTCCGTTGACCTGAGCCGCGCCAGCGCGATCAATCGCAATGGCTTTGCACCGTACGATTGAAGGGCTCGCTGGTCGGCAGCGGATTTTCAGTCAGACACTAGATTCTGCATTGTTGTGATGGCAGAGCGCACGCCCTCCAACTTCTCCGTGAATTCACACTCGATCACCAGCGGGCCGACGTAGCGGATCTCGCGAAAGGCCAGGAGCATTTCTTCCAGGTCGACCTGGCCGGTTCCAATCGCCACCTCTTGGCCCCAATCTAATCCGGGCTTTTCGGAGGGAATCGCGTCCTTGACGTGGACGTGGCGAATGTGACGGCCCAGGATGTGAATCGCTTCGATTGGATCCCCCGTACCGTAGAGGATCATGTTGGCCGGATCAAAATTAACCGCGACTTTGCCGCCCGGAACGTCGTTAAGGAATTGAAGCAGCTCGCTGGCCGGTTCCTGGCCGGTTTCCATTGCCAGCGTCACCCCCATCGGCGCCAGGGCGGCGGCGATTTCGCCGACCCGGGACAAAATCTTGCCGTAATCCGCGTGGCTCGAGCGCGGCAGAAACCCCGCGTGCGTGGTCAAGAGTGACACACCCAACTCCTGGGCCAGCCGCCCCGCTTGAATGGTCAATTGCTTTCGCAACGGCCACGCATCGTCGGGAATGAAGCCGCCGGTGGTGCGGATTCGGCCGATCGACGAATAGTCTTCGCCGGGGAAACCGATCATCCCAGCCGTGACTCTCAGGCCGCTGTTGCGCAGATGGCCAAGCTCGCCATGTTTTCGTTTGTCGTCCAGAGACAGCAACGGCGCCAGGGCCAGCTGAACGTGGGCCAGGCCGATCGCTGTGACCTTCTCAACGAGGTCGCGCATGTCGTTGGGCGATACCGACCAGCTGCAAACGCCCAGATCATGTCCGTCGATTTGCATGGTCGATTATTGCATCGGCGAGGATGAAGTGGAAGTGCGTGCGGGGGCAATCTCGCTCGCCTGGTAATGCAGAGCGCGGTCCTTCATCCAACGCACGCCCAACAGATCAACAAACGCGCGCCAGGCGCGATTGCGCATCCCGTATTTGGCCGTGCCCGCGTAGCGGGGAGAATGCTTGACCGGCGTCTCAAGCACGGTAAAGCCGCGCATCTTCACCAACGTGGGCATGAACCGATGCGCGCCGTTGAATAAGTGAATCCCTTCGAGGCAATGCCGCTTGTAAACCTTGAGGCTGCTGGCCGAGTCCTGAATGTTTTCCCGGCTGATCCAATTGCGGATGCGGTTGGCGACGCGGGTTTGAAACCGGCGAAACGCGCTGTCGCGCCGGATGTTTCGCCAGCCGGTGATCATGTCGCATTGGTCGAGCATGGGCAGGAGGCGGGCGATTTCTTCCGGATCGTTCTGCAGATCCGCGTCGATGGTGGCGATGATGCCGCCGCGTGCCGCCTTGAAGCCGGCGTCAAACGCCGCGCTCTGGCCGCCGTTGCGCTGCATGCGAAGGACCCGCAGCCAGGGTCGAGCGGCCATCGCCTCTTCCAGAAGGCGCGGCGTCTGATCGGTGCTGCCGTCGTCCACGATGATCAGCTCGAAACGTTTTTCGCATCGGCGCAGCGCCGGCTCGACCCGCCGAAGCAGTTCGGGCACGACTTCCTGCTCGTTGTATGCCGGTACGACCAGCGACAGCTCGACATCATCCATGGTGATCCATCGTGCGCCCGCTTTGCGGGCGCCACACAAACGCGATGATGGCCCGCGCCGCCAGGGCCGCGGCGATGCCCAATGCGGCGCCGCCCACCGTATCGCTGGGATAATGCGCCCCCTCGGCGATTCGTTCCAAAGCCACCATGATCCCCAGCAGCCACCACAGCGGCGCCAGGCGCGGGGCCACCATGCTCAGGCTGGCCGCCATTGCAAACGCCAGGCTCGCATCGCCGGAGGGAAATGTAAGATTCTGCTCGGCCAGCATCGAGCCGTGCAAACCGCCCTTGAAGGGGTGCAACTGGAACGGCCCGACGCCCTTGAACGGCCGGATTCGCCCGATTGCCCATTTCAACAGCGCGTTGACCCCAGAAAAAAGGGCAGCCAGGGCAACCAGCGCCGAATCGCTTCCCATCCGCGTCCGATTGCCGCCCAGCCAGTCCCTTAAGAACAGCGCGGCGCAGGCGATTAATGGGAACCAAATGAGGCCGGGAAACCGCAGGAGCAATCGTAAATGCGGCGCGCTGGTGATCTTGTCGCCTAAGTGCCTGTCGTGACACCACGTCGAGACGGGAATATCGATCGCCAGGGCCACAATGAATGCGGCGAGGAGTGCCAAAATGCAAATCCAGCGCCGCCTGGCAGCGTCGGCGTTCGCGGGCCGAAGGGTTGCCGGACTCGAGGCGGTCATAGTCGGATCATCGAACCGAGGCGTGGAAAGTCAAGCGGCGATGCGTCTGGCAGATCGCTTGCATAATTGGTGCGCGGCCAGGGCTGCCGATGTGCATGAAACAGGCGTGCAGTATCGATCACGGCGCCCCCGAACCCCCGGTTTTGCCTTTGAATCGGGTCTTTTTGCGAATCGCTGGTTTCCCGGGCCTTTGGCATCGGCTTTGTTTAGAGCCAAATGTAACCGTCATGGTGACGGTTATGAGTGGCCAAGCGAGTCACTCAAAATTCATGGAGCGCGGTTGGTTCCCACGGGCAGTGTCGTCCGGCCGATGGTCGGCCGGACGACACGTTGGCCCGGGGTTTTTTTGTTGGGATGACGCGGCCAGACTGCGCTGGCCCGAGAGTTGCGCCTGGGCCAAGGGGGGGCCGTTAATCCTTTACCACCACCATGCTCTTGCCTTCGACCATCAGGTCATAGACAAGCGCGATATCCTCGGTCCGCAATCGGATGCAGCCCATGCTGGATTGCTTGCCGATGCTGCTGGGGTCGATTGTCCCGTGGATGCCGTAGGAAAGTTTGCCCACCGCCTGGCCCTCGGTGCCGGTCAGGCCGATCCAGTAACCGCCCAGCGGGTTCTTGGGATCGTCGGCGGCGATGACGCCTTCGCCGCGGGGGCTGTAATAGGTGGGGTGCTTGAGCTTGTGATGCGGCTCCACCATCCAGGTGCCGACTGGTGTGCTTTGATCGCGGCCCAGGCCGACGCTGAAGCTTGTCACATACATCGAGCTTCTCTCGCCTGGTAGTCCACCCAGATACAGGTCCATCGTGAATTTGTGCTTGTCGACGACGCCGAAGAATGGACCCTCCACAACCTTGATGGTGGCGCCCGCCCGCAGGTGCCTGGGATCGATCCCATTGATTCGGCTGAGCAGCTCCCAGGTGGTGTCGTGCTGGGCGGCAATCCGGGCCAGGCTCTCTCCAGATTGGACCGAGCACGTCCCGCCCCACGGATCATCGGGAAAATGACCGCGGCCGAACACAACGGTTTGGCTGATTTGCTGAATCATCGCCTTAATGGCGGCGTCGTCGGATGGGTCAAGCTGGCCGGATTGCAGCGTGTCGTTGAGCTGAGTCCGCGCGGCCAGAAGATTTCCGACATCGATCTTGGCCCTGGCATCGGACAAGATCGTCAGCGGAGAACTGGGAAGGGTGGTGGGTGGTTCCAGAGCGGAAGCGAGCACGACGGTGGACGATGTCGGTTCAGATGGCGCCGCTGGCCGCGTCGCCGGCCCATCCGGCGCTGAAGGCCCTATGAACGGCGGCAACGGCAGGCTGTTCGCCGGCGGCGCAATCGGCGCGGCGATCTGGGTCCGACGAACTCGGTAGATGATCGACAGCGCAATCAATGAAACGATCATCGCCAAAATAACGATAAGGGCGCGGCTAATACGGCGGGCGGGGCGACTCACGAGAACCTCCATGTTCTGGTGATCAATACTCTACGTCAGCGTGGCGGCATGCCGACTCAATCCGGCATGGCAGGATTAGTCCTGCTCAATGCAATTGGTTGCAAACCGGCGAATGCCTCGATCGGTGCACAGCATACTCAGTGGCATGTCATGGTCAAGCACCGGCAAGCTGGGAACGATCTGTTCCTCGAATGCCAGTCCACAGGACAGTCCCACAAAATCCGCCAAGGCCAGGAATCGATCGTAAAACCCCATGCCTCGCCCGATGCGATGACCATCGGTGGTGAACCCCAGACCCGGGACCATCACCAGATCGATGAGATTCACCGGGATAGGCTTGCCGCTGATCGGCTCGCGAACGCCCGGTCCGGTGGTGGTCATGTTGGTTTGCAAGCTGGTGATTTCCACCGGCAACATGCGGCGCTGGTCCCAACTCACTTTGGGCACCACGACTGTTTTGCCGCTCTGCCAGCAGCGCAAAGCCAGGGGCGCCGTATCGACCTCGTGGGGACTGCTCAGATAAAGCATCACCGCGCGAGCGGCGGCGAATTCGGGGCTGGCCATCATCAGGGCGGCGGCGGCCAGGCTTTTGGCGGCGCGGTCGGCCTCGCTCATCTTCGCCAGCTTCTCGCGAAGTTGACGACGGATCGTTGATTTATCGTGTGAGTGCTCCATGCCGCCTATGCCTCGTCGCCGCCTAACCCTGCTGGCCCGCTTCGCCTTCGGGCTTATTCGGCTGGCGTTGCTCGGACAATCGCCGCCGAACCTCCGCTTCGTACCCTCGATTCACCGGATCATAATATATCTTATCGATCCCTAAATAGTCCTGTTCCACAAATCCATCGGGAAAATCGTGGGCATAACGGTAGCCCTCCCCGTGGCCAAGTCGTTTGGAGCCATAATAATGCGTGTCCTTGAGATGTTTGGGCACTGGGAGGGTTCGACCTTCTTTCACATCTTTTGAAGCGGTCCAAATCGCCATCGCACAGGCGTTGGACTTGGGGGCCGTGGCCATGTAAATGGCGGCCTGGGCCAGGGTCAGTTGTGCTTCGGGCATGCCGATCTTTTCAACGATGTCGAACGCCGCCGCCGCCACAACCATCGCCTGCGGATCCGCGTTGCCAATGTCCTCTGAAGCCAGGATTGCGATGCGTCTGGCGATGAAGCGCGGGTCTTCGCCGGCTTCCAACATCCGCGCCAGCCAGTAGACCGCGGCGTCCGGATCGCTGCCGCGCATGCTTTTGATCAGCGCACTGGCCGCATCGTAATGCTCGTCGCCGGTGCCGTCATATACGATTGCCTTGCGCTGCATGGATTGCTCGGCCACATCCAGCGTGATGCGCAACGTCCCGGCCGATTTTTCCTCCTGCTGCTGGGAGAGCACCGCGACCTCCAGGGCCATCAGCGCCCGACGTGCATCGCCGTCGGATTTTGTCGCCCACAGATCGATCGCTGCATCGGCGATCTCAAATTGCAGGTTGCCGAATCCACGCTCCTTGTCGGCGATGGCGCGGCGCAGCAGGATGCGGATGTCGTCCTCGCTCAGCGGCGAGAATTGGAAAATCTGGCTCCGGCTGACCAGCGGTGAGTTGACGGCAAAGAACGGGTTCTCGGTCGTGGCGCCCACGAGCAGGATCAGCCCCCCTTCCACATCGGCCAGCAGAATATCCTGCTGAGCGCGATTGAAGCGATGAATCTCATCGAGGAAAAGAACAGTGCGCGATCCACCGGCCGCCAGGCGCTCCTTGGCCGCATCCAGAATTGCGCGTACTTCTTTGACGCCCGCCCCCGCGGCGTTGACTTGGACGAATTCGCTTTTGGTATAAGTTGCGATGAGCTGGGCCAGCGTTGTCTTACCCGTTCCCGGCGGCCCATAGAAAATGACGCTGGTGAGTCGGTCGGCCTCAAGCATCCGGCGCAGCAATTTCCCCTCGCCCAGGAAATGTTGTTGCCCGACGAACTCATCCAGCGTCCGCGGTCGCATCCGCACGGCCAGGGGGGCGACGCGCGAGAGATTCTTCTGACGCGATTCCTTGAAAAGATCCATGCCTGAATGATAAGCCCCAAATAGCGTGCACGACGCAAAAATGCCGGAAATTCATGCCCCGCGGCGATCTCTTGGCGAACGCTTGCACGCGCGCCCTTGCTCAGGAATGATCCTCACCCACGCTCTGGATCGATCGCTGGTCCGTCGATCACCAGCGCTTGGCCTGCTGGGCCACTTTCATCGGCAAGCCGAACAGATCGATGAACCCGCGCGCCGCCGTCACGTCGTAGCCTTCCATGCTGAAGCTGGCCAGTTGCGGATCGTAAAGGCTAAATGGGCTGGTCACTCCGGCGGTCGTGGCGCGGCCTTTGAGCAATTTCACCTTCACCTGGCCGCTCACCGAGCCTTGAGTGTGGTCGATAAACGATTGCAGGGCTTCGCGCAGGGGATGGAACCACTGGCCGTAGTAGACCAGCTCGGCGTAACGCAGGGCGACTTGTTGCTTGAAGTGGAACGTATCTCGTTCGATGCAGATTTGCTCCAGGGCCTTGTGGGCCTCGTAAAGAATCGTGCCGCCGGGCGTCTCGTAGGCGCCGCGGGATTTCATGCCGACCAACCGATTCTCGGCCAGCTGCGTCTGGCCGACCGCGTGCTTTCCGCCAAGCTCATTCAGTGCGGCCAGCAGCGTGTGGCCGGGCATTTTCTTTCCTTCCAGCCCGACAGGATTGCCGCGCTCAAAGTCGATGGTGACAATCTGCGGCACATTCGGCGCCTCGGTGACCGGGACCGATATCATCCACAGATCATCCCTGGGTTCATTGGCGGGGGATTCCAGATCGGCGCCCTCGTGGCTGATGTGCCAGAGGTTGCGGTCGCGGCTGTAAATCTTTTGCTTGCTCTGCTCGACCGGGATGCCCTTCTTCCTGGCGTAATCGATGGCGCTCTCGCGGTCGCGCAGACCAAATGTCGGGTCCTTCCAGGGGGCGATGATCTTCAGTTGGGGCGCCAGCGACATATAGGTCAGCTCGAAGCGGACCTGATCGTTTCCCTTGGACGTCGCGCCGTGTGCGACGGCATCCGCCTGCGTTTCGCGGGCCACATCCACCTGATGCTTGGCGATGATCGGGCGGGCGATGCTGGTGCCCAGTAGATAATCGTTCTCGTACACAGCATGGGCGCGGAGCATGGGAAAACAGTATTCCTCGACAAACTCCTGGCGAAGGTCCTTCACGACCACTTCATCAGCGCCGCTCTTGCGTGCCTTGTCTTCGATGCCCTTGAGCTCATCGCCCTGACCCAGCTCGGCTGCAAAGGCCACCAGCCTGACGCCGGGATAACGATCCTTAAGCCAGGGAAGAATGACGCTGGTATCCAACCCGCCGCTGTAGGCCAGGACGATTTTTTGGGGTGTGGCCGAGGGGCCTTGAGAAGACATAGCTGCTCCGGAATTCGACAAATCTGCCCACAACGACGATGGAGCGACACAGTATAAGAATCGAAGCGGCCGACGCCACGCCAGCGTCCACTGTTCAAACGGCCAAATCATCCGGCGGGGTTGGGGGAATCGCAGGCGGAGGCTGCCTTGGTGAGGTCCGGCCCGACCTCGTTCAAGGGAGTGTGTGTTGGCGATGGATTGTGCTCGGGCGTCGGCGAGCTTTCCTGGGCAGGAACGGGCGGGATGGATTTTGTCAGGATATGCCTGATCAGATCCAGCCGATTGACCACCTCATCCATGTCTGCCGGCCGCTTGGAGGCACGCGTCGAAACACACTCCATGACCAGATTCGACAAGCCCGGTGCAACCATGGGGTTCAAATCCACGGGCGTCTTAATCGTCTGATCGATGATGAAGCTGTTATTCCCTTTTTTCTTCACGGTGTAGAAAGTAGGAATCACGCTGCCCGTGAGAGTCCAGTAAAGGGTCGCGCCCAGGTTGAATACGTCTGTCTGCACGCTGATGGGCCGGCGGGCGACCTGCTCGGGGGCGATGTAGTCGGGGGTTCCCTGGATGCGTTCCTTGACGGTGCCGATCTTGCATCCCTGTCCAAAGTCGATCACTTTCACGCGGCCCTGTTCGCTGCGCAGGATGTTGTTGGGCTTAAGGTCGCAGTGCGCGTAGCCGAGATTGTGCATGGCCTTAAGCCCCTGGGCGGCCTGAATGAACGTATCGACAATGTCCAGAATGCCCCTGGGAGGTCGAACATCCAGCGGCTTGCCGTCCACCAATTCCATCAATAGGAATGCTTCGCGGACTTTGCCGAACATTGTCTTGATGACCTTTAGATCAATTGAGCGGCGGAGATTTGGATGGGTGAACTGGCGGCTGATCTCGTACTCCGTCTGCATCTGCTCGATGAAGCGGATATCTTTCTGCTCGGTGCGGACTACGTGCTTGAGAGCGTAGACCTGTTGCGTTTGAGTGTCGATGACAGCGTAGATAATGCTACGCGCACCTTCTCCCAAGCGCTCCAACACCTCGTAATTGAGGAGCTTTTGAGCCATGAAACAACAGTCCATCCCGGATGAACGTCATTTCCCAAACCTGTTAGATGGGGAGCAGGGTGGGAGGCAGCCCAAGGGGGCGATGATAGAAGGATGATTGCGACCGCCTTGGTACGAGACGTTACCCGCGTCGATATTCGATTGTAGCGCCCGCAAATTCGGCAATCCCCACTCGCTGCAAACACGAGTGGCTTGCAGCGCTAATGCCTTATTAACAAGCTCAAATAGGTTAAACCAAAGGAAAATAAATAGCAAGGAGATATTGGGGTATTGGGAGAACGCGCAGCGAGAATAGTTGGCAAAACCCCTCTATTTCAACGTCTTCAAGGCAGGATCTGATCACGAAACGCGGACACGGGGAAATAACGGCCAACGCCTGAGGGCGTGCCCGACTCGCTCAGCAGGATCACCTTGTCTGCTCCGATGCGAAGTTGGCTTTGCAGCGTGTTGACCAATTGCGACAACCGGCGTAATTGCATGGGGGTAGGCATGGTCCGGTCGAAATCGCCAACCAGGCAGATGCTGATGCAACTGGGCTCGATGTGGTCGACCCCGGGGGGGGCGGCGGGCGATTCCTGGCGGCTCCAGCGCGGACCGACTTGAATCTCCCCATCTTGACATCCGCTGCCGTTGCCAATCACAAAATGATCGCACAGGCCCTGGTGGGGAATGGCCAGGCTATTGGCATTGCCCTCGGATGTTGCGCTGTGATGGATGTAGATAAATTTCCACTGATTGGGCTTGGGGGTGACGGCGGTCTTGAAGATATCCTGTAGAAAATCGTCGCGGTCGGCGGCCCACAGGCTGTTGTAACCCTCCGCCACCAGCGGCGGGGGGGCCAGGGCCAACAGCAGGGCACTGGTCAGCGTCAAGAGGCTGGCGAGGCTGGTAAGAACGACGATTTTTCGCTTGGATTTTCTCACGTTTGACACCCGGCACAGGACCGCGAATCAGCACCAAGAGTCCGATAAAACATCGGCTCTTTCCGATATTGCTTCATCGGCACGCGGCCTTGCGTAAGTTGCAGAATTTTTCAGCGCAACCGAATCGGCCCAGAGATGCGATCAACAATCGGTCAAGAGATTCGACGGTGGGCAGGACCCCCGGGAGGGTCCGCCAAACGTGGATTTAGTGAACAAACGCTTTTAGCTGGGTTTCGGGCAGCGGGACAAATTTACCACCGGTCTTCGAGGCGATTTCCG
>Ga0182024_10016790_pt1 | contig 13830 bp, 12 predicted proteins | sample P32metaG_FD_120480 | JGI IMG/M metagenome (GOLD analysis project Ga0182024, IMG submission 120480) | Permafrost microbial communities from Stordalen Mire, Sweden - P3-2 metaG (Illumina Assembly) | ecosystem: Environmental > Terrestrial > Soil > Wetlands > Permafrost | place: Sweden: Stordalen... | reverse complement strand
CTTTGCGGACCACCCGCTAGGGCCGCCCAACGATCCGGGACACGTTCAGGCCGGTAACGTCTACGAGGCCATTCTGAACGGACGGCCCTACCAGGTGCGGGCCATGGTTTGCTTCGGCAGCGATCCGTTGTTGCATCAGGGCGACGTGCAGCGCGGCAGGCAGGCATTGGCGGCGCTCGAGTTCTACGTTCACATGGACCTGTTCGCCAATCCGAGCGCGGCCTTCGCCGACCTTTTGCTTCCCGCGTCGACCGGCTGGGAATCCGAGGCGCTCAAGACCGGGTTTTCCGGAGCCGGGGCCAAGGGCGCGAGCGCCGAGGCGTCATGCTGGGCGCAGATGCGCAAAGCGGTGGTGCCACCGGCGGCGGGCTCGCGCCAGACCTCGCCGTGATCTTCGATCTCGCCTGCCGTCTCGGCCTCGGCGAGCACTTCTTCGGCGGCGATATCGAGCAAGCGTGGCGTTATCACCTCGAGCCGTCCGGCCTGACACTGGAAGAGTTGCGTGCGCATCCGGTCGGCGCCAAAGCCGCGGTCACCAACCACTATCGCAAATACGCCAGCGTCGACCCGCAGACCGGACGGCCGCGCGGCTTTGCCACGCCATCGCGAAAGCTGGAGCTTTATTCGACGCGCTTTGCCGACGCAGGCTACGATCCGCTACCCTGCCACGACGAGCCGGCGGAGAGCCCGCTGCGAGCGACCGACGGTACCCGGCCGCTGATCCTGACGTGGTTCCGGACCGTTCAGTTCGTCAACGAGCAGCATCGCAACATTCCGCGACTGCGCAACGAAGTCCGCGAGCCGGTAATCGAAATAAACTCCGACACGGCGGCCGGTTTGGACGTCGGCGATGGCGAGTGGGTCACGGTCGAAACCGCCGCGGCAAAAATCAAGCTAAGAGCGAAATTCAACGACCACTTGCACCCGAAGGTCGTCTGCGCGCATTACGGCTGGTGGCAAGCGTGCCGGGAATTGGACCTTCCGGCCTACGATCCGTTGACGCACGAGGGCGCCAACGGCAATTTGCTCATTCGCAACGACCACATCGATCCGATCAGCGCCTCCGTCCCGCATCGTTCCAGTATGTGTCGCGTCTCAAAAGCCGCCTAGCCGCCCCGCCCTTTGGCGAGCCGCTGCTCGAGCGTCGCGATCATGTCGTGGACCTTGGATTTGGTCGGCAGCCGCACATCGTTGAAATTCAAGCGGCCGGCGAACTGGGCGCGGTCGAATGACGCCTGGGCGTCGAACCAGGCGTTCTGGAACCAGGCCTGGCGCTCGAAGCGCGCGTCGTCGAAACGCACCGCGGCGAAGAAATGCGCCGCGTCGAAGCCGGCGTGATCGCGAAAGCGCGCCAGGGTGAAATCGCTAACCCCCCGGTAGTCGCATTGATCGAGCCCGGCGTCGCCGGCGAACTGGCTCGCGCTGAACGACAGCGCGCCGGCGAAGTCCGAGCCGATGAACCAGGCCGCGCGGTCGAAGCGGGCATCGCGAAAGCTCGCCTCGCGACGAAACCGGCACTTGCGCAACTGCGCATCGCCCGACCAGCGGGTCTGGTCGAAGCGCGCCGCGGCGAAGAATTCGCTTTGCTCGAAAACGCCGTCGCGATCGAAGGTGGCGGCGGAGAAATCGGCCACGTCGAGAAAGCGCGCCGCGCTGAACCAGGCATGGTCGGTGAAATGGGCCCGCGCGAAATCGACCGGCCCGGGAAACACCGCGCCGCCGCAGTCGCAGGCCTGGCGAAAAATGTGACCCGAGACATCGACGGTCGCCAGATCGCGCCACAGCGCCAGGCTCGCCGGCTGACCCGCGAGCGGGCCTTGGAGCGCCAGCATGGCGTCGGCCCAGCGATTCCAGGCCGGTACGCCCGAGGCCAGCCGAGACAGCGCCGCCGCCCGGCGCGCAGCCGCCAACGGCTCGCCGCTGGCGATGGTAGCGCCCGCTCCGGCAGGCGAAGCCGTGCCGCTGCCGCCGGCGCGCGCCCACGGATTGAGGTCGAGCAGCGCGGCGTGTTTGCCTCGCGCGGATTTCGCCCACGGATTTTTCATCGCATCCCCGCCCGCCGGACGCCCAAAGCCGGCATTTTAACTTTAACGGATTGTCAGCCATTCCGCACACTGCCGTCTGACGCTAGAGTAAACGCGGCGGCGGGCCGCGACCGATCGGCGGCGCGGGGCGCACCGACAAGGATTTCAAAATCAAAGGGGTACGGGCGGAGGCTCAGACCCCGCCTCTACGGCATGGGATGACAAATCCGAGCATCATTGCGGCCGCGGCCACGCCCCCCGATGCGATGCGCCGAGCATCCCCTGACGCCTCGGGGCTTGGACTTCTGCTCTACGGCCTGCAATCGCCGATCAACATCGGCATGATCCTGCGCGTCGCCGAGACCTATCGGTTTGCCGTCTCGATCTATGACCAATTCCAGGTGCTGGACGATCCGCAGCGGCGGGGAACGATCGCGGACTTTGCCTGCGGCGCCGTGGCCCGGCAGGGTTTTGAGCCGTTGGCCGACGAGGCCGCCATCGTGGCGGCGTTGCACGGCCGGCGCCTGATCGCGACGTCAATCGCCGCCGGCGGCGACGTGCTCCCCTACTTCGATTTTCGCCGCGGCGACGTCTTTGCGCTGGGCAATGAATATGATGGGTTGCCGGATGCGCTATTGGCGCGGGCGGATGCGGTGCTGCATATCCCGATGCCCGCCGGCTGGGCGCCGAAACCCAAGGCCGAGCGGCCGATCGACCCGGCGCGCACGGCCGCGGTGGCCAATGACGGTCAGCCGAACCTCAATGTCGCCATGACGGCGGGGATTCTCTGCTACGCGGCTTACGTCAGCGGGCTGGGAAAAGGCAATTCGACGGCGGCGCCACACGGCGTCGCGGCGAGCGCCGAAGCCGCGCGCTGACGGCCTGCCGCCATGGCTTCGGCGATCTCGCAGAGATTGCTCAGGGTCACTTTCGGAAACACGATGATCTTCGCCGGCTCGGCGGCAAGCGCGCGCGCCTGCTTAGGCGGCGCATCGGCACGGTCGGCGCAACGCGGACGAAACGTCAAAATTGTTGCCATCGGCGAATTTCACATGCCGCTTGCTTGGCGTCTGCCGGGCGCTGGCGGCCGCCTGAACGGCCGGACGCGCCCCCAGCGTCAGCCGTCAGCTTCGATCCACGTGAGTTAACGTCGGGTAAACATCGCGTCGCCGGGCGTCCCGGCTGGGTCGAAACCCGGGCCCCCGGCGTCCGAGCAGAGGCGACCAGAGAAACCCCTGCCCTGTTGCCCGCATAAATTCGGACCGATAGAACTGTTAACGATACTCTGGCGGGGCCATTGCCATCGAACGCGTGCGGTGTCGCGAGCACCGCGTAACGGCGCACCGTTCCCTGCACCCCGCACCACGTCATTCGCGCGAGCCTGAAGTTCGGCTGGGGTCGGGTATGGATAGCGATGAAACCGTCCGCAAAGTGCGGGTCTTTGTTTCTTCGCCGGGCGACGTCGGGCCCGAACGCGACCGCATCGACCTCGTCGCGAAGCGGCTCGATGAGGCGTTCAAGGGCCGCGTGCGCGTGCAAACGGTGTTGTGGGAACGCAAGATCTACGGCTCCCACGACGGTTTTCAGGGCCAGATCCCGCCGGCCGCAAAGTCCGACCTCGTCATCGCCATTTTCTGGGCGCGGCTCGGCAGCCCGCTGTCGGAAAAGTTCGCCCGCATGGAGACCGGCGAGCGCTATCCGAGCGGCACCGCCTTCGAGGTGCTCACCGCGCTCGACGCCCGCCGCAAGGGCGACCGTCCGGACGTTTATGTGTTTCGCAAGACCGCGCCGCCCAACGAGACCTCGGACCAGGACCGCACCCAGCGCCAGGATTTGGACGCGTTCTTCCAGCGCTGGTTCCAGGCGCCCGACGGGCAATATCTGCGGGCCTACCAGCGTTTCGCCAACGCCGACGAATTCGAGCAGCAGGTCGAACGGCTGTTGCGGCAGTGGATCGCCGAGAATGTGCCGCGCGACAGCGGCGTGATCTGGCCGATCGAGACCGAAGGTTCGCCGTTCCGCGGCCTGCTGCCGTTCGACGCCCGCCACGCCTCGATCTATTTCGGCCGCGACCGCAAAATCACGCGCGCCATCGAGCAGTTGCAGAGCGTGGCCAAGCCGCAAAGCGACATCCGCTCGGCGCCGCGCAATATTCCGTTCCTGCTGATCGTCGGCGAAAGCGGCGCCGGCAAGTCCTCGCTGATGCGCGCCGGCCTGGCGCCGCGGCTCACCGCGCCCGGCGTGGTTCCGAGCGTCGACGTCTGGCGCACCGCGGTGGTGCGCATCGGCGACGACGCCAATCCGTTCCTCACCCTCGCCAAGGCGCTGTACGTCAAGAACGACGAGGCCGGCGGCTTCGGCGCCGCGCTGCCGGAGCTGCAAGACGGCGCGCAGCCGACGGCGGCGGAGTTCGCCGACCTGCTGGCGCAAGGCGGCGGCGCCGAACAACGCCAGGGCGCACCGGCCTGCGCACCGATCGTCGCGGCGCTGACCACAATCCAGTCCGACGAAATGCAGCGGCGCCATTCGCAGCGCGATCTGTGCGCCAACCTGCTGTTGCTGATCGACCAGTTCGAGAACATTTTCTCCGGCCAGATCACCGCCGACCAGCGCGCCGCCTTTGCGCGGCTCATGTTCGCGCTGTGCGCCACCGGCCGGGTCTGGGCGGTGGCAACGGTGCGCTCCGACATTTATCCGCGCCTGATCGAGGCCAGGGATTTCCTGGCACTCAAGGATGCCGGCAGCACCTACGACCTCGCCGCGCCCGGCCCGTCGGAGCTGACCGAGATCGTGCACAAATCGGCCGCGGCGGCCGGCCTGGTCTACGAAAAGGACGCCCGGACCGGGAAGGCGCTCGACGAGCGCATCCTCGAGGATGCGCAGGGCGACAACATGCTGCCGCTCCTGGAATTTGCGCTGCAGCGGCTGTTTGAAAAGCGCGTCGACGTCGCGCTCGCGCCGGCGCCCGGCGAGCCGCCCGACGCCAAGCCGCGCCGGGAAGTCCGGCTGACGTTCGACGCCTACAGGAAGATGAACCGGCTCGACGGCGCCATCAACGAAACCGCGAAGGCCGCGCTTGGCAAACTCGGCGACGCCGAGGTCGCCGCATTGCCCCGGCTGTTGCGCTGCCTGGCGGCGCCGGTCACCGACCGCAAGTCGGCCGGCACGGCGACCAGCGGGCTCACCGTGCGCATGGTGCCGCGCACCGAGGCGGTGCCGGACGACGCCACGGCGAGACTCGTCGATGCCCTGATCGGCGCGCGAATTATCGTCACCACCGGCGCCAGCGGCGCCGGCGGCGGCGGCGGCGACGATGCCGCCGGCGACGCCGATGTCAGTGCCGGCGAGCGCGGCCCGGCGGTTGCCGCAAGCAAACCAGCCGCCGGCACGGCAAAGCCGACCGCCGCCGACGACCTCATCGGCATCGCTCACCAGCGCGTCTTCGAAAGCTGGGAGGACGCGCGCAACATCATCGCCGACAACAAAGATTTTTTCCGCATCCGCCAGGAGGTGGCTGACCAGTTCCGGCGCTGGCAGGAGAACGCGCGGCCACCCGCGCTCTTGCTCGCTAAGGGCCTGCCGCTCCTTGAAGCCGAGAAGATCGTCAAGGCGCATGGCAGCGAATTGGGCGGGGATATCCGCGACTATGTCGCGGCATCGAGCCGGCGGGCGCGGCTCCTCAACGTCATCGTCGGCACCGCCGCCGCGGTATTCTTCGCGCTGTTCGTGGTCTCCGCCGTGCTCGGCCTGATGACGCGGAGCGCGCAGCAGGCCGCCAGCGCCAACTATCAGGCCTCGAAGGGTGCGCTCGGCAGCCTGATCACGCTCATCACCAATGGGCTGCGCGATACCAAGGGAATCGAGGTGGCGACCGTCCAGAACGTGCTGTCGCTGGTCGACCAGACCATTGCGAAGGTGCAGGCGGTGAGCGGCGGCGACCCGGAGCTTTCCGACATCCGCGCCGACATGCTCTATCAGGGCAGCAAGATGTTCCAGAAGAAGCAGGACTCCAAGGATGCGATCAAGGACGCCGGCGACAGCCTGACGATCCTCAGCCAGATCACCGGATACGACAAACGGACCGCCGCGCCGGCGGCGTTCGCCGCGGCGCCGGCGGCGCGGCGCTGGGATCTGGTGCAGAGCATCGAGCTCATTGGCGATCTGTTGCGCGAGCAGAAGCAATATCCGGCTGCGCGGGGCCGGTTCGAGGAGGCACTTGGGGTCGACAATCAGCTGGTCAGCGAAGCCCCCGACAACGACGATTGGGCGCAAGGCGTTTCGCAGCTTTATACCCGCATCGGCGACGTCGACGTGATGACCGATCTCGACGCCGCCCAGCGCGACTACCAGGGCTCGATGGCGATCGCCGCCAAATATTTCCAGCTCAAGCCCGACAATGTCAGCTGGCAGCGCGAATTGGCGTGGCCCTACGCCAAGTTTGCCGATGTCGCCCAGCGCAAAGGCGACGCCGATACCAACGCCGCCGATGCCGACAGCCGGGTCGCCAGTTATTCCGCGGCGCGCGATGACCTCGAGAACAGTCTTTGCCTGCGCCGTCAAGCGGCGGCGCGCGAGCCGGCGAAGACCGAATACACGCGCGACGTTTCCTACACCCTCGACTGCGTCGGCGCGATCATGGACCGGCTCCACGACACCGCGGGCGCCGAACTCGCCTACTTCGAGTCGCTGGCGATCCGGCGCGGCCTCGCCGGCAGCGTCGCCGACAATGCGCTCTACCTCGGCGACGTCGCGTTGAGCCTGGCGCTGATCGGCGACCATGACCGTGCGCTCGGCAACACCACGGCGGCGCTGGCATTTTACGATGCCGCCGCCGAGGCCCGGGAAACCATCGTCGGCCAGTCGCCGACCGACCGGTCGGCGCAGCAGAACGCGGCGGCGGCGCACAAGAAAGCCGACGACCTGCAGGCCCAACTGGTCGCGGCACAGCCGACCCAGGAGTTCGCCGGCGCCTGGTGGCTGAAAGTCGTCAGCGATGCCGAGGCGGCAAGCGCCAAGCTTCGCGCAACCGCCGGCGCGGCCGCCAATGACTGCATGGACAAAGTCGTGGCTTCGGTCGATCAGACCGTCGGTCCGCTCACGACCGCAACCGTGCATTAGCATGATCCGGAAAAGTGGAAACCGGTTTTCCGAAAAGATCATGCTCAATCAAAATGCTGGAGCGCCAATCGATTCAATCTGAAACGATTGCGCTCTACGCGAAAGCGTGCCGGCTTGCCCCGTCGCGGGCGCCGCCCAAATCGCGCCGCACTGCTGCCGCGCACCGCCAGTACGGCTTTGGCGATCGGAGACTGCGCATGACGGCGAGAGCGATGGTGGTGGCGGCGGGTTTGTTCGCGCTCGCACCGCTGGACCAGGCCCTGAGCTGGGGCAGCAGCGGGCATTCGATCATCGCCGAGATCGCGCAGCGCCGGTTGCATCCGCAAGTCTGGGTCGCGATCGAAAACCTGCTGGGCCCTCAGGTCTCGCTGGCCTCGATCGCGAGCTGGGCCGACGATCTGGTCCAACAGCGGCCGGACACCGCCGCCTGGCATTTCGTCAACATCCCCTATGACGCCACCGATTACGTGCCGAGCCGCGACTGCGCGCCGACGCCCAAGGGCGATTGCGTGATCAACGCCATCGCCCGGTCGCGCGCCGCCCTGGCCGATCGATCCGCGCCGCAGTCGGAGCGCGCGGAAGCGCTGCGGCTGCTCGTTCATTTCGTCGGCGACGTGCATCAGCCGCTGCACGTCATCGATCGCCGCGACGAAGGCGGCAACAAGCTCGCCGTCACGTTCTTCGACGCGCCGATGTCGCTGCACGCCGTCTGGGATTTCGGCATCATCGAGAAGCGCACCTACGACTGGGGCCGCTACGTCACGATCCTCGAAGACAGCTGGCTCCGCGGCAAGGACGTCGGCGCGCTGGCGCGCGGCTCGCCGGTGGACTGGGCGCTGGAGGCGCACGCCGCCGCGATCGATGTCGCCTATGCGGTACCGGAAGACCTCAAGCTTGGCGAAGCCTACTACCAGCACAGCGTGCCGACCGTTGACCGCCAACTGGCGCTGGCCGGCGTCCGGCTGGCGCGCCTCCTCAACGACGCTTTCGGCCATGCCGGCTATGTCGCCAAGCCGCCGCCGTCGCGCGAGCCGCCGTAAATCACTGCTTCTGAAACAGCTTGTCGGTGACGTCGATCAACGAGCTGTCGGGGTTTGCCGCGCAGTACTCGCCCAATCGCTTGGCTTTGACGACCAGTTGCGCGGTATCGATGACCGGCGGCTCGTCCTGTTCCTTGTAGTAGCCGTCGAGCCAGGCCAGGATCACGCCGACGTCTTCCTTGCTGGCGGCCATGAAGTGCTGGCAGGTCCACGCCGACAGATCGATGTCGTCCGCCACGGCGGGCCGCGAGGCGAACACCACGCTCACGGCGAGCAGGCCTGCGAGTGATTTCATCGGCGTCCCCTGTTCCTACGCCATGAAAGTGTGCCGCGATTCGCGGCCTGTCCATATGGCGACGGTCGTCGCAACTGGCATCCTCCCGCCGAAAACCCAATCATTCAGGCGCGGCGTGAGGATGAGGCCGTGCATCGGAAATTTCATATTAGTGCTATTGACGCCAATACAATTTGGCGTTAGTCTTGATGACATGAAAAAGGGCAAACGCCGATACCTGATGACGGCCCGCGCCGCCAAGGCCGAGGCCACCAGGGCGCGCATCCGCATGAGCGCGGTGGCGCTCTACTGCCACCGCGCCATCGAGGATTTCACTCTGGAAGAGGTCGCCGGCCGCGCCGGAACCACGGTGCAAACGGTGCTGCGCGCCTTCGGCAGCAAGGACGAATTGATCTACGCGGCGCTCGAGGAGATGGCGGCGGGCGGCATGTTCACGAGGCCGGCGCGTCCTGGCGACGTCAAAGCCGCGGTGTCGGCATTCTTCGACATCTACGAATCGGTCGGCGATCTGGTCATGGCGCGGCTCAACGAGGAACGCCGCCGCCCCGCGCTCAAGCCGACGCTGGACCAGGGCCGGGACAATCACCGCGACGGCGTCAGGACCGTATTCGCGCCGCAGCTGGAGCGGGTGGCCGGCGCCGCGCGCGCCCAGCTCCTCGCCGCGCTGATCGTGATCACCGACGTCTATGTCTGGAAGCTCCTGCGCCGCGACATGGCGCAGAGCCGCCCGGCGGCCGAAGCGATCGTGCGACGAATGATTTTTGGCGTAACCCGACAGGAGACGACAGATGGCACGGATACTGTGGCTGAACTGGTCCGGCGGCGGCAACCTGCCGCCTAGTCTCGGCATCGCGCGCGTCCTGACCGAACGCGGCCACAGCGTCGCATTCGCCGGACGGCCGGAGATGGTACCGCGGGTCAAGACCGCAGGCTTTCGCGCCATCGAGATCACCGAGGCCTATGCGCAGGTCGAGCGCTATCCGCAGGGCAGCTTTCTGACCCGCATGTCGTGCTACCTGACCTCGCCGGCGGTCGAAGCGCAGATCCAATCCATCGTCGCCGCCGAAGCGCCGGATGTCGTGCTGATCGACGCCATGTTTCCCGCGGCGCTGGCGCAAGCGTCCGGTTTTCGCCGGCCGACCGCGGTGTTCGTCCACACCTTCGTGTTCCGCCAGCTCGACATGTGGCGCAAGATGACCGCCACGCTCGACGGCATGCGCCTGCAGGCGGGATTTGCCGGATTGCCGGCGCTCGACGAACTGTGGCGCCGGCGCGACCGCGTCGTCTCGACCAGCCTGGCCGCGTTCGACGCCGCGCCCGTCGCCGGCTGGGAGATGGTTCGTCACGCCGGCCCGGTGCTCGAGGACGAGAAATTCGCGGTGCCGACACCGCTGCCGTGGGCCGATAGCGACCCGACCCCGCTCGTCATGGTGAGCTTCAGCACCGGATTCGAACAGCGCAATGTCGACAAGGTCCAGCGCGCGCTTGATGCGTTGTCGGAGCTGCCGGTCCACGTCGTGGCGACCACCGGCGGCATCGTGGCGCCCAACGAAGTGGAGACGCCGCCCAATGCCATCGTGTTGAACTATGCGGCGCACGATCCGATCATGCGGCGGGCCGCGCTGGTCGTCACTCATGGCGGCCACGGCACGGCGATGCGCGCGCTTCGCCACGGCGTGCCGATGGTGATCATCCCGGGCCTCGCCGGCGACCAGCCCTACGTCGCCGCGGCGGTGCAGGAATGGGGCGCCGGCCGGGCACTGCCAGGCGACGCCTCGGCCGAAGCCATGGGCGCGGCCGCCAAGGCGGTACTGGCGGCGCCGACTTACAAATCGAACGCGGCGCAACGCGCCGCCGCGCTGGCCGGCGTCGACGGCGCCGCCAACGCCGCCGGCGAGGTCGAAGCCTTGCTGGGGTCGCACGCAACGAGCGGTCACGCGCCCGGTGATGGCGCCGACCGCGCCAACCCCTGCCAGCAAGTCGCCTGAAGCACGCCGCGCCCGCCCTGCCCGGTCGCGGGGCGCCGCCGTTATTTGATCATGCTCATCGCATGCTTGAGGCTCTCGCGCATGCGGTTGAACGACACCGAGAGCGACGAGATTTCATCGGTGCCCGGCTTGATGTACGGCGCGATGTTCTCGTCGCCGAGGCTGACGGCGTCGGCCATCGCCGACACCCGCTTTACCGGCGTGATCACCAGATAGTGCAGCATGAGATTGAGGATCACGAAGATCACCGCGAAAATGACCACCAGGATGGTGAGAAACGTGAAATAGATCTCGCGCGCGGCCCGAAGCGGAACCTCGGTGGGCACGGTGACGAACTGCGCTCCGACCGTCTCGTTGAGCTGCCAGCCGAAGCCGTTGGCGGTGCCGTAGGTTTGCGTCAATGACGCCGGCGCCACCGCCGCGGTGCTGTGGCAGGAAAGACAGGCTTGCTCGGCGATCGTCACCGGCCGCGCCAGATTGAGGGTCGGCCCGGTCGGCGTGTCGCGATCGACGATGATCTCCTTCTGCGACGCGTCGGTGCGGAACTGACGGATGATGTCGGCTTCCCAATCCTGGGCGCGATCGACCGGATTGGTCGGATTCAACACCGGCTCGTGATAGGTGTAGCCGGGGAAGGCGGCCTGGACATCCTTGAAGGTGTTCTGCGCGGCAAAGGCCGGAACCGTCTCGGCAACGAACTTGCCGTCATGGTCCATGGGCAGCAGCGGGTCCAGATTATCGGCCGTATAGCGGCGGATGGCGTTGGCGGCCGTCATCATGATGCGGGCGTTCTGCAGCACCTGCTGGCGCGCGTTATCGATGAACAACGAGTGCAGCACCACAGCAGCCGCGGCAAACCCGATGGCAAAGGCCACCAGAACGGCAAAATTGAACTTGGCCCGAAGACCGATCTTCAGGCCCCCCAAGTGCAAAGCCCCCATGGGCAAAGCCGCCATGCGAGAAGGCGCAACGTCAGGCATCAGCAAGTCCTCCGCGACCCAACCGGATCATATCACGGCCGTGCCACGGCCGGTCGGCCATAAGGCCGCAATTTAGACGTAAATTCCGTGTTGCCAGCCGGCGCGCAACGCGGCTAACGTCGCCGCGTAAACTGTACCGATCCAGTCCGCGCGCAAAGAGCTGCAACGGCCGCGCGGGCAAGAGAATATCTTGGCGAACAATACGGCTCATATCTTTATTTGCTTTTCCTCGAAGGACGAGGCCGTCGCGCGGGAAGTCGTCGAATTTCTCGAGGCGGAAGGCCTGAAGTGCTGGATATCGCTTCGCGACGTGCCGGCCGGGCAGAACTATCAAGAGAACATCGTGCAAGCCATCGAAGCGGCGCAGGGCATCGTTTTTTTATTTTCGGAACATTCGAGCCGCTCCGGGGAGACCAAAAAAGAGCTGTCGATCGGCGCCAGCGTCAACACGCCGGTGTTTCCGCTGCGGCTGGCGCCGATCGTCCCCAGCGGGGCGCTGCGCTACGAGTTGGCGATCCGGCAGTGGGTCGATTTTTTCCCGGACCGGCAAAAGGCTCTCGCCCGGTTGGCCGAGACGATCAAGAAGGCCGTCGAGGCGCCCGCGGCGGCGAACGAAGAAGCTGTGCCGGCAGCGGCTGTGGCCGAGGAGGCCGCGCGCCTGGTGCCGGACAAGGCGCCGCCGCGGCCGCCGATCGTTGAGCCGGGCACCCGGCAATTCGAGGCCATCAGGGCCTTGCTGGCGCGCCACATCGGGCCGATCGCCAAGATCTTTGTCGAGAAGGCCGCCAAAGAAGCGAACACGCCGGCCGAGTTCTGCGACCGCCTCGCCGCCCACGTCAACGCGCCGTCCGAGCGCTCGTCGTTCCTGCAATCGCTGCGCGCGCAGCTTGCGGAGAAGTAATCTTAAGCGCCGGATCGGACGCGCGGCGGCGCTATTCCTCGAAGTGCAAATTCGCGGCCTTGATCACGGCGGCGTATTTGACGATGTCGGCTTCGATGATGCGCTTGAATTCCTCGGGCGTGGCGCCGCCGGGATTGACCGCCATGACCTTGAGCTTCGCCGAGACGCCGGGGTCCGCGATCGCCTCGCCGAGCGCCTTCTCGAGCTTGGCCACGATGGCGGGCGCGGTGGCGGCGGGCGCGAAGACGCCGCTCCACAAGTGCACGTCGACGTCGGGATAGCCGGCCTCGGTCATGCTCGGCACGTCGGGCAATTGGTCGGAACGCTCCGTGCCGGTTACCGCAAGCGCGTTGACCTTGCCGGCTTTCACCTGCGGCACGGTGGGCGGGCCGTCCGCAATGGTCATCGCCGTCTGACCCTGGATGACCGACAGAATCATCTCGTTGCTGCTCTTGTACGGGATCATGGTGCCGGGCATGCCGGACTTCAGTTTCAACAGTTCGGTCGTAACGGTGAAGGCCGGCGAGGAACTGGCGTAATTGGCCTTGTCGGGATGCTGCTTCATCCAATCGACGAAGTCCTTGACGGTCTTGGACGGATTGTCGGCGCCGACCGCCAGGATCAGGGGAAAATTGGCGATCATGGCAAGCGGCGTCAGTGTCCTGGTGGGATGATATTTCAGGTCGGGATAGATCGCCGCCGCAAGCGACATCGCGCCGGCGGCGCCGACCAGGAGGGTGTAGCCGTCGGCCGGCTGGTTCGAGACGAACTCGGCCGACAGCCGGCCGCCGGCGCCGGGGCGATTCTCGATCACCACCGCCTGCCCGAGAATCTCCGACAGCCTGGCGCCGACCAGACGGGCGAAAATATCGTTGCCGCCGCCGGCGGCGAAGCCGACGATCATGCGGATCGGGCGGTTCGGATAATCGCTCTGGGCGGATGCCGGCACGACCGCGGCCGTTGCCGCCGTCAGCAGCGCCGCCGCCAGCAGGACCGTCCGGCGCCTCGAATTGCCTATTCCCATGGCCCGTTGCCTCCTCGAATTGCTTTCCTCCCGCTGCGTCGTGGCGCAGCCCGGAATGCGTGGTTAGCACATCCAGTTGCCCTTGCAGCCGCCGTTGCCTGCGCTGCGGCAATTGTGTCGCCTGCGCGACGGCCTATCGAGCGAAAGTGAAGCAATCCGTTTAACTTACTGCGCTGCAATTGGGGCCGCGCGATTGACTTTCGGCCATTCGACCCTATGTTTCGGCGCAACTGAGGCAGATTCGGCCGCCTGCGCCCCTTCCCCAGTTCATTTTCAAACTTCGTGGGCGGTCTCGACTCGAGGGTTCATGTCCTTCTCCCATCTCGGCTTGTCCGATAAAGTTCTCGCTGCCGTTGCGGCAACCGGTTACAAAACTCCCACTCCCATCCAAGATCAGGCCATTCCCCACGTGCTCGCCCGGCGCGACGTGCTCGGCATCGCGCAGACCGGCACCGGCAAG
>Ga0182024_10016789_pt1 | contig 13831 bp, 8 predicted proteins | sample P32metaG_FD_120480 | JGI IMG/M metagenome (GOLD analysis project Ga0182024, IMG submission 120480) | Permafrost microbial communities from Stordalen Mire, Sweden - P3-2 metaG (Illumina Assembly) | ecosystem: Environmental > Terrestrial > Soil > Wetlands > Permafrost | place: Sweden: Stordalen... | reverse complement strand
GTGCGAGGGATTGACGGCGTCCATCCACTGCCCGGTCGAAATGCGTTCGCCGCCGATGACCAGCGGGCGCTGAACGCCGCGCTGCGCCGCCAGCGCTGCTCGCATCGAATCTTGCGCGGACGTGCGGCTGAAATCGGCGGGCGGTTCATTGACGAACGCATCGGTGCGGGCGCGTTGGACGGGTTTGGGCGGCGGACGGGTGAGCGGATTCATGAGCAACTCCTCTTGTGACACATGTTCCAGCAGGGCGGCCCGCAGGAACGATTGATTGGACGTATTTTCGAGCAATCGTCGCACCAGATACGCCATTCCCGGCAGCAGTTTTCCGACCGGCGTGTAAATCCGCACACGCTGGCCGGTGTCGAGCAGGGCCGCACGGATCGGCTCGGCCATGCCAAAGAGCATTTGAAATTCTAGCGTGCGCGGCGGCAGGTTCGACCGCTCCGCCAGCGCCAGGGCGCGGGCGATGTCGCGGATGTTGTGGCTGGCGATCGCGGGACGCAGTAGTTCGTGCTGTTCGATAAGAAACGCGGCCAGCCGCTCGAAGTTGGCGTCGGTTTCGCTCTTGACGCAGTAAACCGGCAGCGGCCAGTTGTTCTGGGCCGCGATGACGCACTCGTAATCCCAATACGCTCCCTTGACCAGCCGCACCCAGACCGGCGCGCCGCGCTGTTTCGCCCACTTGGACAGGTCGGTCAGATCATCGCCGCTTGCCGGGAGATAGGCCTGAATGGCGATCCCCACGTCGGTCCAGTCGCGCAGCGAGGGGGCGAGCAGAATCTCCTTGAAGATGCGAAGCGTCAGAGGCTTGTGTGACGATTGCTCCATGTCAAAGCAGACGAATGCGCCGGTTCGCCGGGCGGCCTGAAGGATCGGGAACAATCGTCCGCCGACGATACGCATGGCGGTTTGCGCGTCCATCGGATCGAACTGGCTGAAGAGGCTGGATAGTTTGATCGACAGGTTCACGCGCGGCAACACGCCCAGCGGCCAGCGGTCGATCTGGTCCACCTCATTTTCATTCCCCAGCGGCGGGGCGAGGCCTTCGATCAGTTCCAGATACTGCCCGGCGTAGCGATCGGCTTCGGCTTCGCTGACGACCGCTTCGCCAAGGAGATCGATGGTGAACGCGAGTTTTCCACGCCGCATGGCGATCGCGGCTTTGGCGGCGGCGGGCACATCGGTCGCGGCGACGAAAGTGCGGGCCAGCCGCGCGACGGCCGTTCTTGCGACGAATGAAATCGCCGCGGCGATGGGTCCGCGCTGCGGGATCGGAAGCGGGAATTGTGCGAGATACTCCGTCAGATGCCGATTGATCTGCCGCGTGGTCCGCAGGGCCGGCAGCACATCCACAAGGCGGAATAGCGAAGCCTTGAGAGCTTCGTCGCCCATGACCAGCGCCAGCGTCTTGTCGCGCACCGCCGCCGCCGGTCCGCGCCAGGCGGATTCGGCCGAGGCGCGAGCGAAAATGTCGCGGCCGATCTGGCGGGTGCGGGATTCGAGCGAGTCCATGACGGGGATTATAGAGACAGACGCGCGTCGCAACTCGACTGGCTCGTTGGAGCCAAGCGACGCGGCTAAACAATGCGTTAAATCGCTTGAAAATCCTGATTCTTCGGATCAGTGAGGGCGACGACGAGCGCCGAGATGCCCGCTGGGTGCATCGGCACGAGCAGGCGGGCGACGGCGTGGAGCGTGGCGGCTGTCGTCATTACATCGTCAATCACGACGATCCGCTTGCCGGCGACGCCGTCCGTTTTCTTTTTGACGGCGAACGCGCCGCGGACATTTTCCTCGCGGACGGTGCGCGAGCTGATGCCCGTCTGGCTGGGTGTGCGGCGGATGCGCCTGACCGGGCGGATGATCTTCAAATCGAATCGCTTTGCCAGCGCCGTTGCCAGAAGGTCGGACTGGTTGTAGCCGCGGGTGATGTGCCGGACCCAATGTAATGGAACCGGCAGCAGCGCGTCGGTGTTCTGAAGCAGGTCGGCGATGCGCTTCTCCTGGGCCATGCGCTCGGCGAGCAATTTCGCCAGCGGCCAGCGGCGGTGGTATTTCATGGCGTGGATCAGCGGACGAAGCGGATCACCGAAACGGCCGAGGCGGACGATTTTTTTGAAGGGGTAGATTCCACGGTCGCGGCACCAGGGGCACGGTGCGCCGTTGCTTACGACCGGGGCGGCGCAGCGCTCGCAGGCGGGCTGCGATGCGAGATGATCGAGGCCGGCGGAGCAGGAGTGGCAGAGGAAGGCGTGGCCGTCGCAGTCGGCGGAGCAGGCGGCGCAGCGGCCGGGGTAGATGACGTCGATCACGTCGCGGGCGAGTTGGGGGAAATGCACGGGGGGATTGTAACGTCATTTTGCGCGGGAAGGCCGCCGGGTAGCTACGCGGCGGCTTTATGGTGGATATCCACGGGTTTTTCGATACGATCGGTCGTCCGCAATGAGCAAGACTCTCTTCTGGTACCTCTTCCGCGACCTTGTGCGCATTTTCCTTCTCGCCAGCGGGACGCTTGCGGGGATTATGAGCTTCGGCGGCCTGATGCGGCCGCTGACGGAAAATGGGCTGGATGCGTCGCAGGTGGGGAAGATGCTCACCTATCTGATGCCGGCGATGATGGTCTATTCGCTGCCGGCGGCGGCGCTGTTCGCCACGACGGTCGCGTATGGGCGTCTGGCGGCGGACAATGAACTGACGGCGTGCCGGGCGGCGGGGATGTCGTACACGGCGATTGGATTGCCCGCGGTGGTGCTTGGGCTGCTGGTGGCGGCGCTGAGCCTGGTACTGCTTTGCTTTGTGGTTCCGGTGTATTCGCTGAAGGTGGAGCAGGTGCTCTTTTCCAATCTGGGGCAGGTGGTGGTGAACAAGATTCAGCGGGATCATCAGGTGCGTCCGGGATTCAACCGGCCGATGGTCTATGCCGAGTCGGCCCAGTTGCTGCCGTCGGAGGCGGCCCATCCGCGGGATCAACTGGTGCAACTGATCGGGCCGACCGTCGTGACGTATGACGACGACAAGGCGGCGGGATTTCACGTGCCGAAGGATTTTTTCACGGCCGAGTCGGCGACGCTGCGCATTCATCAATCCGAGGACGAATCGGCGCAGGCGCTTCCATCGGCGCCAAGCGAGCAGGTGCGCGTGGACATATCTTTGTCCGACGGCGTTGAGTTTCCGCGCGATCTGGGCGGGGCGGATCGCAGCCAGGTGGGCGTCGAGTCGGTGACGCCGGAGCCGTTCTTCTTTGACAATCCGATCCACCAGAACGTGAAGTTCATGAACCTGTCGATGCTGCTGCGGCAGATCGCCGATCCCTCGCAGAGCCAGCGCGTGACGGACGTGATGATCGACATTCGGCGGCGCGACGAGGAGAGGGCGTTTCTATCGCGGTTGGCGGCGCAGGAGTCGGCCGGCGGCGCCGTTTCGCTGGTGACGGCCACGAATCCGTCGCAGCAGTACATTCTGAGCAGCGAAGGGCCGGCCCCCGCGATCGCGGAAAGGCGGCTGGTTTTCAATTCCGCGCCCGGCCGGCGGCAGGTGCGGCTGACGGTCATCGCCGGTGATCTGACCACGCGGACGGCCGAGGCGGGCAGCGCGGTGCTGCGGGCCCTGGCGGAGGACACGGACAATCTGATCAGCGTGAGTCTTGAGCTGCATGATCTGTCGATGCGCACCGTCGATGCAGGGTCGGCGAGCGCGGCGGTGGAGCTGTCATCGTGGGGGGCGACGCTCGACGTGCCGATGGATGAGGCGATCCGGCAACTGCGGGCGACGCGCACGATGGCGGCGTACATGAGCGATCCCAATCTGGACCCTGACGACGCCAATCTGCTGCGCCGCCAGCAGATCGTCGTCAACAACGACGCGCGGGCGGAGTTGAACGGCAGGGCGAGTTTCGCGGTGAGCTGCCTGATTCTGGTTCTGGTCGGCTGCGCGCTGGGGATGATGTTCAAGAGCGGGAATTTTCTGACGGCGTTCGCGGTGAGCTTCGCGCCGGCGATGCTGTGCATCGCGCTGGTGGTGGCCGGGCAGCAGACCGCGGACCACATTCCATTGCAGGTCAGCCCCAGATTCATCGAACACAATGGTCCGCTGCAACTGGGGCTGACGCTGATCTGGAGCGGCAACGCGTTTGTTCTGGGTCTGGCGGGGGTTCTGATCGCCCGGCTGCGGCGAAGATAGCGGCGCGGATGCGGACTGATTTCCCGAACAATCCAGTTGGTTCGACGCGGCGATGGTTCGTCTTTTTTTCGGCGGCCGCTGCGTGGCTGGCGGCGCGGCTGATTTACGACAGCCTGCGTCAGTTGGTTCCCGACGAGGCGTATTACTGGGTCTGGTCGCGGCATCCGGCGTTTGGATACCTGGATCATCCGCCGATGGTCGCGTGGATCATCTTCGCGGGGACGCATCTGCTGGGGACAAGCGAATTGGGCGTGCGGGCCGGGGCGGCGATTCTGACTTTGGGAAGTATCTTTGTGACGGTCGGATTGGCGCACCGCGTCTGCGCCGGCGGGCGGGCGGCGCGGCTGGCCGGCTGGATATTGATGGCCGGGCCGATGGCGACGGCGCTCGGGACGATCGTGACGCCGGATACGCCGGCGTGCTTCTTCGGCATCGCGGCGCTGGCGGCGGCGGTGATGGCCTGCTCGCCGTCGCGCTCGCCATTGTGGTGGCTGATCTTCGGCGCGTGCGCGGGTGGGGCGCTGCTGTCGAAATACACGGCGGTGCTGTTGCCGGCGGGAGTGGGGTTGGCGTTGCTGAGCAGCGCGGAGGGCAGGCGGCATCTGGCGTCCGCATGGCCGTGGCTGGGGTTGGCTCTGGCGGCGGCGGTCTTCTGGCCGGTGGTGCGGTGGAATCAGCAGCATGACTGGGCGTCGTTCAACTTCCAATTGCATCACGGGACGGCGGCGGATGAATCTTCGCCGCTGAGGAATCTCGGTATTTACTGGGGCGGACAATTTGCGATTTATTCGCCGGTGCTTTTTGTTCTGGGGCTTTTGGCGATGCTGCGGCAGTGGCGGCGGGTCGGGACGATCTCCGTGGCGGATCGCATGATTCTTTTCAGCGCCACGTTGCCGTTTGTGTGCTTCTGCGTTTTTGCGCTGCGCCATCGGCCGGAGGCGAACTGGCCGATTTTCGCGCTTCTGCCGCTGACGGTGCTGCTGGCGCAATGGGTGGCGCAGGGGTGGCGGAGCGAGCTGATGCGTTGGACGCGAATCGGGCTGATCGTTTCCGTCAGCATGATGGCGCTGGCGCAGGCGCCGGAGATCATGGATTTGGTTCCGGCGAGCGTCGTGGCGAATATTCCCTCTCCGTGGGAGGACATGTTCGGCTGGCGCGAGATGGGGATGGCGTTGGGCAAACTGGCCGGGGATGGGGCGGTGGTTTATTGTACGACCTACGAAAACGCGGCGGAGGCGTCGTTCTACATGCAGGGCCGGCCGGATGTCTGGACGATCGCAACGGGGCGGCCGACGGAGTTCGATTATTTTGCCGGGCGTCCGGCGGAGCAATCGCTCAGTCGCGCGGTTTGTGTTACAAGGGCGACGGAGGAGCCGATTGTGCCGCAAGCGCTTGCGGGGTTCAGCGTCGCTTTCACGGAGCCGTGGCAGACGACGGCGCTGGGCCGCGTGGTGCGGCGGCGGCGGTTCATCGTGCTGCGTTCGATGTCATCACCGTGAAGATTCTCGACCGCTATCTTCTGGTCAACTTTCTCAAGAACTATCTCATCAGCTTTCTGGTTCTTGTGGGGCTGTACATCGCGCTGGACATGGTGTTCAGCTTCGACGAGCTGGTGGAGCCGCCGAAGAGCGCGACGGCGATGAATCTGACGGCGCTGCGGATCGTGGCGGACATTGCCTCGTACTATGCCGTGCAGACGCCGCTGATTTTCGCGTACCTGAGCGGGATGATCGCGGTCGTGGGGGCGGCGTTCACGCTGCTGCGGCTGAGCCGTTTCAATGAGCTGACGGCGATCCTGGCGGCGGGGGTATCGCTGCGGCGGGTGGCGCTGCCGATCGTGCTGGCCGGGGTGGCGCTCAACGGGCTGCTGGTGGCGGATCAGGAACTGCTGATCCCGCAGCTGATTCCGCGATTGATCCGCTCGCACGACGAGATGCACGTGCCGACGCCGCGGAGCTACGCGGTGCAGATGATCCGCGATGAGCGCAACGGGTTGCTCAGCGCCGCGCTCTATACACCGGCCGGCGAGAGCGGGCCGGCGAAGATGGATTATCTGGACGTGGTGGAGCGCGACGATCAATTGCGTCCGCGCGGACATCTCTCGGCGGATTCGGCCGTGTGGGACGATTCGGCGAAACTGTGGCGGCTGACCAAGGGCGTGCATGTCACCATCCTGGGCGCGCAAGGCGGACGGCCCGATTCGCCGCAGCCGGTTGCGGTTTACCAGAGCGACATCACGCCGGATGAAATCGCGGTGTGGCGCGGCGGGCAGTACGTGCAGCTCCTGCCGATCCGCCGGATCGACGAATTGCTGCGGCGTCCCAAGAGCTACGGAACCCCCGATTTGCTGCGGGCCAAGAACCTGCGGCTCACGCAGCCGATCATCAACGTGATTCTTCTTCTGCTGGCCTGCCCCACGGTTCTGGCGCGCGAGCCGGGATCGCTGAAAACGTCGGTGATGCGCTGCCTGCTGCTGTGCGGCCCGTGCATGGGGGCGGTCTTTCTGGCGTTTCAACTGGCCGCCAGTCCGCCGTCGCCGCAATGGGCGTATCTCTGGCCGGCCCTGGTGGCATGGCTGCCGATCTTCATTTTCGGGCCGATTTCCGTCTGGTTATTGGACACGATGAAAACCTGAAAAACATTTGCCGTCGCGGGGGATGAATCGTAGATCGTATTGGTCAGGCAGACGCACCTGAATGAGCGGCCGTGTGGGCCGGCATCAGGAGCCTGACGCGACGCTCCCCTTCCCACTTTCTGGCAGTGCCGGCTGCGCTAACCCGCGGCCGGCACTTTTTTTGCGCGCGGGGTTTGCCCTCGTCACGCCTTTGTGACGGCGGCGGGTTTGGGCGCGGGCAGCGGGCTGAGGCCGATTGCAGTTTCGGCCTCCTCCGCCCATTGGGCGAGGTCGGACATCATGCGCATGTAAAGATCAAACACGCCATTCAGCGTTGCGCGCGTGGCCTTCTGGACCGGCGACGGGTTCTTCTTATTCGGCAATTGCTCGCAGCAGTATCTCGAAACCGTGGCGCCCCGCTCGGTGTGTTCGTAAGGGTAGGGAATGGCTCGCAGGGCGGCGTGAACCACGAACAGTTGTTCGCAGCATTGCTCGGAAGCGCGCATGACCTGCAAAACCAGCGCTCGCGGGTTTTTGTCGCGCCGAACGACCGACAGCAGGACGCTGAGCGCTTGCCAGCGTTGTTGCAGAGTTTCAATCGCGCCGGCCAGATGCGAGAGAGACCGCAGCGCGTCAATCAGCCGCCGGCGCGATCCGTACGGCGCATCGGCTGCCACGTCATAGTTGCCGTCGCCACAGTCCACGGGGAGGGGAGCCGCCTTGTCGCCGGCCGAGGAGGCGAGAATCAACCGCCGAATCTGCGGGTTGAGAATCTCATTGAGGGTTTCCAGGGCGGCGGAGCGAGTTGTTCGGGAAGAGGTTTCGGCGGTGGCGATGGAAGCCTCATCGGTCACGTCCATCTTGAACTTTTGAGGATTGATCTTGACCTCCGCCGACTGGAGGGATCGAAAGCAAAGAATCTGGGCAATACTGGCGTCGGACACGGCATAGTGTGCTGCGGCCGCCGTTCCGCGGTCGAGATTTTCCGCCAGGGCGTTTCGGGCCTGGATGAGGACTTCCCTGCGCTGATCGTCGGGAACGGGAGATTGATCCTGCGAGAACCAAAGATGCCCCGGCACGATGAGACCCTGGAAATACCGCTGAAGAGCGCTGACGTTCGCGCGCAGTTTCTGGTGGCCGGCGAACATCGACTCGGTGGAGTGCAGGTGCTCGGGCTTGAGCGCACGGCCGAGCGACTGGCGGTAGAAACCGATGGTGCTGAGACAGCAGAGCTCCTTGAAATCCTTGAACAGAACCGAGGCGGGAAGATCAGAGGTGAAGATTCCCGGCGCATTCTCGCGCTGAACGGAGGCGGATCGATCCCGGGCGCAGGGATGGCTGTCAAACAAGCGGGTGCGGGCGGCGCCGCGTCGATCCGCCATCGTCTGGCGATCCTTTGGCTGGAACGCCGACTCTCGCGCAATGGTGAGCATCGGCAGGTCGTCGGCCAGGCGTTTTTCGCGCCAGGCGGTGGAAAGATCGGCGAGGGACATGTGGAATGCCAGGGCCAGCGATGAGGCCCGCTCGGCGACGCCTTCCATGACGGAGCTGCCGACCACGCGCGCGGCACAGCGATCGGCGTCGTATTCCATCTGGCGCAGCATGAATGAACTGATGACGTTTCCGGTCCACATCAGGCACCAGAGAATCCATCGAGTCAGCCAGATGGCGATGCGGCAGGCGCTGCAAACCAGGCGGATGGCATAATGGCCTCCGCGCCTTGACTGGGTGACGAGCATTCGATCCCACTTGTCGCGCTCGAATACGAGACGGGCGAACCAGGCGTTGATCGTTCGGATGAGATAACTGAGCCGCATAGCGGAGCCTTGCGCAAAATGCCCGAATTCGTGCGCGAGGACCGCGGTCAGTTGCCGAAGTTCAAACCCCGCGGCCAGAGGCAGTCCAATCATCAGGACAAGGTTTCCAGTCACAAGACCGAGCGCGTTCTTGAAGCCGGCCGCGGCGTTCACCTGGCAATCGACGGCGATCTCCCGTGGATGCGGGGCGCCGACCATGTCGCAAAGCTGATCGACGAACTCGTACAAGAGCGGTTCTTCGGCGCGTTTGAGCACCATGGGTTTGCCGCCCGACGTTCGCCGCGCGAAGATCGGCTTGATCATGAATAGCACGAGAATCGCGCCCACCACGATGGGGCCGACATAGAGCAGAAGCGAAATCCAACTGCTATGACTGATCTGCAACAAACCGGTGTCGTTGATGCAGTGCCAGTAGACGGCGTAGATCACGAGGGCGATCACCGCCAGATAGACGAGCGGAAGCACTATCATGGCGCCGGCGACGAGGATCAGGCCGGCGAAATACAAGGGCGGCGTGCGGATGGGCTTAGTTTTTCCCCTGAGCGACGCGAGAATCTGCGTGCCGACGGACGCCTGATGCTGATCCGGATGGGTCTCCGCCGATTCCATGACGCCAAAGATAACAGTCGTGCCACCTCAAATGAAGAACCTGCGGCGGTCCAGTCCGAGGCCGCTTTGTTATGGTCGATTTTGCCTGCATCACGCTTCGCCGATGGCGGAGCGGATGTACTGCTTGAGAGCGGTGTGAAGTTGCTGCGTGATCGGGCCTGGGCGGCCGGGCGGGACGGGTTGGCCGTTCCAGTGTGACACCCAACTGATCTCGCGCGTAGTGCTGGTGATGAATAATTCATCCGCCGCCAGCGCTTCCGGCTCGGTCCAGGGGCGCTCGCGCACGGCGAGCTTCGAATCGGCTGTGATCTTCAGGAGCACTTCTCGCGTGACGCCGCCCAACACTTTGCTGCCGACAGGATGCGTCACCAGTTCGCCGCCGATCACCGCGAAGATGTTGCTGGCGGCGCACTCGGTGACGTTGCCGTTGTCGATGAAGATCGCCTCGTCCGCTCCCGCGGCGGCCGCGGCGCTCTTGGCCATGACGTTGGGGAGCAGGGCGATCGACTTGATCCAGCACTTTTGCCATCGCTCGTCGGGCACGGCGTGAAGTTTGACGCCAGGAACGCTCCCGACCGGCGGCAGCGTCGGCAAGGGACGGAAGTAGAACAGCAGGGTCGGCTCGACTTTTTCCTGACCTGTTAGGTGGGGAAATAAATGGTTGCGCGGCGAAATGCCGCGCGTGAGCTGGAGATAGATCATTCCTTCGCCGCAGGCGGAGCCTTCGGGGCCGAGACCGGCGGAAAATTTCGTGATCTCGCCGGCCAGGGCGTCGCGGGTCATTGGCAGGGAAAGCTGAATGCCGGCTGCCGAGCGTTCCAGTCGCGCCATGTGCTCGTCGAGCGTGAACAGGCGTCCGCTGTAGAGGCGCACGACTTCGTAGACGCCGTCGGCAAATTGGAAACCGCGATCCTCGACGCTGACGCGCGCCTCGGACAATGGCATGACTCGCCCATTGAACCAAATCCGTTCGGTCATGGGACACCCGAAAAGTTAGTCAACGACTCAGACGTTGATCGCCGTGATGCGCACTTCCAGATGGTTTTGGCGATGGCCAAGGTGCTTGTGGAAGCCCTTGCGGCGCTTGTACTTGATAATGTCGATTTTCGGCCCCTTCATGGCGCGGAGCACTTCGCCGGTGACGGTGGCGCTGGGAACGAGCGGGGTTCCGATACGCGGCTGGCCTTCGCCGCCGACGAGTAAAACCTGATCGAAGGTGACGGTTTTGGCGCCGCCGAGCGACTCCTCCGGCCGGTCGATGCGAATGACATCGCCGCCGGTCACCTTATACTGCCTGCCGCCTTCCGCAATGATCGCGTACATTCCACAAACTCCGGTTCAAAAGGAGGGTCAATTGTTTCGACGGAGGGCGTAATGTCAAGCGCGGCGGCGTCGCCGGCCCAGCAATCCGGCTGCGGCGGCGGCCAGGAGGGTCAAGCTGGTGGGTTCGGGAAGCGGGGCAACCGCATTGTGTACCTGCACGGCGGCCGCCAGAGGCTGGCTGGTTCCGCCGAGAGTTTCGCCGGCGCCGGCGCCGGGGAGGGGCTGGAGGAAGTTCTTGAGCACGTCGGCGAAGTCGTTGAAATTGGTGGCGGCAATCGACGGGCTGTTGGAGGCGTATTCAAAGTTGCCCTGCGCCCAGTCGGTGCCGGCCTGGTCGAAGTTTTTGAGGACGGTTGCGAAGTCGGTGAAGTTGACGATGCCGTCGAGATTGGCGTCGCCGACGAGAGTGTATTTGACCACGATCTGATTGGGCGCAACCTCGGCGCTGTCGGCGGTGTCGATGTTTCCGTCGAGGTATCCAAGCGTGGCGACGCGGCCCGAAGCGGCGGCGCTGGTGCTGGTGATGACTCCGCTGAGGGTGGAGGTTCCCGTCCACGCGGTCGCGCCGCTGTAGCCGTTGGTGAGGTAGCCGACGATCGTGCTGATGGGATCATTGGCCGGCGAGCCGTAGTTGATGGCAAGGGAGGCGTTGACATTCATGACGCCGGACGAGGAGATCGTGAGGCCGCCAACGGATGCGCTGCCGCCGTTGATGTTCACGCGACCGTTTTTGTACACCACCATCGGTCCCGTGACCGATAATTGGCCGCTATTGCCGATGGTCAGATTCCCGGTGCCACCGGGCACATTGCTTGTCAGCGGCCCCGATCCGCCGATATATGCGCCGCCCGCCTGGATGATGAGTTTTCCGCCGCTCAGCGTGTAGCTGCCAGTTGAACCGGCGACATAAGCGATATCCAACTCGGAAGCGATCGTGTTTGTGCCGCCGGTTTGGTTGAAAATACCCGCGGTGTAAAACCCCACCTCCTCAATCGCGACGGACATTGCGCCGGTGCTGCTGAGGCTGTATGTGGAGGTTGGGCCGTCGTAGCCTACGGTGAGCGTGGAAGCGATCGTGTTTGTTCCGCCGGTCTGGTTGAAATATCCCGCGCCGAAATTTCCGATGTACTCCGACCCGGGGGCAAGCGTGCCGGTGCCGCTGAGCGTGTAGCTGCCGGCGGCGCCGATGTTGTAGCCGAGAAATAGCGCCCTTTCGCTGCTGATGGCATTGGTTCCGCCGGTCTGGTTGAAGGTTCCGCTACCGTTGAAGCCGACGTATTCATTGCCCGTGAGCGACACGCTGCCGGTTCCGCTGAGGGTGTAGATTCCGTTGGCGCCGGCGTTGTCGCCGACAGCGATCGTAAACGTGGAATTGTCGCCGCCGGACTCGGTGAAGTTTCCGACGCCGTTGTCGCCGATGTTTTCGGTGAATCCGGAAAGAGTTCCGGTGTTGCTGAGGTTGTAGGTTCCCGTGTTTCCGATGTTGAAGCCGACGTCGAATTCAGAACTGGCCGTGTTCACTCCGCCGCTTTGATTAAACGTGGCGACGCCGCCGGAGTCACCGACGTATTCGTAGCCGCTTGTCAGGTTGTTGGCCGACATGGAAAGCGTGGCCGCCGTCGTACTGCCGGCGTTGGTTGTATTGATGGTGAGTGTGCTCAGCGTGACCGCGGCGCCGGTGTAGTCATAGGTGACGGTGAACGAAGCCGTATTGCCGATGCCGATGTTGACGGGAGCGCCGTTGGCCGGCACGGCGGCGGGCGCCCAGTCGGCGGGATTGCTCCAGTTGCCGTTGCCGGCGATCCAGTTGTCCTGAGCCAGCGTCAGGCGTGCTGAACACGAGGCTGCCGCGGCGGCGGCGACGAAAAGCACCTGCGCGCGCCGGGCGTGGCGCCGCTGGATATTCTGTTTGCGCATCTTCGATCTCCTCTCCCGGCCACGGCCCGACATGCGTGAACGCAATTCAATTCTAGAAATCCGGCGAAGAAGGGGAGGATTCGGTGGGCGAACACACCGATCGACTCAGCCCAGTTTTCCGCGCCGCCGCCGCCGGGCCAACAGTCCAACCGCGCCGAGCGCGACGAGACTCATGCTCGCGGGTTCGGGAAGCGGGGCAACCGTGTTCTGTAACTGCACGGAAGCCGCCAGACCCTGGCTTGTGCCGCCGAGGGTTTCGCTTTGACTGCCGCCGGTGAAGGGGGCCAGGAAGTTGGCAAGCACATCGGCGAAGTCGGTGAAGTTGGTTCCCTGCACCGACGGGCTGTTGGCGTTGTAAGTGAAGTTGCCCTGTGCCCAATCGGTTCCGGGCTGCGCGAAATTCTTGAGCACCGTCGCGAAGTCGGTGAAGTTGACGATGCCGTCGAGATTGGTGTCGCCAGTGAGGACGTACTTCACGACGATCTGGTTGGCCGCGACCGTGCCGCGGTCGGTGGTGTCGATGTTGCCGTCGAGGTAGCCGACCGAGACATTTTTGCCGCCGGCGGCGGCGGTGCTGCTGGTGATGACGCCGCTGCCCGCTGACGTTCCGGTCCAGGCAGTCGCGCCGTGGTAGCCGTTGCTCAGTTCGGCGGCGATGGTGGCGACGGGATCGCTGGCGGGCGAGCCGAAGTTGATGTCCAGCGTGTTGTTCTTGATGTCGAGCGTCGCTCCGGCGTCGACGGTCAAAGCCCCGACCTTGCTGGTGTGCGTGTTGGTTCCGAGTTGGGCCGTGGCGGTGGAGATGATAAGCGAACCAAGGGTGGCGCCGCCGTTGAGCTGCGCGCCGCCGGCGGCGGAGAGCGTGAGCGCCGTGCTCAGGCCGCTGAGCGTGCTGTCGAAGGTGATCGCGCTTGCCGTGTCGGCGGTCGTGACGGCAGGGCCAAGCAGGGTCACGGCGGCGGCGTAGGTTTGTCCGGCCGTGGTGGTGACGTTGCCGCCGAGTGTCGTGGCGGTCGTCGCATCGAGGGACTCCACGTTGACCGCGCCGTCAAACGTGTTGCCGCCCGCGCCGGAGGCCGTGAAGGTCGTGCCTGTTCCGGTCACGGTTGAGTCGAGCGTGATCGCGCTGGTCCCGTCCGTCACGGTCAGCGTCGCGCCGATCAGGAGCACCGCGGCGGCGTAGGTTTGTCCTGCCGTGGTGGTCACGTTGCCGCCGAGTGTCGTGGCGGTCGTCGCGTCCAGGGATTGCACCGTGACCGCGCCGTCAAACGTATTGCCGCCGGCGCCGGAGGCCGTGAAAGCCGTGCCTGTTCCGGTCACGGTTGAGTCGAACGTGATCGCGCTGGTTCCGTCCGTCACGGTCAGCGTTGCG
>Ga0182024_10016788_pt1 | contig 13831 bp, 13 predicted proteins | sample P32metaG_FD_120480 | JGI IMG/M metagenome (GOLD analysis project Ga0182024, IMG submission 120480) | Permafrost microbial communities from Stordalen Mire, Sweden - P3-2 metaG (Illumina Assembly) | ecosystem: Environmental > Terrestrial > Soil > Wetlands > Permafrost | place: Sweden: Stordalen... | reverse complement strand
TACTCGGGATAGCCACGGAGAAACGTGACCGCCAGCAGAAACATTAGGATTGGCCCGATAACCCAGTTCTGCAGGAGGGATAAGCTAAGAACCTTTCGATTGCGAAAAACTTCTCCCAGGCGTTCATACTGCACTTTGGCGAGCGGTGGGTACATCATCAGAATCAGACCGAAGGCAATCGGAATGTTGGTCGTGCCTCTCTGAAATCGCCCAATGAAAGACGTTGTGCCCGGGAGAAAGTGGCCAAGCCCAACTCCCAGAATCATTGCCAGGAAGATCCACAACGTGAGATAACGGTCAAGAAATCCGAGGCGCTTGCGTTTTGCCCGCACACACAGACTAGTACTGCTGGTGCAACTTACTTCTTTACTCATGTGGCTTCTCTATCTCATCATTTGGGTTCGCAGGACAGATCGTGTGGAAACCAAGCCATGCTTCAATTCGCTTACAGTACATGCGCCTTCCTTGATCGCTTCCTTCAACGTTTTCAGGTCCTCGGCCAAGAGCTGGTCGCGTTTGAAGGCAGTCCGCAGATATTCGAACAGCAGCTTGTGATCGAGCGAGGAACTGGTTGTGAGGCGGTAGTACACGCGGTACCCAGAACGACGATCGAGCACCAATCCAGAATTCTTAAGGTAGGTCAAATGCCTCGATACGTTCGACTGCGAGGCCTCAAGGACGTGCTGGATGTCACACCCGCAAAGCTCCCCTTGAAACAACAAGTTCAGAATTCGAAGCCGGCTCGTGTCGGCTAGGCCTTTGAAAAAGCCCTCTAGGCTTCTTGCGCCTTCGGCCTCCCAAAGATTTTCCCTGCGTCTCGTCATTTCTCCATTATAAATGGCAAACCGGTCGCATATGCGCTTACATGCATAGACTGGTATAACCATCGATCGGATTGCTTCGGAGAACTCCCCATGCTACGTCGCTGGACCATTTCAGCATCTTGCATGTTGGGTTGTTTTGCTCGCTTGGTCAAGGACAAACAACTATTCATGGAGCGGGATCAATATTCGTTTACCCCATTATGGCCAAGTGGGCAGAAGAATACCACAAGACTCATCCCGAGATTCAAATCAGCTATTTACCAAATGGCAGCGGAGCTGGCATCGCATTGACGCTTAGTGGAATGCTCGACTTTGGCGGCACTGACGCTCCGGTTAGTGATGCTCAGCTCGCCAAGGCGGCGGTAAAAGTGATTCATTTTCCAGTCATCTTGGGGGCCGATGTCCCTGCCTACAATTTGCCTGAAGTGCAAACCCAGCTTAGATTCAGCGGGCCCGTGCTAGCGGACATTTTCTTAGGCAAGATCAAGAACTGGGATGATCCTGCGATTGCAGCGAATAATCCGGGAGTTCGGCTTCCCAACAAGTCAATTATGGCCGTGCATCGCCAGGATGGCAGTGGCACGACATACATTTGGGTGGACTATTTGTCTAAAGTCAGTCCCGAATGGAAGAGCAGGGTCGGCAGAGGGACGTCGGTCAAGTGGCCGGTAGGCGCCGAAGCCAACGGGAACGAAGGTGTATCAGAAGCAATACGCAATACGCCTGGAGCCTTGGGGTATATCGAGCTGTCGTACGCAGAGAAGAAAAAGATTGCGTTTGGTAGTGTGCTGAATGCCGATGGTGCATTCATCTCTGCCAGCGTTAGCGGCATCGAAGAAGCAGCTAGTTCCTTGAAGGAGATTCCGGCAGATTTCCGTGTTTCCATCAGCAATGCTGTGGGCAAGAACGCCTACCCTATAGCAAGTTTTTCATGGGTACTCGTGCCGAATCGGCCCCATGATGCCGCCACGAGAAAGATATTGATGGAATTCCTCGCGTGGGCGATATCTGAAGGACAACACTTTGCTGAAGATCTTTACTACTCACCACTGCCGCGGGACTTAACAGCGAGGATCAACTCGGGGATGCTTGCCCAGGCACGGTGAAGAAATCCCCCGACATGGGACGTTTCCTAGCAGAATTAACCAATCTACGCGACGGGCCATTGTCCTACTGGAGGGCTAAGGCCCCATTTTATTCGGGGGTGCGATTGGGCCTTGGACTGGCGCAAATGTTTATGGCGGTATTTTCGGCGGTACTTTTGCTGAAGACAGGTCTCAACCGGTTTACATTCATTTCAGTGGGTTTCACAACCCTTCTCACGATGACGAGTCGACTCTTGTTTCACCGCCGAACCAAATAACGGACAGGTCGCGGAAGGAAGCCCAGTTTCTGGTGAAAAGTACGAGCGAGCATTGCGATAAACGAATCGGCCACCTTTTAACACTGTTGTAACAATGAGCATGTAGCATCGCCAAGGTGGTTGCTCGGGCACTCCAAGACTCCTCCGGAGGATGACCTCAAGTGAAAACAATGCAGCCGCCGTCACTGGAGAAACAAATAATGAGACTGTTCGGCCGTGCCTCGCTAGCTGTTATCGTCCTGGTCTGTCTGGCGCGTATAGGCGCCTTAGCCCAGTCTGGGTCTTTGACCGGCGCGGGTTCCACATTCGTCAATCCGCTGATGTCGAAGTGGTCCAAGGAGTATCACGGGCTGCACCCGAACGTTCAAATAAATTATCAGTCCATCGGATCGGGCGGGGGACGGCAGCAATTTCTCGCCAAGACTGTCGCCTTCGGGGCCAGTGACGCGCCACTAACCGACGAGCAACTAGCACAAGCTGGTGGCGTGGCAAACGTGGTTCACGTTCCCGTTACCCAGGGTTCGGTTGTTATCGCGTACAACCTTCCGGGCGTATCCAAACAGCTGCAGTTTAGCCCAGAGAGCATAGCCGGTATATATCTCGGCACGATTAGACTCTGGAACGATCCGAAAATTGTCGCCGACAACCCCGGCGTGTCGTTGCCGACAAAACCTGTGTTAGTGGTTCATCGCTCGGATGGATCGGGTACAACAGACATTTTCACGGATTATCTTACGAAGGTGAGTGCCGAATGGAAAACCAAAGTTGGTCATGGGACTTCAGTCCAGTGGCCGGCTGGCATTGGAGGTCAAGGGAACGAAGGCGTGGCCAATCAGGTGAAGAACACGCCCGGCGGCGTTGGTTACATCGAACTGGCCTATGCTCGCCAGAACAAGATTCCGTACGGCTCGGTGAAGAACCGGGCCGGCAACTATATGGATCCTGACCCCAAGAATGTGACCAATGCGGCTGCCTCGCTTAAGGAGGTTCCCTCGGACTTGCGGTTTTCGATTACGGATCAAGCGGGACCGCAAGCCTATCCGATTGCCGGATCGACGTGGGTTCTGCTCTACAAGCAGCAACCCGACGTCGAACAAGGCAAACTCGTTGTCGCATTCGTGGAATGGGCGATTACGGACGGTCAAAAATATGCGACCGAGTTGGATTACGCAGTATTGGCCAAGAATCTGGTCCAAAAGTCGCAAGCCGCTCTTCGCACCGTCATGTGTGGCGGAAAACCGTGCCTGCAGCAGTAAGCTGCGGCTTATGTGGGGAGAATTAGATATTTTCTTCTTTCCTGTTCTGTCGCAGCTCCGTTGATTTCAAGAGGCATATGGCAACTGCAACTGTCGAGGTTTCGCCGTCGCGGCTCCAGCACCGGACGCGGCGCAGCGACATGGGCGACCGAATCTACGAGGCTGTCATCAAGTCGATCATATGGGTCGTCTTGGCGATCTTCGCAGGCGTCTTCGTCGTTCTGGTCATTGGTGCCTGGCCAGCGATCAAAAGGTTTGGCCTTGGCTTCATTGTCGAGACTGGCTGGGATCCCGTGCATCTGGTTTTCGGTGCGCTACCTTTTATCGTGGGTACCGTCATCGTGGCTCTAGGGGCAATGGTCCTTGCAGGAGGTGTCGGGTTGATGACGGCAGTTTGCGTCACGGAAGTGCTGCCCCGATGGCTCCAAGGGCCAGTCACTTGGTTGATTGAGATGCTAGCGTTCATCCCAAGTGTCGTTTATGGCCTGTTCGGCCTGCTGGTATTGGCGCCACTGCTGCAGAGCACCGTTGAGATGTGGCTTCTGGAGCATCTCGGCGCACGATTTGCGTTCTTCAACGGCGCACCGTACGGAGTTGGGTACTTGAGCGCTATTGTGATTCTGGCAATTATGCTGCTCCCGCTGATTGTGACTCTTTCGAGGGAAGCCCTGATCCTTGTGCCCAGAGAAATGAAGGAAGCCGGTTATGGCTTGGGTCTTGAACGTTGGAGCGTGGTCTGGCACATCAGTGTCCCATTTGCACGCAACGGAATTGTCGGGGCGTTCGTTCTATCCCTCGGGCGAGCGCTTGGCGAGACAATTGCCGTCGCCATGACGATCGGTGGCGGGTTTCACCTTCCGACTACGATCATGGACCAGGGATACACCCTGGCGAGCGTAATCGCGAACGAGTTCAATGAGGTCAGCTCCGACATGTATTTGTCGGCGCTAATTTACTGCGGCCTGATCCTGTTTGTGATCACAGTTGTGGTGAACATCCTCGCTTATTTCATTATTCGGAGACTCTCAGGCGTACATGGCTTCAGAGCTTAAAACTTCTATAGACGCCCTTGGCGGCAGAGGTTCGCGAAGATGGCGTGGCCTCGTGGGTTTTGGGCTCACGGGCGTGGCGACTTTAATTTCTCTCGGCGCCCTTTTCTCAATCCTCGGCTACCTGATCTATCATGGAATTGGGGCGATCAACTGGGCCTTTCTCGTTAAGGAGCCTGCTGCAGTCGGAGAGGCGGGAGGCGGCATAGCGCCGTCCTTGTTGGGTACGGCCATCCTTGTCACTATCTCCATGATCATTGGCGTACCGCTCGGTGTTGGAGTGGGGATCTACCTGTCTGAAATTGCGGGTGAAACGCCATTCGCCCGTGTTGCGCGCATCTCGATCAATACTTTCATCGGCGTCCCGTCTATTATTGTCGGCATCTTCGTCTACTTCATCTTAGTCAAACCGACCAACACATTCTCTGCCATAGCGGGTGGGCTGGCGCTTGGCATCATTATGATTCCAATCATGGCACGTACAACTGAAGACGTGCTGCGCCTCGTCCCAAATAGCATTCGGGAAGCCGGACTTGCTCTTGGGGCACCGCGCTGGCACGTCATGCTGCACGTCGTCCTTCCCGCAGCTCGTGCTGGGGTCATCACAGGTGGAATATTGGCCGTCGCACGCGTGGCCGGAGAAACTGCGCCGCTTATCCTAACTGCACTGGGAAACGAATATTATCCGAGCAGCCTTTTTAAGCCGATCGATGAGATTACGCTGCGGATTCTCAAGTATGCGCGGGGCCCCTATGACGTATGGCATCAGCAAGCCTACGGCGCAGCACTGCTCCTGGTTTTCGGCGTGGCCGCTGGCAGTTTGTTGCTGCGGTTATCAATGCGAGCTCAGGGCGCTCCCAACCGCTAGGTGTAGGTATTTCGGAGCCTGCCGACGTTCGTGATTGAACTGTTGCCAATGTGCCGAGCAGAATTTAAACATCTTGCCCGAGTCGTAGCGCGGCGTGACGCGACTGGGGTGAGACATTAGTTTAAACAAAGAAAAATGTCTCTCACGATGAGCGCGATTCCAAAACTACCGCAAACGAGCGTGCCGGATATGCGCCCCACTCTCACTAGTATTGATGGAAAAGATCCCAGCAAGCCGGCTTTCTCGGTATCTGATTTGAATTTCTACTACGGGGCGCATCAAGCCCTGCATGAGATTTCATTGACAATCGCAGACCGAATTGTCACGGCCCTGATAGGCCCTTCGGGATGCGGCAAGTCGACGTTTCTCCGCACCCTCAATCGCATGTACGAAGTTATCCCGAGCACGCGGGTGACCGGATCAATTCTGCTTCGTTCGGAAGATTTGCTGTCGATCGACGTTACTCGACTACGCCGCAGGGTAGGAATGGTTTTTCAAAGTCCCAACCCATTCCCCAAAAGCATTTTCGATAACATAACCCACGGACCAAAGATAGTGGGTGGTTTCTCAAAAGCATCACTAGGGGAAATAGTGGAAGAAAGTCTACAGCGGGCAGCGCTTTGGGACGAAGTGAAAGACAAGCTACATAAGTCAGCACTGGGTTTGTCGGGCGGACAGCAGCAGCGGTTATGCATTGCGCGGGCTCTCGCGCTGAAGCCCGAGGTGCTATTACTGGACGAGCCCTGTTCTGCATTGGATCCTATATCCACAGCAAAGATTGAAGAATTGATCTTCGGTCTCAAAGATACCTGCGCAATCGTGATTGTGACGCATAACATGCAGCAGGCGGCGAGAGTTGCAGACTTCACGGGGTTTTTCCTTATGGGCAAGCTGATTGAGTTTGATCTCTCCACCGTGATTTTCGAGAAACCGAAGCGCAAGGAAACAGAAGACTACATCACAGGACGGTTCGGATGAACCACGAGGTTGCGGTAACCAGATTGGAGACACCGATGACGCGTTCGCGATTTCAATCGGGACTGGATGAACTCAAAGATCGATTGACCGAGATGAGCATTTCAGCCGAACGCTCGATAGAGCTGGGCATTGAGGCCTATCTGACTCGCGACAGTCGGATCGCCGATGAAGTGTTTAAGCTAGAGCGCGAGACCAATTCCGCAGAAAGGGAGATCGACCAACTCGCTATTGATCTTCTAGCGATGCAACAGCCAATGGCCATCGATTTGAGATTCATCACGGCATGCATGAAGATCAACGCGGACCTAGAACGGGTCGCCGATCAGGCTGTGAACATTGCCGAATGCGCCTTGGCGGAAATCAACCTGCCAAAAATGAAGCTTCCGGTGGACCTAGGGCGAATGGCGACCACGGTGGCAGGCATGATCCGGCGCGCTCTGGATTCTTTTATCGATGCAAATGCAGAACTTGCCGAAGCAGTTCTCATTATGGACGACGCAGTCGATCGTATGAACAAGGACATTTTTGTCTCGATGGCGTCCTTGATGCGTTCCAACCCCCAGTCAGTCGATCAGGCTCTGAACGCCGTAGTGGTTGCGCGCAATCTTGAGAGAGTCGCTGATCACGCGACGAACATCGCCGAAGATGTGATCTTCTGGGTTGAGGGAAAAGACGTTCGACATGGCGCCGCTAAGGAGGCTGTCTGAAACGGACTGAGCCCTTCCTGCATGGTTAGGTAAAGGTGCAAAACGCTGCTGCTAAACAACTGTATGCGCATAAACGCATAAACATTAACACACGTTTAACATGATTGGAATACTGCCGTAACAAATCGTCCTTATCGTTCCCCTGGCGTAGTAACTGACAACGAGAAAGGACTGACATGAACAAAAAAGCTGCAAGTGTGGGCTTGTTGGCGGCATCGCTGATGGGCACTGTGTTCGCTCAAGAAGGACCCGTTCCCAAAGGCGTGCCACATCTCGATCACGTCTTCATCATTATGATGGAGAATCACGGATACAACCAGTTGATCAACAATCCGAACGCCCCATTCATCGACAAGTACGCAAAATCGGCCAATCTGGCGACCAACTACTTCGCCATCGCTCACCCCAGTTTGACCAACTATCTGGAAGTAGTGGGCGGATCTAATTTTGGAGTGCAAACCGACAACAACCCCGATTGGCACGACTCTTCATGTTCACCGAATCTCGCAGCAGGTATCGTTGCAACGGATAACCCCCCGAGTCCTAACGTTTGTCCTATTGCAGGTACGGGAACGGATGCGCCGACACCTGCCATCGATTGCACGAACGAAGTTCAATGCGCTCCTGGAAGCAACGACGGAGAAAACAACATCAATGGGATCCTTTCCATTCCCGCCGACCCTCACATTATCGGGAAGACAATCGCCGATCAGTTGGTAGCTTCGGGCTTATCATGGAAGAGCTACCAGGAGAGTCTGCCTCTGGCCGGTCCCGACGTGGTCGCCGATAGTGACGGAGTCTATACGGACACCACTGATTTCAGCACAATATTCCCCACCCTGAATCCGCCACTGACGCAGGCCGATCTGGTAGACCTCTATGCCGTAAAACACAACCCGTTTGTCTACTTCGCCAATGTGCAGGGGGGCGAAAACCCCAAGAACAGCTATAGGAATGTGGTCGGCTTCGACGGCAAGCACGGTCTGTATGCCGACTTGGGCTCGGGCGAGTTGCCGAATTACTCCTTTATCGCTCCCAATCAGTGCAACGATGAGCATGGGCGAGGTAACGCAGGGGCTTTCTGCCAATTTGACCCGAACGACGACGGGATGCAGGACGGTTTGAATCCCGCCTTGATCTATCGCGGCGATGTCGCCGTGCAGACAATTGTTTCTGCAATCCACAAATCGCCCGCTTGGAACAAAGGACGCAACGCAATAGTTTTGTTGTGGGATGAAGACGACTATAGCGTCGCACCGACGATCAACAAGGTTGTATTTGTCGTGGACACAAATTACGGTTTTCACGGCATCCAAACTGATCGCTTCTACACTCATTTTTCGCTACTTAAGACCATCGAGGGTGGCTTCGGCCTACCATGCTTGAATCACGCCTGCGATTCGGACGTTCACGTAATTGACGATCTATTTGCAGGTTTGCACGACGGCCAATAGAGGAGTTCCTTCGCGTGGACGGGCCTTACATTTTCGGAGGCGGTCGCCGTTCGGATCTCTGAAAAGTAAGTGTTAAAAAGGAGAGGTGCGCGAAGAACAAGCGCGAACAAGGGCGAATTCAGATTCCGCCCTTGCCGTGCTCTAGGTCGGCGGTTCTCTCCAACGTCGCGATTTCAAGTTAGACCGATCCGACAAATGCCCAACTGTAAATCTCTATTTCGAATCTTAGCCGCGCTTCTGGTGACGTCGAGCGCGGCCATTCACGCACAAAACATGCTCAAAGAACCGTGTGGTCGTCCTGCACCCGGAAGTGTGGTCGAGGAACCGGCGGACCTTCGGAGCAGCAACGGCATCCTGGAGGTCGAACTCACCTTTGAGAACTATGCCGACCCAGACAGGCGGGTGCGTTATTGCTACGTGACTACCGGGGGAATCGAGGCCCCTAATCTTAGGGTTAAACCTGGCGATCTGCTAATACTTCACCTAAGGAATAACCTTACTGAATCTCCGGGGGTGATGCCACCACACTCTCACCAGATCACGCACGCGGGAGCCAATGATAATCCATGCACGAGCGGGCAGATGACCGCCATTTCGACCAATCTTCATTTTCATGGTTTGACCATTCCGCCGGTTTGCCATCAAGACGACGTACTAAGAACCGCAATCCAGCCAGGCACGACACCATTCGAATACCGGATCCGAATTCCCGAAAATCAACCACCGGGCATGTATTGGTACCACCCTCATATCCACGGCTTCACCAAGGCTCAGGTTTTGGGGGGCGCATCGGGAGCGCTCATCGTCGAAGGGATCGAGCGTGCAAACAAAGAATTGGCGGGGTTAGGCGAGCGAGTGCTGATTATTCGCGATCAGGACCTGCAGAATCCAGATGCTCTACCTTCGCAGACCGAGCCAATCATGCCAAAAGTACGAGTGGATCACGATGGGGACACGGTAAACACGGGAACCGGCTTCGGCAAACCCGCGAAAGATTTGTCTCTCAATTTCATTCCCGTACCGTATCCCGCCTATCCACTGGCCGTGATAAGAATGAAGCCCCAGGAGCGGCAGCTGTGGCGCGTCCTCAATGCCTGTGCGATCACCTATCTAAACCTGCAAGTGTTATTCGGTCGTGACCCGCAGATGCTGCAGATTGTCGCGCTTGACGGCGTGCCGGTAAATCAAAACGGGGACCCGAACAATCTGGTAGCGTTGCGGAACCATCTTGGCATACCGCCCGGAGGCCGGGTCGAATTCATCGTAAAAGCACCGCCTGCCGGTGTGCCGGCGAGCTTCGTCACCCGTACCGTTAACACGGGCCCAGGCGGCGAGAACGATCCCAATCGGCCACTGGCGACCATCGTTTCCGCGGATGATGCGCCCGAACCGACTTCAATGTTGGTGGCCTCACCCGAATCCTTGCCCCAGCCGACATTGCCGTGGCTCGGAGACGTGACGCCAGTTCGCACGAGAAAGCTTTACTTCTCGGAGAAATTAGAAGATCCAAACGACCCGAATAGTCCGATGATTTTTTACATCACCGTAGAAGGCCAAACGCCCGCGGCTTTCGACCCAAGTTCCGGAGTGCCCAGCATCGTTGTTAAACAGGGGGACGTTGAGGATTGGATCATTGAGAATCGCTCCAATGAGCTGCATGCTTTTCATATTCATCAAATTCATTTCTTGCTCCTCGATTGGTTCGGTATTCCTGTAAACGAGCCTTTTTTACGGGATACGGTTAACGTTCCTTTCTATGAGGGAAAGACGTCCCAATATCCCAGCATCAGATTGAGAATGGATTTTCGGGATCCCAGAATAGTTGGCACGTTCCTATATCACTGTCATCTGCTGGAGCACGAAGACAACGGAATGATGGGATTAGTTCGGGTAGAAAGGTTCAGGGCTAAGTAGAAACGACGTTGATGATCTCTGCGCCGTTCTCCCTATCGCAAAGAGGGTAAATTCTATGACCAAACAGCCAATTATCGTCGTCGAAGACGACAAGGACATCACCCGCCTGCTGCGGCATCATTTGGAGGCCGCAAATTTTGTCACAGCTGTCTTCCCGAATGGCTCCTCAGTAATGGGAGCAGCGGAGGCAATGCGGCCGTTGCTTTTTATCCTCGATGTAATGCTCCCTGGTCAGAATGGGTTTGATCTATGCCGTGATATCCGCAGTTCGTCCGCTATGGTCACAACCCCAGTAATCTTTCTCACAGCCAAAACGAGTGAGGCCGACCGGATTTTGGGACTGGAACTCGGCGCCGATGATTACATTTCGAAACCCTTCAGCCCGAGGGAACTGGTGGCACGGGTAAACGCTATACTTCGCCGTTTTGAGCGTCCATCGCTGCCCCTTCCTGTGCGTATCGGAGATATCGAAGTCGATTCATCGGCCATGACCCTGACGGTACGTGGGAAGCCCAACCCCACTACAGGGACCGAGTTCCGCCTCCTGGAGCATTTTGTGCGCAATCGTGGGCGGGTTTTTACGCGCGATCAAATTCTCGATTCAGTTTGGGGAGACAGAGCTTACGTCACCCCTCGTTCTGTTGATGTTTATGTTCGACGAATTCGAGAGAAGATAGAACACGATCCTGAGAATCCTGTTTATTTAAAGACTGTTCGGGGAGCCGGCTACCGCTTCGATTTTCTTGAGCGTAAGGAAAATTACCGGCTAAGTGAATCGGCTCTTTAAGAAAACAAATGTCTGTGGCTAGGGTTGTACAAATGAGGTCAAATATCTTCGCTGGCTGGGCTCTCGCACTGTTCTTATTGCCCGGAATTTCGGTTGCTGATTTTGATACGCCAGAAATTCCAAAAAACACTCCTGCGCGCCCAGCGTCGGGCATTGCCAAAACCGGTCTCCTCTGGCAGCGGATCGACACGCGCGAGGATCAACCGAAGGCGCTTCTCTATTTCCCCACATTAGTGCAGGGCGCCGCTGTGATTTATAACCTCCCCGGAATACATGATCCCCTCTGCATCACAGGTGAAACCCTTGCCGATATTTACTCCGGACGGATCACTCGCTGGAGTGATCCTCATATCGTTACGACCAACCCCGAGGTCAGGTTGCCCGGTGCCCGAATACGTCTAATGAATCGCGCAGACGAGAACGGGATGAGCTGGCTACTCAGTCGATACTTGACGCAAGTGAGCGGATCTTGGGCCGCCCTGTTTGGCGCAAGCGCGCGTCCATTGTGGCCAACTGGACAATCCGTTCATAATGAACGGCAGATGATCGCAAAAGTTCAAGCGACGCCGTATGCAGTTGGCTTTGCAGATTTTTATTCTGTACGTAATCAATCTGTGTCTCGCGCTGCAATACAGAATAGAGCTGGGGTCTGCCAAATGCCGTCCCTGGAGTCGCTGGCAGCTGCAGCCACCGCGGCCGCACCATACTTACAATTTAAGTCTGATCTCGATGCGGTTGACAATGCGACTGCAGGTGCATATCCGATAACGGGGTTCTCAGGCCTGATCATTCCTTCCTACGGGAAGTCCGACAAACAGGCAGAACGCATAACAGACTTGTTGCGTTACATCTTGACGGATGGCCAAAAGCTGGCCGCGGACTCTGGGTACGTTGCGTTACCTCCACAGCTTGTGGAACTCGAGCTCCAAGCGTTGAGCTTGCTGCGACCTCACTAACTCTTCTTCCATCGCGGCGAGCGGCCAGTAATGGATCAGAACGCACATTCAACTGGGCTTATTCTACACCGCTCAATTTATTCTCCACGTACCTGATACCGGTTGATGTCACGATATAGTAATTACCCTTATTGCCCCGGCTCCTTATCTTCCTCATTCGAGGCTGAGCAATTTTCCAGTTAAGGCTCGTGGCGACTGTCACGTTCGTCAGTCGCAATCCGAATTTCTTAAGATTGTTCTGAATTTGTCTGCCCGTTATCCATCGGTGCCCCAGTACCCTCTGGAGGTGATAGGCGTAAATCCCACGCGCACCATTGAAAGCCACACCCAGAGCAGCAGTCGCACCTTGGACAAGCAATCGATCCAGCGACGCGGGTCTGACGGACTTTTCGAACCTTACCAGGACATCGAAAAGGAAACCGTGCAAGTGGACGCTGCCACCGTGCGAACCATTACGCGCACGTTCGGTCGCGATGCCGATGGAGCGAAGACACTAGTGGAGAAAGTCGAAGAGGAAAAGCACATTCTGTCCGGCGGTAACTCGAAGGTAGTACGCGCCACTTCTGACCCCGATGCCAATGGCAATCTTCAACTGGTTCGACGCCGGATTGAAGAGACGAAAAGGACCAGCAAGGATGTGGAGGAGACGAAAACCACCGTGATGCTCCCGAGCATCAACGGCGGTCTGGTTCCAGCTGTGAAGATACAAGAGCGCCGCGAACAAGGCGCGAACCGCACGGTTGAATCTCAACAAACTACGCTGCTCCCCGATGGCGCCGGAAATTGGCAAGTAGGGGAAATACGGCGAACTACTGCTCGGCAAGAAGGTGACAACCGTAGCACCGAGGAGCAAGTTTCCCTCCCCGACTCTGAAGGTAAACTCGGAGAAGTGTTTCGTACCGTGAGCAACGAAGTGACTCTGCTTCTGACGAAAAGCGAAACTCAGTGGAAACCTATTCCATCAGTGTCCCAGGGTCGGTCGGGGACGGCAGCCTGCACTTGGTTAAGCGTGCAATGACCACCCAACTCTCCAGTTCAACCGGTCAGCAAACCACCGAACAGCAAGTGGAGCAGGCTGACCCCGGCGATCCGGGCGCCGGTCTGCGAGTGACCATCCTAACCAGCGACACCGTGCGCCCAGGCCCTTCCGGAGCGCAGGCCACGCGAACCGTTCAAGTGCGCGACGCAAACGGCAGTTTTGGAGTGGTCTCCGTGGACACCACAAAGTCCGACGACATTCACGCCATTCAGGTTCAGATCGCGCCTTCGGAAGTTGTAAAATAGGCTCCCACTTCCGCCCCAGGAGATTCGGAGCGAAAAATAATTTCCACGATTCCGGACGGGTCGTCGGCAACTCTTCCTTTACAGGATTAGGGAAGAGTTGCCCGTGACACGACCAAAGATCCAGACCCGCTACTCCCGTTGTGAGTGGCGTAATGTCACCGTTAGTTGCGATTGCTTCTAGCTTTTGCTTTTGGCTTTCGACTTATGTGAGCGCTCTTGATTATTGCCGGATCGGTTCAAATGCTCAGGAATTCCGGTGATCAGGCCCTGATAATCCGTGAGGCGGTCACCCATGATGACCACACCCTTGGAGGTGATTTCATATTCGCGGATATCCTTGCTATGGTTGCCACCGCGCATCTTGATAACGACCATGATCTTGCGAAGCTGG
>Ga0182024_10016787_pt1 | contig 13832 bp, 8 predicted proteins | sample P32metaG_FD_120480 | JGI IMG/M metagenome (GOLD analysis project Ga0182024, IMG submission 120480) | Permafrost microbial communities from Stordalen Mire, Sweden - P3-2 metaG (Illumina Assembly) | ecosystem: Environmental > Terrestrial > Soil > Wetlands > Permafrost | place: Sweden: Stordalen... | reverse complement strand
GCGCGCGTAGAAACATCTTGGATAAATTGCGCTTCATAAGAACTTATAATACTCCGGACATACGGTTGGATGCCATGTTGGAGAATTATATTTTCTACATTTCCCGGATGTATGAGTTTTCACACAGCCTGGGTCAATCGCTGCGGACCAATTCGGCCCTCGCGCAGCCCGTTGTCCGTTGTTGGTCGGTGGTCCCAAATGTTGGGGCGCAGCGAATGCCGCGAAGTGCCAATAAGCGACGGGGCTCAGCAACTCCGTTTAGTCGGCCGCAAACACCTCGTGCCGTTTGCCGGTCAAGTCGTCGGCGGAGCTCGGCTTATCCTGTGGGAGCACGACACTCAATTTGCAGACGAGCCCGCTCGGTTCGATTGGGCGGCAATCCAACGGGCAATGGGCGGCCAGTGCTCCTTCAATGTGTGCGCTCCCATGAATAGGCCGATATGACCGCCCGGCACGGTCTTCTGAACGATGCGATCCTTCGGCGTCCCGAGATACTTGGCGGCACCAAGGACCTGCTCGGGTGTTGTGATGTCGTCGCTCGCGCCGGCCAGCAGATAGGCCGGGCATGTGATGTTGCGAAGATTGAGTTTGCGACCCAGTCCGATGAACTCGCCCTTGGCAAGCCGGTTCTCTTTGAACAGCTGGGTAATCACCTGCAGGTACCAGCGTCCCGGCAGATCGATCGGGTTTTCATACCAGCTATTGAACGTCTCCTCCTTGGCCAAATAGGCCGGATCGTCGATGTGTTCATACAGATCGATCTGGTCCTGGACGTAGTGCTGTTCGGGATGCATATTTTTCCAGCCCTGCAGCATATATTTTCCCCTCATCAGACCACCGCCGAGAGCCACCAATTCCTCGTAGAACGATGCAGGGGATTCGTGAACCATGCGTTTGATAGCCCCGTTGCCGGCATCAGTGTCGATGGGCGCACCCGCGAGCACCAGTGAATTTACTTTACCGGGGAATCGCGCCGCCACCATGGCCGCCACCCAACCGCCCTGGCAAAGGCCGACCAGATTCACGCGTCCACCGAGGTCATCGATCGCAATAATCACTTCGGCAAGGTAGTTGTCGATCTCAAGATCCTTCATGTCCTCGGTCGCCGACTTCCAGTCGGTCAAGGCAACGTGGCCAATTCCATTGGCCAGCAGAGTCTCGACCAGGCTCTGGCCTTTATGATAGTCGGCGATCATGGCTGTGTGACCGGCATGGGGAGCATCGACGAGCGTGGGAAGTCCGCCCGGCTTGCCATAATCGCGCAGCACCATGGTCCGCAGATCAAGGCGTACTTGGTTCGGAGTCGCGAGGGTGGGTCTCAGCTCGTCATGAATTTTGATTTCTTCCTCAGCGAATTTGAGGTTCTTCGCGTAAAGCTCCGCCCCTTCCTCGACCAACTTGGCTGCCATCGCCATCGGCCAGAACGCCGGCACGCTCATTAACGACAGATCGGCGGACTTAACGGATAACTTTTTTGACATGACTGATCTTTATACTCCTAGCGGAATGAACGAAAACAGACCCTGCGAATGGCGAGAGCCTGATTTTCATCAGGACATTGATCCGGATGACGATGAGACCGGTCTGGCTGGCAGGATCAAAGAGTGGTGACATGAACGCAGGTGTCATCGCTTGATCGCTTCTGCCCCAAGCGATCTGATCTCCGGCGCTCCGTCCAACGTGGACGTTGCTGTCTTTTGTCGTCCCATGTGGCTCTCGTTCCTCTGTGTCCGGATCTCATATCGCGTTATCGATTCCTTACCATCCCATCGTCCTTAGTCAGGCGCCATGTATGGCGCGCAATCATCAGATCTTCGTCGGTCGGAATGACCCACGCGGAGGCTCTGCTGTCGGCTATCGTGATTTTGGGGCCGCCGACGGCGTTCGCCGCTTCATCGAAGTGCACACCGAGCCATACGGCTTGCTCACACACTCGCCGCCTAATCTCGGGGGCGTGCTCACCGATGCCCGCGGTGAAGACCAGCGCGTCCAGCCCGCCGAGAGCGGCGGCGAGCGACCCCAACTCTCGGCTGATCCGGTAGACAAACAGGGCGATGGCATCGGCCGCGTGCGGGTCGGCGCTCGCCAACAGGGTCCGCATGTCATCGCTAACGCCGGAAACGCCGAGCAACCCTGACGAATGATACAGCAAGTCGCTTACCGCCGGCGCCGTCATACCTTTCTCCTGTATCAGGTAGAGAATGACGCCCGGGTCGAGGTTGCCGCAGCGGCTGCCCATTGGCAGGCCATCGAGTGCGGTGAAGCCCATGGTCGTTGCGACGCTCTTGCGCCGGTGCATCACGCACATGCTGGCACCGCTGCCGAGGTGGGCGACCACCACGCGACCATCAGCTTCTGCCGGACCAAGGATATCCGGAAGGACGCTGGCGATGTATTCGTAGGAAAGACCATGAAACCCGTACCGCCGGATACCCTCCGCCGTGAGCCGACGTGGCAGCGCGAAGGCGGTGGCGATCTCTGGCTGTATATGGTGGAAAGCGGTGTCGAAGCACGCGATCTGCGGCAAGGCGGGGTGAAGCTTCGAGACGGCAGCGATGGCGGCAAGGTTATGGGGCTGATGGAGCGGTGCCAGCGGAATGAGGCGGCGAAGCTCAACGATCACTGACGCATCGATACGAACCGGCGCGGTATAGAGTGATCCGCCATGCACCACCCGATGTCCGGCCGCGACCAATCGATGGTCCTGAAAGTGGCCTTCCAGCCAGAGCATAAGCGCAGCGAGCGCATCCTCATGCGTGGTCCCTTCTGCCAGATACTCATCGACCAGCGACACTCCGGCGCTGTCTTTCGCTTTGAAATGCACACGGTGCCCGATGCCCTCGCACTCGCCATCACATATGAGGCTCTGCCGGCTCGGAAGCACATGGCCCGGGAAGACTGAGAACTTGATGCTCGATGAGCCAGCGTTGAGGACAAGAATGGCGTCACTCACGACTTCACCATCGGCTTCTGGCGCGCCAGCAACAGTGCGATTGCGCAGGAGCCGAGCCTGGCGAGCGTCTTGTCGGCGCGGCTCGTCAGGATGATCGGTACGCTCGCGCCAAGCACGATGCCGGCGATCAGCGCCTCCGCAAGGTACTCAAGTTGTTTCGCCAACATGTTCCCCGCCTCAAGGTCCGGAACCACGAAGATGTCAGCACGGCCAGCAACCGGCGAGATGATCCCTTTCGTCTTAGCCGCCTCCGCCGACACAGCATTGTCGAAGGCAAGCGGACCGTCCAGAATGCCGCCGGTGATCTGGCCGCGATCGGCCATCTTACAAAGTGCGGCCGCATCGAGAGTGGACTTGATCTTCTCCGTGACGGTCTCGACCGCAGAGAGGATCGCCACGCGCGGTTCCGCGATGCCCAGGGCGTGTACCAGGTCGATAGCGTTCTGGATGATGTCACGCTTATCCGTCAGCGTGGGGTAGACGTTAATCGCGGCGTCCGTGATGAAGAGCGGTCTCGGGTAGCCGGGTGCGTCAATCGCAAAGACGTGGCTTATCCGCCGGGCGGTGCGCAGGCCGCGATCGACGTCAACAACTGCATGCATAAGCTCGTCCGTATGGAGCGCTCCTTTCATTAGCGCTTCGACCTTGCCGGCGCGGGCCATGGCGACGGCTTTTACCGCCGCGGCGTCGCTGTGCTCTGTCGGAACGATCTCGTAAGGCGCCAGATTGAGTTGAGCCTGCGCAGCAGCGGCGCGGATTTTGGCTTCCGGACCAACCAACACCGGCACGATAAGTTTGGCACGAGCCGCTTCCACGGCGCCGAGCAGAGACGGCGTATCAACCGGATGGACAACCGCGGTACGGATTGGATCGAGACCGCGCGTCATCTCGATCAGGCGTTCATAGCGTCGCCCCTTCTGCCGTAGCTCGATTTCGGGAAGAACGACGCGCGGGCGCGAGATTTTTTCGGTCGGTGCAATAACGTCTGCGGTGCCGGTGATCACCTCTTCACCACGCTGGTTCAATGCGCGGCAGTCGAAGATGACTCTGTGAGTTTCTTCGATCTTATTCGTCACCTTCACTGTCACGGTGATGGTGTCCCCGAGGCGTACTGGTCGGTGGAAGTGCAACGATTGATCCACATAGATCGTCCCCGGACCGGGCAGCTCAGTTCCGAGTACCGCGGAGATCAGCGCCCCACTCCACATGCCATGCGCCACCACGTTGTGGAATGTGTCGCTCTTGGCGAAAGACTCGTCTACGTGCGTGGGATTGACGTCTCCCGACAGGATAGCGAATACCTCGATGTCCTTATAGGTGAGCGTCCGGACGAGACTTGCCGTGTCACCCGGCTTCAGCTCGTCAAACGTCCTATTTTCGATGCGCTCCATTCCGACCCTCCAAAATCGCTTCTTAACCGACGAAACAACGAATGCCGCGGAACGTCTTAGATTTTTTGACGCCGCTAGAGAAGAAAGAAAACAGGCAGACATTCATTGAGAGTACAATATGAAAAGTCGGTCGACTGAACTTTCTTCCGACACGCATGATCGGCGCCGGTAGATACACCCTCAGGAGGCTGGTTTACGGCAACGAAACAATGTTGGCGTGACATATATAAAAACGCCACCGCATTCACCGACCATTGGCAAAGAAAGCTAGTCACAATCTCAGCCACGCCAGCCCTGAAGGATTTGGATATAGTTTGCACGCTCGAACGCAATCGGGTCATTGATATTCCGCCGGTTCATCCGACCGCGAATATCACGGACCGCAGCAATATTCCGAGCGTCGAGCCACTGAACGAGCCCCGCCAGAAGCGTGCCGATGTAACCGACTCCGTGTCGGAGCAACGCAGAAGTAGTCATCACCGCATCGGCGCCGGCCAGGATGTACTTTACGATCTCATCCGAACTCTCGACCCCGGTGCTGGCAGCAAGCGATGCGCGGACCTGTCCGGACAGCATAGCGATCCATAGCAGCGGCAAGCGAATTTCGGCAGGCGTGCTGAGCGCAAGGTCGCGTTGAAGCTGCAGTCTGACAAGATCTATATCGGGCTCGTAAAAGCGGTTGAATAAGACGAAACCATCAGCACCGACCTGATCGAGCTTGCATACGAAACTTCCGATCGCGCTAAAATACGGGCTCAGCTTCACAGCAATCGGAATGTCGACGACGTCTTTGACGGCCTTAAGAATGTCGATGTAGCGCTGCTCCACGTCTCGACCGCTTTGGGCGAAATCCGCCGGAATAAAGAACACGTTGAGCTCGATGGCATTTGCCCCAGCGTCTTCGACGAGGCCCGCATATTCGGTCCAACCCCAATGCGTGATACCATTCAGGCTGGCTATTACGGGAATGTCTACGGCCTCTCGCGCCCGGCGAATGAGTTCGAGATAGCTGCTCGGGCCAGCAGTATAGCTGGCAGCGGATGGGAGGTACGACGGCGCCTCGGCGTAGCTGTCGATTCCCGCCATGGCGAACCGCTCGACTTCAGCGGATTCCTGCTCGATCTGCTCCTCGAACATCGACGGCAGAATGACGGCCGCCGCTCCGTGGTCCTCTAGCATCCGGATGTTGGCGACCTCGAGGTTGAGCGGCGAGGACGAAGCAATCAACGGATTCTTCAGAACGAGGCCGAGATAATTCGTAGTGAGGTCCATCGCTGAAGGCTCCGTTGTCACGCTTGCATCGGTGTTTGGGGATGAAACCGAGTGGACGCCCAACCGGCCATCTCTTCGTAGGTGCGATACTTCTCGTCGATTGCTGCCTGGGCCGCCGCCAGCAATTGCTCCGCCTCGGTTGGGCGGCTTTGGGTAAGCGACTTGTAACGCAGTTCGTTGTAGGCGTAGTCGCGAAATTTGATCGTCGGCCGCGGCGAATCGAGCCGGAAGGGATTCTCCCCGATCGAACGCATGGCAGGGTCGTAGCGGAACAATGGCCAATAGCCGCTCGCGACGGCAAGGTCCTGCTGACGCATACCGAACTGCAGATCGAACCCATGTGCGATGCAGTGGCAATAGGCGAGAATCAACGACGGCCCCGGATAGGCCTCGGCTTCGCGGAACGCGAGCAGTGTCTGCTGCGGATTGGCGCCCATCGCCACCTGGGCCACGTAGACGTTGCCGTATGCAATCGCTTGCAGTGCCAAGTCCTTGCGCGCCGTGCGTTTCCCGGCCGCGGCGAATTTGGCGATGGCACCGAGCGGCGTCGCCTTCGATGCCTGCCCTCCCGTATTAGAATACACCTCAGTGTCGAGAACCAGCACGTTGACGTCACGGGCGCTTGCCAATACATGATCGAGACCGCCGTAACCGATATCGTAGGCCCACCCGTCGCCACCCACGATCCAGATGCTGCGACGGACGAGATGGTCGACGACCGAAAGCAAGTCCTTCGCGACTGGATCGTTACCGAGAGCGTGTAGGCGCACAATTAAATCGGCCACGCGTGCCCGCTGGGCGCGGATTTCTGATTCCTGGATCTGTGGCGCTGTCAGGATCGCTTCGACCAATTCTGAGCCGACCTTGGGCCCGAGTTCCCGGGCCCGATTATTAGCGAGGTCGAGATGCTTGTCGGCGGCAAGGCGAAAGCCCAATCCGAACTCCGCATTGTCTTCAAACAAGGAATTCGACCAGGCGGGGCCCCGGCCTTCGTGATTCTTCGACCATGGAGTCGCCGGCATATTGGCGCCATAAATCGACGAGCAGCCGGTGGCGTTCGCGACTTGCATCCGATCGCCGAAAAGCTGCGAAAGCAATTTGAGATATGGCGTCTCGCCGCACCCCGCGCAGGCGCCGGAGAATTCGAACAGCGGTTCCAGGTACTGAACGCCCCGGACATTGGCGAAATCGACGCGAGCCCGGTCGTTCACGGGCAACGTCTCAAAGAATGCGATGTTCTTGCGCTCGGCCGCGACCAGCGCGAGCTTGTCACGCAGATTGATGGCCTTAAAATCCGGCTGTGTCGGGCTGTGCGCTGGGCAGGCCTCAGTACACAGTCCACATCCAGTGCAATCCTCCACATAAAACTGCAATGAGAAGCGCACGCCTGGGAAGCCGCGGATATTGATCGGCGCCGACCTGAATGTCTCCGGCGCCCCATCGAGCTTGCCTTCGTCATAGTACTTGGCGCGAATGACTGCGTGCGGACAAACGAAACTGCACTGACCGCATTGGATGCAGATGTCAGACTCCCAGACCGGGACGAACTCCGCGATGTTGCGTTTCTCAAATGCCGATGTGCCCGACGGAAAGGTGCCGTCGATAGGCATCAAACTGACGGGTATCTCGTCGCCGCGGCCCTCCATGATCCTAGCCGTCACATTGCGCACGAAATCGGGCGCGGTCGCCGGTACCATCGGCGGCCAATCCCACGGGCTGGTCGCCGTTTTCGGTACCTTTACCTCGAACAACTGAGCGAGAGTGCCGTCGACGGCCTGAAAGTTTCGGCGCACCACTTCCTCGCCCTTACCGCCATAACTCTTGCGAATCGATTCCTTGATCCGGCCGATCGCCTCGTCCTTGGGCAGCACGCCGGAGATGGCGAAGAAGCAGGTCTGGAGGACGGTATTGGTGCGACCGCGGAGACCGACATCGTGTGCCACTTTCGACGCGTCGATCACGAAGAAGCGCAGTTTGCGGTCGATGATTTGCTGTTGCATTCCACGCGGCAGGTGGTCCCACACCTCGTCCTGGCTGTGGGGGCTGTTGAGCAGGAACATCCCGCCAGGCGCCGCCAAACGCAACACGTCCAGCCGCTCGATGAAGTTGAATTGATGGCAGGCGACGAAGCTCGCCTTCTGGATCAGGTAGGGGGCCCGAATCGGTCGTGGCCCGAACCGCAGATGCGAGACCGTCTGTGCACCGGACTTGTGTGAGTCGTAGACGAAGTAACCCTGCGCGAAGCGACCCGCATCTTCGGCAATGATCTTCACGCTGTTTTTGTTGGCGCCGACCGTCCCGTCCGCGCCCAGTCCATAGAACACGGCTTGTACGACATCGATGGGCTCGATCATGAAGCTAGGGTCGATCTCAAGACTGGTATGGGCGACGTCGTCGTTGATACCAACAGTGAAACTGTTCTTCGGTCCGGGCTTGGCCAGCTCATCGAATACCGCCTTCGCCATCGGTGGATTGAAGTCCTTAGATGAGAGGCCATAGCGGCCGCCAATGACGCGCGGCATCGTACGACGTGCGCCGGCGGCAACCGCCTGGCAAAGCGCTGTGACCACGTCAACATAGAGCGGCTCGCCGGTTGAACCGGGCTCCTTGGTCTGCTCGAGCACCGCCACCGCGTGCACGCTCTCCGGGAGTGCCGCCACGAAAGCATCCACGGCGAACGGCCGATAAAGCCGCACCTGCAGCACGCCGACACTGTCACCCCGCGAGCGCAGGACCGCAGCCGTTTCGCGAGCGGTCTCAGCGCCGGAGCCCATCAGAACCACAACGCGTTCGGCGTCGGCGGGGCCATCGTACTCGAACAGGTGATATTGACGCCCCGTCAACTTGGAAAAGCGATCCATGACTGCCTGTACGATCCCGGGAGCGCGCGCATAGAACGGGTTCACGGTTTCGCGGGCCTGGAAGAAAGTATCGGGATTGTGCGCGGTTCCGCGCACAAAGGGATGTTCGGGATCGAGCGCTCGGGTGCGATGCGCGCGCACCAACTCGTCATCGATCATTGCGCGGATCTGCTCATCACTCAGAAGTTCAAGCGTGTTGACCTCATGCGAGGTGCGGAATCCGTCAAAGAAGTGAAGGAATGGCACGCGTGTCTCGAGTGTAGCGGCTTGAGCAATAACGGCCCCATCGTGAGCCTCCTGCACCGAGCCGGAGGACAGCAGTGCAAATCCGGTTGTGCGCGCGGTCATGACGTCGGAGTGGTCGCCGAAAATCGAGAGCGCCTGCGTTGCCACAGCGCGAGCCGCAATGTGAAACACCGTCGACGTGAGCTCGCCCGCGATCTTGAACATGTTGGGCAGCATCAGCAGTAGGCCCTGCGACGCCGTAAAGGTCGTTGTCAGCGCACCTGACTGAAGCGCGCCATGCACCGCGCCTGCTGCGCCGCCTTCGCTTTGCATCTCCTGGACGACCGGGATTTGGCCCCAAATGTTCTTGATCCCTGCGGCGGCCCATTCGTCGGCGAGTTCGGCCATGGTCGAGGATGGCGTGATCGGAAATATCGCGCATACCTCGTTGATTCGATACGCTACGTGAGCAGCGGCGGTATTACCGTCCATGGTCGCGGCCTGTCGATCCATGTTTTCCGTTCCTTCCCTCGTGCTGCTACCTCACCCAGATGCCACACTGGAATTCGGTTCATGAATCATCTCGATTGCATGACACGGACATTGCTCAAAACAGTCGGCACATCCGGTGCACTTCGCATAGTCGTAGCGGTAGCGCCGGCCAGGGCCAAGCTTGATGATCGCGTCCTCAGGACATGCGGCATAGCAATTGTCACACTCAAAGCAGTTACCGCAGCTGAGGCAGCGCTGTGATTCCCGCCGCGCCTCCAGCCCAGTGAAACCTCCGAGCACTTCGGAAAAGCTCTCGCTCCTCTCAGCTCCGGCCAACATCTTCTGAGCCGACGGATCCGCATCGCTGAAAACCGGTAGATTGAGCATGGGGAAAGTGACTACCGGCGGGCTCGATGGCTTTTCGTATCTAGTGCCGCGCAGCCAAGCGTCGATATGGCGCGCCGCGAGCTTGCCGTGCCCGACCGCGACGGTGACCGTGCGTTCGCTTGGCACCATGTCACCGCCAGCGAAGATACCGGGATGACCGGTCATCATGTCCGGCCCGACGATCACCGCTCCGTCCGACTCGAACGCAATTCCCGACATACGTTTTAGGAATCCGCTATCCGTCTGCTGCCCTAGCGCCAACACGACGGCATCGGCCTCGAGTGTCTCGATTTGTCCGGTCGGCTGTGGCCGACCGTTGGCGTCGAGCTCCATGACCTCGACGGTCAAAGACGAACCTGAAATCGCTTTGATGCTCGTGAGCCACTTGATCTTGACACCCTCCTCGATCGCCTCATCGGCCTCGAAGGCATGGGCCGGCATGTGGGCACGATCCCGGTGATAGATGATCAGCGCCTCTTCGGCACCGAGACGCTTTGCCGTCCGCGCAGCATCCATCGCCGTATTGCCGCCACCGTAAATCACGACGCGGCGGCCGAGACGCGGCTTTTCACCCGCGCTGACCCCGCGCAGCAAGCTCACCGCATCGAGCACACGTGCGGCATCGCGCGCGGGGATATCGACATGTCGTGAAACATGGGCGCCGATCGCCACAAACGCCGCGTCGAATTTTCCTGCAGCTTTTTCAGCAAGCATATCCTCAACCCTGTGATTGAGCACGATCTGCACCCCCAATTGCTCGATCCGGTGAATCTCCTTCATCAGCACGCCGCGCGGCAATCGGTAGGCCGGGATGCCAAAATGCATCATGCCACCCGGGAGCGGACCAGCCTCGTGAATCTCCACAACGTGGCCGAGGCGGCTCAGATGGTAAGCTGCTGACAGGCCGCTCGGACCCGCGCCGACGACAAGTACCCGCTTTCCGCTTGGTGGCCTGTCGATTGGAGGCTTCCAATTCTCGGCTGCCGCCATATCGCCGAGGAAGCGTTCGACCGCGTGAATACTGACGGCCGCATCAAGCTCGGTGCGGTTGCAACTCGTCTCGCATGGATGATAACAGACGCGCCCGTGGACCGCAGGTAGCGGGTTATCCTGGATCAGCGTCTCCCAAGCCTGCAGGTACTTGCCGGCCTGCGCTAAAGCGAGCCAGGCCTGGATGTTCTCGCCGGCCGGACAGGCGTGATTGCAGGGCGGCAGTAGATCGACGTAGACCGGACGCCTGCTGCGGACCGGGCCCACCCCAATCTGATGGGTGAGGTCAATGGCCGGCGTCATATCGCTTCGCTTCATGGTGACGCCTCGCACCCGACTGAAGAAGGCTTAGAGCAGGCCCCGCGATCTTAAGTCGTCAGCAGCAACCTCTAAACCGTCCTTTACCGACGGCGTAACGCGCTTCCTGCCGCTCGACGAAGAATTCTTCGTAGGTCATGATCGGCAGGCTTGGGTGGTTGACCTGCCGATGCTGGACGTAAGTGTCGTAGTCGGGCACTCCGACCATGAGACGGGCCGCACGCACTGCCCATTCCTTATGAGTTACGAATAGCGTCATGATGTCAGGCATTGCTGGCTCCTATCACGGCGCCGGCAAACTCCACCTCGACTGCTGTTGCCTTGGGCGTATTCAAGGCTCGGCGGATGTTGATGAAGCCGTAGACGACCATCGAGACGACGACGGCAACGAACAGAGCGGCGAGCGTTGCATCAACGTAGTCGTTGAAGATGATGCGGCTCATCTCCACCAGGCTCTTGGCTGGCGCCAGAATCTTCCCTGCCGCCAGTGCATCACTGAACTTCCACGCGTGACTAATAAAGCCTACGGACGTGTCCGGGCTGAGAATCTTTTCCAGCCCAGCCGTCAAAGTGCACACAACGAGCCAGGTGGCCGGCACGATCGTTACCCACGCGTAACGCTGGCGCTTCATTTTGAAGAGCACGACGGTGCAGAGCGTGAGCGCGATCGCCGCGAGCATCTGGTTTGAGGTGCCGAACAGCGGCCACATCGTCCAGATTCCACCCAGCGGATCGATGACGCCTTGGTAAAGGAAATAGCCCCACAACAAGCATGCCAAGGCCGAACCGATGAGATTATTTGCCCATGATTTTGTTTCTTTGAACGCAGGTACCACATTGCCAACGATGTCCTGGATCATGAACCGACAAACGCGCGTACCGGCGTCGACTGTCGTCAGAATGAACAGCGCCTCGAACAGAATGGCGAAGTGGTACCAGATACCCATCAATACGTTGCCGCCGAATACCCCGGACAGGATGCTCGCCATGCCGACGGCGAGCGTCGGTGCGCCGCCGGTGCGCGAAAGTATCGTGAGTTCGCCGACGTCATGCGCTACTTGCGTCAGCATGTCCGGCGTGACCAGGAAGCCCCAGTTCGACACCGTCGCAGCAGCCTGTGCGGCGGTTGTTCCGATGAGTCCGGCCGAGCTGTTCATCGCAAAATAAACGCCGGGGTGGAGAACCGAGGCGCTGATCATGGCCATGATGGCGACTAACGACTCCATCAGCATTGCGCCGTACCCGATGAACGGGATTTGATTCTCGTTCTCGATCATCTTCGGCGTGGTTCCCGATGCGATCAGCGCGTGCCAGCCGGACACCGAGCCGCAAGCAATCGTGATGAACAGGAACGGGAACAGGCTGCCCGCCCAGACGGGGCCAGAGCCGTCGACAAATTTGGTGATCGCCGGCATTTGCAGGTCGGGACGGACAACAATGATTGCGATCGCTAGTAGAGTGATTACGCCGATCTTCATGAAGGTCGATAGATAATCCCGCGGTGCGAGCAGCAGCCATACCGGCAGCACAGACGCGACAAAACCGTAGCCGATGATGATCAGTGCGAGCGTCGGACCGCTAAGATTGAAATACGCTGCAAGCGCGGGAGTTTCGGAAATTGTCCGGCCATAGATTAGCGCCGCCATCAGCAGCACGAATCCGATGGCCGACATTTCAAAGATGCGGCCACGCCGAATGAAGCGGCCATAGATGCCCATAATGAACGCGATCGGCACAGTAGAGAATACCGTGAAGGTGCCCCATGGACTTCCCTTCAAGGCTTGAACCACGACCAGCGCCAGCACCGCGAGGATGATGATGCAAATGAGCAGAATGCCGACACCGGCAATCGCCCCCTCGACCCGTCCCATTTCCGAGCGAACCATGTCGGCAAGCGAATGGCCGTCGCGCCGCGTCGACAGGAAAAGCACAGTCATATCCTGCACGGCGCCGGCAAAGACGACCCCGGCGAGGATCCAAAGTGTGCCGGGAAGGTAACCCATCTGCGCCGCGAGCACCGGGCCAACCAGTGGACCGGCGCCTGCGATCGCAGCGAAGTGATGCCCAAACAGCACGTATCGATTGGTCGGAACGTAATCGAGGCCGTCATTGTGCCGATAGGCCGGCGTCTGCCGCTTTGGATCAATGCCGAGCACTTTGTTGGCAACGAACAGTGCGTAGAAGCGGTAAGCGATGAAATAGGTACATACCGCGGCGATGACGAGCCACGCGGCGTTGACTGGTTCCCCGCGAGTGAGCGCGACAATCGCGAAGGAAACGACCCCGAGCGCAATCACTGCGGCCCAAAGCAGCTTCGACTGGAATCCATTTCCCTTGATGGTGAGCGTGTTCATCGAATCCTCCGCTTCCTCAAATCCTGAGGCTGGGTCGATCCACGTCATACTTCGGCCTGGTCGACCGATGAAATTTCAATTTAATTTATTGTTCCCGCCACACATGCTCCACTTTGATTCAGATCAATTCCACCCAGTAAACGGCATAAAAAAATGAATGTCGCATTATATGCCGAAGATGCGGAGAAGGCGTCCGCAAGTCGAACATGATGTAATTGCGTAGTTATAGTTGATTGTGACAATGATTGATTTTCTCATTATCGATGAGTTTGGCGCAATGCTCCCTGCCCCGGTTCGCAGGTCGTGTTGCAGACCGAAATCGGGGGCGAACGGCTGCTTGACGAACTTGAGGATGATCCCCTGCCGCGGATTTGTTGAGTGGTTAGCCGCGTTGCCCGCGCAGAATTTTGGCAGAGGCGGGACCATAGTTGAAAGGTTCGTAATCAGCCGGTGCCCGGTATGTATAAGCGTCTTGGGCTACCCCGCGAGCACCAGCAACTACCGAATTGTGCCCCGGCGCATCGAGACAAAAGACCGCATGCGCGTAACAAGGAGAGGCAGATCCCGACGATGCTCACAATTATTCGGC
>Ga0182024_10016786_pt1 | contig 13832 bp, 11 predicted proteins | sample P32metaG_FD_120480 | JGI IMG/M metagenome (GOLD analysis project Ga0182024, IMG submission 120480) | Permafrost microbial communities from Stordalen Mire, Sweden - P3-2 metaG (Illumina Assembly) | ecosystem: Environmental > Terrestrial > Soil > Wetlands > Permafrost | place: Sweden: Stordalen... | reverse complement strand
CGATCCGCGCACGCAACTGCCGCTGAACACCGGTACGGTCGCGCTCGTTGCGGTCGCCTTCGTCGTGATCGCCTTCGTGTTCCATCAGGCGATCGTGCGGTTCGGAAGCACGCCGGCCGTCAGCGCAACCCAGACGCGTTCGCTCTAGACGAAGAAGGCGTGAACGTCAGCGTCCCGACCTCTTGTCGTGGCTCGTTGGACCCCCCGGTGAACCATATACGGCAATCGGCGCCGGTAACGATCCCGTCGATCGATAGGTCGATCGGCATCTCATCGATGCGGCCGTCAGGCGCGATCCGCGCGATTTGTGGTACCGGCTCGGCGACATAGAGCGCACCGTCGCATCCGACGGCCGCCGCGCGCACGGTCAGCGTTACGTTCGGTAGCGCCAGATCGCGCAGCACGCCCCGCGCGCTCGCATGCACGATGCGCGTGCCGATCGCGATCCACGCCGTACCGTCGCCGGCTGGAGCAATAACGGCCTGGCGCGAAGCGAGGATTGCGGGGCTGATCTGGCTTGCTGCGAGCAGCAGCGTGAATCGGCCCTTGACGTCGACCCGTCCGATGCCGCTGCTCGCGACGAACCAGAATCCGGTCTTGTCGCCACGCAAGCGAACAACGTCGCCGACATCGTCGGGAATGGCAAAATGCGTCCCGCCGTCGAGCCGTCCGATCTCCCGCGTCGGGTGCGATCGCGCGTACCATACCTCGCCGTCCGGGCCAATCGCGAGGCGAATCCCCGAGCTGGGCCGGTTGCGGCCCGTCCGCGGAGACGGATCACCAACCATATGCGTGGCCAACGTTCCGTCGGACGCGACCTGCGAGACGCTGGCGGATCGCGTGTCGTTGATCCAGACCGCGCCGCTGCGGTCGACGACCACGTCGTCGGGGCTCACCGACGGGTCGCCGGGGAGCTGCGTCATGGTGACAGCTCCCTGCGCGGTCACGCGGCCGAGCGCCCCAGGCAAGGTACGGCTTCCGCGCGTTGCAACGAAGACCAAACCGCCGCCCGGAAGCGACGCGGCCGGGCCGATCCACCACTGCCGGTTGAACGGTTCGGGGCCGGCCGGCGGTACTGCGAACGCCTGAGCGTGCGCGATGAAGCGCGGCGGCGTCGCCTGCACCGGTCGCGGCACGGGTGACGCAGCAGTCACGCGCGCGGGCGCGATATCGTCGAAGCCGATGGCGCGCCACGTTGCTCCCGGCGCGATGCAGAGGACGGTCACGTGCGCGTCCCAAGCTTCCAGTCCATCAACGGTGGCGCACGGCACGGCACCAATGCGTCTGACGCGCTCGCCGCTGCGGTCGATAGCATAGAGCTCGCCCGCTGCGACGACGTAGCGCGTGCCGTCGATGCGCCGAACGGCGGCGGAGTGCGGCGTGGCGGCGGCGATGCGGTGCAGCTCCAGCCCGCTTTGCGCCGGCCGCGCGATCGCGAGTTCGCCGCGCGCCACGACCAAGAGCGCTCCATCGTCGAACCAATCGAGAATCTCCGCGATGTCGTCGAGCCGGCTTGGATGCGCGTCGATCGGCGCGCGGTCAGCATCGTATCGATACCACATCCCGCGAACCTGCAGGTAGACGTAGCCCGCTGCAACCCGCGCGGCCGAGGCGGTGCCGGGATTGTCGCCCGCCGGGTGCGCGTTGCGGTCGGGCTCGGGACGATAGGTTTGCCCGTCGAGAATGGCGCCGCGCGACGTGTCGATCCGGGCGACCGTGAGGGGAACGTAATAGTCCAGTTGCGCGGGGAACCAGGTTCCGTCGACGTAGATCGTGTCTCCGACGATCCCCAGCGGTGCGCCTTGCGAGCGCTGGACCCAGCGCACGTGTCCGGTCCGGACGTCGAACGCGTAGAGATTTCCGACGATGATCGCGCCGCTGTCGCTGAACGGCTGCAACAGGGTTGTCCCGATCAAGAACGGCGTTCCCGACAGGCCCTGCCCGCCGCCGAGCGTCGCCCAGATCGCACGTCCGCTTCGGGCGTCATAGGCGACGTAGCGGTTGCGCTGCTTCGCATACACGACTTCGTCGAGGACATTCGCACCGACGACGCCGGGAAGCGTGTAGGCGCGGTGGCCGTCACTCCGGCGAAGGGCGATCATTCCGTCGAAGGACGCGCTCTCAACGAACAGGAGCGCACCGGCGGCGACGACCGGGTCGGGCGACAGGTAAAGCCTCGCGTCGCTCAGCCACGCGGTCTTCCCCGACATCAACGCGATCGCTCGAATGCGGTCCTTGCTCGCCACGAGCGCCAGGTCGCGCGTGATGACCGGATGGACTGACCCGGCAACGATCGTCGTGTCGAATCGCGGCTTGGCGTCGGCTGCGGTGAGCGCGAGCGGGGCGCCGTCGGTCGACGCAATCGATCGAACCGCCTCGCCGCTGGTCGGTTCTGCAGTCGCGGCGATACGGAGTACCGGAACTCGATGGACCGTTCGTTCCGATCCGGACGAGCAACCGGCGAGCAGTACCGACGCGAAAACGATGCCGGAGAGACGCAGGAGGCGCGCGATCGTACCCCTTTCGACGCGGATGCGCCGCGTTCGCGGCGCCGTACTGGCTACAGCGAAACGCAAGCGAAATTCCTGCTTCACGACACCGAGCCGAAGAACGGAAGCCGGAGCCCGCGGCGCGAATCCCCGACGCTTGCAGTACGTGTATTCGATGTTTCGCGTCGGCAAGATCGTGCCGCCCAAACGTCAGATCCTCAAAGACATCTCGCTCAGCTTCTTACCCGGCGCGAAGATCGGCATTCTCGGTCTCAACGGCGCGGGCAAGTCGACGGTGCTGCGCATCATGGCCGGCGTCGATACCGACATCGAGGGTGATGCGCAAGCGATGCCCAACCTCACGATCGGGTACCTCGAGCAAGAACCGAAGCTCGACCCCGACAAGACGGTGCGCGAAAGCGTCGAGGAAGGTCTGAGCGAACAGACCGCGGCGCGCAAACGGCTCGACGAGATCTACGCCGCCTATGGTGATCCCGACGCCGATTTCGACGCGCTCGCCAACGAGCAGGCCGCGCTCGAGGCGGTGCTGTTCGCACAAGGCGACGATCTCGAGCAGCAACTGGAGATCGCCGCCGACGCGCTGCGTCTACCGCCCTGGGATGCGAAGATCGGCCCGCTGTCGGGCGGCGAGAAGCGCCGCGTCGCGCTGTGCCGGCTGCTGCTTTCGAAACCCGACATGCTGCTGCTCGACGAGCCGACGAACCATCTCGACGCGGAGAGCGTCGAGTGGCTCGAACATTTTCTGCAGCGCTTTCCCGGCACGGTCGTCGCGGTCACCCACGATCGCTACTTCCTCGACAACGCCGCCGAGTGGATCCTCGAGCTCGACCGCGGTCGCGGCATTCCGTGGAAGGGCAACTACAGTTCGTGGCTGGATCAGAAACAGGAGCGTCTCGCGCAAGAAGAAGCCACGGAATCGGCACGTCGCAAGGCGCTCAAGCGCGAGCTCGAGTGGGTGCGCTCCGGCGCGAAGGCGCGACAATCGAAGAGCAAAAGCCGTCTTGCGCGCTTCGACGAGCTGTCGAACTACGAGTATCAGAAGCGCAACGAAACCCAAGAGATCTTCATCCCGGTGGCCGAGCGGCTCGGAGATCGCGTCATCGACTTTGTGGGCGTGCGCAAAGGCTACGGCGACCGCCTCTTGATGGACGACGTATCGTTCCAGATTCCCGCCGGCGCGATCGTCGGCATCATCGGTCCGAACGGTGCCGGTAAGTCGACGTTGTTCCGGATGATCGCCGGCAAAGAGCAGCCCGACAGCGGTGAGATCGTTCTCGGTCCGACCGTGAAGCTGGCCGTCGTGGATCAGAGCCGCGAGGATCTCGACGACACGAAGTCGGTCTTCGAAGACGTCACCGGCGGTCGTGACTTGCTCACGATCGGCCGTTTCGAAATGCCGTCGCGCGCATACCTCGGGCGATTCAACTTCAAAGGCACCGATCAGCAGAAGAACGTCGGGATTTTGTCGGGCGGCGAGCGTGGACGACTCCATCTCGCCAAGACGCTCCTCGAAGGCGGAAATGTCCTACTGCTGGACGAGCCGTCGAACGATCTCGACATTGAGACGCTGCGCGCGCTCGAGGATGCGCTCGGCGAATTCGCCGGGACGGTGCTGGTGATCAGTCACGACCGCTGGTTCCTGGACCGCATCGCAACCCACATCATCGCGTTCGAAGGCGACTCACGCGTCGTGTTCTTCGAAGGTAACTACCAAGATTACGAAGCCGACAAGAAAGCGCGTCTCGGCGAAGAGGCAGCCCGCCCGCACCGCCTGCGCTACCGTCCGCTGACCTTGCCGTAGCGGGCCTGCGCTACACCACGGCAATCAGTCCGGTACTTTCAAGCGAACGACCGCCATGCGGCGTCCGTAACCGTCGCCGAACGCGCGCGAGTGTCCGAATGCTCTGTCGTCGTGGTCAATCGGCGACGGTAAGGTCGTGGCGCCGTTTAACACCAGGAGCGTGCTGATCGTCTCGCCGAGCGCAGCCGCCGTGCGATCGGGCTTGTCGCCCTTTGCCGTAACGCCGGGAAACTCGTCGGTCCACGCGGTGAACTCCAGGCGCGTGCCGGGTGGACTCGCGCGCACGAAAACATCGTAACGTTCCTCAAGCTCTTTCAACTGCGCACTCCAGGCGCGGACGAATCGACTCGACGACGTTCGCCCGACGGTGATGAGCACGCGCGAGGCGGCGCGTGCGGAATCAGCTAGGTGCGGACGTGTGGAGGTGCGCGCCCGCCTACGGCCGCGATCGCGGGTTGATCGGACCTCCCGGGCGGCACGAGATATGCCGTGACCGCGGGCACCGGAGAGAGTGAGTCCCACGCCAGAACGAGGCGACGAAGGAATGCGATCGCGTCGACGATTCCCTGGGCAACCCAATCGAGTAACCTGGCGAGCACGATGACGACGAGAAGTCCGATCGCGGCATGCAAAACGAGGCTGACCACGATCGGGCCGCCCAGCCATACCGTGCCGCCGAACGTATGTCCGGTGACGGCGAACTGTTCGAGCGTCTCCGCCGCGAACAACGTGACGATCTGCAGGGCGAACGCCGCCGGGAAAAGGCGCAGCGCAGTCGAGAGCGGTATCGCTGCGCGCGAGTCACGAAGCCACGCCGGCGCGTGACCGACGCGCGAACGAGGCATCGCGCGACGCACGACGCCGATCAAGAAGAGCACCGCGAAGACACCAGCCGCGGCGAGCGCCGACAAAACATCCGCGTTACTGTGGTCGGTGAAGTGACCTGATCCGAATACACCGCGGTTCGACAGCGCCTCGACGATTGGATCGGTCAGCGCTGCGGACGTGAAGGCGGCCGCCAGACAAAACAACAGACGTGCGACTGCGGCACGCATGCCGGACCGTTTCGGCTGAAGCGCCCGAATTCCTAGACGGCTACGCCGGGCTGGTGCCGTCCACGAACGGCCGCAGCTCGCCAACGAATCGATCGGTGTTGTGAATGCTGCGCAGAACGACGACCATCGCGTCCTGTGGGAACCCCGACTCCAGCGTAATCGTGTATCCGGTAAAGACGTCGCCGGTGTCGTCGGCGCCCCAGAACAGGAAGTTCTGGTCGCTGTAACCCAGCAGCTTACGCATCAACCCGTTGGTGTCGCGGGCTCGCCCGACGTTGATGTATCCGCCCTTGTAGTGCGGATACACCGAAAACCTGATCGTGTTCTTGGACGTGACGCTGACGATGATCTCCAGCGATTCCACGTTCTTGAGGCCGCTCGTCATCGAACCGGCAAAGTTGTACGGCTGTTTCGTGCTCTGGTGAAAGGTGACGTTCACGTCGGATCGCGGGCCGAAGGTCTCGAGGACCTGCCGGGTCTTCTCGCGCGTGGCGTCTCGGGCGGCGTCTTGTGCCCCGGCGGGCGGGGTGGTGAGCGCGATCGCCATGAACAGCACCGCGCAGAAGTGGAAGGGGCGCATGGCAGAGACTCTGCCCTGCGATGCGCCCAGTTCCTTCACCCGCTCCGCGCGAAGCCGGCGATCAGCGCCGGCGCCGCGGCGTCGAAGCCGACGACGTCGAGCATGCCGCCGTCGTTCGGATCGGCGATCGTGAAGCCGGTCGAGGTCATGCCGACCACGACGAGCTTCGCCGGGATGCCCGTCCGTTCGCGGTATGTGCGCAGCGCTTGATCCGGGTGGATCGTGCCGGCCCACGTTTCACTGTCCGTCAGGACGACGAACAGGTCGATCGCGAGCCGGTGTTCGAACGCGTAGAGCATCGGCAGCGAGCAATCCGTGCCCATGAACGGCAGCGCCTCCGTCCGGCTCACGACCGAGGCGACGCTTTCGTCACGGCCGATCGAGAACGGAACGAACGTCTCGGCGAACGCCATGACGCGCACGTCGGCTTCCGTTCGCACGAACGTGAGCGCCATCGCCGCCGCGCCGACGCGCGGCGTGATGCCCGGAATACCCGCGATGACACCGCTCGACATAGAGCCCGAGACGTCGAGGCCGATCAGCGTTCGCGCACCCGTCGGTTCGACGTTGTCGAACGACCGGCCGAACGCCGCGTCGAGCGCTTCGACGACCGCCGGGACCGGCGTCCACGACGACGAGCCGCGTGCGCTGCGGCCCGACGCGTACGTCGTCAGCGCAGCGAGCAGCGCGATCGGGTGGATCCGCGCCTTGCGGAGCGCGGCACGATCCGCGATTCGCGCGATCACGGCGGCCGTCGCCTCACCCTTGGGCGTGAGCAGACCGACGCGGGTGAGCGTCGCGAGATTACGGATCAGCGCCGTCATCGGCAGTTGCGGGAGCAGTGCTTCCCAGACGCGTGGCTCCTTGAGCCATGCGCTCGGCAGCGCTTCGCGCGGCAGGCCGCTCGTGCGTACCAGTTCCGCGCATGCAGCGATGTCGGCGTCCTCCGACGCCTTCGCCGTCGCGTGCGCGCGCAGCAGCGCGAGTGCACCGTGCTCGTCGCTCGGGACCTCGCCCTTCACGATCCACGCATAGAGCGCGGCACGTTCGGCATCCGTCGCGAGCGGGCGCGCGAGCCGGAAGACGTCGCGGTGCGTGAAACCGTCGCGGTTCTGGTACTTGAGCGCCTGGAACGCGAGGTCGCGAATCGGCGTAGACTCATACCAGACGCGGAGCGCTTTGCGCAGGCCGCGGCCCCAGCCACGGAACTGCTCGATGTACGAGCAGAACGTAAGCAGGTGCGAACCCGTGCGGCAGACGCGGCGCAGACCTTCGCCCAACGCGTACCGGCGCGTCAGCTCGTCACCCAGACCCGCGCAGGCCGCAAGCGCGAAGATCGCCGGCTGCACCTTCGGCGCGCGGCCGCTCACCGACAGAGCGATGACGCGCGCGACGACGCGCTGGCCGTCCTCGCGAATCGCCTCGACGAGGTTCACCGCGTTCTCCTTGGTGAGCCGTGCCTCCGACGCGTAGTACGTACCGCCTTCGGAGCCGAGGATCAAAAAGCGATCGAGGCGCGCCCAGCGATCGAGCGGGTAGACGTAGCCGCCGGCGTCGCCGAGGACTTGATCGCGATCCGGCTGTGACTGCATTTGCAGCGTGCCGACCGCGCGACCGCGGAAGATGCGTGCGAGCATGTTCATGACGATGTCCCCCCCTTCGTAACGAGTCGTGGCGTGGTGATGAGTGCGATGCTTTCAGACGAGTGGCGTTCGAGGGTCGGCTTGCGCCCAGCGCTCTAACCAGACTGAGCTACGTGCGATGCACGACGGGATTCGAACCCGCGACCTCTCGTTTAAGTGACGTTAACCTCGAACTTCCGGCCCGAAAGCGTACCGTAGGCGAGTCAGGGTTTGAAGTCGGGCTTTCGCCCCGGTGCCTTACCATTTCGGCCACCGGCGCGCACCGCCAAAACGATGCGCGCCGGGCGGGATTCGAACCCGCAGTCCCCGCCTGGTCAAACGATAACTTCAAACGTCCGGCCCACGGTGGCCGTTCTTGTTTTCGAGAATGTGGTTTCGCGGACGAGGGGTGGCATGGGAGCGGGACAACACCTCGTGTCCCTACCGGGCAGATCGATGCTCTCGCAGCGACCTGCCTCCAGATTCGAACTGAACGGTTCCCAGAGAACCCGCGGCCTTTCGGCCCGCGAATACCGTGGACGAAATGTGTTCCGGAACAGAGAACGCCGCGCTTGCGACGGACGGAACTCCGATCCCGTCCCGCATCATCGGACCGACGACACGGCCGGTAATGCGTCTCCCTGGTCTGTCAGATATCTCCGGCAGTTTGGTGGGATAACCCGAAACGTCCGGCCCACGGCCGTGCGTGAGTTGATGAACGAAAGAAAAGAAGCGGGATGAGCGCATCGCTCACCCCGCATCATCAGCGTCCGTGGCCTTGCGCTCGGATTCAGCCCTGATCGCAACCGATCAGGGCATACGAGACCATCGACAACCGCGCGGCGGTATCGTGATTTCGTGGGGACGCGTGGAGGAACGATAATCTTTGCATCAGTGAACTCGCTGATCAGCTTACGCGAGCGATGCGACGTTTGTCAACACCCCGGAATGACTGATTGTTGGCGGCCGTGCTTCGACTTTGCTCAGCACGACGGCGCGATCGCGGCAGCTTCCGTTTGGTCGTAGGTTACGCGCGAAAGGTTCACACTTCGACAAGCTCAGCGTGACAGCGCGACGAACTCGGCGAGACGTCCGAAAATGATGTCAAGGTGAGAAACATTGTTCGAGTGCTTGACAAGCATAGCGGGGAGCGTTTAGGATTCGACACGTTATGATGCAGCGATACGCATCCGATCGACTTCCGGTTCAGGGCCACGGGACGTGGTCCATGGATTTGAATTGCCTGAGCGATTATTCGTTCCGGTCGGTCGGTGCGCGCCCAATCGAAGGTACCGCCGCCGCGTAACTCTTGCTCCGAGCTCCTGTACGAACTACGAGGGGATCGGCGCATAGCCGGTCCCCTTTCTGTATCTCGCGGGCCCGTGTCGTGGGCGACAAGCGCAACTCCAAATCGCGTGATGGGCGTTCGATTCGTCCCGGACCCGCCATGGTGGTCGAAGCCGAAGTGGTCGAGGCACTCGCTTGTGGAGCGAGTCGTAGCGAGTTCAAGTCTCGCCTACCACCCGGATTTCTTGCGTGCGCGGTCGTGCACGCCTGGTTGAACACGTCCTTTGAAAACTGCAGGCGTTCAAGTATTGCGTGAGGCTCTTGCGCGGCGTGCTGGCACTCGCCGTCGCTCGTTGAGCCGCCTCACGCGCTCCAGCGATCGGAGTAAGCCGCGTCTTCGGTGCGAGAAGGGACGCGACGAGATCGCATTCTGGAGTGGTGGCCGACCGGTAAGGCGTCGATTTGCTATGTCGATGAATCGTGAAAGCGATGAGCGTGTTCGATTCACGCCCACTCCGCGGGAATGCAGCTGAAACGGTTCTAGCGTCCGGTCGAAGCCCGGAAGAAGACGGTTCGACTCCGTCCGTTCCCACCAAGCAGCAACTATCAACAGATCGCGCGTTCACGGCGAGCCGCGCGATTCGCAGGCGCCGTCGTGGGGCGACGTGCGCAACGCCGCGGTCGCGATGGTCCGCGACCGCGGCAGCTCGCCGTGTTATACCCCGTAGCGAAGCGGAAAGGCACCGGGGGTTCTATGGGACGGCATGTACCAAGGCTCGGCGACGGTGTTTTGCAAGCACTGTGCGGTCGGTTCGATTCCGACTCGTTCCACCAATCGATCCCCGGTCGTCTAAGCGGTAAGACAGCGGACTGTTAATCCGAGAAACGACGTTCGAGCCGTCGCTGGGGAGCCATCGGCAAGTGGTGAAAAGATAGGCAGACACACCCTCCTCAGGAGTGGGCGCGAGAGCATGTCGGTTCGAGTCCGACCTTGCCGACCAAAAGTCCCCGGGTCGCCCAATGGTGGGGCAGCTGACCGTAAATCAGTCGCGCATGCGCATTGGGTTCAAGTTCAAGAGAGGCCTCGAGTGAGATGTTCTGTAGGAATGAACGACGGGCCGTAACCCCGTAGCGCTCGCCGCATTGTCGGTTCGAATCCGACCTCACTCACCAATTGCGGGTTGCTAAGAGCACGAGGGTCTCATAAGCCTATCGGACGAGGGGCAGAACCTCGACCCGCAACGACGCTTTGGCCTTGCCCACGCTACTGTGCCGCACATATGTCACATTGACGGATTAGCCTGAACGTATGAGTTACGTCACGACCCGCAAGAGTGTTCAAAGTGCGGGCGCTCACGCGAAGGCGGCAAAGATTCGAGCAAGATACCTTGAGAGTCCGCGACACTGCTTATGCTGTGGGACAGCAATCCTCCCAAGCGATCCCGAAGCAATCGGATGGCTACGACTACTGCGCAAGAAGAAGTTCTGCTCACGTAGCTGCGCAGCATCTTACAATAACTCGACGCAACACTTCCCGAAGCGAACGGCTCGGCGGCGGATCTGCCGTAAGTGCGACACACGCCTTGAGCGGGGCACACGACGTGTTCTCTGTGTTGGCTGCTTCAATAAGCACCATCGCCGTCGTTCGCTGTATAGCACGAAGAACGAGCGGAGCCACGCGGAGACACGCGACCACGCGCGGTCTCGTGTCGCCGGACGACTGAGACGTTGCGCCGTGTGTGGATACATCAAATATCTCGAGGTAGCGCACATCCGGCCGGTGTCGGATTTTCCGGGTAGCGCGCTATTAGCCGAAATCAATCACCTCAGCAATCTCGTTCTCCTTTGTCCGAACCACCACAAAGAATATGATAAAGGGCTTGCTGATGACCAAACGATTGAAAAGCTGCGTTCGAGTGCGACGAACGGCTCGGCGCCTTAAAGCTGGGGACGAGTAGCCCTTGGTAACCAAAGAGACGTAGCGTAATGGTAACGCGCTCCCTTCGGGAGGGAGAGTCGTCAGTTCGACTCTGACCGTTTCTGCCATTTTCTCGCCCTCGTGTTGAAACGAAGATCATGCGATCGTCCGAAGATCGCGTTCCGCGTTTGATTCGCGGCGAGGGCACCAACGTTCGGGATGAGCCAGTCAGGGGACGGCGGCGGGTTTTGGCCCCGCAATGACGTGGTTCGACTCCACGATCCCGAGCCACGCCGGCGGAGCTCGAGCGGCAGAGCAGCAGTCCTTTACACTGTAACGTGCGGGTTCGAGCCCCGCCGCCGGCATGACAACTCCCAACATAGGCGCGCCAAGCAAACGTGGAATTGCGCCGGACTCTTGATCCGGATAGGCTCGGTTCAAATCCGAGGGCGCCACAATTCTGATGCAGTTGCCAAGTGGGAAGACTGCGGTCCGCAAAACCGCGACGAGCGTGTTCGATTCGCGCCTGCATCTCCAACCTGCTCGCGATGCTCGTTAGGACGAGCTCCGCCTTCGTAACGCGGATCGAGTCGGTTCGAATCCGACCGCGAGCTCCAATTCGGAGGGGTAGCCTAAAGGGTAAGGCACCAGTCCTGAAAACTGGCGAGTCGTCGTGAGGCGATGTGCGGGTTCAAGTCCACGCCCCCTCCGCCAAGTGGTTCCATGATGTAGCGGTCTGCATACTTTCTTGTCACGGAAGAAGTACGGGGTCAGCACCCGTTGGAACCGCCAGCCCTGTTCGTCTAATGGCAGGATGCAGCATTTTCACCGCTGCGAAGACGGGTCGGAACCGTCACAGGGCACCATTCTCGTCATAGCTCAACGGCTTAGAGCGCGCGCTCGATAAGCGCGTGATCGCGGTTCAATTCCGCGTGACGAGACCAATTCGGGCGGTTAGTTCAGCGGCGAGAACGGCGATTTTACATGTCGCGCGTCGGGGGTTCGAATCCTCCACTGCCCACCAATTGTTCTTGCGGATCTCTCACAGTGGTAGTGTGCCGGCGTGCCAAGTCGGCTACCCGGGTTCGATTCCCGGGATCCGCACCATGCGGGCGTAGCACAGTGGCAATGCCCTTGCCTTCCAAGCAAGAGTCTCGGGTTCGATTCCCGGCCCCCGCTCCAACTTCCCATCAACAACCGAAAGGAGACGATCTCGACATGAGCGTGTTGCTCTTGAATTTCAGCTACGAACCGCTCGGGATCGTCGATCTCCGGCGCGCGGTGCGGCTGCTCTTTGCCCGGAAGGTCGAGATCGTTCACCGCACGGGCGAGATGATCCAATCGACGTCGATCGCGTTTCCGCTGCCGTCGGTACTGCGCATGCTGTATTACGTGCGCCGGTCTCGCAAACGCGTCGCGCTGACGAAGAAGAACGTCCTGCTGCGCGACGGCTACGTCTGCGCGTACTGCTCGGCCCGCGGCGGCAACGACATGACGGTCGACCACGTCGTACCGCGCAGCCGCGGTGGCCGTTCGGTCTGGGAGAACCTCGTCGCGTGCTGCTCGACGTGCAACGCGCGCAAGGGCAACCGCACTCCGGACGAGGCGCGGACGCCGCTGCGGCGTGTGCCGCGCGAGCCGCGCTACATTCCCTTCGCCGTCATCCGCCGTAACACGGCGCACGACGAGTGGGGCAAGTACCTCGCGCTCTACAACGTCGGGATCGAAGAGCGGGTGACGCCATGAGCGAGTTTGCCGCAATCGTTCAGCGCAACGTCGGCGAGCGCGTTCGGGCGCTGCGCGCGGCCCGCGGTCTCACCCAGCGTGAGCTCGCGGGGCGCGTGCGGATCAGCCGCCCGTCGATCGCCAACGTCGAAGCCGGCCGCCAGAACGTCGGCCTGCGTCAGCTCTGTGCGCTGGCCGACGCGCTCGGCGTCGGCGTCGGAGAGCTGGTCGCAGAGGTTCGGCACGAGCCGGCCGAATGATCGGCGCATGGAGAGCGCGTCGGGACTGGGGAGCCGTTTCGAGCAGGACGGCTTCTTGGTCATCCCCGGCTTCAAGCCGATGAACGAGATCGCCGCGCTGCGCGCCCGTGCCGCGGCGATTGTCGATGCCTTCGACCCGGCCGAGTCGACCGCGATCTTCACCACCAAGGACGAGTCGACGACCAAGTCCGATGACTACTTCCTCTCGTCGGGCGATAAGATCCGCTGCTTCTTCGAGGAGGAGGCGTTCGGCGCCGACGGCGCGCTGCGCCAACCAAAAGAGCTGTCGATCAACAAAATCGGGCACGCCATGCACGACCTCGATCCGGTCTTCGAGCGTTTTTCGCGCGATCCGCGATTGCATGCGCTCGCAACCGAGCTTGGAATCGCCGAACCGCGCGTCTATCAAAGCATGTACATCTTCAAACAGCCGCGCATCGGAGGAGAGGTTCGCTGGCATCAGGACGCCACGTACTTCGCGACCGACCCGATCACGGTCACCACGTTATGGTTCGCACTCGAGCGCGCCGACCGCACCAACGGTTGCCTCTGGGTCGAGCGCGGCGGACACCGCACGCCGCTGCGCGAGCGGTTCGTCGTCGATGAACGTGGCGGGAGCCTCGAGCAAATCGACGCGACACCGTGGCCGGACCAAGTGCGTGCCGAGCCGGTCGAGGTCGATGCCGGAACGCTGGTCGTTCTGCACGGACGGCTGCCGCACTATAGCGCGCCCAACCGTTCCGCTACCTCGCGCCATGCGTATACGCTGCATTTCGTCGACGCGCGCGCTATCTACGCCGAGACCAACTGGCTGCAACGCCACGCCGAACGTCCGGCGCGCGGTTTCGTCTAACCGATGTCCGTTCCGACCGAGTCCACGTTCACGCTGAGCAACGACGGTTTCGACGCCGTGGTCGATCGGTATCTACCGTCCGGCGCAGTGCGTGGCGCGATCATCATCGCGCACGGCATGGCGGAGCACGCCGCGCGCTACCATCGCTTCGCGGGCGAGCTCGCCGAGCGAGGGTACGCGGTGTACGCACCGGACTACCGTGGCCACGGCCGAACAGCCGG
>Ga0182024_10016785_pt1 | contig 13832 bp, 10 predicted proteins | sample P32metaG_FD_120480 | JGI IMG/M metagenome (GOLD analysis project Ga0182024, IMG submission 120480) | Permafrost microbial communities from Stordalen Mire, Sweden - P3-2 metaG (Illumina Assembly) | ecosystem: Environmental > Terrestrial > Soil > Wetlands > Permafrost | place: Sweden: Stordalen... | reverse complement strand
CTGAACCCGTGCCCTTCGTTCGACAGTCTCTTCCCCAGCCTCTTAGGGTCAGTGAAGGCTTCAGGTGCTGTCCAATTTGGCCAACTGAAAAATTCTAATTTGGACAGGTTTGAAGTTCAGCGGCCCCTGCGGGACTCATTTTGCACTCACCAGGTTCTCACCATCGGAACTATCGGCATCTCCAGGTACATCGAACCGATCCGCTTCTTAGTTACTTCGACATTTGATCGCGCTCCCCTGTCTCACGCTCCAGTGGCGTGCGACTATAAACAGGACTAGTCTGGTATCCTATGGCGCCTGTTACTCCCTCTCGGGTGCATTGCACGCCTGCAAGCTAACCGGATCGGCGCGATTTATGCAGGTAGCTTCTACTACTTGACCAGATTCCAATCGTCGCGCCCCGTGGCATGCTAGATCTCCATCTTCGTCTATTTACCTGTCTCGCCGGCCTGGTTCGCTGCAGTCTCTGTCATGAACTGCTGAGTTTCGAGCCACCATGAGGCATTGCTATCCCACGTCTGGTTCCAGCCACCCCAGATCACCACACCGTCAGCATATTTTCTGGCCGTCTCAAGTTCCATTTTCCAGTAATCATCAGACAGATAGTCGCCGCCCTGGGCGCCGCTGCCATTGTCGTACTGGGGCCATAGGAACAGATAAACTGGTTTACCCGGAGCTATCCTGCGAGCCTCCGCTATTTGCGCAATCGCATATGTTTGCCACCCAGCCTGGTCTGTGTAGAACGTGTAGGCGGAGGGGAAGAGTGCGTTCGCCTGCTGGGCGATGGGGCCTACAGTATTATTCTGCTGCTGCCAAGCCAAATAGTTCGATGATTGCGTCCCATCGATTGGGCTCCAGTAGTCCCGGATCGGAGCGACGGAGTAGTAGCCCACCTGGAGCGATGGGGCAGCTTGCTGAAATATCTGCAATGTCTGTTGATACTTATCAATGCTTTGTGCCACCGTGGCGGGATCTCCCGTCACCTGCCACTGCTCGATGTCCACGACCGCAATGCCTGTCGATTGGCTGGCCTTTAAGGCCAGTGCCCGCACCACGTCTGCATCCGGAACGCTTTGCGGATCGCCTGCTCCACCCGGCCACATAGATGCTTGATAAAGAACAGTGATCGGCTTCATGCCGAGTTGTGACGGATCTGGCTTTCCCTGGTACAAGGTGCCATCGAATACTACGAATTTGGCCTGCGGAGCTGTCGACGGCGGCGGCGTTACTGGTGCGCGGGAAGGTTGGGCGCAACCGGCGAGCGTCGAAAGCGTAAGGGCAACAAGACCGAGCTGGCACCCCTTTTCCACGAGAGACCGGGTGCGTGTCGGGTTTACCTGAGGATCTCCGCCAGCCAGTTCTACGACTCCTCTTTCATTGAGAGGATTGTGAATTGGGAATGAGGCAGATGACGCATAGGCGGCTGTTCTGGTTGCCGGTTGCACTGACACGCGGAAATACTGCGGTGTCACTACTGAGTCCTTAGAGATAGTAAGCAGTGCGGGCAACTTATGATTGCGGATCATGCTATTTTCCACCTTTGTTGTATCTGACCGGAGATAGCAGTCGTTGACTGTGCAGCTCTATAATCATTGACGCTAAGACCCTTACGGCATCAGATATGGCCTGGTTAATAGCCTCAAAGTCGCACCGCTTCCCCCTGTTACGCCGCGAAATGCCAGCATCGTTGTCGGCCAGTTAGAATGCGTATTTCGCAAGATGCAGGCCGATGCCTGGCAACGCATAGAGTCGCCACGAGAACGCACAGATTACGGGTTACTTGAATAGGTTGTCATGGCTCATGACAGTGATACGACCAATAGGTGGAGCGAAGACTACAACCGTTCCGTCGAAGGATCGGCTTAAGTCAGATCGAAGTCGTCGTGTGCAACCACGGCCACTCTTCTGGTCACACGAATACTCCGGTGATTGTGGTGCAAACTGGAGCCGCTATGTCACTGCGGCCACGGATGGGTATCCGCGGGGACACGCCGCTGGCTACTAAGATGAGCTGTTACTGCCAAGTAGGTTAGAGAGGGGATAGGGTTCTTCTCAGCACGCCGCACACATGCTTCTTCGCCCACGCGAAGCCGCGGCGAATATCTTAATGACTTTTCAATGGATGGATGCGGCCCAACCTATTACCCAATCAACACCCGACTACTTTGTTGCTTGTGTGTTAGAGACGTTGGTTGCGGAATTGACCGTCTCGAGCCCGCGCGGGTTGCTCTGTTCAAGAATATTCATCAGTTTATCTTGATCAATCTTCACTTCCCGGAGCTCGTCCGCATTTCCAGTGTTGGGCTCCATACTAAGACTTACACTCAGGTCTCTCAGGGACGTGGCGGAGACGACATGCTCGTAGTCCATCTTGAAGAAGTATTCTTTACCTGGCTCGGCTTTGAATGAAGCACTGGGGCTAATCTCTCCCGATCGCAGGGTCAACTCATGATATCCGGGAGACACATAGAAGGTCGCGATCTTATGCGGGGTCAGGGACACGACGTCGTTTCCATCGACAGACAAGGAAACGCCGATCAAAAGTCTGCCTTCGCGGTATACGTGGACGGTGCCGACCTTGCTTGCATCGATGGATTGTGCGGGCAAGAGGGACGATAAGAGAAACGCAGCAGCGATAAGGCGTGACGGCATCATGGAAGACCTTTTCTGTGGCTGGCGGCTCGTGAGGCTTTCGACTGCCCTCATCGATGTCATTTGCCTAAACAGAGGAACGACCTTCGCGACCGTTCTTTCCATGCTGCTAATGCGCCATGAACGCCAACGCAACGCTGTTACGGGCATCTTCGAAGAGAGTGGGAGACCCCGCTTGCAACCTTTGGGGTGGCTTCTGCAGGCGTTATGGTCAGCGGAGCCAAAGGCCTTGCGGATGGCTCCGGCAAAAGTCAGGCTCTGGGACCGTGATAGACAGGAGCCGCGTGGGGGATGCGGTTGTAGTTGCTTGCGAACAGCCTGACCGAAGCCGGTACCTTGGTAACTGTCAACCGATCTTCAATTCCCCTTGGTCGGCGCGGTTTTAAGGATCGGGCAGGCGCGAATCCTCACCTTTGTTCCAGACGCAAATTCGGTTCTTTGTTCGAACCCGTCGCCGGAAGGGAATTCATGATGCACCAGATCGTCGGTGGCACGTTGTGTATTAAATTGGGCCACCTCCACGGCTGCAGCGGTTGCCCGGTGCGTAACTGGAGAACGCGTTGGCCACAGATACGCCCGCCGCCCGAGATATTGCAAAGAGCCGCCCGGAGCCGCGCCCTCCGCAATCGGGCAAATTAGAAGTACAGTTTGATAGACCCTTGCAGCTCCCGCGAGTTGGTTGTAACCGCTGTAGAGGTGATGACCCCCACCTGGCTGGACTGAACATCAGTATTCGGCTGGCCGAACCATGGGTGATTGAAGGCATTGAACGCATCGCAGCGCAGTTGAAGAAAATAGCGCTCCGTGAAGTGGAGATCTTTCATCACGGTCGCGTCCCAGGTGTCTTGTCCGGGGCCGCGCAATATATTTCTCCTCGCAGAACCTAAGATGCCCGAATTGTTGGGAACGACAGCGAATGCAGTCGAATCAAACCAGCGATGAATCGTCGGATTCGAAACGTCTCCCGTTCGGATTCGGTTGGGGAGCGTTCCATACGAACCACCAGAGCCGAATGGATCGGTCTCTTCCGTTACGCTGAAAGGAGTGCCGCTCTGCAACACGCCGACGGCGGAAACTCGCCAACCGCCGAGGGCATAATCCAATCCGCGTGACATGTTGCGGCCAAAGGTCTTTCCGCGTCCGAACGGTAGTTCATAGATAACGTCGTTGGTGGATCGAAGCTGAACATCCTCCGACCCCAAAGACCGGTTCAAACTTAGATCGGTCGGGCTCGCAACGGGAACCGCTCCGGCGACAGTGGCATCGTCAAAGCTGCCATCGCCGATTAGCTTCGCCCAGGTAAAGTTGGACGTGAACTGGAGCCCGGAGGAATACCTTTTGTCCAGCGTGACCTCCAACGCATGATAGATCGAAGATGCGATGTTCGTATAATTCGTCAAGCCCTCGTTGAAGCCCACGTTGGTCCATTTCGGGCCCAGATTCTTTCCGTCGACCCACCGGTTATCATTGATCGGCATGGGGATGTCGATGTGCGTTCCTTTGTTGCCAACATAGACAAGCTGGAAGGAAAGATCACGAGCGAGTTCGCGTTGGATAGCCAAGTTCCACTGTTGGTTGTACGGAGGATGAATACTGATATCTTTCTGACTGATAAGGGGCAGGCCGCTGCCGCCAACCGGAAAATTGAAGAACTGCGCAAAGGTATTGGCGGGCGAGGGAGAAGTTGTACCCGTGGGAATGCTCTTCGACTCATCCCAAATGAAGGGAATATTGATCAGCGTCTGGCTAACAGTGTAGTTGCCTGATTGCAAGTCGTAAAAGATGCCGTATCCTCCCCGGATTACAGTCTTGCTGTCGCCGAACGGCCTATAGGCGAATCCAACGCGGGGCGCGAAATTCTTCCTGCTCATACTTTGTATATTGTTGGGGAGACCGACACTCGATGGGCTGACAATCATAGTCGGCGCTCCGAGCTGGGATTGCATTTTCGAAAACGCTGCGTATGCTGTCGCAGCGATACCCTGGGTTACAAGGTTGGGCTGGTTATTTTTGTAGGTAGATACGACCCATTGGTCGGTGTCCATGTCGAAGTTGCTGTTTTGGCCAAAGTCCTGCACAGGCGCGGCGGAAAGGTCATACCGCAGGCCAAGATTTAAGGTTAAGTTATTTGTAATTTTCCAGTCATCCTGAAGGAAAAGAGGAAAGTTCAGCTCCGTCTCGCCAAAGATATTGCGCGGGAAATCACGGGCTGCACTTGTAGGCAGACCGAGTAGAAGATTTACAAATCCATTGCCACTATAAGTGTTGGCATTGAAACTGAAGTTGCCGCGAGAATGAGCGGAGTTTGTAGAAGACAGGTGGTAATGCCTCATATCAAAGCCCGCTGTCACCGAATGCTTGCCCTTTTCCCAGGTAAGCATCTCGCGGACTTCGTACATGTGGGTTGGATTGATGAGCGGCGCGTAGTCATTACCACTTGTGATGCTGTAGTTGGACACTCCGATGGTGGGAAAACCGGGATACTGAGCCGATTCGTCGGCGTAGCCAAGAATGCCTGACGCGCTGGTGTAGTTCGTTCCCAGACCCTGGGGGGAATTGGCCGAATAGAAGCCGCCATAGCCAAAGCGGGCTTCGTTCAGCAGGCTGGGAGAGAAAACGTGAGTATAGCCGACAGCATAGTTCCTGGTGTTCTGCACTTCAGAAGTGGCGCCGGTGCTAGGCAGCCCGCCGGGGGAGTAGGCAGTGAGGTCTTGAAAAGAGATACGCCCAAACAGCGTATCCTTCTTTGTCAACGTGTAATCCACTCTTGCGTTTCCCTGGTCCACATCGAGCGTCGCCGCAGGCGAATAGACAAAGTGGAGGTTGTCTGACTGATTGGGGAGGGGAACATAATAACTATTTGTGAGAGTACAGGTCTTGCAGTTCGGTCCTAGAAAATACTGCGCCACGGAATCCAGCTCGCTTGCCGGAACCGTTTGGTTGACAAAGGGGAGGCCGGTATAGGGGTCATTCCCCACGGTAGCACCTTGCACCCCGGCAAAGTTTCCGCTGCGCTCCGCGAGAGTTGGAACCTGGTGGCTTTGCGTCGTAGGCAGGGATTGGCGGGTTCCCTGGTAGCTCAAAAAATAGAACAGCCGGTTCTTGAGGATGGGACCACCTAGGGACCCGCCGAACTGGTTTTGGCGTAGCGAGGCCAACGGCGTACCCGGCGCTGCAAAGTAATTCTTGGCATCGGACTGAAACCCAGGCGTATCAAGACGAATAGACTCGAAGGCAGTTCCGTGGAGCTGATTGGCCCCACTCCGGCTGCTCATCAGAACGATGGCAGAACCGCGGCCATATTGCGCAGGAGCGTTATTCGAGACCACACTTAATTCCTGGACAAAATCCTCAGCCGGCTCGAATTGCAAGCCGTTATATAACTGCTCGGAATCGGCAATTCCATCAAACTGGAAGTCGGTGTGCGAGGCTGCACCGCCCCCGATCGTTGCCTCCGGCAGGCCAGGGGAAATGTTATTTGAACTTTTAGGAGGCCCTCCGTTGGCGCTATTGGCCGACCCAACAAGGGGACTCGTAATTGCCCCAGGAGTTAATTGGATCAACTGGGCCACGTGGAGGCTGTTCAGAGGAAGACTGGAAACCTGCTGAACCGCGACAACCTGGCCTACGGAAGAGGTGTCAGTTTGGATAAGTGGGGAAACATCGGTTACGGTCACACTCTCCGTTGCCGCTCCCGGCACGAGGGAAAGGTCGATGCGAGCCTGCTGTCCGGCCTGCAGAACAAAGGATGGCACCTCCGCCTGCTTGAAGCCTTTTTGCGTGGCTGAGAGCGTATAGCGGCCGATCGGCAGGGACGGAACCTCGTACAGCCCGCTACCATTGGTTACACCTGTTCGGCCAATCCCACTATCCACGTTGTTGACGGTAATGGTTGCGCCCACAACGGAAGCTCCGCTCGAGTCATGCACCGCCCCTACAACGGATGCTGTGTTTTGTGCGTGGAGGCTCGCAGAAAAACAGAAGAAAGCCAAAACGGCGCTTGCGCCGCCGAGACTGAATGCGCAGGTTTTCCGTAAGATGGAGCCTGCAGCCGCGATTGGCGTCAAAGTAAGTAAGTTCCTCATTGGGCGCTCCTTTAAATCGTTTTGCGGATTGCGTTTCGAACAGTAGCTGCTCTAATGGGCAACCTGAACAACCCGATTCTGCATCATTCGGACCTGCCCGAGAAGATTGTAAAGACCATATGAAGAGGAAACGTCCAGCCCGTTGAACAGAAGCCGACCATGAGGGATGATTGGCTGGTTGCCGCGCCTTATGAGCTCAGCCGAGGCTCAATAAGATCAACGAGAGTATGCCGGTAAGAATACCCGCGATCCCATAGGCGCCTACTCTTTCGCGAAACAGGAAAACTCCTGCCGCGGCCACGAGAAACAGATTGCCGCCGGTTGTCATCGGAAAGACAACATATCCAGGCATATTTTTTTCGAGGGCCAACAGGCTGAAAAGTTGTCCTCCAAAGCTTGCCATGCCGATACCAAACGACATGACCAACTCTTGCGCACGAAATCTACCGCGAGTTGCCAGAAACCAGATGAGCCCAAAAGCAAGGCCGCCCGCATACCACAAAATAAGATACTGATAATGATACGTTTCCGAGAGTCCTTTCTCGGCCATAATCTTTAGGCCGAACGGGCCAAGCCCATTCGCAACGAAAGCGACAGCCATTAGCCGCAGCCACGCTGATGAGCGATTCATCGCGCCCCCTCCGGCATGTTGAACGCGGCGCTTCTTGCCTCATCGGCTTGCTTATCCTTCCACAGCAAGAACACGGAAACGACTGCGAGTGCGATCACCGCGATTTTCTTTTGATTTACCCGCTCATGGTAGACGGCGATAGAACCGATCGCAGGAATCGCGGCAGACAGATTTATGACCAGCCAACTGGTTGAGATCTTTCCGTAGCGAATGCCCGCGAGGAACACCATTCCACCGATTACGCTCGCCACGCCAAAAGGCAGAGCGATCTCATAAACCACGAATGGCACATGAAAATCAGCGCCCCGAAAAAATGCAACAAACACCACGCCGAAAAGCAGAGACCATCCGTAAGCTAAGGTGTAAACCGCACCGGGCTTGCACCCTCGTAAATCCGCTATTTTCGCAAAAATTCCGAGAAGGCCAAAACAGGTCAGCGACAGAAACATGTAGAGGTATCCCATCAGCAGTTCCCCTTTCTGGAGGTGTTCTTGCAGTTTGGTCTTTGTGTGTCCACTGGATCGTCAGGCGCTGACTATCCCGGTATACCGCCTTGGACCATAAGACGGAACCTCGGCACTCCGACTTTACCTCAAATGACCCGGTTCCGGGCCGGCAGGTGAGGCTTCGTATGCGAGCTTTATCCAACCATCTGGACAATACGTGTCCCCGAGTGTTTTGCCGGCTAGCCAATCTCTAACCTGTAAAGGCACAATTAGAAAATGCCGCCTCTCACCGAACACCCAAACGAGGAAAATGAACCTGCCATCCTGCATCATCCTGAAGAGGTGGATCTCGACAGACCTGGCAAGCATCATTACCGCCTCGGATTTCACCTTGATTCGGGCTGGGGATTTTCCCTGGTGCCGCTGACGGTCATTAATGGCCTGCGGCCGCCGCCTGCCGGCGCTAAGGCCCCCAGCATGGCGGCCTTTGGAGGGACACACGGGAATGAGTGGGAAGGTCAGGTCGCGGTCAAGCGGCTGTGCCGGCAACTTGATCCCCATGAGATCTGTGGGCGGGTCATACTGATGCCGCAACTGAGCCAGAGCGCTTGCGCCGCTAATCAGAGAGTCTCGCCGCTCGATCATGTGAACATGAACCGCGCATTTCCAGGCAATCCCCGCGGAACAATTTCGTCCAGAATTGCGGATTTTGTGAAATCACGTGTCTTTCCCAGGGTTCGAATCGTAATCGATCTGCATGCAGGCGGGCGCGAGGGAGGGTTCGCGCTTTGCACTGCGTTTCATCCTGTAGCCGACGCCGCCCAGTTCGCAGAGATTAGTTACGCTGCTTCACTTTTCGATACGCCGTTCATTTTGATCTACTCCAGCCAGATGGCATCGGGCCTGCTGACCGATGAGGCGGAAGCCGAAGGAAAGATTGCCATCGGAGGCGAGTTTGGGTTTGGAGAAGGCGTCAGCCGTAGCGGTGTCCTGCATGCATATGAAGGCATACGCAATGTTATGAAGCATTATGGGATGCTCGCAGGCGAGGTTGCCAAGATCGATCCACTCCGCGAGGGTGCTCCACGCCTGGTTGATGCACGAAATCTGGAAGACTACATCCCTTGCCCGCGCTCCGGCGTCTGGGAGCCGCTGATCGAGCTCGGACAAGAGGTTGAGAAAGACCAGGTGATTGGACGTTTGCACGATTTTTCCAACCATGCGGGCGCTCCGCTGGAAATCCGCGCTCACCGCGCCGGCGTGATGATCATGATGTGTGCCGGCGCCGTTTGCCCGGAAGGAACGACCCTTTTTGTCATTGCACACGATGCTCCGCTCCCGGGCAGACCTAGATCGTGATGCTCCGCGTAGCGCAGCGAGATGTCCAATTAGCTGGATGGTGGGACTCTTTCCCGCCGTCCGCGTTGCCTGGCTCTCCCCTCAGAGTGCTAGAGTAGCGGAAAGCGCCGCCTGCCAGGAGATTGAAATTTGCTGGTCGATTGTCATTCGCATGTTTGGGCTTATCCCGGTCATCTCTCCGACGAATTTGTGAATGAAGCGAACGCGCGATCGCGCGGCCACAGACTCGATCTGAATATTCCGCCAGAAAAACATTTCAAGGCCATGGCTAGCGTCGATAAGGCCATCGTATTCGGCCTCCGGGCTCATCACTCCGGCTTATGGGTTCCCAACGAATACATCGCCCACTATGCCCAGAGTCATCCGGAAAAAATTATTGGGTTCGGTGCGATTGACCCCGCGGTAGATCCGATCGAACAGACGCTGGACGATATTCTTCGGCTGAAACTGCGCGGCGTTAAGCTCGGGCCAATTTATCAGAACATCCATCCGACTGACCCGCGAATGTTGGAGGTATACCAGTTTTGCCAGTCGCACCGGTTGCCTATCCTCATTCACCAGGGCACAACCTTCGTCCGGACAGGCCCGCTCAAGTATGCCCTCCCCATCCTGCTGGAGGATGTAGCTATCGAGTTCCCGGAACTGAGGATGATCATCGCTCACCTCGGACATCCGTGGATCGCAGAAACGCTGGTCCTCATTCGTAAGCACCCTCATCTTTACTCAGATATCTCGGCGCTGCATTACCGCCCATGGCAGTTTTACAACGCCCTCATCATGGCTAAGGAATATGGCGTTCTTAACAAGCTGCTGTTTGGGTCCGACTATCCTTTCACGACTCCGGAAGCGCAAATGGACGGACTGCGCAACATCAACCATTTTGCTGAAGGCACAAATCTCCCTCGGTTGACCGGCGATGAAATAGAAAGCCTTATTTTTAGCCCAACCTTGACCTGCCTCGGCCTGGAAAGCGCATGAAGATCTCCGATGTCAACGTCATCATCCTTGAATCGCCCGACGCTTATCAGGCCGCCGCCGGCGGGCAGGAAGCACACGGGATCAAGTATTTGGGCATCGTCAAGGTAGAAACAGATGCGGGCATCACCGGTTATGCGGACCTCGAAACCCAGCCCCACGTTGCGCAAGCGATCGTCAATGCTCCTTCTGAGGGTTCAGCGATCGGATTCAAAGGTCTCCGCTCTGTCCTCATCGGCGAGGATCCCTTTGATGTCGAACGCCTATGGCACAAGATGTACATGGGCTCGGTCTACTATGGCAGGCGCGGCGTCGCCATGCAGGTTATCTCTGGAATCGACATCGCGCTCTGGGACATCATCGGCAAGAAAATCGGGGAGCCGGTCTACAAACTCCTCGGAGGCGCCTACCGCGACCGTGTACGCCCCTACGCCAGCACCTTGTTCCGTTCTACTCCCGAAGGCATGGCGGAAGCGAGCCGCAGTTACCTGGAACAAGGTTTCACCGCGGTCAAGTTCGGATGGGGTGTCTTCGGAGAGGACCCGGAGCATGATGTCGAGCTCGTCGCTGCCGCGCGCAGATCGCTCGGAAAGCATGCGGACCTGCTCATCGATACGGGCTGGTATGTCCAACGCACAGCGAAGGAGGCAATCCAGATGGTACGGCGGCTGGAGCAGTTCCGTCCGTTTCTGATCGAGGAACCTCTTTCGCCCGAGGATTACGACGGCTACGCCACGCTTTCCGACGCCGTCGACACGCTGATTGCTTGCGGCGAACAAGAGGCAACGGAGTGGGGATTTCGCACCCTGCTGGAACGAGGCCGCGTGGACGTGATTCAACCTGATCTCTCCCGCTGTGGGGGATTCACAGCGGCGCGCAAGATTGCGCATCTCGCGGAGCTCTACAATCGCCTCTGTATTCCCCACGCCTGGACCTCAGATCTGCTCACTGCCGCCTCGCTTCACCTCAACGCCTTCATGCGTCGAGCGGTCTTTCAGGAATTCAACGTTACCGCCGGGCCTTTGAGCCGGGAGCTATGCCTCAATCCCATCCATCTCGAAGATGGAATGCTGCGCGTGCCGCAAGGACCTGGTCTGGGCATCGAAGTGGATGAATCGGTCATTGACCGATATAGGGTGGGTTAGCCGTGGACAGGCTCAAAGAGAAAATCGCGGTCGTCACCGGAGGCGCCAACGGCATTGGCAAAGCCATTTGTGAACTGTTCGCTGAAGAAGGCGCTTGGGTGCTGGTGGTCGACCTTGAAGAAAAAGCGGGACAGCGTGTCGTTGACGCGATACGCTCTAGCGGCGGAAAAGCTCAATTCTGCAGGGCCGACGTATCGAGGCAGGAAGAGGTTCAACACGCCGTCGAGACTGCTGCCGCCCAATGTGGCCGGATCGACATTCTCTGTAACAACGCCGCTTATCTTTCGCCGGACTTCCATGCCGTTCTGGAATCCACGGATGAAGAATGGCGTAAGTGTATCGATGTGGCGCTGATGGGCACACATTACTTCACGAGAGCGGTCTTGCCTTATATGCTCTCGCAGAAGCAGGGCTCGATCGTGAATATTGCCTCTATTCAAGGGATGCAAGGCATGATGTCTTCGGCCGCCTACACGGCCACAAAAGCTGCTCTGCTTGGCTACACCATGAGCGTCTCTTACGATTATGGGCCGCAGAACATTCGCATCAACTCGCTATGCCCAGGTCCCATTCAAACCCGCATCTCCGTGGACGCGGAAAATCCTCATCATCTTTGGCAATGCGATCAAACAACCCTGGGCCGCGTCGGCCAACCCAAGGAGGTTGCCTGGGCCGCATTGTTTCTCGCCTCGGATGAATCGTCCTTTGTCACCGGGATCACCCTTCCGGTCGACGGAGGCTGGACTTCGAGCGCGGCGAGAAAGCGGAGCTGATGCATTACCGGCCTGCGACTGAGGCCGGGCGAAGTGCTAATCCAAGACACTGGCGAACCTTTGCCTGTTGGAGAACTCTCGAATGAGAAGACTTGCTCAATCCTTGTTTATAGGAATAACGGCGATGGCCGTTACACCCGCCGTTGCACAAAGTCGCACGGCGACCCTGACCCTCGACTTCGCAAGGAATCTTGGTCCTATCCAGATGGATCACATTTCCCTCGGACAGGGAGGATTGTCACCCGACCCGATGTGGGACAGCCGCATCGCTGAGATTCGCGCGCTGCACCCTCATCTGATTCGCCTCTTCGTTCAAGAGTATTTCGACGTGCTCTCTGCAAACGGAAAGTATGATTTTGCGACGCTGGACCGCTCAGTCGATGAAATTATCCAAGCGGGGGCGATTCCGCTCATGTCTATTACCCTCCGGCCGAAGTCTCTTTACCCAAAGATTGATCAGGATGTGGTGGACCCGAACGACTATGCCAAGTGGGAAGCCTTGATTTCTGCAATGGTAAGCCACTATAAGCAGCAAGGCCTGCACGGTCTTTATTGGGAGGTGGGCAATGAGGGCGACATCGGCGAATCCGGTGGTTCTCCTTACCGCTTCACCCCGAAGAATTATGTCGGCTACTACCGACATACCGTGGCTGCGGTTCTGAGGACAGACCCAGAGGCACATGTAGGAGGCCCGGCGCTGGCTAACTACAAGTCACCGATACTGCCGGCATTTCTAGACTCGGTTGACCGCGAGAACATTCCCCTCAGCTTCATCTCATGGCACAGTTACTCCGACAGCCCAAAAGGAATCCAAGGAACCATTGAATATGTGAAGGGCCTCCTCGCGCAGCATCCAACGCTTCACCCTGAAACCGTGCTCGACGAATGGAATATGGCCTTGTCTGTCCCGCCTACCGATGTGCGCATTCAGCCGGCCTTTGTGGCAGAGACTGCCTGGCGCATGAAAGAGTCCGGCCTGACTTATTCCTGTTATTACCACATCCGCGATTACCATGTGGACCGCGATCGCTTTTTACCCTATACCTCACTGGGTGGGGCGTCTTTCATGGCGAGTTGGTGGAACCGCATGCCCCAGTACTCAGGATTGTTCGATTATCAAAATGTTATGCGGCCGGCATATTTCTCTTTTGAGCTGCTGGCGCGACTTACCGGCAAGCAATTGTCTGCGACGAGTGACGACGATACTGTCCACGCCTTCCTTGCGTACGATGACAGCTACGACTACTACAGCCTCATGTTCTGGAACTTTTCGGCAGTGCCGGTCACGGTCAAAATTGACCTGCGAGGTCTTCCGGAAACGCTCAACGCCCACCGCCGCGTGCTCGACGCCACGACGCCCTCCGAAGACGAAAATGCCCGGCTGCGCCCACTTCCCGACGAAACGCTTACGCAGACATCTGCGCCGGCCCAGATACATCTCGAACCCTATGGCATCGAGTTCTGGTCGCTGGAACCGCTCCATTGGTCAGATCGAATTTTGACCAGGAGCCGCCTCCCCACCAAGTAATTCGTGGGGGCGCGTTCTGTGTCGTGAGGCCTACATAGAGGATTGAAAGTTAGCGCAAATGGGATCGGCGTACTACAGTACGCCGTACTTCGCAAAAACATCCCTCAGATACGCACCGTTTTTAAGCTCGGCTCGGCTTCCGTTTTCCCTGGCGACCTTATCCGTAGCCAGCTGAATCACGTTCGGCAAGACCTCCGCCGGAACAACGATGACCCCGTCATAATCGGCGACGATCAGG
>Ga0182024_10016784_pt1 | contig 13832 bp, 7 predicted proteins | sample P32metaG_FD_120480 | JGI IMG/M metagenome (GOLD analysis project Ga0182024, IMG submission 120480) | Permafrost microbial communities from Stordalen Mire, Sweden - P3-2 metaG (Illumina Assembly) | ecosystem: Environmental > Terrestrial > Soil > Wetlands > Permafrost | place: Sweden: Stordalen... | reverse complement strand
TGCCGACGCCCAGCCGCCCGCCGCGAAGGCAGATTCGGCGGCCGTCGACTTGCGGCTGGAAGATCCTGCGGTTCGCTCGGTCCTGGAAGACAATCCGACGAAGCCGGCCCAGTTGGTCCGGGCGATCACGATACTGGTCGAACTCGATCGGGCGGAATTGGCCAAACCCCTGTTGGCGCAGTTGTTGAAACTGAAGTTGGATTCCCGCGCGCTGACGGCCTTGGAAGGCGAGTTTGACTCGGCCGTCTTTATCAAACTGGCCCGCAATTCCGAACTGGCTCCGCAAGCGGCCGAATTCGCCGACGCCGTGCTTTCCGCGGCGGCAACGGCGCGTACCAATCCCGCTCATCTCGCCGCCCTGATTGCACAGTTTGTCGACCCGAAGGAAGGTGTCCGCCACCGCGCCGCCACCCAGATACGCGCTGCTCACGAAGGGGCCGTGGGGCCCTTGCTGCAGGCATTGTCCAATCCGCGGCAAGCCAATCTGCATCCGGCCGTGCTGGCCGTTTTCTCTCAACTGGGCGACGAGGCCGCGGGACCCCTGTCAGCCGCGCTGGGGTCGCCAAACGAAGCCATCGCATTGGCGGCAGCCCGGGCTCTCGGCAAGCTCCGGTCCTCATCGGCCACCGCCGACCTGTTGGCGGCAGGCATTACGAGCGATCCGCATTCAGAACTGCGCGACGCGGCCCACGATGCGCTGGCGCGGATCTTGGGCCATCGGTTTGTGGCCGAAGAGGCACGCGAGTTTTTCCGCAGTGACATCCGCCAGTTGCTCGATCAGGCTCATAAGCAGCGCGATGTCGCCGATCCGACCGCCAGCACCTGGCGTTGGGATGAAACGCGGGTCGCCAGCGTCCAGGTCAACCTGCCGCCGGCCGAACTGGCCGTGGAAACGGCCGCTCGATATGCCCGCGCGCTACAAAAGATTGCCCAAGACGCTTCTGATGAGCGACTTGCTTTGCTGGCCCAGTTCGCGGCAGCCAAGTATGCCGCGCCGGACCACCCGCTGCCCGCGGGTCCCGGCACACTCAGGGCCGAAGCAGGTCAGCGTGGTGCCGGAGTCGTCGAGGGAGTGTTGATCGATGCGATGGCTGGCGGCCAGACTGGGGCGGCGGCCGCCGCCGCGGAAGTCCTCGGCGACGTCGGCACGCAAGATCTGTTGAATACGGCCAGCGCGGCGCTCTCGCCCCTGGCCCAGGCCGTGCGCAGCAGCGACCGCCGGCTGCGATTTGCCGCGGTCGACGCGATTCTCCGCCTTCATCCGACGCAATCGTTTGCCGGCGCTGGATCGATTGTCGACGCACTTTCCTTCTTTGCAGCTACGAGTGGTAGTCGCCGCGCCTTGATCGGTCATCCACGGACGGCGCGATCGCAAGAATTGGCGTCGCTGCTCGCGGGACTTGGCTACGAGGGGGATGGGGCCACCAATTCGCGGCAATTCATGGAACTGGCCAGCCGATGTCCCGACTATGAGTTGGCGCTTGTCGACGTGTCACTTGCCAGCCCGCCAGTCGATGACCTCATCGGGCGTCTGCGACGCGATCCGCGCACTGCCGATTTGCCCATCGGATTGATGGTCGGCGATGACCTGCGCAAGGCAGCGCGACGTATGGCGGCAGGTTGGCCCAGGGTCGTCGTCATCGCCCGGGTCACCGACGAGCAATCGCTTCAGTTCGAGGTCGAGCAGGTGCTGGCCTCGGCTGGCCGCGATCGGGTGGAGCATGAAGCGCGTCAAACGCAGGCCGCGACCGCCCTCGATTGGTTGGCGAAACTGGCCGACTTTCCCAGCCCGCTTTTCAATCTCGATCATGTGACGCCATCGGTCGAGCGGGCGTTGTACGTGCCCGCTTTCACGACCGCCGCCGCCAAAGTCCTGGCCGATCTGCCCGATGCCGCCGCGCAGCGGGCGCTGGTCGAACTGGCCAGCGAAAACGCGTTGCCGCTGGAAACCCGGCGAGTCGGAGCCGTGGCTTTTGGCCGCAACGTGCGTCGGCACGGCGTCCATTTGACCGCCATCGAGATTCGCAAGCAGTACGATCGATACAATGCCAGCCGGCTTTTCGACGAGGGGACTCAAAAAATTCTGGCCTCGATCCTCGATACGATCGAAGATCGAGCTGCCGGCGCTGAACCCAACGAGCCAGGAAGGTAACCGGTCGGATCCGCGCTTGATATGAGTAGTTCTTTGCACGACGACACAGTGCCGCCGATTCCGGGCCTGATTGGCTCCGGTCCGGCCATGCAGCAGGTCTATCGCCTGACGCGGCAGGTCGCGCGCTCTCACGCCTCGGTCTTGCTGCTGGGTGAGACGGGCACCGGCAAGGAACTTATCGCCAAGGCCGTCCATCAACTCAGCCCCCGCGGCAGTGGCCCGTTCGTCCGCGTCAACTGCGGCGCGCTCAGCGAAAGCCTGCTTGAGAGCGAACTATTCGGCCACGTGCGCGGGTCGTTCACCGGAGCCATCGCCAATCGCACGGGCCGGTTCGAAGCCGCCCACACCGGCACTATTTTTCTCGACGAAATCAACTCCACCACCCCCAAATTGCAAGTCAAACTGCTGCGGGTGCTGCAAGAGCGCGAATTCGAACGTGTCGGTGATACACAAACCGTCCGGGTCGACACACGTGTCGTTGCCGCCAGCAATCGCGATCTGATGACCGAAGTCGAGGCAGAACGATTTCGCGAGGACCTTTACTATCGGCTGAACGTCGTTCCGATCCATTTGCCGCCCCTCCGCGAACGGCTCGAAGACATCCCCCAACTCGTCGGACATTTTCTCAATATCTATAACGAAGAAAACGATCGGTACGTCGTTCATATCCATCCGCAGGCGTTGGCCGCCCTGCAAACGTATCACTGGCCCGGCAACGTTCGCGAATTGCAAAATTACGTGGAACGGGCCGTCGTGATGGCCTCCGGCGACGAATTGACTGTCGACCTTCTTTCCGACGCCGTCCTGCGCGGCGACCGGCCGCGCACCAATCGCTCGAAGCCGGCCGATCTGGAGACGCTGACCTACGAGCTGGTACAGCAAGGGCTGATCACCGCCAGCCCGCAGGAGGACAATTTGCACGCCAAGATCGTCAACCGCGTCGAGCGCGAATTGATCGTGCAAGTGATGACTGCCTGCGAGAGCGTGCAAACCAAAGCCGCCACGAAGCTCGGCATCAATCGCAACACGCTCCACAAGAAGCTCAAAGAGTACGGCCTGGCCGGCGACGAGTAGATGCGCTCCGCGCGCCTGACCCGCTCCACGGCGCCGACTCAGGCGGCCTGAACGCGCGCCGGAGGGTAGAACCGGCGGGCAATTTCCTGAGCGTGAAAAAGCAGCCACTGCCGATCGGCATATACCGCGTGGCCGCCGCAGTGATCCGCCAGCCGACCCTGGCTCGCCCCGTAGTCGACCAAAAGCGTCGTGCCGCTCTCGGCCACGCGAACGCCAGGGCGCAGCCGCTCGACGGTCGACGTGTCGGGCAGGCTCGCCTGCAGCATGCGACCCAAACGGCGATCGGCCCACCGCGCTCGCCAGGCAAGAATCCCCGGCGGCACGTCGGTACCGGCGATCCCCAATTGCTGCACGTAATCGCCATCGGCTGCCCGAAAAATCCGCTCGGGCTCGAGGGGGAATGGCGCGCGATACGACGGTAGCCCAGCCACGGGCCGATGAAAAACGAAGTGCAGCAGCCGGTTGTAGCCCGCCTGATTCCAGCCGTACAAAACCGGCGTTCCAAAGGTCGCCACATCCAACGCCTCGCGGACCGAAGCGTTGGCTCGTTCTTCCAGCAACGCTCGCACGCGACGCCAAAGGGGGATATCGATCCAGCCCAACACCGGCCAACGATAATAGATTTCGGCCGCCGCAAAAAACGCCTCGATGTCGCTCCGGTTGCCCGACAATAAGTGGGTCGCCAGCGCCGCGACATTGCCGGCATGCCCGTGAGCCCAGACCAACACGCGACGTCGCTGTGCGGCCCGGTCGCCGGTCAACAAAGCGACCAATCGGACCGCGGCGTCGGCCCGGCCCAAATGGTTGTTCTCGTCCGACCACTCGACCAACCGCACGGCAATCCGTGATCCACTGCCGGCACTGAGCGACCGCTCGAGTTCACGTGCGTAAGCTTGGGTGAAGGTGCCGCTGTCGCCCGACGAGGAATCGGCCAGTTCGCGATGAGCCCGGCGCAACATCCCTTTGGCTGGCGGAAAGAATCGGGCCAAGGCGTCGAGTGTGTTAGCCGCGGCCAGGCCCACGCTGCCGCGCAATAAATAGATCGTGTTCAAACCGACCGCGTGATAGGCCGCGGCGATCTGCCGCCAACACTCCGCTTGATCGGCCTGTCCTGCCGAATCGACACCCGGCGCTCGCGGAGCCAACAGGTGATGCGGAGAAATGGGGGCTGCCGAGCGATACTGTTGGTGCGAGAATCGAGTCGACGTCGGCATAATGGGCGAATCCTTTCACCTCTTTGAATCGGACGTGCTGGCCCCCCGGAATAAACGGAATCGCTCCTCCTCGCCTAAGTAGTTCGGGGGGTAGCCACTCGCTTCATGCGCCAGATCAAGGGAATCCATCTCGCGGCCGGCCGCTATCAGTTGGGTACAGGCGGCAGCGGCTGGGGCCGGCTCGTGTCGATCGGTTGGATTTCGCCCAGCGGCTGGCGCTCGGCGATGATGCCCGCCGGATAGCCAAGGGCATGGTAGAGGCGGAATTGAGCCCGATTGAAATCGTTGATGGCGGAGAAGTAGTTTTCGTAGGCGGTGGCCAATTGCTGGAGTGCCGCGACGACTTCCTGGGGACGATTCACCAGGGTCAACAGGTCGCCAAATCGGGTCGTTTGGCTTAGTCCTTTGAGATTGCCGGCAAACGATATCTGGGCTTCCTTGACGCCGGTTTCTGCTTCTGGGATGCGGGCCGCGGCCGCTTCCAGTTCGGCATGAATGCGAGCGATTTCGGCGGCCACATTATCCTGCACTCGGAAAAGTTCGATTAACGTTTGTTCTTGCTCGGCCCGCCGCTCGCGAACCAGCGCCACGTTGCCGAACCCCATGTTCTTCAAGGTCCACAGCAACTGCACGTTGACGTCGTTGCGGGCCGAAGCGGGCGACGCCTGACCGTTCGAGCTGGAGAAGAACGCCCCGCCCATCAGGTATCCCCCCGCTGCGGCTGGGGTCGGGTTGCCGAAAAGGACCACGCTCGGCAACAGCGGGCGCATGCGTTCCTGTTTCAATCGCACCAGTGCCGCCTGGACCAAGGCTTTCTGCGAAGCCAATTCGGGCCGAGTCAGCAGCCCAATCGGGATCAATTCGTCGATGGTCCGGTCGCTCGCAATCAGCGTCACCTGCAAATGCGGTGGCTCCATCGGCAGGACCATGGCGGTCGGATCCAACCGCAGGACGCGCGTTAATTCAGCACTCGCCGCTCCCCAGCTCCCTTGTGCTGCGGCATATGACTGCTCCAGCGAGGCCAGCACGGTTTGTGCTCGATTGATTTCAATTGGCGCCACGAGTCCCGCGGACAACGCCCGCACCGTTGCGACCAGCGATCGCGCTTTCATGACGGAATCTTCGGCGCCGGCCAGTCGGCCGCGTGCTTGCTGCACGTTAAAATACGCTTCGGCCACGAGCAGCAGGGCGTCGTTCCGCGCCGCCTGGACCATCAAATTGCGAGACTGCACCACCTGCCGTGCCGCCAAAGGCGTGAAAATCGCATCGGTCGTGGAGACCACTGCCGAGGCGCCACCGCCGACCAGCGCTTGATTGCGAGCATTGTCATAGTATGTTCCGCTGTTCCCCTGCGTGCCGCCGTCGTGCCGATAGTAGCTACCTCCCAGATTCACGTCGGGTAGCCACAAGACCTTCGCCAAACTGAGCTGCGCGGCGGCGACTTCCTCGCTGGCCTGCGCGGCGGCAATGATCAACGGCCGCGCGGACGACAATCGCAACGCCGTCGGCAGATTGATCGGCAGCGGCTTGTCCTGCGGGCGCACCTCGAACCGCGGCACCGGCACCGCGCTTGGTGCCGTGACCGTGACCGTCGCTCCCTGAAATATCTGGCCATGGAGATCCGGACCCACCGCAACTGGGCCGGCCCGAATCGTTTCCAAAGGTGGCAGCCGGATCACTTCACCGGCCCCTTCGGACCCCAAGCTCAATTCGGGTTCCGCAGCCACCAGCGAGCGGTTCGCCGCGACGATGCTCAAGGCCGCGCAAAGCAGCGAGGCCAGGGCCGGGAGGTGCCGATTGCTGTTCTGCATGGGAGCTTTGAAGTGAGAGCGATGATGCGCGACGCCGAGCAGCCCGGCGGCTTGCGGCAGGAGCAGTTTGCAGCGGCAGGGACGCCGCCCGAGGGGATGTGTGCGAAAACTGGAGAAACGGGCAATCTGCCCAGCGGTCGTGAATTGCAGCGCGCGGAGTTTGCGCTCGGGAAAGGGAGCCGTTTAACTGATCGACAAGGTTCGCCTCACCGCTGAACGGCGTAAGACGATTATTTTCGTCACTACCCCCCGCAAGGCCGGTCTTTCGAAGCCGACTCTGCGGGTAGTAACGCTTGCCGAGAATAGCGGCCTTTGGCGTTCAGGCGAAGTTGGGTAAAGTAAGCCGATGTTCTTGAACCACGGCATCGAATGGTGCCGGAATTCGCGCGGTCTTCGACCTGTCACGGCCGGCAGCAACTCGGGTCCGCAACAAGTGCCCCTTTTTTTAAACGCGCCAGCATGAATCCGGTCAGCTTTGCATTACGACATCCGATTGCCATGCTGATGCTGGTGGTCGGTCTCATCGCCGGAGGCGGTCTGGCCATCTTCCGGATGCGGGTCGATATTTTTCCGGCGTTCGATCTGCCGCAGATCTATGTGATCCAGAACTTCAACGGCATGAGCCCCGCCCAGATGGAGGGGCTGATCGTCAATCAGTTCGAGTTGAATTTCCAATATGTCGACGGCGTGAAAAGCGTTGAATCGAAAAGCATTCAACAAATTGCGTTGATCAAGCTGTCGTTCTATCCTGGTACCGACATGGCCCAGGCAATGGCAGAGGTGGTCGGACAGGCCAACCGGGCTCAGGCCTTCATGCCGCCGGGAGTGCTGCCACCGCAAATCATGCGCATGGATGCCGGCAGCTTTCCGGTCGGCTATCTGGTTTTGACGAGCCAATCCGAGACTTTGGGGACCCTGGCCGACTATGCGCAGCAGCGCATTCGTCCACTCCTTCAAACCCAAGTGCCGGGAACCGTGGGCACTTCGCCCTTTGGTTCCAACGTGCGATCGGTGGTCGTGAAAGTCGATCCCCAGCGGTTGAGATCCTACAACCTGACTCCAGCCCATATCGTCACCGCTTTGACTCAAGGCAATGTCATCACTCCGGCGGGCAATCTGTACGTCAAGGATCAAATGCCGCTGGTGCCGATCGACGCCATGATTTCCCAGATCGCCGATTTCGGCAAGATTCCGGTCCGGCAGGGGCGGAATGTCTATATCCGTGACGTGGCGACGATCGAAAACGGGACCGACATCAATTTTGGCTACGCGCTCGTCGACGGCCGCCGCTCGATTTACGTGCCGGTGGTCAAGCACAACACGGCATCGACCTTGACCGTGGTTGCCGATATTCATCGCGCCCTGCCAATATTTTCCAACGCGCTCCCCGAATCGGTCCATATCAGCTACGAGTTCGATGAGTCTCCCACGGTCAAGGAATCGATCCGGAGCGTGGCGGTCGAAGGGCTGATCGGGGCCACGCTTACCGGCCTGATGATCCTGCTCTTTCTTCACGACTGGCGGAGCGTGGTGGTCGTGGTGTTCAACATCCCCATGGCACTGCTCAGTTCGCTGTGCGCCTTGTGGATCACCGGCGGTACGATCAACATCATGACGCTCGGCGGCCTGGCCCTCTCGATCGGGATGCTTGTCGATGAAGCTACGGTGTCGATCGAAAATATCCACGTGCAGATGGGGCACACCGGATCGCTGGCACGCGCGGTCGAGCGCGGCAGCAACGAAACGGCCGTCCCGCGTCTGCTGGCTATGCTCTGCATTCTTTCGGTTTTCATTCCGGCCTTTATCATGGCCGAGCCTGTTCGGTCGCTGTTTGTGCCGCTGGCGCTGGCGGTCGGTTTTGCCATGATCGCCTCCTACATCCTCTCCAGCACCGTTGTGCCGGTCCTTTCGGTCTGGCTGCTCAAGCACCATGGCCACCGGATTGAAGAGCCATCCCCAGAGGAGCAGCCAGGCGAAGCCTCTGAGCATGCGGTGCCGGCTCACGCCGCCACTGCGCACAAGCCGGGCCTGTTCGATCGATTCCAAAGCCGGTTCGGCCGAGCAGCCGGCTGGATGGTCGCCTGGCGCTGGATCGTGACGCCCGTCTATCTGGGCACCTGCGCACTGGTACTTGTGGTGGTCGGACTGCAACTCGGAACCGAATTGTTTCCGCAAGTCGATTCGGGTGAGTTCGTCCTGCGATTTCGTGCGCCCCCCGGCACCAACTTCGAACTCACCCGTCAAATGTGGGTTCGCTGCCTGAAAGTGATCGATGAAGAAGCCGGCGCCGGACACGTCCACATTTCGATGGGCTTCGCCGGTCAGCAGGCGCCCAACTACGGCGTGAACAACATGATCCTGTTCATGCGCGGTCCCGACGACGGACAAATGCGCGTGCAGTTGACCGATTCCAGCGGCGTCGCGATCGGTCCGTTGCGAGAGCGGTTGCGAAAAGTCCTTCCCGAGCGGATCGTCCCTTGGTTCGCCGAGGTGCTCGAGCGCGAAGGGCATTCGCCGGCCGTCGCCCAGCAGCGTGCCCGACAAATCGTTTTCGGGTTCGAGCCGGGGGACGTGGTCAGCAAAGTCATGAGCTTCGGCTCGCCGACCCCGATCGAGGTGATCGTGGCGAGTCCCGATCTGGACCAGGCTCGAGCGCACGCCCAGAAGATCGAACAAGATTTTCGCGCGATCTCCAGCCTGCGTGACGTGCAGATCCAGCAGACGCTCAATTATCCGACCGTGCCGATTATGATCGACCGTCAGAAGGCAGGTTTGAGCGGTCTGACCACCAAACAGGTCAGCGACTCGGTCCTGGTGGCCACGTCCTCCAGCCGTATGGTGGCGCGCAATTACTGGCAAGATCCTCGCTCGGGCGTCAGCTACCAGGTGCAAGTCGAAGTGCCGACCCAGCGGATGAACTCGCCGGCCGAGGCCGAAACAATTCCACTCGAAGAAGTCGACCCTGGCCTGAACCTGATGGTCCGCGACGTGGCTCAGGTCGGCAGCGGCGTCATGCCCGGCGAGTACGATCGCACGGCCATGCAGCGCTACATCAGCGTCACCGCCAACATCGAGGACGAAGACCTTGGCCGGGCCTCGAAACAGATCGCCCAGGCAATCGAGCGGGCCGGCGAGCCGCCGCGAGGCGTGCGGGTACAAACTCGCGGCCAGATTGCGCCGATGCGAGAAATGTTCCAGTCACTGGCGATCGGGCTGCTGACCGCCGTGCTGGTAATCTTCGTGATGCTGACCGCCTATTTTCAGTCCCCGCGACTGGCCTTGGTCTCGCTGGGCGCCGTGCCGGGCGTTCTCAGCGGAGTGGTGCTCATATTATTCATCACGCGCACCACGCTGAACATTGAATCGTTCATGGGAACGATTATGTGCATCGGCGTTTCGGTTTCCAATTCCGTGATGCTGGTCACCTTCACTGCCCGCGATTGGCAGCAAGGGCGTTCGGCGCTCGATGCCGCCGTGCAGGGGGCGCGCGAGCGATTGCGGCCCATTCTGATGACGGCCTGTGCCATGATCGTCGGCATGGTGCCGATGTCGCTGGCTTTGGAGAAGGGAAGCCAAATGGAGGCTCCGCTGGGCCGCGCGGTGATCGGCGGATTGCTGGTTTCTACTTTCGGCACGCTGCTCATGCTGCCACCGATTTTTGCCATCGTCATCGGTACCCGCAAACATCAAACTCCTTCTCTGCATCCGGACGACTCGAAAAGCGTCCATTATGACCCGGAGGGAACGTTGCCGCGCCAGGCCACGGACCAACCGGCCGATCACAAGTCCTCGTAGGTTCGCGGGAGAAGGTCCATGCGCCACTGTTTCACCGCTCGTAAGCTTCGCCGGCACGTTTGTTGGCCCTTGGTTGTGCTGGCCCTCAATCTGACGGGCTGCGGCGAGCACCAAACTGCCGCACCGGCAGCGCAGACCGAGCCGCGGGTTCGTTTGACGCATCCCGAGCCACGCATGATCGAACGCACCGTCGGCCAGCCGGCTTTCGTCAACGCTTATGAGCAGACATCGATCTATCCCAAGATTTCGGGCTACGTCAAGAAATGGAACGTCGACATCGGTGATCGCATCGAGAAGGATGCTCTGCTGGCCGATTTATTCGTCCCGGAACTCGACGCGCAATTCCAACAGCAACAGGCCGAGGTTGCCCGCGACGAAATCCTGATTCAAGTGGCCAGGCAATTGGTGGAAGTGGCCGAGAAGCAGTTGCAAGTCTCGGCGGCGGAGGTCGAGCGCGCCAAAGCCGACGTCGGCAAATATCAGAGCATGGTCGATCGGTGGGAGTCAGAGGTCAAACGCCTCCGACAAATGGTTGACGAGCGGGTCGTTTCCGCGCAAGTCCTCGACGAGTCACAGAAACAACTCAAGTCGGACACTGCCGCCCGCGATGCCGCGATGGCCGCCGTCACGGCCGCCCAGGCCAGCGAAATGTCGCAGCGGGCAAGCCTGGAAAAAGCTCGAGTCGACGTCGACGCGGCCCGCGCAAACGCCAAGGTTGCGTTGACTGTCGAGCAGCGCTACGCCGCGCTGGTCAGCTACACCCGGCTCACGGCCCCCTACGACGGCATCGTGGTGATTCGCAACGCCAACACGGGCGATTTTGTCCAACCCGCCGTCGGCGACAAATCGGGCAACCAGGGCTCGGAGAATCGATCGAGCATCGGTGCGCCGATCTATGTCGTTGCCCGCACCGATAAAGTACGCATCTTCGTCGATGTTCCCGAGATCGACGCCAATCACGTCTCTGTCGGAACCGAAGCCCGAGTCCGCATTCAAGCTTTGGACAACACTGAGATTCCCGGCGCCGTCACCCGTACGTCCTGGTCGCTCAACGTTCAAAGCCGAACGTTGCGGGCCGAAATCGATCTGCCCAATCCCGATTCCAGATTACTTCCCGGCATGTACGCCTACGCGATGGTGCTGATCAAACGGGCGGGCGTGATGGCCCTGCCCGTGGCGTCCATCGTCGAAGCGGGAAACCAGAATCATTGCTACCTGCTGGTCAATGGAAAGGCCGTGCAAACTCCTATCCAGACGGGCATTAGCGACGGCCAATGGATCGAGGTCGTGAGAAAACAGGTCGGCGGCGAGTGGATCCCTCTGGCGGGAGACGAAGAGGTCATTCTCGGGAACCTTTCGGAAATCTCCGGCGGCCAAGCGGTCGAGGTAACGGCCGCCGCCTCTGCCCCACCCAGCCAGCCGAAGCCCTAAGTCCGCCGACCGACGGCGCGGCTGTCTTTTGGCGCGGGTGGGGAGCGTCGCGCATTCTTCTGGCGAAAGCCGCACCTAGACCTCTGCCTTTCCCCCCTGCGACAGGACGTAAGCCTATTCTTGAAGTTATAAATAAATTTTGTGTTCGGGCTGCAGCGGGGTAAACTTAAGAAAGAGACAGGTTTCTCCCCGGCATGGGGGGCCGCGTCTCGCCTCGGAATTGAATCACAGGTGAAGCCATGAGAGCGCTTGCCATCGTCATCGTCCTAGGCCTCGTCGCGTCGGCCTACGCCAAAGACGCGACCACGACACAACCCAATCTTCGCGGTACTCCCACGAAAGCTGTGCCGCCCACCAACGCCCAGACGTTCAACGCGGCTCAGGCAGTTGATTTTTTCGCCGTCGACGGAGTTGTCTGGGCGCGCGCCGCCGATGGCCGGACGTTCCAGTGGCGGACCGGCAATTGGGCTCAAGGAGATGTGAATCAAGTCATCACTGCGTATAAGCCCATCATTCCGCAGCCGAAAGCGCGAACCCCGTCGAACAGCGCCCGCCGCTATAGCTTCGATCCGAGTGCGGTCATCAGCTATCCAGGCGGCTGGGACGAAAACAGTGTCGGCGCGAACGATCCACCGATTGCCGGCGGTCGCGGACGATTTAGCGACTGAGCCCCCCGCTGACCACCGAATGAACAAATGCTCACGCCCGAGGCGCGCTACCGCGCAGCGGGCGTTTTGCGTTGCCTCGCGACGGTGCCGGAAACGGCCTCCGGAACGCTTCGTTCCACAAAACGATTGCCTTCAGGCCCGACGAACATCAAAATAGGAAAGCGGCCAGCTCCGAGGGGCAGACGATCTGACGCAGCGAAAACCCAAATCGGAAATCCCAGTCCTTGGCGAAGAATGACGGGCCGATGCCGAGCAGTGCAAGGGCGGCGATTGCGGAGAACCCAAGGGCGATTCTGAGAAGCCGACTGCCGCAGTTGTTTTTTAATTCCCCCGACAATAAACCTCTGCACAATCCCGGCGCAAGGGGGGGTCGTCGTCTGCAGGCTCGCTCCAAATGCGAAACGATCGGTTAAAAACTCTCGCCCGCGCGCCAGGCTATTGCCTGTGTTCCACGTCTCTTCGACACTGAGCAGCAAAAATCGTCAATTCAGATCTCCATGAGCCCGCCGGTCGCCGGCGCGGGCGAGTCATCGGCATCGCCAGTGCGATGGTGCTGTGCATTGCGCCGCTCAATATGTTCGCCCCTTATTTCCAGACCTCCATTTTGTACACCATTCCCTTGATGCTATTGGCTTGTTACGGCCAACTGCGGGCGTTGCGGTGGATGACGCTGGTTACGGTAGCGCTTACCTTTATCACCTACTTCCTCGGCTGCTGGTTGCAGCCCCCAGCCACCGGAACGCAATATCTGAACTTTCGGATCGTCAACCGCGCGATGGTCGCTGGCATGCTGTGGTTGATGTCGCAGGTATTGATGATGTGGTACGAGGCGGAGCATCACCGGGCCGAACAGCCCAAACATGGGCACAATCAAATTAGTTTGATGCTCGGCATGTTGATCGCGATGCCCACCGTCATCGCCATCGCACTATTGGACGGGTTGATTCCCGGCGAATTCAGTTTGGCGGTTTTGTATGTGGTTCCGTTGGTTGCCTGCGTGTGGGTGCGCAACGAGCGGCTACTGTGGACAATGTTCGCGTTGCTGCAGGTGTTGGCCATCGGGGGATTGTATTGGGGTCCGTCTCCCTATAGCGATGACGCTTTCCAACGCGCTTTGCAAAACCGCATTTTGAACGCGGTCATGATGCTGATCGTGACAGGCATCCTCGGTTTTTCGATTCGTTCTACCGGCAAAAGACCGACGAGCACCTGAGCGCCAGGGATCGACGTGGGGGCGATCATTGGGTGCAGGAAAAGAAGCCGCACGGTTGGGGCAGGTTACCGTGCGGCTCCAAAATAGTGTCGAGCTTGGACTCCGATGGAATCATGCCGAATGCGACGGATGGGCTGATTTTTAGGTCGAAGGGCTGGCGGGTAATTTCCCATCGATAGTTCAACTCATTCGCCGCATTGGATTCACCCTGGTACCAAACCACGCCGCGGATAGCGAACGGTACCAGCGGTGTGATCATGCCGTTGTACATGCCGGCGTGGAACAGGCCAGCGCTCTTGCCGGTCGAAACGCTCCGGGGCTCGATGCATGAGCCACCCCACGAACTGTTGATTAGCCCGCATTTCTCACTACGCGGAGAGATTTTGACGCGGAATTTGGCGGCGGGGAATTGAAAAAGGCCGCCCTCCCTGGCATAAGTTGTTTGTCTAGAACAAACCTGTGCCCAAGGAGGTG
>Ga0182024_10016783_pt1 | contig 13832 bp, 17 predicted proteins | sample P32metaG_FD_120480 | JGI IMG/M metagenome (GOLD analysis project Ga0182024, IMG submission 120480) | Permafrost microbial communities from Stordalen Mire, Sweden - P3-2 metaG (Illumina Assembly) | ecosystem: Environmental > Terrestrial > Soil > Wetlands > Permafrost | place: Sweden: Stordalen... | reverse complement strand
GTAGTCCAAGCACGCAGCCTCGTCCGGAAACCACGCCAACAGCTCCGCGTAAGAGCCCGGGTAGTCCTTGCCATCTTGCGGCACATTCTCAGCCTACCTGAGTTAGATAGATACCCCCCTTTGCCGGCAAAGCGCTTCTCGCTGGCTTGAGCCCTTTCGCATAGTGGCTGATGCTCAACGGTCGTATGCGCCCGGTCGGCGGGCCTCGAGGATCTGCTCGAGCTTGTATGCCGTCGCTTTTTGGAGGCGTGTGATCTGGTCCCAGGTGAAGCGGACGGTGGGGATGCCCGTCTTGAGGAGGATGTCCACGCCGCGTCTGCGGTCGTCCTCAAACGCCGGCCGCCAGTCGTTGCCGTGTGCGACACCGCCATCGAGCTCGACGATCAGCTGATGGTCTGGGAAATAGGCATCGACGCGCTCGCCGCCGACGTGGACGTTGATCAGCGGCATCACCAGTTTGTGGCGCTTGATCAGCCTGCGGAAGGCCCTCTCCAGCTCCGAGCGGCTGTGCTCTTTCTGGCTGTCGCCGATCAGCTGCTTGAGCTTTGTGAGCCCGGGTGGCGGGGGTTGCGGTTGGCGACGTCACGTAGCTGGTGGACCTTGAGGCGGTTGACCTCGCGCATGTCGTCGACGACCCGCGTCAGCTCGTCCATGCTGAGCCGTGGCGCGAGGTCAAGCGCCGTCCGCGCAGGACTGGTGACCCTGAGGCCCTGGACCCTGCGGATGTCGCGCCGGATCAGGGTCGACGAGCGATGCACAGTTAGCCCCGTCAGCCGGATATCACTCGCGCTGATCAGCTCGAATGGCTCAGGCCAGGTGCGATCCGCCCGCCACAACGCGACCGCCGTTCCGCCTGCGAGCGCCGTCCTTTCGCCGGCCGCCAGCAATGCCCCATGGGCCTTGTCCAGTGGGTTGGTGGGGAGATGGCCGACGGCGTACACACCGTGGTGGACACGGAACAACTTCCCTCGCTCCGCTCTCCCCAAAACCGTGCGCGCCGACAGACCAAGCGCATGTAGCTGCTTCGTAGTGATGTGCCCGCCCTGCCACTTGGCGAGTTCCGCGATCCGAGGGGCCAGATGCACCGCCGGCGGTGCATTTGGCCCGTCGCTAGCCGATGCTCGCGCGCTGCTCACGGCTAATAGAGGCGCGACAGGCCCCGAATTAACCCCCCGCGGGTACGCTCATCCCGCAATGGACGCCGCGTCAGGCATCGCCATCCCGGTTGCCTTCGGGGCCGGTCTGGTCAGCTTCCTCTCGCCCTGCGTGCTCCCGATGGTCCCGGGCTACATCTCCGCGGTCGCCGGAGTCACGAACACTGCCGAGATCAAGGCCCGCCGCGTGATCGGCCCGAGCCTCGCGTTCGTCGGCAGCTTCAGCGCGATCTTCATCGCGCTCGGACTGCTCGGCCAGCAGGCCCTGCGCGGGGCGCTGACCGGCTCCACCGCCCAGCACGTATGCGGTGCGCTCATCGTCGTGATGGGGCTGCTGTTCGTGCTCAGCCCGCTGATCCCGCGACTTGCGCGCGAATGGCACGTGCCGGCGCTGATGGAGCGGGCGGGCCGTTCGGGCCCGGTACTCACGGGTGTCGCCTTCGCGGTCGCCTGGACGCCCTGCACCGGACCGACGCTGGGCGCGATCGTGACTGCCGCGGGCACATCCTCATCGGCGCTGCGTGGCGCCTTCCTGCTCGCGATCTACTGTGCCGGCCTCGGCGTCCCGTTCCTGGTCACCGGCCTTGCGTTCGGCAAGGTCACGGCTGCACTGAAGGTCGTCAAGCGCCACTACCCGGTCGTGATCGGCACCGGCGGCGTGATCCTCGTCGGCATGGGAGTGCTGATCTGGACCGGCGAGTTCCACGTGCTCAACCAACACGTGGACACCTGGCTGAACGCGCTCGGGCTCCCGAATCTCAACGGCGACACGTGAGCAGTTGACACCTAGCAACGCAAGGTATAGGATCGCTAGGCATGAGACCTGAAGAGCTCAAAGGCCACCTCGACGGGCTGATCCTCGCGGTCGTCGCACTCGAGCCACTGCACGGCTACGCGGTGATCGAACAGCTCAAGACACGAAGCGGCGGTGCGCTGGCCTTGCCGGAGGGCACGGTCTACCCGGCGCTGCACCGGCTCGAGGCCGACGGCCTGCTCCAGAGCGCGTGGTCTACGGCGTCCGGCCGGCGTCGCCGCGTCTACAGCATCACGAAGCGCGGCGAGCGGGAGCTCGGCGCCAGCCGAAAGCGCTGGCGCGTGTTCGCCGGCACGATCGACGCGGTACTCGCATGAGCTACCTGAACGACCTCGAGTCTGAGCTGACCGCCACCGGCATCCCGGCGCGACGCCGCCGCCGGATCCTCGCTGAGTTCGCGGACCACCTGCACGAGAATCCGAACGCTGAGCTCGGCGCGCCACGTGAGCTGGCGGGGCAGTTCGCCGACGAGCTGGGGACGCGCCTGGCGCGCGTCGCGGCGTTCCGCGCCTTCGGGGCGCTGGCGTTCGCTGGCGTCGGCCTGGTCGCGATGTTCCTGGCTGTGGGACGGTGGCGCGGGGTCACCCTCTACGGCACGCACCGGCAAGTCGCCACACCCACCTGGACGATGCCGATCATGCTGATCACCGCGCTCGCCGCTCAGGTCGCGCTCGTCGCCGGCACGCTCGCACTGCTCCGCGCCTGGCGGCTGCGTCACGAGCGCGTGATCAGCCGCTCGGACGCGGTTGTGCTCGCGCGGCGCTCGGCCGTCGGGCTACTGTGCGGCGCGGTGACGATGGCGGCGCTGCCAGCGATCGCGCTCGCCTTCCCGCACACGGCCGGGCACACGTGGACCGTCTTTGCCTGGGTCGTCGCGGCTGTGGCCGTGATCATGATGGCGGGCGTCGCGCCCACCGTCCTCGGGAGCGCTCGACTGCGGCCGGCGAGCAGCGGCGAGCCGGCCGACCTGACAGCCGACCTGGGACCGTGGCTCCCGTCGGGGATGACGCCGACGCGCTGCGCGCTCCTGCTCACGGCAGCGATCGTGGTCGTCCTTGGCCTTCAGGGGGTTATCGCCAACGATCCCTACGACGGCATCGCGCGCGGCCTGCTCGACGCAGCCGCCTGCATGACGGGATTCATCGTGCTCGGGCGCTACCTGGGCTTACGCACCGCCAGCTAGTCTTTCGCGGCGACCGTGTCGCCGACGATCTCGCTCCCACCGCATGACACACCGCTGACCGGCGGCTCGCCGTTCCCGCCGATCGCCGACTACGCATTCCTGTCGGATTGCCACACCTGCGCCCTGCTCGCGCCCGACGGCAGCATCGAGTGGATGGGCGTGCCACGGTTCGACTCGCCGAGCATCTTCGGCGCGCTGCTGGATCGCCGCGCCGGCTCTTTCCGGGTGGGGCCGTTCGGGCTGGTGGTGCCGCTCAGCGTCCGCTACGTCCCCGGGACGATGGTGCTCGAAACCACCTGGCTCACTCCGTCTGGCTGGCTGGTCGTGCGCGACGGGCTGACGATCGGCGAATGGCATGACGACCATGCCGACGAGACCACTCACACGCGGCCGCCGACCGACTACGACGCCGACCACATGCTGGTACGCGTGATCGAGTGCGTTCAGGGCAGCGTCCAGGTCGAGGTCGTATGCGAGCCGATCTTCGACTACGGTCGCGAGCCCGCTCTATGGGAGTTGCGCGGCAGCGACTGGGGCGCCGCCGAGGCGACATGCTCCTCTGAGGTCAGCCTGCGCCTGCACTCCGATCTGCGCCTGGGGATCGAGGGCAGTCGCGCGCGTGCGCGCCACACGCTGGTCGAGGGCGAGCGCCGATATGTCGCCCTGGGCTGGGCGCACGGCGTGGAAGGCCCGCGCGACCTCGAGGACGCGGAGGAGCGGCTCGGCTACACCGAGCACTACTGGCGCGACTGGCTCGCCGGCGGACGCTTCCCGGACCATCGCTGGCGTGCGGCTCTGCACCGCTCGGCGCTCACGCTCAAGGGCCTCACCTACGCACCGACCGGCGCCACCCTCGCGGCGGCGACGACCTCGCTGCCGGAGACCCCGCAGGGCGAGCGCAACTGGGACTACCGCTACTGCTGGATGCGGGACGCGACGTTCACCCTCTGGGGGCTGCACGCCCTCGGCTTCGACTGGGAGGCCGACGACTTCATGCAGTTCGTCGCCGACCTCCAGCGTGACGGCGACGGCGGCCTGCAGATCATGTACGGGGTCGGCGGCGAACGCGACCTGACCGAGTCGACGCTCGACCACCTCGGCGGTTACGAGGGCGCCCGGCCGGTGCGGATCGGCAACGGCGCCTTCAACCAGAAGCAGAACGACGTCTTCGGCGCCGTGCTCGACTCGATCTATCTGCATACGAAGATGGGCGGTCACATCCCGCAGCGCCTGTGGCCCATCATCCAGGACCAGGTCAAGTGCGCGATCGAGGTATGGGACAAGCCGGACCAGGGCATCTGGGAGGCGCGCGGAGAGCCAAAGCACTACGTGTCGTCGAAGTTGATGTGCTGGGTAGCCGTCGATCGCGGGGCGCGCCTGGCCGAGCGCGAGGGTGAGGATGACCTGGCCAAGCAGTGGCAGGAGGTGGCCGATCAGATTCGCGCCGACATCCTCGCCAAGGGCGTTTCCGAGCGCGGGGTGTTCCGCCAGCACTACGACACGGATGCGCTCGATGCCTCAACGCTGCTGATCCCGATCAATCGCCTCCTCCCGCCCGACGACGAGCGTGTCCGCAACACCGTGATCGCGATCGCCGACGAGCTGACCGAGCACGGCCTGGTCTTGCGCTACCGCACCGACGAGACCGACGACGGCCTCTCGGGTGAGGAGGGCACCTTCCTGATCTGCTCGTTCTGGCTGGTGACGGCACTGTCCGAGATCGGCGAGCGGGAACGCGCCGCGATGCTGTGCGAGCGGCTGCTTTCGGACGCGTCACCCCTCGGTCTCTACGCGGAGGAACTCGACGCGAACAGCGGCCGCCATCTGGGCAACTACCCCCAGGCGTTCACGCACCTGGCGCTGATCAACGCGGTGCTGCACGTGATCGCCGACGAAGAGTCCGACTGACGCCGCGGCGGATCTGGGGGTGCCGGGGCTGCGGTCGAGCGCTCGCGGCCGGCGGGCGTCAGTGCCCGCGGTTGGCGGGCGTCAGTGCCCGCGGTCGGCGGGCAACACGATTCGAGCGTGCTCGCCCGTCCCCACCACATGCGGCTTGATCGGCTCGATCGGACGCCCGCGTGCGTGAGCGAGCAGCTCGTCGGCTGACTCGAACGCGCTCAGCTGCTCGAGCTGTGTGCGTGTCGGGAACGCGAGCACCAGCTCACCGGCCTCGAATTGGGTGAGCGCCTGGGCGGGCGCGAGCCAGCGGAAATCGACGATCTCCGATCCGTCGACCGCAGGGTTCGCGTCCGTCGGCGCGACTGCGAGGTAGGACCAGGTGTCGAATCTGATCGAGAGCTCCGGTGGCGTGATCCACCGCGAGAACGCGACCAACTCGGTGTCCGGCGGCAGCGCCACGCCGGCCTCCTCCTGCAGCTCGCGGATGGCCGCGGCCATCAGCCCGGGCTGTCCCACGCCGTCCGCAGGATCTAGCGCCCCGCCGGGAAAGACCCAATGGCCGCCCATGAACTGGGCGGCAGGCGTGCGCCTGACCATCAGCAGCTCAAGACCGCCACCGCCGGTGCTGCCGTCGTCGCCGTCGCCGTCGCCGCCGTCGCGCAGCAGCATCACGGTCGCGGCTGGTCGCGGGGTCACGCATCGACCCTAGCGCGAGACATCGACCCGGGCCCGAGACATCGACCTTAGCGCGAGACATCGACCCGAGCCCGAGACATCGACCCTGGTGCGAGACCGTGAGCTAACCTCGAGCCCGTGAAGTACGTCTGTGAATCCTGCGGGTATATCTACGATCCCGCCGAGGGCGACCTCGACGGTGGCATCCCTCCCGGGACGGCCTTCGAGGACATCCCGGAGACCTGGTTCTGCCCCGTCTGCGGGGCGCGCAAGACCGACTTCACACCCTGGGACGAGTAGCTTCACGCCCCCGGGCGGGTAGCAGCCACCCGACCGACGCCGCCCGTCTACTCGAGCACGACCAGCACGTCCCCTTCGGAGACCGCCTGGCCCTCCTTGCAGCGGATCTCCTTGACGACGCCGGAGTCCTCCGCCTCGACCGGCATCTCCATCTTCATCGACTCGAGGATCACAACCGGGTCACCCTCCTCGACGGTGTCACCGACCTCCACCTCAATCTTCCAGACGGTGCCGGTGATGTGAGCTTCGACGTCAGGCAAGTGGTTGCTCCTTGGCTTGAGGCGGAAGGGGGACGGCGGCACGAAAAGGGGGACGGCGGCACGAAAGGGGGACGGCGGCACGAAAGGGGGACGGCGGCACGAAAGGGGACTGCGGCAGGATAGTCGCCCCGCGACCAGCCACGAGCCGTGTGTCATCAAAGCTCGCAGTTTGCGGATTCCGTCCGAGCATTGTTATTGACTACCTGGCGCCGCATCATTCTCCGTTCGATACTGGGGTCAACCTATGGATGGCTCAGGGCTGTTCGTGAGTTCGTGCAGTCGCCGGCAACTGGCTCGGCGGCGGTCGGCTGGTCGCTTTTGGACCAGGCAGAACCTTGTCTGGGTGCTCGGCCGCCTGATGGGACCGTCGCGGCGCTCGGTGCGATAACCGCTCGGTGCGATAACGCCTCACAAACGTCGGTGGCGTAGGCTTCTGGTGTGACACCGGAGGAAAGCCCGTCGCTGGATCTGGACCTGTTGGCTGCAGCGCTTCGCGCCGACCTCAGTGACATCGCCGCGTTCGTGGAGGGCCTGGCGACACGCCTCGAGCAGGCACTGCCGGGGGCGGTGGTCGTCAAGCGAGCCAAACGCGGTCTGCGCGGTCCCAAGCTCGTCACCGAGATCGCGGTCGATACCGGCGGCGAGCGGCTCGAGCTGAAACGCGTCGGCGACGACGTCACTGCAGTGCGGGCGAAGTCCTCGGGCGGGATCGTGCTCAAGACCGAAACGATCGACATAGATACCTGGCTGTCCGCTCTGACGGCGGCGGTGGCCGCTCAGGCTGAGCGCAGCGAGCGCACCCGTCAGGCGCTGCAACAACTCGTGCTCGACAGATAGGAGCGACACATAATGGGATTCCTAGACCGGAAGGGCGACCCCTCGGCGCGTCAGCAACCGCAGGCCGATCAGGACGCGACCCGCGAGCCGGGCGCCGCGGCGCTCCAGTCCGACACGTACCGTGCCGGCTCGCTGGAGGGGCTGCCGCAGTCCGGGCGCGAGCGCCTGGCGCGGATGAAGGAGGACATCGCCCGCGGCTTCTTCACGAGTGATCTGTCCGTCAATGAGTTCCTGCTCGTCAAGGAGGCGGGCTTCGAGCCGCTCGGACTGGTGCTCGGCAGCTCGATCTACCACATCGGTTTCCAGCAGGCCAACTGGAACCAGAACCAGGAGATGACGGTCCTTACGCAGGCGATGTACCACGCCCGCGAGTTGGCGATGACCCGCATGGAGGAGGAGGCCGACCAGCTGGGCGGCGACGGCGTCGTCGGTGTGCGCCTGACGATCGGCCGCTACGAATGGGGCGCCGACCTCGCCGAGTTCATCGCCGTCGGCACCGCTGTCAAGCACGCGGGTGGCGAGCTGCACCGGGCGCCGGGCGGGCGGCCCTTCACATCCGATCTCAGCGGTCAGGACTTCTCGACGCTGCTGCGCGCCGGCTATCGGCCGGTGGGTCTCGTGATGGGCAACTGCGTCTACCACGTCGCCCGCCAGGGGATGATGCAGTCGATGCGCCAGGTCGGGCGCAACCTGGAGATGCCCAACTTCACGCAGGCGCTCTACGACGCCCGCGAACTCGCGATGGGCCGTATGCAGGCCGAGGCCGAGGCCGTCGAGGCCGGCGGTCTCGTCGGCGTACGCCTCAACCAGGCGTCGCACGGCTGGGGCTCCCATGTGATCGAGTTCATGGCCGTGGCGACCGCCGTGATCCCCACCAACGATGATCACATCATCGAGAAGCCTCAGCTGGTCCTGCCGCTGAATGGCTGAGGACGTCAGGATCAAGGCGCAGGTCTACAAGGACCCGCGCCCGGCCGAGACCTTCGACCGCTACCACTCGCGGGTGCGGCGCAGACCGCCCGAGTGGCCCTACGAGCTGGTGCGAGCGATCACCGTCTGGGTCGCTGTCGTGTTCTTCCGGGCACAGGCGTATGGCGCCGAGAACGTGCCCAACGGTCCGCTGATCATGGCGCCGAACCACGCCTCGTTCATGGACCACTTCTTCGCCGGGGCGTTCGTTCGCCGTCACATCCAGTTCATGGCGAAGTCGCAGATGTTCGGGCGCCACCCGATGAGCTGGGTCTACAACCACGGTGGCGTGTTCCCGGTACGCCGCGGCTACGCCGACGAGGAGACCTTCAAGACTGCGTTCACGATCCTCCGTCGCGGCGGCACGATCGGGATGTATGTCGAGGGCGGGCGCTCGCGCAACGGCCTCGTCGGCGACGACGCGAAGGCTGGGATCGGACGTCTGGCGCTCGAGTCCGGCGCCGCCGTGGTGCCTGTCGCGATCCTCGGCTCTCACCAGGTGCGTAACTGGAAGCGGCTGCGCTTTCCGAAGATCATCGTGCGGTACGGCAGGCCGATCCGGTTCGAGCGGATCGCCGATCCGACGCGCGAGCAGCAGCAGGCATGCGCCGACGAAATCCTGCGTCGCATCCGTGTGATGCATGCGGAGCTCGAGCAGGCGGGGCCGGGGCGAGCGGCCGCCGTCGCGCGCGCGAGCGTGCTTGCCGAGCGCGGCCACACAGATTCCCCACGCGCCTTCACGAGGGCGTAGCGCCGGCGGGTCAGGCGACCGCCGCCGGCAGGTGCGCACCCAGCCAGCCGACGAGCTCGTCCAGCACCTGCTCCTGCTCGGGCTCGTTCATGATCTCGTGGAACAGGCCCTCGTAACGCCTGACCGTCAGATCCTTGCTGCCGATGTTGGCGGCCACCAGCTCCGCCCCGGCGGGTGGGCACAGCCGGTCGGCGGTGCCCCACATCAGCAGTGTCGGCAGCGTGATCAGCTTGACGCCGGCGGCAAGGGTGCCGACGTGCACGATCAGGTCGCGAGCGACCCCGGCCGGCACCGCGCCGTGATAGTTGAGCGGATCGGCGATGTAGGCATTTACGACGGCCTGGTCGCGGCTCACCAGCCGCGGCTCCACCTTTGAGAGCGGCGCCCGCGGCAGCACCGCGCCCAGCACCCGCCCGAACGCGAGCAGTGCCGGGCCGCCCTCGACGGCCGCCAGCGGCGCTGACAGCGCCAGCCCCGTCAGCCGGTTCTGGTGCGCCATCGCGTAGCGCAGCGCGATCGCGCCGCCCAAGCTGTGCCCGAGCAGGAATTGCGGCAGCTCCGGGTGACGCCCCCGGGACACCGTGACGATCAGCTGGTCCAGATCCGCGACCGCCTCCTGCAGCTTGACCCGCCCACGCCTGCCTCCGGAACGCCCGTGGCCCTGGTGGTCGGGCCCGTACACCGCGAACCCGGCCTCGTTCAACCGCTGCGCCACGTGCCCGTAGCGGCCGATGTGCTCCCCATATCCGTGGGCGATTGTGACCACGCCCTTGAGCTGCTGGTCGCCCGCTGGCGACCAGCTTTGCCACAAGATCCTGCGGGCGCGGGTACCCCGGAAACTGCCCTCCTCGCCAGCGGCCATCGCGCGAGTCTAATCCCGTCCCCGAGTATCAGTGAGCTCGATCTGCAGCGGCGGTTGGGGCGCGCGCGCGTGCTCGACCTGCAGCGTCGAATGCGCCAGCCCGAAGCGATCCTCGAGTAGCCGCGACAGTGCACGGCGGACTTCGTGGCAGTCGTGGCCGGCGTCCACGACCACGTGCGCAGAGAGCGCGGGGAAGCCCGATGTCACCTCCCAGATGTGCAGGTCGTGTACCTCCGTGACGCCCGCCTGGCCCGCGAGCACGCGGCCGATCGCGTCGGGGTCCATCCCGGCGGGCGCGGCTTCCATCATCACCCGCACGGACGTGCCGATCAGCCCGCGGGACGCGTGCAGCATCACGGCCGCGATCAGCAACGAGGCGATCGCGTCGGCCCGTTGGAAGCCTGTCGTGAGGATCACGACCGCGCCTGCAGCGGTGGCAATGAAGCCGAACAGGTCGGTGAGGATGTGCTGGTAGGAACCCTCGATGTTGAGGCTGCGGCGCGGCCGGTCGCGCTCGTTGTCGCGATCGTCGTCGTGGGGTGCCGCGGGTTCCGCATGCGCATGCCCATGGTCGTGGCCGCCGAGGATGCGCGCTACGACGAGGTTGACGGCGATCCCCACGAGCGCGACCACCAGCACCGGTGCGCCCTCCACGTTCAACGGTGAGATCAGGTGCCGGATCGCGCCGTACACGATCACCAGCGCCAGCACCAGGAGTGTCATCCCGTTGGCCTGGGCGCTGAGGATTTCGGCGCGGCCAAGGCCGAAAGTCATCGCGCCCCTGGCGGGGCGCGCCGCGAGTCGCGCCGCCACCAGTGCGAATGCCAGCGCTGCTGCGTCGGTCAGCATGTGCGCTGCGTCCGAGAGCAGCGCCAGCGATGAGGACACGAGCGCGACCGCGATCTCCGCGACCATGAAGATCAGGATCAGCGCGAGTGCGGCCTTCAGGCGGCCGATGTCGGCGTTCGGCTGCGTCACCTCGTGTGCGTGGTCTGCCACGTCCTGATCGTAGGCGCGGCGTCCAACGGACCGCGGCAGGACTGTTCTAGTTCAGCGTCGGGTCCTGCGGCATCCTCGCAACCAGCGCATAGCTGCCGCCCTTGCGCTCGAGCACCTCCGTCCAGAGCTCGGACGGCTCCGGTGCAAAGGCATCGCTGTAGCGGGCGGGCTCGAGGATCCAGTCGCCGCGTTCCACTTCATCGTCCAGCTGGCCTGGGCCCCAGCCCGAGTGGCCGGCAAAGATCCGGGCTCGCCGCACACCCGCGCCGAGCTGGTCGGTCGGTGCGCCCCCGGCCAGTACGCCGACGCTGTCGAACGCGAGCAGGGCGGCCTCGTCGGGCTCCTCGAAGTCAGCCAACACGATCACCGCGGACTGGCCGACGGGCCCGCCCACGAGGATGTCGTCGTCGGCCTCGGCAAGCTCCAGCAGCTGTGGCACTGCCTCCGCGACTGTCGATTCGGAGGGGCGGTTGAGCACGAGGCCCAGGGCCCCCGCCTCGCTGTGCTCCACGACGAGCACGACCGTGCGCCAGAAGTTCGGGTCCTCGAGTGTGGGACCCGCGATCAGGAGCTGCCCGCGCACCGAATCCACGATCCGGATTCTCGCACCGGCGCACGTCGGCGTCGTCAGAGGCCGTATGAGCGGCCGATCACCTCAAGCATGACCTCGTCGGTGCCGGCCCCGATGCGGTTCAGCCGCAGGTCGCGCCAGGCGCGCTCGATCCCGTACTCCCGCATGTAGCCGGCGCCGCCGTGGATCTGCAGGCAGTCGTCGGCCACCTCACAGGCGATCCGCGACGCATAGAGCTTCGCCATCGAGATCTCGCGCACCGGGTAGTCGCCGTTCTGAAAGCGCCAGGCGGTGGCGTAGACGAGCTCGCGCGCGGCCTCGATCTTTGTCGCCATCTCCGCGAACTTGTGACGGTTCGCCTGAAACCTGCCGATCGGGCGCCCGAAGGCGACCCGCTGTTTGGCGTAATCGAGTGTGCGTTCGAACACGTCCTGCGCCGAGGCGACGGCGGCGGCCGAGCTGATCAGCCGCTCCCCTTGCAGCTCCCACATAATCTGGTAGAAGCCCTTTCCGACCTCCCCGAGCACCGCGTCGGCAGGCACGCGCACGTCCTGGAAGGCGAGCAGTGCCGTGTCGGATGCGTGCATCCCGAGTTTCTCGAGCTTCTTCTCCCGCACCACGCCCGGCAGGTCCATCGGCACCAGGAACACCGTGAAGCCGTCGTGGGCGGTTGGGGGGTGGGCGGGTGGGTTCAAATTCGCGTCGGTCTTTGTGACCAGCACGATCAGGTCGGCGCGGTGGCCGTTGGTTATGTAGGTCTTCGAGCCGTTGATCACGTACTCGCCCGTCACGTCGTCGTAGTCCGCTCGCGTCCTGATCGCGGCCACGTCCGAGCCCGCGTCCGGCTCGGTGATCCCTAGGCAGAGGATCTTCTCGCCGGCGATCGCCGGTGCTGCCCACTGGCGCTTCTGCGCTTCGGTGCCGAACTTCAGGATCGGCGGCAGCGCCATGTCGGTCTGCACCGCGATCCCCATCGTCAGTCCGCCGGAGTGGCCACGCACCAGCTCTTCGGCAAGCACGAGCGCGCTGTAGTAGTCGCCACCCTGGCCTCCGTACTCGACCGGCTTGTCGAGACCGAGGAAGCCGAGCTCACCCATGCGCCTGACGATCGCGTCGGGGAACGTGGTCTCCTCCCACTCCTCGGCGTGTGGCAGTACCTCGGCGGCCACGAAGCGGCGGATCGACTCGCGCAGTTGCTCGTGCTCATCGTTGAAGATGAAGTGCCGACGGCGGCTCGCGTGATCGGGAGGGCTGGTGTCGTCGGTGCTCACTTTTGCGAACCCTAACCGCTCTGAACCGTAGGCTTCGGTCATGTCAGCTTTTGAGACGCTCAACTACGACCTGGCGGCGACCGGCGTCGCGACGATCGCGCTGAACCAGCCGCAAACGCGAAACGCGCTGTCGCCGCAGGTGCTGACGGAGCTGATTGCGGCGCTCGAGCAGGGGCGCGACGACGATGCGGTGCGCGTGGTGGTCCTTGCTTCGACGCACGAAACCGTGTTCTCGAGCGGCGGGAACCTCGCAGGCTTCGCGGCCGACACGCCTCAGGCCGTCATGCACGAGCAGAACGGACTGTTCCCGCGCGCGTTCGAGGTCCTTGGCGAACTCGGAAAGCCGTCGATCTGCGCCGCCGGCGGCCACGTGCTGGCCGGCGCGCTCGGGTTGATGCTCGCCTGCGATCTGGTGATCGCGAAGCAGGGCGCGCGGTTCGGGACGCCCGAGATCAACGTCGGGCTGTTCCCGTTCATGGTTACGGCGCTGCTCTACCGCAACATCCCGCGCAAGAAAGCGGCGGAACTGCTGCTGCTCGGTGAGCAGATCTCCGCTGACGACGCTGAGCGGATCGGGCTGGTCAACAAGGTCGTCGCCGAGGATCAGTTCGACACGGTCGTGGCCGACTGGGCGGGCAAGCTCGCGTCCAAATCTCCGCTGATGCTCAGACTCGGCAAAGACGCCATGTTCGATCAGCAGGACCTTGGTTTCATCACTGCGCTCGAGCGACTGCAATCGCAGCTCACGTTCGCGCAGGGGACCGAGGACGCGCATGAGGGGATCGCGGCATTCTTCGAGAAGCGTGAGCCGCACTGGAAGGGCCGTTGATGCGGTCGCTCGTGGAGGACCTGCACGCCCAGCGTGAGCGCATCAAGCTCGGTGGCGGTGAGGCGAAGACCGCCCGCGAGCACGCAGCGGAGAAGCTGACCGCACGCGAGCGGCTGGCGCTGTTGATCGACGACGGCAGCTGGGTCGAGCTCGGGATCCAAGCGCAACCGCACTTCTCTCAGAGCGCCATGGCGGGTCGTGAGGCTCCGGCCGACGGAGTGATCACCGGCTACGGCAAGGTCGACGGTCGTCTGGTCGCCGTCGTCGCCTACGACTTCACGGTGATGGCCGGCGCGATGGGCATGACCGGTGAGCTCAAGGTCACGCGCCTGCGCGAGCTGGCGCTGACCAAGCGGATCCCGTTGATCTGGCTGCTCGACTCGGCCGGCGCACGCATCCAGGAGGCTGTTGGATCACTGTTCGCCGGAACCGGCCAGCTGTTTCGCGACCAGGTCGTG
>Ga0182024_10016782_pt1 | contig 13833 bp, 12 predicted proteins | sample P32metaG_FD_120480 | JGI IMG/M metagenome (GOLD analysis project Ga0182024, IMG submission 120480) | Permafrost microbial communities from Stordalen Mire, Sweden - P3-2 metaG (Illumina Assembly) | ecosystem: Environmental > Terrestrial > Soil > Wetlands > Permafrost | place: Sweden: Stordalen... | reverse complement strand
GTCGGTGAAGGGCTTGGGCATGAACGAGGCGTACACGCCCTGCTGGAGCGCGACCTCCTTCATGACCAGCCGGAACGACATGATGTTGTCCGCCGTGGTCAGCGCGTCCGCGTAGCGCAGGTCGATCTCCTGCTGGCCCGGCGCTCCCTCGTGGTGGCTGAACTCCACCGAGATGCCCATGCTCTCCAGCATCTGGATCGACTCGTGCCGGAAATCGTGCGCCACGCTGTGCGGGGTGTGGTCGAAGTAGCCGCCGGTGTCGATCGGCTCCGGCTTGGCGCCCGGCGCGGGCCTCTGCTTCAGCAGGAAGAACTCCACCTCGGGATGGGTGTAGAAGGTGAAGCCGAGATCGGCGGCGTGCCCGAGCGCGCGCTTCAGCACGTAGCGGGGATCCGCGTAGGAGGGCGAGCCGTCCGGCATCCGGATGTCGCAGAACATCCGGCCCACCCCGGAGGCCTCACCGCGCCAGGGCAGCAGCTGGAATGTGGACGCGTCCGGCTTGGCGATCATGTCCGCCTCGTAGACGCGGGCGAACCCCTCGATCGCCGAGCCGTCGAACCCGATCCCCTCGGCGAAGGCGCCCTCAAGCTCGGCGGGGGCGACCGCGACCGACTTCAGGTACCCGAGTACGTCGGTGAACCACAGCCGGACAAATCGGATATCCCGCTCCTCCAGGGTACGGAGGACGAATTCTTCCTGCCTGTCCATGACGGCCTGTCCTTGCTGGTCAGCGGGGTTCACCTGCGTGGATGGCGGGCAGCACAGCATATCGGCTGACCGAGCCTGCCCTGGCCGACAGTCTCTCGCGAGCGTGTTACCGGGGCGTTACAAACCTGCGGCGAGTCTACCTGCTGAACGGGGACCAGCCTGACCTGCCAGGACGAAACCTACCGTGCGTAACTGGCCGCCCCGGCCCAGTCGATCATGACGGCCGGCTCCTCGCCCACCACCCACGCGTCATGCCCGGGCGGCACGGTGGCCGCCATCCCCGGCCGCGCGCCGATCGTGGTCCCGTCGGCCAGCTGGATCCGCAGCACGCCGGACACCTGGTAACCGAGGCCGGGCACGGCCGGCCGGGGAGGGCTGGCCGCACCCGGAGGACGGCCTGGCCGCCCGATTAGAGTGAAAGGGTGACCAGGCTGCGGATCGCCCTTGCCCAGGTGAACTCGACCGTCGGCGACCTGGCGGGAAACGCCGCCACGGTGGCCGAGTGGACCCGCCGCGCCGCGGACGCCGGCGCCGACCTCGTCGTGTTCCCGGAGATGATGCTGACCGGCTACCCGGTCGAGGACCTGGCGCTGCGGGAGTCCTTCGTGCAGGCCTCGATGGACACGCTGGAGGCCACGGCTCAGCAGCTGGACGCGAACGGGCTGGGCGGCATCGCCGTCGTCACCGGCTACCTCGGCCGGCGGGCCGGCGGCACGCCGCGGGCCGGTGAGCCGGTCAGCTCGGCGCAGAACGCGGCCGCGCTGCTGCACGGCGGGACGGTCGCGGTGACCACGGCCAAGCATCACCTGCCCAACTACGGGGTGTTCGACGAGTACCGCTACTTCGTGCCGGGCAACCGGCTGCCGGTGGTCCGGGTCCCGGTTCAGGACGGCGCGGTGGACGTGGCCATCGCCATCTGCGAGGACCTGTGGCAGGACGGCGGCCCGGTCGCGGTGACCCGGCAGGCGGGCGCGGGGCTGCTGGTCGTGCCGAACGCCTCCCCGTACGAGCGGGGCAAGGACCAGGCCCGGCTGGAACTGGTGGCCCGGCGGGCCCGCGAGGCGGGCGCGGCCCTGGCGTACGTGAACATGATCTGCGGCCAGGACGAGCTGGTCTTCGACGGGGATTCGATCGTCGTGGACGCCGAGGGCGGGCTGATCACCCGGGGACCCCAGTTCGAGGAGACGCTGCTGGTCGCCGACCTCGACCTGCCCCCGGCCCGGCCGGTCCGCGGCACCGTCCCGGCCGCCGACACCCCCGCCGAGGCCAGCGACGGCACCGTGATGAGCATCCACCGGGTGACCCTCCCCCCGCGGCCCGCCGGGCCCGGGGGCCCCGCGGGGCCGTCTGCCTCACCGGCGCCGCCGCCGGAGCCTGCCATCAGCCCGCGGCTGGCCCCGCACGCCGAGGTCTACTCGGCCCTGGTCACCGGGGTGCGTGACTACGTGCGCAAGAACGGCTTCCGCTCGGTCATCCTCGGCCTGTCCGGCGGCATCGATTCCGCGCTGGTCGCCACGATCGCGGCCGACGCGCTCGGGCCGGACCAGGTGCACGTGGTGCTGATGCCCAGCGCGTACTCCTCGGAGCATTCGGTGAGCGACGCGGAGGACCTGGCCAAGCGCCAGGGCCTGCACGCCCGCACCGTCCCGATCGCCCCGATGGTCGACGCCTTCCAGGCCGAGCTGCACCTCGAAGGGCTGGCCGCGGAGAACCTCCAGTCCCGGATCCGCGGCGTGATCCTGATGGGGCTGAGCAACGCCGAAGGCCACCTGGTCCTGACCACCGGCAACAAGAGCGAGATCGCGACCGGGTACTCCACCCTGTACGGCGACTCGGCCGGCGGCTTCGGCCCGATCAAGGACGTGCTCAAGACGCTGGTCTGGGAGCTGGCCCGGTGGCGCAACGCGCAGGCGGTGGAGCGCGGCGAGACCCCGCCCATCCCGGAGAACTCCATCACCAAGCCGCCGAGCGCGGAGCTGGCCCCGGGGCAGCTCGACACCGATTCCCTGCCCGACTACTCGGTGCTCGACGCGCTGCTGGACGACTACGTGGAAAAGGACATGGGCGCGGCCGAACTGGTCGCGGCAGGGTACGACCCGGAGCTGGTGGACCGGGTCATCCAGCTGGTGGACCGGGCCGAGTACAAGCGGCGCCAGTATCCGCCGGGCCCGAAGATCACGCCCCGTAACTTCGGCCGGGACCGGCGCCTGCCGATCACCAACCGCTGGCGTGAGCCCCGCCCGGACCGCCGGCCCGGCTGATCCCCCACCGTCCTGGCCGGGGGCCTCAGCTGAGCATCAGCACCGCGTAGCCGGCCAGCCAGTGCTCCAGCCGGTAGTCACCGCCGAGCACGTAGGGCATCACCGCCTTGGCGTGCTGCCGGGCGGCCGCCACCGCGGACTCAGCCCGCGGGTCGCCGGCCGGCAGGGCGGCCGCGATCCGGCGCCAGCACCACGCCCGGGTCGCGTTCAGGCCATGCAGGCGGCTGCCCAGCGCCTCACCCTCGCCGTCACCGGGATCACCGGCCACCGCGGGGGTGAACAAGGTGGACGGCCGGCCCCACTCGAGGCCGGGCAGGAACATGGCCAGCCAGTCGGCGAACTCCTGCACCGGGAGCACCCGGGCCATCAGCTCCGCCTCGGTCAGGGCCGGTGAGACGCAGTCGTCCCCCGACGGCTCCCAGTCGGCCGGGTACATGCTGTCCGCGCTGAACCAGGTGAGGGCCCGGCCCGCGATCGCGTCGAGCAGCGCCGGGTCACCGGCCCGGGCTCTGGCCTCGGCGTAGGGCCACGCCAGGGAGAGTCCGAAGGCGCTGCCCTGCTCCGTGCCGTAACGGACCGGGTAGGCCTGCCCCGGCAGCCAGCCGAGGAACCCGAGGGTCAGGGCCTCGGCCAGCGGGGCCATGGCCTCCGCCCACTTGCGGGCGTCCGGGGTGTCCCAGCTCTGGGTCTCGTGCACCAGGGCGAGGGCCCAGGCCCAGCCCTGCGGCCGCTCGGCCCGCGCGTCGGCACTGCGCGCGAACTCGGCCTCGGCCGCCAGCGCCACCGGGGTGAACTGGGCGCCGAGGGCGGACCGGATCTCGCTCCCGGGTACCTCGCCGGGCAGCGTGCGCAGCAGCCGCAGCAGGGTCCAGTGCATCTGGACCGAGGAGTGCCAGTCGAAGCTGCCGTAGAACACCGGGGTGCGCGCCCGTGGCCGGTAGGGAAAGTCGCCCGGCGCGGTCATCGTGTGCTCCATCGCCGCCGGGAACTCATGCCTGATGTTGGCCAGCGCCGCCGCCGCGTATCCGGCTGCCTCGGTGCGCAGCAGCTCGGCGGACTCCTGCCTTAGGTCCACGCTGTGCAAACCTTCCTGCCGAGGGGCCTGGCGTGCCATGAGATGGATTCCCCGGGACCAGGCTCTCCTACCCCCTACAGTTCCGCGTACCCCGACACGCAGGTCAGGGCGCCTCCGCCGACCCAGATCTGCCCGTCGGCCGCACGGAAGATGTGCACCCGGCCGGACCGGCCGAGAGCCGTGCCCTGGCTCGCCACGTACGGCGCGCTGACCCGCCCGGTGTCCAGCAGCCACTGCGCCAGCGAGGCGTTGAGGCTGCCGGTCACCGGATCCTCGATCGTCGCGTCGCCGCTGGGGAAGAAGGCCCGGACCTCGACGGCCTCCGGGGACCCGGCCGGGTAGAGGGCCGCCACCCCGAGGTCCATGTCCACGGTCGCGGGGCGCAGCGCGAGCACGGCCTCCACGCTGGGGAGCAGGACGGCGACCCAGCCCGGCCCGTTGTCGGCCCAGGCAAGGTCGGTGATGCCGTCCCGGCTGATGCCCAGGAGCGCGGCGATGTGCCCGGCGAGCGGCTCGTCCACCGGCCCGGACCGGATCAGCGGCGGCGCGGCGAAGGCCAGCCCCGCCGGGACCTGGCGGATCTCGACCAGGCCCGCCCCGCATTCCTGGACGAACACCTCGGGGAGGGCTGGCTTACCTCCGGCCTCCAGCCACGCGTGGCAGGTGCCCAGGGTGGGGTGGCCGGCGAAGGGCAGCTCCCGGCTGGGGGTGAAGATGCGTACCTGGTAGTCGGCCTGCTCACTGGACGGCGGGACCACGAACGTGGTCTCCGACAGGTTGGTCCAGTTGGCGAAGCGCTGCATGTCGCTGGTGCTCAGACCGTCGCTGTCGAGCACGACCGCGACGGGATTGCCCGCGAAGGGCGTGCCGGTGAACACATCGACCGTGCGGAAGCGGCGTTGCATACGTCCGAGTCTCCCACCGCCCGCAACCCCCTTCCCGCCACCCCGGCCGCCCGGGAGCCCCCCGGAGCCAGGGCACCCTCCCAAGCCACTCAGCCCTCCCGCGGCGTTCGTGATCATGGGATCACTGTTGCCCTGGCAACACTGATCCCATGATCACGAACGCCGGCCTGGGGTTAGCGAGGCTGGCGGGGGCAGTGGGGCTGACGGGGCAGGAGCCCGCCCCAGCTGGGGGCGGGCGCCCGCGGGCGCTGGCGCGAGGCGTCCCGTCCGGAGGAGCGGAGCGCCGTGGTGCGGGCGTCCCGGGGTCAGCGGGGAGTAAGGCCGGCCAGGAGCTCGTCCACCACGCGCTGCGCGAAGCCGTCCGAGATCCCCTCGGGCTGGTGCTTGCCCCGGCTGATCATCGCGCCGGTCATCATGAACAGCGCCACCTCAACGTCGATGTCCGGCCGCAGTTCGCCAGTCCCGATCCCGCGGCGCAGCACCGACCGGATGACATCCCGGCGCGGCTCGACCACGGTTTCGGTGTACCTGGCCATGAGCCGGGGGAACTTCGCGCCCTCGCCGAGCAGCAGGGTGAACTCGCTGGCCCGGCGCGGGTCCTCGTACATGGCCGCCATGGCCTGCATGAGCGCGACCAGGTCGTCGCGGGCCGACTCGCCGCGCAGTTCCGGGATCGGGCTCTTCAGCGCGGCCAGCGCGTCCAGCAGCAGGTCCTCCTTGCCGGGCCAGCGCCGGTAGATGGTGGCCTTGCCCACGCCGGCCTTGGCCGCCACCTTCTCGATGCACAGCCCCTCGACGCCGTGCTCCGCGAATACGCAGAGCGCGGCGTCGATGATGGCGCGGTCGGCTTCCTCGCTGCGCGGGCGGCCGGGGCGGCGCCGCTGGCCCGCGGGGGCCGGGCTCTCGGGCCCGGCCCCCGCGGCCTGCTCAGCGGGCTTCTGCTCAACCACGGTGTTGGCATTCGCTGCGGACATGGCCTTAGCTTTCCACCCCGGTCTCGATCGCGACACCGGCCGGGATCTCCCCGGGCAGCGCGTCCCGCGCCGTTCCGGCGCGCCCCGCGCCCGCCCCGGCCAGCTCAGCCCCCGCCGGCTCAGCCTGAGCCGGCTCAGGCCGGGTCTGGACCGCCGCGGTCTGGGCCGCGGTGCGGCCCGGCATCCAGATCAGCACGACCAGGGCGCCCAGCAGCGTGATCACCGCGGAGATGGCCGTGGTGACATGCATCGCGTGCACGAAGGCGGCGTCACCGAACTGGTCGAGGCGCAGTCCCGCGCGGCCCAGCCCGGCGGCCACGGTGTCAGTACCGGTGATGGATCCCGTTGCGGCGTTCCTGGCGGCAGCGGGCAGGGCGGTCAGGTGCGGGCTGAGCTGGCCCCGGTAGACCTGGGCCAGGATGGAGCCGAGGACCGCGACGCCAAGTGCCCCTGCGACCTGGCGGGCGGTGTTGGTCAGCGCCGAGCCGGAGCCGGCCCGTTCCCGGGGCACCACGGACATGACGGCCTCGGTGGCCGGGGGCATCACGGCGCCCATGCCCGCGCCCTGCACGAAGAAGATGACGCCCAGCACCCAGATCGGCGTGCTCATGCCGAGCAGCAGGTAGCCGCCCAGCGCGACCGCCACCGTGATCAGCCCGGTCGCGGCGACGGCCTTGGTGCCGTACCGCCTGACCAGCCGGGAACTGCGCGGCGCCATCAGCATCTGGCCCGCGGCGAACGGCAGGGTGAGCACGCCCGCGTACAGCGGGCTGTAGCCGCGCACGCTCTGCAGGTAGAAGCTGAGGAAGAACAGCGCACCCATCATGCCGAAGAAGACCAGCCCGAGGGCGCCGACCGCGGAGGACAGCCGGGGGTCGCGGAACAGCTTCACGTCCAGTGACGGATGGCTAAGCCGGGTCTCATACCAGCCGAACAGGGCCAGCACCGCGAGTCCGGCGACGGTAATGCCGAGCACGTCCCAGTGGATCCAGGAGCCCTTCTCGCCGCCCTGGATGATGCCGTACACCACCAGCACCAGGCCGACGATGGACATCACGACACCCGCGTAGTCGATCCGGCCCGGGTTGGGGTTCCGCGATTCCGGCACGAGCAGCAGGATGGCCACCACGCCGGCCGCGGTGAGCGGGACGTTGATCAGGAAGACGCTGCCCCACCAGAAGTGGGCCAGCAGCAGCCCGCCCACGATCGGGCCGATGGCCACGCCGATGCCGACGGCGGTGGCCCAGATGCCGATGGCCTTGGCCCGCTCGCGGGGGTCGAACACGTTGGAGATGATGGACAGCGTCTGCGGCATGACGGCCGCCGCGCCGAGGCCCATGGCGGCTCGCGCGAAGATCAGCTGATCCGGGTTGCGTGAATAGGCGGTGATCAGCGAGAACGCGCCGAACGCCGCCATGCCGAACATCAGCATCTTCTTGCGGCCGATCCGGTCGCCGATCACCCCGAAGGTGAACAGCAGGCCGGCGAAGACCAGCGTGTAGGAGTTGATCCCCCACTCCAGCTGGCTCTGGCTGGCGCCCAGGCCGGCGGGCTTGGGCTCGGCGATGGTCTTGAGCGCGACGTTCAGCACCGTGTTGTCCAGCACGATGGCGATGAGGCTGACGACCAGCACGGCCAGGATGGCCCACCGGCGGCGGTGGATCCGGTCGGCCACGGCGTCGGCGGCCCGGCTCAGGGCGGCCGAAGCGGCCGGCTGACCCGCCGCCGGCTGGCCCGCGGCGGGTCCTGCGTTGCGGTGATCCATAACGTCCTTCAGATCGGGGGAAGGCCGTCGCGGACGGCGGCGTTACCCAGGTTGCGTACGGTCCCGGCGGGGACCCGGCCGGACATGTGTCCAGGCGGGCGCCGCGCGGGGAAGCTATCGATACGGAACTGAACCGTATCGTAAAAGATTCCCGGCCCCGGAGAATTTCTCCCGGGCGCCCGCTCCGCCCCCGCCGGGCGGCCGCTCCGCCCCCGCCGGGCGGCCGGGAACACGGGCCACGGAACACCGGCGTAACGGGGGCTATCACCAGCGCCCCCGCGCATGTCATGATCGAACGGTCCGGGGACGCCGCAACGGCGCCACGAGACTGGAGGAACCCAGGATGAATGACTCCCCTGGGGGCACGGGCACGGCCGCTACCGAGACGCGGACCAGTGCACCAGCCCCCGCCGCCAGCACCGTCCCGGCCAGCACCGTCCCGGGCAGCACGGGCGCGGCGGCCACCAGAACCCCAGAGCCCCTCTACGGCGGCCGCGCCACCCGCCGGGTGACCGTCAGCGACCTGGCCAAGGCCAAGGCCCGCGGCGAGAAGTGGCCCATGCTCACCGCCTATGACGCGCTGACCGCGCACGTCTTCGACGAGGCGGGCATCCCCGTGCTCCTGGTCGGTGACTCGGCCAGCATGGTCGTCTTCGGCCACGACTCGACGATCCCGGTCACCATGGACGAGCTCATCCCGCTGACCGCGGCGGTGGTCCGGGGCACCAGCCGGGCTCTCATCGTCGCCGACCTCCCGTTCGGCTCCTACCAGGCGTCCCCCGGAGCCGCCCTCGCGGCCGGGATCCGGTTCCTCAAGGAAGCCGGCGCGCACGCGGTCAAGCTGGAAGGCGGGCGCCGGATTCTTCCCCAGGCCGAGGAGCTGGTCGCGGCCGGCATCCCGGTCATGGGGCACCTGGGCCTCACCCCGCAGTCGGTCAACGTGTTCGGCGGCTACCGGGTCCAGGGCCGGGGCGAGGACGGCGAGCAGCTGCTGCAGGACGCGAAGGCGCTGGAGGCGGCGGGCGCGTTCGCGGTCGTGCTGGAGTGCGTGCCCGCGGAACTCGCCGCCCGGGTCACCGAGGCGGTGTCGGTCCCGACCATCGGCATCGGCGCCGGCCCGGACTGCGACGCGCAGGTACTCGTCTGGCAGGACATGGCCGGGCTGTCCCCGCGGACGCCGAAGTTCGTCAAGCGCTACGCGGACGTGGCCGGGGTGCTCGGCCGGGCCGCCCAGTCCTTCGCCGAGGAGGTCACCGGCGGGCAGTTCCCGACCGAGGAGTACTCCTACCGCTGACCCGCCGCCGCTGACCCGCCCGCTCGCCCGCTGAGGCCCCGGCCGGCCCCTTGGCCGCCGGGCCTCAGCCGGTGGCCTGAATGACCCATTCGGGCACATATATCCCTTCGGGGACTTAGACTTCTGGCGCCAGCCTGGCGCGCGGAATTCCCCGGGGGTCTGCGCGGCACTCCCCGGAGGATCACTGATGAGGCGCATACCGGCCCTGCTCCCGGTATCGGCGCTGGCGGTCGGCCTCGTCCTGGCTATCACCGGCTGCGCCAGCGGGGGAAGCCGGTCCACCCAGGCGGAGCAGGCCATGTACGCCTCGGTCAGCAAGCCTCTCGCCGCCGCCCCCTCGCTCCCGGCCGGGCAGAAGTGGGCCGGCGGCCCGGGGGCAGGTGTGCGGATGGCGGTCCCGGACCGCTGGGTCACGGTGCCCGCGGGGGGCCGGCCCGCTGCGCTGCACGCGGTCGGCCTCGGCCGCCTCAAGCCATCGGTCCTGAACGCGGTCATGCCGGGCTGGGGCCGCCCCGGCTCGGTGACCCTGGCCGACCCCTCATCCCCGGGCGGGAACTCCGGCTACCAGGCCGTCATGTCGCTGAGCTGCGCGGCGGCCGGCCTCCCCGCAGGCACCAACGCCCTGACCGGCCTGAACACGCTGGCCGAGCAGGAATTCACGGCCATCAACTCCAGCAACGCCCAGCTCGGCCAGACCACGGTGGACGGCCGCACCGCGGTGCTGGTCTACAACCAGATGAGCGTGGGCACGGCCTCGGTCACCGCGCTGCAGTACGCGATCGCGGCGCCGGCCGGCCGGACCTGCTATGTCACGCTGGCCACCGAGACGCAGGTGCCCTTCGAGCCGGTCTTCTCCCGGCTACGGCCCGGGATCCAGGTGCTAGGCGCCACCTGAGCCGGACCGGCTGGCCGCGATCCCCGCGAACAGCAGCGTGATCTGCTCGTGCACCCCGGCCTTGGTGACGCCGAGGCGTTCCAGGGTGGCCGCGGTGGCGTCCTCCTCGTCCACTAGGCCGAGCAGGATGTGCTCGGTGCCGATGTAGTTGTGCCCCAGGTGCAGCGCCGACCGCAGCGCGCCCTTCAGCGTCGCGACCGCGCCGGGCCCGAGGGGCACCCGCGCGGCGGCCGCGCCGCCCGCGGCCGGCTCGCCGGCTGGTGCGTTCCCCGTCCCCGCCAGGTCCGGCGCGCCGAACGCGGAGCGCAGCTGCCCGGGGCTGACGCCGAGGGCGGCCATGGCCTGGGCGGCGATCCCTTCCGGTTCCGCCAGCAGCCCGACGGCGAGGTGCTCCGGGCCGATCACCGCGACGTCCGCGGCCTGCGCCAGGTCCTCGGCCGCGGCAAGCACGTTGCGGGCCCGCAGGGTGAACCGGGAGAAGTCGCCCGGGACGTGCGGCATCTGCAGGCCCTGGACCGGGCCGCGCGGCACGAACCGCTGCTGGGCGGCCTGCTTGCTGACGCCCATGCTGGCGCCGATCTGGCTCCACGACGCGCCGGAGCGCCGGGCCTGGTCCACGAAATGGCCGATCAGCGAGTCGGCCTGGTCAGTGAGCTGGGCCGACACCGTGACCGCGTCGGACAGGTTGTCCAGCGGCGAGCCGCCGGGCCGCTGCACCTTGACGTAGGTGATCAGCGTGTCGAGGGAAACGGGCGAGGATGATGTCATGCGTCAAGACTAGATTGACGCGACCGCTATCGTCAACGTCACATTGACGCTGCGGACCGCGCAGCGTCGCTTTTCTCCGCAACGAAAACCGTCCCGCCCCGGTGCCATCGGGCACGTCCCCGTGAAACAGGAATCCGGCACCGCACCCGCGGACAAGACCGGGCCCGCCAGCAGGCAACCGCTGGCTGCGGGACAGGAGCCCACCCATGCTCACTGACCCGCAACGGTCAGATATCGGTGACGCGCAGGCCCGCGTGGGCCTTGTAACGGCGGTTGATGGAGACCAGGTTGCAGGTCAGCGCCTCGATCTGGCCGCAGTTGCGCAGCCGCCCGGCGTACACGCCGCGGACCCCGGGGATGCGCGCGGCGAGCGCCTGCACGACGTCGGTGGCGTGGCGGTCATCCCCCAGCACCATGACGTCGAGGTCCACGGTCTCGACCTCGGGGTCCAGCAGCACGACCGCGGACACGTGATGGAACGCCCCCACCACCTGGCTGTCCGGGAGGACCTCGGCCGCCTGCTGCGCGGCACTGCCCTCGGGGACCGGGAGAGGGTAGGCCCCGCGGTGGTCGAACCCGATCGGGTTGACGCAGTCGATCACTATCTTGCCGGCCAGCGGCCCGGCCAGGGCGGCCAGCAGGTCCCGGTGGCCTTCGTAGGGCACCGCCACGATCACGACGTCGGCTTCGCGGGCCACGTCCGCGTTGGCCAGGCCGCGGATCGCGCCTCCGCCCAGCTCCGCCGCGGCCGCCCGGGCGCGCTCGGCGTGCCGTGAGCCGATGATGACCGGGTGGCCGGCCGAGGCCAGCCGGTACGCGAGGCCGCGTCCCTGATCGCCGGTGCCCCCGAGGACACCAACGATCAGGTGGGCGACAAGTTTGTCCGAAGTAGGAGATCCTTGTTCCGCGGCCATGTGCCGATCCTGCCAGACCCCTGACCGGCGTGGCACGATGGGGCGGTGGACGCGGAGCAGGTGGCGGAACTGCGGGCCGTGCTGGCCCCGAGCGGCTGGCTGGAGCGGACCGCCGTGCTGGCCCGGGCCCTGCGCCGGCCCCGGACCCCGGGCGGGCTGCTGGTGGTCGGGACGCCCGGGGACGAGCCGTGGCACCTGACTGCGCACCTGGACCAGGAGAGCCGGCTGTCGGACGCGCCGGGGCTCTCCCCCACCCTGGTGCGCTGGGCGCCGCCGCCGGACGCCCCGCCGCACCTGCGGGTCACCATGCGCCGGCTGGAGCAGGCGGAGCGCGGCGAGACGGTGCTGGTGGTGGGCACTGGGCTGGCCCCCGCCCCGCTGCTCGAGCGGGTCAGCGACGCCCGCAAACGCGCCACGGTGCTGGCCCTCGACCAGGGTGACCCGGAGCTGGAACTGCTGGCCCACGAGGCGCTCACGGTCGAGCCCGGGACCGCCCCGGTGTCCTTCGACGGGGCACAGCATCTGGTCAGCTCGGCGGCGGGCGGACCGGGCGAGCTGACCCCGCGCGGGCTCCGGCACTGGCTCAGCCGGGTGCTCGACACCGTGAGCGGTCCCGCCCCCGGCCGCCCGGGCGCGTAACCGCCCCCTCCCCCGCCGGACCCCGGCCGGGATCCGGCCGCCGCCCGGAGCCACTCAGGAAACGCCGGCCCCGCCAGCGTTCTCGTTCATCTCGATTTTCCCTATTGACATTATAGGGATCCAGCTTCCACCATGGGGACATGGCTGCAACCCACCACTGGTCTCGCGCCGCTCTGCCCCTTTGCGCAGGCTCACCCGGGCGGTGCGCCCGGCCTGCCCCGGCTGAGCAGGCGTAACCCGTCCGGATCAGTCGGCCGCCCGCGGAGCCCGCCGCCCCGCAGTGCGGCCGGCGGCACTCCTGCCGTCACGAGCGAGGTCTGTCTATGCCTGGAAACACACCCACCGGACTGCTCCCCACCGGCCTGGCCCGGGGCACCCCCGCCGCCGGGGGGAGCGCCACCGACGCCCCCGGGCCGGAGGCGGCGCGCACCGCCCCTGGCCCGGGCGGCCAGAACGCCGCGGCGGCCGCGCCGCACCTGAGCGTGGTCCCGGCCGGCCTGGCGGAATCAGCCCCGGGCGCCCGGGGCACCGGACCCGGTGCGCAGCGCGGCAAGCCGGCCGCCCGGCGCCGCAACCGGACCTGGTTCCGGATCATCAGCCCGCTGGTGGTCCTGGTCGGCTGGCAGCTGGTGAGCATGTCGGGACTGATCTCCCAGCAGAAGCTGCCCCCGCCCAGCACGGTGTTCCACACCGCGATCACCCTGATCACCACGAGCAACGCCGCGTACGGCACGCTGCAGGGCGCCATGCTCGTGTCGCTGGAGCGGGTGGCGATCGGCTTCGCGGTCGGCGGGGCGGCCGGCCTGGTGCTCGGCGTGGTCGCCGGGCTGAGCAGGCTCGGCGAGAACTCGGTGGACCCGCTGATGCAGATGCTCCGGACGCTGCCGCTGTTCGGCCTGATCCCGGTGTTCATCGTCTGGTTCGGCATCGGCCAGCTGCCCAAGATCCTGCTGATCGCGCTGGGCGCCGCGATCCCGCTCTACCTGAACACGTTCTCCGGCATCCGCAACGTGGACGCCAAGCTGGCCGAGGCGGGCCAGTCCCTGGGCCTGCGCCGGGGCGAGACGATCCGGCACATCATCGTGCCGGGCGCGCTGCCGCAGATCCTGGTCGGCCTGCGGCAGAGCCTGGGCATCGCCTGGCTGGCCCTGGTGGTCGCGGAGCAGATCAACGCCAACGCCGGGCTCGGCTACATCATCAACCAGGGCCAGGCCTTCCTGAACAACAGCGTGATCTTCGTGGCGCTGCTCGTGTACTGCGTGCTGGGCCTGCTCACCGACGCCCTCGTCCGGCTGCTGGAAAGGAGGGCGCTGGCATGGCGCCAAGGACTGCTGGATCACTGACCGCGGGACCGCCGGCCACGGACGCACCGGCCGCGGACGCACGAGCGGTCCAGGCGGGCACGCCGCCCCGCCCGGCCGCCTGGGTACGCGGGCTGACCCGGGAGTTCGCGGGCCACCGCGTGCTGGACGAACTGGACCTGGACATCGCCCCGGGCGAGTTCGTGGCCCTGATCGGGCGCAGCGGCAGCGGGAAGTCCACCCTGCTGCGCGCGCTGGCCGGCCTGGACCGCGGGGTCACCGGCGACCTGGGCGTGGCAGGCACCGCGGCGGTGGCGTTCCAGGAGCCGCGGCT
>Ga0182024_10016781_pt1 | contig 13833 bp, 9 predicted proteins | sample P32metaG_FD_120480 | JGI IMG/M metagenome (GOLD analysis project Ga0182024, IMG submission 120480) | Permafrost microbial communities from Stordalen Mire, Sweden - P3-2 metaG (Illumina Assembly) | ecosystem: Environmental > Terrestrial > Soil > Wetlands > Permafrost | place: Sweden: Stordalen... | reverse complement strand
TACCGTACCGGGACAGGTATTTTATGAGGCCAGCCGCAAGTTGATCCTGAAAGGCGCGGATGGAGTGGTGTTCGTGGCGGATTCACAGGAAGAGCGGCTGGATGCGAATTTCGAAACGATGGAAAATTTGCAGGAACATTTGAAAGAACACAACCTCAAGTTCGAGTCGATCCCATACGTGCTGCAATTGAACAAGCGGGATTTGCCGAACGTGATGAGCGTGGCGGATTTGACGAAGGAACTGCAGCAAAAAGGCGAACCGGTCCTTGAGGGAGTTGCCGTCACCGGCCAAGGCGTGTTTGAGACGTTGAAAGAAGTGGCCAAACTGGTGTTGGCAGAGCTGAAGAAGAGCGGGTAGGTCACTACCCGCAAAGCGTACACTATGCGCCCTCGATTTCAGGCGTGACCGTTCACGTGCTGCGATCCAAGACGGATAGAACAACACTTCCGTTCGAGTATCCCATCCAAAGAATCCCGCCTAGTACTCTCCGCATTTTCGTGCTTCGGGACCTGATCGACGTGCGCCTTAATCTGCTCGAAGTACAGCTTCCGTCATGCGCCTTACAAACCAACGAACAGTCTCGCTAAGCGAAATTGGCGAGAGCGGCAGACTCGGATTCGAAGGCGGGTATGGCTTCGATGAGACGGGTGACCGTGAGGGCGTCGCGGACGCGGCCGTGACCACATACGAGACGGAGAGTGCCGCCCTCGCGAGCGAGCTGGATGGAGATGCGCACCAGGGTGGAGATCCCGGAGCTATCAATCTGGGGAACGCCATTGAGGACCACGACAACTTTGCGGGCGCCCTTGGCGATTACAGATTCCAGGGCATCGTGAAGTTGTTCGCTGGATTCACCGATGGTGAGACGGCCGTGTACCTCGAGAACGGAGACGGGGCCGCAATCGCGAATCTTGATTTCCATTGGAGCGTGATCGGTCATTGGCAGTGAATTCTCTAGCGGCGCGGGCAGACGCCGTCGGGACGGCGTGTTTCCCGTGCGCGTGCATTATACGATGAAGGAGCGGAAGGGGCGAAGCGATTGAGTTGACGGAATTTGAAGACGATTTGAACGGAATAATGAAGGTTAACAGCGGCCTAGCAACATTTTAAAACTCCGGCGGATAACGTGGATGGTAAGCGATTTTTTTCTTTGATGAATCAATTCTATTTATATGCAAATCAGGAGGAGCTTGCATATAATCGGGCGCAAATCGAGGGTGCCGGGCCCATGCATCCGGGTGTGTTTGATTCAAGATGACCAGACGGTTTGCAAACTTGCCGACAAATTTATTGACGCGTGGTTCGCGCGCGAATCGAAACGCGATGCGATGCCTGCTGCTAATGACGCTAGTGCTCGGCCTACCATGCCTCAGTTCCGGGCAGGCTGTTCCCAGCGCTGACACGCAAAAATTAAGCGCCAGTGAAAGATTGAACCAACTCGACCAGCGAGTGACCGCAGCGCAATCTTCCGCGGACAACGCGTGGATGCTGGTGAGCGCGGCATTGGTATTGATGATGACGGGACCGGGACTGGCGCTTTTTTATGGCGGGCTGGTGCGACGCAAAAATACGCTGGCCATCATGATGCAAAGTTTTGCGCTGATGGCGCTGATCACAGTGATGTGGGCGCTGGTGGGCTACAGCTTATGTTTCGGCGGAAATGGGCCAGTGATCGGCGGATTCGAGCATGCCTTTCTGCGCGGTGTAGGCGCGGAGCCGAATGCGGACTATGCCGGGACGATTCCGCAAACAACGTTCATGGTTTACCAACTGATGTTCGCAATCATCACGCCGGCGTTGATCACCGGAGCGACGGCCGAGCGGATGAAATTCAGCGGGTCGATATTGTTCATGGCGCTGTGGTTTGTGTTTGTGTACGCGCCGCTGGCGCACATGGTGTGGGGCAAGGGGGGCTTCCTGAACGCTTCACTGGGAGGCAGATTTCCGACATTGGACTTCGCGGGCGGCACGGTGGTGCACATTTCGTCGGGAGTATCAGCACTGGTGTGCGCACTTTATCTGCGGAAGCGCACCGGATACCCGCAGCAGCCCATGCCACCCCATAGCCTGGTGCTGAGCTTCATCGGCGCTTGCTTGTTGTGGGTGGGGTGGTTTGGATTTAACGCCGGGAGTGCGCTGGCCTCCAATGGTTTGGCGTCGAGCGCTTTCGTCGCGACACATTTCGCGGCGGCAGCGGCGGCACTGGCCTGGAGCGCAGCGGAATGGCTGAAGAACGGGCGGGCCAGCGCGTTGGGCGCGATTTCGGGTGCCGTGGCGGGCTTGGTGGCGATCACGCCAGCGGCGGGATTCGTCGGGCCGATGCCAGCGTTGGCGATCGGTGCGCTGGCAGGCGGGCTTTGCTACTGGATGGTGATTCGCGTTAAGGCGATCTTTAAATATGACGACGCGCTGGATGCGTTCGGGGTGCATGGCGCGGGCGGGACGATTGGGGCGCTACTGACAGGCGTATTTGCGCAGCAAGTGATCAATCCAATTTATGGCGCGGGCAAACCAGTGGGCGGATTGGATGGCCACTGGGGCCAGGTAGGAAACCAACTGGTCGGCGTGCTGATCGCATGGGCATTCGCACTGGTAGGAACAATTGTGTTGCTAAAGATCGTTGATATGATCACCGGGGTCAGAGTCAGCGCGGAAGAAGAAGTGGAAGGGCTGGATATCACGCAACACGGCGAAGAAGCGTATAACCTGGAAGCGTGACGAGGCAGAGACCGCGCGGCGCGGATTGCCAAGTCGCCGGACCGGTGGAACGCAATTAGGGTGTATTGGATGCAACCTCAATGATGAAAATTGAAGCCATCATTCAGCCATCGCGATTTGCTTCGGTAAAGGACGCGCTGCAGGAAATCGGTATTGAAGGTATGACGGTGACCGAAGTACGCGGCCATGGGAGGCAAAAGGGTCACACGGAGATTTACCGTGGGCGAGAATATACCGTCGATCTATTGCCCAAAATGAAGCTTGAAATGGTGCTACCCGACGCCTTGGTGGAGAAGGCGCTCGCAGCGATCATGAAAACAGCCAAAACAGGGATGATCGGCGACGGGAAGATTTTTCTGTCAAAGATCGATGAGGCAATCCGAATCAGGAATGACGATCGCGGGGAAAACGCGCTGTAGCTCCCTGGCTGAAAACCAGTCCCATGTTGGACGTCGCCGGCCGTCTAGAAAACCAATCAACAAAAATATCTATCGGTTAAATGCAAAATTCCGCATCAGGGTCCGGTGCGGCTCGACTACATTATCACTGCGAATTGACGTTGGATGCAGGGTGCTCGGGCACTGTCCAGCCCACGGGTTCTCCCGCAAAGGATACTGAACCGCACCCGGTGATACCGCGACAGGCGCACGCCGACCGCGGGACCTTGGCACAATGTGTTGATAGGGACGCTGCCGTAAGTACCGGCAGGTCGCTCAGTGGACACAATGGAAATGGTGACGAACACAAGGAACATCCGGGACGCTAAGATATTCGTAGCAGAGATTATCGGGGCCAAAAAACAGTTAGCGAAAAACGCAGCAAGACGGCGTGGTAAGAATTTATGAGCGCCCGTTACGGTTTGTCCCTAGGAGTTTCCGGCCAGCGATCTCCCAAAGCGATGCAAGGATCCATCACGCCTCTATCTACCCTCGGTCCGGAAGCGGACGGCGAGCGGCAACGAATCCGAGAGCAATTCGAAGCGGGTGTGGGTGCGAAACAAACGTTGCGCGCGCTGTGCGAGTTGGCGGACCGAAACATACAACGGGTCCTGGCTGAAGTTCAGCAGGGTCACAATGCTGAAACTCCGGGGCTTGCTCTGGTCGCGCTGGGAGGTTACGGCCGGGGGCTTCTGTTCCCGTACTCCGACCTGGACATTCTATTTCTATTTGGAAACGAAAAGGTCGAAGGGGAATGCAGGCCGCTGATCGGAGAATTTTCGCGCAGGCTGTGGGATTCGGGGTTTCGGGTGAGCTCCGCCGGGCGCACCGTCGATGAATGCAAGCGCATAGAAGAAGACAACGCCGAATTTCACCTGGCGCTGCTGGACCGAAGATTTCTGGGCGGAGACAAGACGCTTTTCGAAAAGCTAGACAGCAAAGTGCTGCCGGGTTCGGAGCGGCAAGCTCGACCGTTTTTGCTGGCGCAACTACTGAAGCTGACCAAAGACCGATTGGCACGCTATGGCAATACAATTTTTCATCTGGAACCTAACGTCAAGGAATCGCCGGGAGGGCTGCGCGATTATCAGGCGACCGTCTGGCTGGAACAGATCAGCAGCGACAAAAAAGAATCACGGCCCACGCTGGCGGCGGAAGACGAACTGGTGGCGCGCGCCGTGGATTTCATGGGCGAAATCCGCTGCTTTTTGCATTACAACAATGGACGGAACGACAACACGCTGACGTACGAGCTGCAGGCAGCGGCGGCAGCCCGCTCGCTGGGAATTGCCGGCGCGCTGGGCGGGGAACTGGACGCCGCGGAGTGGATGCGCATGTATTTCCGGCAAGCGCGCAGCCTGAACCGGCGGTTGTTGCGAACCATGGAACAGCGCGCGCCGATCACAGCGCTGTCGCTGCGAGAACGAATTTTCAGCGCAGGGCGGACGCCAAAATTGGAGACCGGCAGCAATAAGCCTTTTGTGGTGCGCGATGGCTTGCTGGAAGTGATCAGTCCTGGAGCGTTGTCGGATCGCGCCGTGACTTATTCCGTATTCACCGCGGCAGCGACGACGGGGATCCCTCTGAGTCGCGAGGCGGAGCGCACCATCGCCTACATTCTGAGCCACCCGGAAGTGCCGGCGCACAATACGAAGATTTCGTGGGCAACGCTGCGGGAAATTTTAAACGCGGATTATCCGGGAGTAGCGCTGAGATCCATGCAGCGCCTGGGGTTATTGACCGATGTGCTGCCGGAATTCGGGCACATCGATTCGCTGGTGGTGCGAGATTTTTATCATCGCTATACGGTGGACGAGCACACGCTGCGGACCATTGAGCATTTGCAGGAACTTGGCGAAGCGTCGGACGAACTAGGCAAGAATTTTGCGCCGCTATGGAAGACCCTGGAGCGCAGGGACCTGTTGGTGTTCGCGATGCTGCTGCATGACGTGGGCAAAGGAATGTCGGTAGAAAATCATGTGACAGGGAGCCGGCAGGCACTGGAGAGCGCGGCAAAGCGGTTGGAGCTTTCCGCGGAAGAAAAGGCGGAAGTGCACTTTTTGATCGAGCATCACCTGGAAATGTCGGCCACCATGCAGCGGCGGGACATTTTTGATCCGGGCACGGTGACGCTGTTTGCCAGAACGGTGGGAACGCAAGAGCGGCTGGAGCGGCTGACATTGTTAACGTACGCGGATATTCATGCTGTAAATCCGGAAGCGCTGACGCCGTGGAAGGCGGAAATGCTGTGGCAGCTTTTTGTGGCTACATCGAACCATTTCAGCAGGACGCTGGATCGCGACCGGCTGCATGCGGCCACCGAAGTTTCACTGCTGGCGCAAGTGCGTGCGGAGACGCGAGGAGCGAGCGAGGGGGGCATCGAACGGTTCCTGGAAGGATTTCCGCGACGGTATCTGGCGGTGCACACACCCGCGGAGATCGCAGAACATTTCCTGCTGTACCAGAAATTGAAAGGACAACCGATTCAAACCAGTATCAAAGCTACGCGCCACGGTTTCTCTCTGGCGGTGATTACGGCGGACCGACCGGCTCTGTTCGCGAAGATCGCCGGAGTATTGGCGGGTTGGGGAATGAATATTGTGAAGGCGGATGCGTTCGCAAATGCCGCGAACGTGGTGCTGGACACCTTTCAGTTTGTGGATTTGCATCGGACGCTGGAACTGAATCCCAGTGAGATTGAGCGCTTTCAGAAAAATCTTGCGGATGTAGTGAACGGGAAAGCGGCGCTGGAGCCGTTGCTACAGAGCCGAGATAGCGCCACACGGTCGCGAGCGCCAAAGATTGTGGTGGATACGCGGATTTCGTTTGATGATTCGTCTTCGCTGCACAGCACACTGCTGGAGATTGTCACGCAAGACCGGCCGGGATTGCTTTACGAAATGGGGTCGGCGATGGCCAAGCAGGAATGCAATATAGAGGTGGCGTTGATCGATACCGAAGGGCAGAAGGCGATTGACGTGTTTTACCTGACGTCGAATGGGAAAAAATTGACGGAGCAAAAGAAAGCGGAGCTGGAGAAAGCGCTACTGCAGAATTTTTGATTTCGCGCGGTGAGATTGCGAACAGATGGCGCCATCGGCGTTCCTGCCCACAGTAATCTCTCACAATCGATTTCAGTTTGCGAAATTTACTCTGCGAAATTTCAGCCCGCGGCTTTTTTGAGATTGCTCAGGTTGAGCTGAACCCCGATCGATGTGGATTTTGAAGTCAATGCGCGGATTTCCTTTTGAGGTGGGCTGAAGGCCGGTACACTCCAGGGCGATTCTGTCTCCCACTTCGAGATCTTCGACTTCGGCGGATTGGAGAGCCATCCTCAGACCAGTTAAATTTCCGAGGGCTACCTCTCGATTGGAGTCCCCGTTGAGATCCACCGGGCGTTCGTCTCCAACGCATAACAAGGCCCATTGACGCTTTCGAATTGGGGGCACGACGGTCGCATCGATGCCGACCCCCAGGGCGCCAGAATTCCGAGCCCAAGAAATTATTAGCGACGTCTGCGGTGCGGCCTTCGAGTTTGTTTGCCATTTAGCATCTCCCAATAAAAAAACTACCGTAACTTGTAGCGTAACTTACGGCGGGCCGCGCAGCGTATCCGGTGAATACGGAAGTACTTCGAGTGGGAGGTCGAATTTGAAGCGATAAGAAAGTCAGGGACTAACGGACCGAGACGTTCGTCGCGTCGTCACTTGTGGCTGTCATTGTGCTATGTCAGTGCTAAGTCATTGCTTTTCCATGCCGCGAGCCAGCGGTTGTGGGCGATGGGCCGCAACTCCGGGACGAAAATTCGCCAACGGGCGTTCGGAATAATTCTGGTCTGGAAACCCGCGGCTTGCAATATTTTGTCGCAAGCGACTTCCAATTGTGGCGAGTGAGTTTCGATCAGCCAGCGAATTCCGGGAAGGTTGTTAAAGTTGCGTGCGCCGTTGAGAACCTGCTCTTCTCCGCCGTCGACATCCAGTTTTACGAAACAAGGCGAGCGTATCGACGGCGCAAGTGCGTCCAGGCTGATTTCGTTCTGGTTGACAGAAGCTCCCAAAAATTTTGTGGAAAGCTCCAGGCGTTCCGAAGGACCCAGTCCATTCAATCCGAGATTCTCATGCAGTGCCGGCATGCAGGTGAGGTCAGGCTCAAATGCGAAAACTTTTGTGGCTCCGGTTTTCCTGAGGAAATAGACGGTGTACTCTCCGCGGGCTGCGCCAACATCGATCGCCGAGGAAATGCCTTTGGACAGGCGTTCCAGCCACGGATAGGTCTCGCGTTCAAACAGTCCGAGATACAACTGCGCCTGATGCTGTAAAGACAGGTTCATGCATAAGCCCTTAAACGGGCCGGTGAGAATCCTTCGCGGTTTGGACGCGGCGGGTACGAGCAAATTCTTGAGGCCGGAAACCAGTTTCATTCGGTTCCTGATAAATTTTCAGAAACGAGAGGTCTTACACAGAAAGTTTCAGGAGAACTCAGACGGTTGCGGAGCACGTCGCGCAGTATAACCGATGTGTCAGGTCCAAGTTTCGGTTAGGAAATCGGGTTTAGTTCCAACCATCGGGTCAAGTTTATCGTCCCATCGGACTGCGGCTGAGATCCGTTTTAAAGGGAGCGACGAGGAGAAATCGCCGAGTTCGAGCGCAGGCGCGCGAAGCGCAGAGTGGTTGTACTCATAGGTCCGTATATCCGGCCAGATGTTCAAATGCAATTTCACTTATTTTCTGCCAGTATTGCCGCTTTCTCTGGCCTTACATATAGGAGTCAAAAGGGAGTTTGGCAGTTCTCGATTGCGGACGATTGCTCTAGAATCTATATAGTTCCTCTGTGGGCGTGTAGCTCAGCTGGGAGAGCACCTGCTTTGCAAGCAGGGGGTCACCGGTTCGATCCCGGTCACGTCCACCAACTTTTCTATTTTGTTTCTATTGGGTTAGCAGGCTTTGATCATTTTGTGTCGAACCCTTGCCGTCCTGCACGGTGCCCAATATTGTGCCTGGTCAGGTTCGCCATCGCATTCAGAACCGAGTCCTCAGAGAGATGAATATATCGCGAAGACATCGAGACATTACTGTGCCCAGCAATGCGTGAAAGTGTCCATGCGTGACAACCCGATTCACCAAGTCTCGTTAAAATCGTGTGGCGCAAGCTGTAAAGCACAAACGGGCGCACAGCATTTTTATTTTTTTTCGCAGCATCCTCATTCAGTTTCACGAATGTCCTTCTGTGCTGTTTTTTGAGACTGGAAGATTCGATGTGCCCACTCCGCGTATTCGCACGCCATATCAAATGAATTCCAGATCTTAGTGTTGCTGTCGATCGCAATTGGGTAGGTAACCTTCGGATCGTGCACGGCGTTTTCTACGTTCGCAGGTTCGTGTTCGAATGAGAACTCAGGCGTGTGCACTCCGATCACAACCAAGCCCGCGTACTTGTGTTTTGCCGCCCAGGCTTTCACGTAAGGCAGCGGTCGCAGCGAGTTGATGCAGGTGAGGTCCAGAAATCGATTAGCACAACTTTTCCGCCGCCAGCTAGTGCAGCAGCGATTCCCAATTGGCTGGAACCCTCCCTGCCGGTCCAGGTGATGGTTGATCCTCCGGCCCAGCAACACTCTGTTTCGTCGGTGATCACCTGAGTAACTTGCCAGCGAGCCAGGAATCGACACTGAACGTTCCCGGACCAGAGCAAATCAGCCAGATAAAGAAGAGCACATACAGGACTTCCGGAAGGTACAGCAAATCATCAAGCCAGCTGAAAAACGAAAGTCCTTTAGGCAGGTTGGAAATCGAACTGGTTAGGGTGGCGACAATCATATCGATCGCTAAAGCTACACAGGCCGGGCTCGAAACAAACCCTACGGCGACCAGGGATCCGCAAACGAACTCGACACCCGCCACGAAATAAGCCGTCTGGCGGGGAAACGGGACTTTGGCCTTTACCAGCGTGTCGTAAACAGGTTTCGTGCCGCCGGCGACAAACAATTTGTTCGCCCCGGAGATGGCGAAGAACAATCCGATCGAAACGGGTACCAGCAGGATGGCATATTGTTCCAAATCACTGCTACCCAGCAGCGCAAGCTGGACCTGCCGTTTCCAATCCATCTCTTGTCCCTCCTGATGCTGCAAAGCGTAATGGCGTTGGGATTAGCTAACTCTCGCGCTTCGAGATTTATGTGTCCATCCGTTCGACCCATTGAGCGCGCGATGCGGGCGCCACGAATGGATCCGCAAAGTACTGTGTTTCCCGCGCAATCTTGTCGCCGCTGAACTCCATGATGCTCACGGTGTAGGACGGCTTGCCGTCATATGTCAGGATGAATTCGGTGACCCAAAGATCACCGCTGCCAATGATTCGTCGGACAATAAACCGCTTTTTGCTCGGCTGACTAGCGCGCTGGTTTTGTATGTTGCTTCGACCGCGGGTTCGCTCGCCTGACTGCGGGTATTCCAACACCGCGTCCTCGTGATAGATAAGGTGCTCCGTTTCAAAATCGTTGGCATCGGACGCCGCCCAATGCTGATCCAGTGCCGTGCGGATCTCTTGATCTCGCACTCCAGAACACTGCTCCTTCGTTTGTGGATCATTCATCTTGAGCCTTCCATTGGAGCAGAAGCTAAAATGCTTTAGCGGAACCGAAGTGTACAACTCGAATCCGCGAAACGACAGTGATTGTCAGAGCGCATGGGAGACTCCTGTGATGGTGACGGGAGCGCTTTAGCGTCTTTCACTTCGGCAACTCGGTCCCGGCGCGTTCCGCAACCATGAATGCGGCGTACCAGTCGGGCCAGTTCGTGTCGACCGCACCGATGCGCTTCTCGTGATCGCGGTGAGCGGCCTCCGCACGCCTAAGCGCATTCGCCAGGTCCGCCACTGACGCAAACAGAGTCTCGCCGGCGTTGATTCGGCCGGGAAGCCGGGTCGTGACTTCCTGCAGAAGCCAGCCGTTGCCGTCCGGGTCGCTGAACGTGGCGAAGGAGCCATAGGTGGCGTGATCGGGCGATGGTCCGTTGACGCGACCGCTTGTTCCGTCGGGCTGGAACTGAGCACCCGGCATCCCCGCGTGGAACACTTCGCTGACGCCGATCCCGCTGGCGGCAATCTCGTCGCGGGCAGCTTCGATGTCGGAGACTACCAGGTATAGGCCCTGGGCCGAGCCCGGTACCGCCCGCGTAATTTTCGTGCCGAATTGGACCGAGCACCCGGAGCCCGGTGGCGTGAATTGGACGACCCGGAAGCCGTTGTCAAAGCGGAAGTCGGCGTCGAGCCTCCAACCGACCTTCCCGTAGAACTGCTTCGCGCGGTCAACATCGGACACGGGGATGACGACCGCTTCGAACTTCATATCGACTTTCGCGACGCCCGTATCGATACCACGGACTGCATTTGTGCTCATAGGTGCCTCCCGAGTTGTGCCATTTCTTTGTCTCCATTGCGGTCAAGCATGTAGTCGGTATTTCGTTCTTAAAAATGTCTAACCAAGAGCCTGAACGCCAGAATCAGGGAATTCGATCTCGAAGCCCGCCTCATGCCGCGACAGCGCTTTCTCGACTCACGAAGCTCCGAACGAGCTGCTGGTTTCATCTACGCCGGTGTGCGGAGTGCGGGCACATCGGATGCTGCGACAGTTCTCCGAGTCAGCACGCATCAAAGCATGCGGCAGCGACAGGGCATCCGATCATTGCCAGCTTCGAGCCGGGTGAGGATTGGTTCTTCGATTACGAGAAGCAGGGATGATCGAGGGTGTGAAGTTGCTTCCCCCACATACACATCCAAAAAATCAGCCCGCACCTGAACTCGCGGGAAGGGTGCCAACTAACTGGGAATCGCTCCTCAACTAGCTACCATTTATAGGGTAGCGAGAAGATGAAAGGCTTTCTTTACGCCGTGGGCGTCTCGGCGTGCATCCTAATTTATCGACGACAGGTGGTCACCTCATGAATCTACCTAACGCGCCAATTGCACACGAAGGCTCAGGTAATTATAAAGAGAATGCAAAATGGCAACAAGATTCTGATTCGTCGACGATACGGTTCGGTGGGCGCAGGCAATCATTGTTGATGCGCGTTGAGTTGATCCAGTTTGCGCTTTAGTTGTTCAAGTTTCTGGCCGGCTTCTCCGAGCTTGCCTTCCGCGGTTAGTCGCTGATAGTCGGCGAGGTCTTTGGCGGCCGCCGCGATGAGCGCGTTGACATCTGTTCCGGGCTTGATGGCGCTGACAGGGGCGCCCGCGTTACGTCCTTGCTCGGTCGCTGTGCTTCGGGCTTGTTCCGAAGGTGTTGATGCGGCGCTTAGCGAAGAGGGTTCTCCGTTAAACAGCGAGCGCATGGCTAACTCGAAAGTTGGGCCGTAGGCAAGGCGATCTTGCAGCGCCAAGACGACAAGACGTAGCTCGGGCATTGGGCTGCGGTCGGCTTGCAGATAGATGGGCTCGGCATAGAGCAACGCGCGGCCACAGGGAATCACCAGCAAAGTTCCGCGCCGCACGTGGGAACCTTGCTGATTCCAGAGCGTCAATTGACCGGACAACTGCGCGTTCTGATCGATGCGTGCTTCGATCTGTAGCGGGCCATCGACTAGCCTCGTCTTGGGAAAATCGTAGACGATGGCATTGCCGTAGTTCGGGTCGTCGCTACGGCCAGCGATCCAGCCGATCAGATTGTTGCGATTGGCGGGCGTGAAGGGCAGAATTTCCACGAACTCGACACCGGTTTCGCTGGGGAGTTTCATGAGCACAAAGTTGGGCTCCATGGCTTGCGTTTTCTGCTGGCCGTTCTCGTCCATACCGACTTCGGACGCCACCGTCCACAAATCCTCGCGGTTATAAAACACTTGTGGAGCGCTCATGTGGTAAAGGCCATAAACGGCGGCCTGCATCTTAAGCAATAACTCCGGATAGCGGACGTGTTTGCGCAGATCTGGCGGCATGGCGGCGGCGTCTTTGAAAAGGTCGGGGAAAATCTGGCGATAGGCCGCGATTATGGGGTCCTGCGAATCAAACACGTAGAACGTGGTGGTGCCATCGTACGCATCAATGACCACTTTTACGCTGTTCCTCATGTAGTTGATGAAGTTATTGCCGAGCATGTAGTGGGCGGCGTATGGAAAAGTGTCCGCGGTGGTAAAGGCGTCCAAAATCCAGGAGAGGCGGCCATCGTCTCCGATGACGATGTAGGGATCCTGATCGTAGGTGAGAAATGGCGCGAGGGTGTTTACGCGCTCCCGGATGTTGCGCCGCATGAGCAGGCGGCTCTGGGAATTTATGTCGTCGCTGAAGGGCAGCTTGGTGAGGTCGCCGCGGTCCGAGGCGATCAGCACGCGACGCATAAATCCGCCAAGAAGGATGCCGCCGTTGCCCTGATAGGAGGTGAGGGCATTAGTCTGTCCCTGCGGATAGTTAAATTCCTGTTGGCGGGTCTTCACGTACACATCGGTGCTGGTCAGCTCGCCGAAATAAATTTCCGGGCGGGTTACTGAAATGGTTGGCACGGTGCTTTGTATGGGCATGTTACTGAGGATGAGGGTCGGTAGTCCTTCAGAGGTGAAGCCGTGCACGGGGTTCATGGTGATGCCGTAGCCGTGGGTGTAGATCAGTTTCTCGTTGATCCAGTTGCGGCTGCTCTCGGGGAGTTTCTCGACGTTCAGCTCGCGCGCGGCGAGCATCACCTGGCGCACTTCGCCGTCGATTTTGTAGCGATCGATGTCGATATCCGGAAAGTCGTAATAAGTGCGGATTTCCTGAATCTGGCGGAGGGTGTCCTGGAGGGCGCGCCAGTCCCACAAGCGAATGTTTTGCAGCGTGGCTTGATTGTTGGCGGGGTCGGTGGCTTCAACGGTGGTCTCGGCGGGAAATTCGCGGCGCGCGAGGCGGTCTAACCCGTAAGCCTGGCGAGTGAAATCAATGTTGTAGGCGATGAAAGGCCGCTCGCGAACCAGTTCATTGGGCTTGACGATGAAGTTGCCTACGTACCAGGCGATGATTTGCAGGGTGAGGTAACAAAACGCGGCGGGAACGACGGCTGCAAGCAGCCAGCGCAAGCGCGGAGCGGATGCCACGTTGATAGCGGCGATGGCGGCGCCGAGAATTAGTGCCATGCAAACGAGCAGCAGGCCGGTCAACATGACATGCGCATCGGTGTAAGTTACGCCGCCAAAAATGGTGTGATCGTCGAACAATCGTTCGAAGCGGCCGATATAGACGCGTCCGGCAAGAGTCACCAGCAGGAATGCGAAGGCAATGGAGAAGCCACGCCACGGCAAAGGCAGATCGCGCCCTCCGAGCCCGCGCGTGCTACCGGTAATAAAAATAAAGAAAACGGCGACGGCGCAGGCAATCACGGCAAGCACCAGCAGCCAACCGGAGATGAACTGCCAGGCGGGCAGAGTGAACAGATAAAAGTTTATGGGCTTGCCGAAGATCGGATCTGCGACTGGGTTGGCACGCGGCGCATACCAGTAAAGCGCGAACGTAGACCACTCCAACATCATGTTCGTACCGGTGATGAAGGCAATTCCGAGTGAGGCCAGGAGTCCAAGGGGGCGAAGCATGCGCTCCACCGGCAGTCTCAGCTGGCGGCCTCCTACGAAAATGGGGCCAGTTCCAAGAAGGCGGGACTGATTCCCGCGCGCCAAAGCGAGGAACCATCCGTAGAGAATTAGAAATGTGGCTGCGAAAAATGCG
>Ga0182024_10016780_pt1 | contig 13833 bp, 9 predicted proteins | sample P32metaG_FD_120480 | JGI IMG/M metagenome (GOLD analysis project Ga0182024, IMG submission 120480) | Permafrost microbial communities from Stordalen Mire, Sweden - P3-2 metaG (Illumina Assembly) | ecosystem: Environmental > Terrestrial > Soil > Wetlands > Permafrost | place: Sweden: Stordalen... | reverse complement strand
CGGCGAGCACCACCGCCGTGAGTTCTACGACTCGGCCCCCGTGGTCATCCTGGCCGCGGCGGCGGCCCGCACCAAGCGAATCCGGCTCACCAGCGCGGTCACGGTGTTGAGCGCTGCCGATCCCGTCCGGGTGTTCCAGGAGTTCGCCACACTGGACCTCATCTCCGGGGGCCGGGCCGAGATCGTCGCTGGTAGAGGTTCGTTCACTGAGGCCTTCCCCCTGTTCGGGCTGGACTTATCCGACTACGACTCGCTGTTCGCCGAGAAACTCGAGCTCTTGTTGGCCATCCGAGACAACCCGGAAGTCCACTGGTCCGGACGCCACCGCCCTGCGCTCACCGGTCAGGGCGTCTACCCGCGTCCCATTCAGGATCCCTTCCCCATCTGGGTGGGGGTGGGCGGTACCCCGGAGTCCTTCGTCAGAGCCGGCTTGCTCGGGCTCCCTCTGATGGTGGCCATCATCGGTGGCGATCCTCGCCGGTTCCGGCCCCTGATCGACGTCTACCGGGAGGCGGGACGGCGCGCTGGCCATCCTGCAGAGCAGTTGAAGGTGGGAGTCCACGTCCCGGGCCTGGTAGGGGATACCGACGAAGAGGCGGCCGACGCCTGGTTCCCGGGGTGGGCCGAGATGTTCAACTCCATCGGGAAGGAACGGGGGTTCCGATCCGTGACGCGGGCTGAGTTCGATGTCGCCCGCGGTCCGCAGGGCGCAATCTTCGTGGGCAATGCAGACACGGTGGCCGAAAAGTTCATCTTGATGTCTGAAGCGCTCGGTGGTCTGTCCCGCATCACCCTCCAGATGACCAACCCTGGCCTCGCCCACAAGAAACTTCTTCGCGGCATCGAGCTCCTCGGCACACGCGTCGCCCCGACCGTCCGCGAATTGAGCGTCCAGGGATGACAGACGAGTATGAAGGGCACCTCCATATGATCTCCACGGATCAGTATTAGTTACGGCGCGATTGGGTCTGGAGCGTGGCTCTGAGCTGTACCTGGCCGTCGACCCGCACGCAATTGCGAGTACTTTGAGGGCCCAGCCCCGTGGTGTGTCACGTTGCACTCGCGCAGGTAGCGCCGTGGTTCTTGACCTCTTTTTGGTGACCAAACGTCTTAGCTTCCCAAGAGGACACCCGACAGGAAAGAAACAGCAGAGTAAGGGCGCCTCACGCGATACGCCACGTCCACGCTGTCGACGACGCCCGACTACCGAGCCTCCATCGACGGGCGAATCTGCCCGCCGATAGGGTCAATTTTGGAGCGTCGTTGACACACGCGTCGACTGGAAGTGTGTCTGTTGGGGTGGTGGGCATCCCTACTCCATCCCTACTTCTGGGTGATACGGGCTGGACTTGCTGTCATGAACAACTGGATACAACCAGGTCAGTGGACTGCAAGGCACTCGGTAGACGTAGTTGGAAGAACACCCAGATTTACGCGAGGCAGGGCGTTTCTGGGGACCCAGATTTTGGGGAAGGAACCGGGTTCTGGCGATGATCGGCAGGGATTGAGCGTGCGAGACTGGTGATCGGGAAGGGAACAATCGCACCCATTTGGTCGCAGACGTCTCGCACCATGGCCTTTCGATCGTGCGTCACGACTTCTTGGCGGACAACTCGGCGATCTGGGCGCGGGCCGCGTCGACCAACTCAGCGTTGGTCTGAGCATGACCCCAGAGTCCCCAGCCACCATCGACGGCTTCCGTGAGGAGCACCCAGACTCGCTTCGCATATCCAGAATCGCCTGCAGCCTTCGTGACGATGTCGGTGAACTGCTCCACCACTGCGAGCTGCTTGTCCTGGTCAAGGGCGCCGGCGTTCGTGAGTACCTGGACCCTGACGTAGTTGCTCTCGCCATCGACGTTTGCGAGGGAGTCTGCTGGAAGGTCGTGGATGAACCCTGCCGTGTTCTGCCGGAACATCGGGATGTCAGGCACCTGTTCGATGGTCATCAGGGTCCGGGCCAGATCAGCAGCCAGCGAGTGGGGGTCGGCGAAAGTTCCGGCCGACGCGTACACATCGATCATGGGCATGGGTGGGCTCCCTTTCTTCTATGTATGACGACCTACATAGAGTAGCCAGGACTATGGAGCTGTGCATAATGTCGAGGTCTGGAGGGCCGGTTCCGTGCCCCCGAGGAGAACGAGTGAGCCCACGCGAGAACGTACGTTCCAAAATGATCGACGGAGCTGTGATTCTCCTGGCCACCCGGGGCGTCGAAGGAACGTCGTTCAAGGAGGTCCTGGGCATCGCAAACGCTCCTCGAGGGTCGGTGTACCACCACTTCAGGGGAGGTAAGTCTGAGTTGCTCCACGCGGCGCTCGATCGGACCAGCGGGCGGGCTCTCGAGGCGATGGAAGCGACCCGTGGACAAAGCGCCCTTGAGGTCCTAGAGCGTTTCCTCGCCCTCTGGCGGGAGCTCCTCGACTACTCCCAGCTTCGCGCTGGGTGCGCGGTCGTCTCCGTCACCGTGGCCGGACCTGAGGGCGACATCCTCGAACACGTGGGCGCCATCTTCCGGACCTGGATTGATCAAATCGCCGAACTCTTCGTCGTAGGCGGCATGGCCGAGGACGCTGCGGACACCATGGCCACGGTCACGATCGCCGCGACCGAAGGGGCGGTTATCGTCTCCAGGGCCGAGCAGAGCAGGGCTCCCTTCGACGAAGTGGCGAACACGCTGAGGGACCTGGTTCGGAGCCAGGCATGACTACCCAGTCCCTGCCTCTTCGGGGCCGCCAAGACGAGCTGGCCATCATCGAGGATCGGCTGCGAGAGGTGAGCGCCGGCACCGGAGGAGCCATCGTCATCGAAGGCAGCGCGGGGGTGGGCAAGACCAGGCTCATCGATGCCTCTATGCAGCTGGCAACCGATCTGGGATTTCGTGCTGGCCGGGGCGTCCTCGAGCCATATCGGACGGGTCCGACCGAGCTCGAGGCTCTCTTCGATGCACTTTTCGAGGGACCGTCGCCGCTGGCTGACCGACGCGCCCTCGATGACTCCCACGCGTCCCCCGAGTTCATGTTCTGGCTCATCCAGGACCTGCAGTCGGTGATCGAGGAAGCAGCGCTGGAATCTCCGATCATGATTTGTCTCGATGACCTGCACTGGGCGGGGGCCAGCTGCGCTGTAGCGATACGGCAACTCGGGCCTCGACTCGCCCCGCTTCCTGTGGCATGGATCCTCGCCTTTCGTCCGAACCAAGGCCTCGCACCGGTGCAGGAGGCGAAGTCCGATCTGATCGAAGGCGGCGCATCACATATCAACCTTGGGCCGCTCAAGCGCGAGGCCGTGGCGCTGGTCGCGGCCGATGTTCTGGGCGCCCAACCAGATGATGACCTCTTGCAACGGACGGAACGGATGAAGGGCAACCCGTTCTTGTTGGTTGAGTTCTTGCGAGGGCTCCAAGACGACTCTGTGCTGAAGTACGAGTCGGGTCGCGCCATCCTCGTCGGGGACGGCCAACCGGGGGTCCAGAGTGAGGGGATCAGGGGTCGGCTCGCGCGACTCTCACCGGTGGCGGGTCGCGTTGCCACATTCGCATCGAGCCTGGGCCTCCGCTTCACACTCCACGACCTCGCCGCCATGACATCCTTGTCGGTGGGTGAACTCGTTGATCCGGTGACCGAACTTCTCGCGGCGGATGTCTTCATCGAGGATGGGGATCGCCTGAGCTTCCGTCACGACCTGATTCGAGAAGCCGTCCGTGCCGGCTTGGCGATCCCGGTCCGGCGGGGACTCGACCGCCAAGGTGCGGACGTGCTGATCGCCCGAGGCGCCCTGCCGACAGAGGTGGCGCTCCAGCTCGCCGAGAGCGCGGAGCCAGGAGACGACGTGGCGATTGAGACCGTGCTCAAGGCGACCCAAGAGCTCGGTTTGTCCGATCCGGCGGGTGCAGCATCGCTTGCCGAGCGTGGGCTCGAGCTGGCGCCGGAGCGTCACCCCCTCCGTGGCGCGCTGGTGGCTCAGCGCGTCCTCTCACTTTTCGCCGCAGGACTGGCTGAGGAGGGCAAACGCTTCGCTGACGCCGCACTCCGCAGCGCCTTGCCGGCGGTGGAAGAGGCTCGGGTCCGGTTGAGTGTCGCCACCATGTTCGACATCTCCCCCGAGGCCCGCGCCGAAACGGCGCGGGCTGGCCTTGCCCTGCCGGACCTCGAGGAACACACGGACTTGAAGGCGTGGCTTTGGACAGCGTTGTTCCACAGCCTCACGGTGGCAGGACGAACTGAAGAGGCTCGCGCCATTCAGTCCAAGGCCCGGGAAGCCGCTTACGCCAGTTCCGACGAAGCCTGCTGGATGGCTTTCGAATTGCCCGAGTCAGGGATCCAATACCAACTGCTCGATTTCGATGCAGCTCTAAGTACCGTCCTGAAGGCCGCGCGCCGCGACCACCCGGGACGTGAAGACGCCCGGGCCCGATTGGTCCTTATCTTTCGTTCCTGGGTCCTTGAGGTGCTCGATAGGACCGATGAGGCTCTCGAAGCAGTGGCCGACGGCGCCTTGGCTGCGCAAAGGGATAGGCAGAACTGGGCGTTACGGATCTTCGAGACGACCAGGGGCCGTCAGCTCCTTCAGGTTGGGAACCTCGCCGACGCCGCAACCGCCCTCGAAGGCCAATTCAACGTGACCGAAGCCCATCGGGTGGCGGGACCCTTACACGCTCCGGCAGTAGTGGCACTCGGCAAACTCAAGATTCACACCGCAGAGGAACGCGACGCTCTTGAGGTCGCTGAGATTGCCAAAGTCATGCTCACTGCCGATGCTCCTTGTGTCTCGAATCATGCCATGTGGTACTTGGCCCAGCTGGCGCTTGCTCAAGGTGACGAGATGGCGGCGCACGAGTGGCTTTGCTCCAAAGGCCTTGATGAGCGCCTTTCGATGTTCCCACTATTCCCGCACGAGGTCACCGACGACGTCGAACGAGTTCGGATTGCCGCCGCTGTCTCTGACCCAGAGCTCGCCGAACACGCCATCGCCTTGGCCGAACGAAGGGCGGACCTGAATCCTGAGGTGTCTTCTTGTCGAGCCGCCGCAGCGCACGTACGGGGCGTCTGGTTCGAGTCAGCTGCGGACCTTGAGGTTGCGGTGGACCTCTATCGAGATGGACCACGCCCGCTGGCGTACGCCTCGGCACTCGAGGACTTGGGCCGCGTTCGAGTTGGTAGTGGCGACACGGCATCCGCCGTGAGGTCTTTCGACGAGGCGCTCTCTGTCACCAGTCGCGTTGGGGCCGAGTGGGACTCGGCCCGCATCCGAGGCCGGCTTCGCCGTCTTGGGGTGCGTCGTCGCAATGCGGTGATTACGCGACCCAAGACGGGATGGGCGGCACTCACAGAACCCGAGATCAACGTTGCGCGCCTAGCTGCCGAAGGACGTACGAATCGCCAGATTGCGGCTGCACTCTTTGTGAGTCCGCATACCGTGAATACCCATCTCCGACACGTCTTCGAGAAGCTCGGGATCAACTCGAGGGTGCAGCTAACGCGGTTCGTCCAACAGCAGACGTCCTAATTCGATCCTTTGTCCCGACTCGATCAGCGGGGACTGCTTTGTTCGGCGATCCATGACGCGGCGGATGCTGTCCAGGTTTCGGGCTGCCCACTCCCTTTTGCCAGGCCCAGACTGTGAGGGCCGTGGGGGTAGACGTGGACGGTGTGAGGGATCTGGTTGGCGGCGAGTACCCGGGCCAGCCGGTAGGTGTGTTCCGGCGGGACGTATGCGTCCTCGGCGGTGTGCCAGATGAAGAACGGCGGTGCCGACGGTGTCACCATGGCATCGAGGGATGTGGCGTGGCGGATCTCAGGGCCCGCGTCCTCTCCCAGGAGGATCACGCGTGCCGGTCGGTAGGTTTCCGTCTCCATGGAGGTGATCGAATAGCCGAGCACGGCAAAGTCGACGCGTTCGTACGACCCGGCTTCTGAGGTCAGCGCCGCCATACCTGCGAGGTGGCCACCGGCGGAGAATCCGACCAGACCCACCCGAGTGACCCCGTCTTGTCGCAGCCTGCGAATCTCCGCCTGGAGAGCGTGCAGTGGTACCGGGTGCCGGACTCGCAGTGGGTAGCGGAACACACTGGCTTCGAAGCCGAGACTGGTGAGCCATCCGACGATCGGCGTGCCTTCGTGGGCCGCATGCTCGGCGTAGCCCCCACCAGGCAGCACGATCACGTGTGTCATGAATTCCCGTTCCTGGGGTAGCAGGAGGGAGTCGTTTTGTTGTCCATCCTGGGCATTTGCCCCTTGTGGCGGGCCATCACAGGCACTATCACCCGTGCGACCCGCGTCGGCATCGCTCAAACGTGCCATTTTGTCGAGCCGCGCCTTCGGATCACTCGGTCATGCGATGACGAGACGCTCGAGAGCGCAGATGCTTCCTTGGTGGCGCAGTTGGACGCGGCGGAGGCGCTGAACGGCTCAGAGCTGGTTGCAACGGGCCACAGGGACCCTTGGCGTCTGTCGCGTCCAGTCGGATTCTGGGTCGTCGCCAGCTCGGTGCTGTGTGTGTCGGCCTTCTCGACGGCGCCGAGTTCCCTCTACGGCCTCTACGCCGAGCGTGATCACCTCTCCTCGCTCACTATCACGATCGTCTATGCGGTCTACGCCGTGGGCATCGTCGTGAGTCTTCTGCTGGCGGGGCACATCTCCGACTGGTACGGCAGGCGAGTTGTCCTGCTGCCAGCCCTCGTGGTCGGGGCGACGGCGTCCGTGATCTTCGTCTTTTGGAAGTCACTGCCGGGCCTGCTCGTCGGACGAGTGCTCACAGGGGTGGCCATCGGAGTGACAGTGGCTACTGCGACGGCCTATCTGACCGATCTCGACGCGGAGCCCAAGTTCACCGGTTCACGCCGAGCCAGCACCGTGGCCGTCATCGCCAACCTGGGCGGACTCGCCCTCGGCCCACTTATCGCCGGGCTGCTCGGCCATTTCGCCTCGCAAGCCCTGACTCTGCCCTACATCGTCTTCTTCTGCGCCATCGAAGTGTCGACAGCGGGCGTGTACTTCACCCCTGAAGGCCACCCAGCCCGGCACCCTCTGCGGCGCTATGCCCCTCAGCGCCTAAAGATTCCTTCTTCAGGGAGAGGCGCGTTTGTTGCCTCCATCACCGGTGCATTCACGAGCTTCGCGGTGAGCGGGCTCTTCGTGGCGTTAACCGGGACATTCTTGGCCGAGCTGGTCCATGATTCGTCGCCGGATCTGATCGGCTTGACCGTGTTCCTCACCTTCGGCGCCGGCGCCGTAACCCAGCTCTTGACCTCGGCTTGGCCACCGCACCGGCTCTTTCGGTTGGGAATTGGTCCGATCCTGGCCGGGTTGACCCTGTTGGTCATATCGGCCTGGACATCTCCGCCCAGCCTCACTTTGTTCCTGGTCAGCGGGGTGATCGCAGGTATCGGCGTCGGCGCCGTGTTCCGGGCCAGTCTGGCCACGGTCATCTCCATCTCGAACGCAGACGATCGAGCGGGCGCCGTGGCGACCGTCTACACCGCCGGCTACGGCGGTGTGTCCATCCCTGTGATCGGCGTGGCCTTGGTGCTCGAGCACGTGAGCCCGCGGGGCACTCTCCTGATCTTCGGGATCGCAACGGCGGTCGGGATTGTGGCGGCGGCACCCGTCTTGGTCCGGGCGAACTTGGTAAAGCCGAAGTGCTCTGGGCCAGCCGGTGGAGCCGCGTCATGAGTGACGTCAGCAAGAACCCCGCATCGGCGCAGCTCGGAGAATCGGACATTGCCCTATTCCGAGAGATAGGCACCTCGCGTCACGTCCACGAGGGGGAATACCTGTACCGTGAGGGGGACGTCAGCTACGACTTCTTCGTCGTCGTCTCGGCAGAGGTCGACATCATCGTGAGAGCAGACGCCGCCGATCGTGTTGTGGGGCATCATGGCGCTGGCCGGTTCCTCGGCGAGCTGAACATGCTCACCGGCCTGCGGGTCTTCGTCTCGGCACGGGTCACCAAACCAGGCGAGGTGATCGCCGTTCCACGTGAGCGCCTCCGCACTGTGATGACCACCAACGCCCGCTTGGGTGACACGATTCTGGCTGCGTTCATCGCCCGCCGGAGCCTGTTGCTCGAGAACGCGGCCCCGACGATCCGAGTAGTCGGATCGAGGTTCTCGCCCGAGTCCCTCCGTGTCCGGGAATTCCTCTCGCGCATCCGTGTTCCCCACGAGTGGCTCGACGCGGAATCTGACCCCCAGGTCCAGGGGCTTTTGCGGGAGACGGGCATCGGAGCCGGCGATTTGCCGGTGGTGATCGCAACCGGGACCGTCCTGCGCAACCCGACTCCCGGCGAACTGTCCAGCTTCTTGGGTCTCACCCTCGAGAACGTGCCTGAGCGGTGCTTCGACCTGCTCGTGATCGGAGGTGGTCCGGCGGGGCTGGCGGCGGCCGTCTACGGCGCGTCCGAGGGCCTCCAGACACTGGGCGTCGACAGCACGGCTCCCGGAGGACAGGCAGGCACCAGCTCGCGCATCGAGAACTACCTGGGATTCCCGATGGGGATCTCGGGAGCCGAGCTGACCCAGCGTGCCGTCATCCAGGCCCAGAAGTTCGGGGCCCGCCTCACGGCACCGTGCACGGCCACGTCACTACGAGAAAACGGCGGCTACCTGGTCGTCGAGTTGAGCGACGGTTCTGAAGTGGCGGGTAGAGCCGTGGTGGCGGCCACCGGTGCGTCGTACCGACGTCTCGACGCCGCTCGCCTCGAGGACTTCGAGGGACGGGGCGTCTACTACGCCGCCACCGACATGGAGGCGCGCCAGTGCCGTGGCGCCCCGGTGGTGATCGTCGGAGGAGGGAACTCCGCCGGGCAAGCGGCCATCTACCTGGCGCAGAACGGCTGCCCGGTCTCGGTCGTGATTCGCAGCGACGACTTGGCCAAGAGCATGTCGCAGTACCTAGTCGACCGTATCGAGGCAGATCCCGGGATCACGGTGCGGACCAACACCTCGGTCGTGACCCTCGGCGGTGACGAGTCCGTTGAGGTCGTTCAGTTGAGAAGTCAACAAGGCAAGTACGAACTCGAATGCAGAGCGCTCTTTTCCTTCATTGGCGCAGACCCGGCGTCGCGATGGCTCTCGGGTTGCGCAGCTCTTGACGATCGTGGATTCGTCCTGACCGATGCCGCCCTCTGCGACGATCTCCTCGGAGAGGCCTGGGCTGGACTCGGTCGAGGGCCGTTGCCATTCGAGACCAGCCGCCCCGGACTCTTCGCCGTCGGCGACCTCCGCTCGGAGTCGGTGAAGCGAGTGGCTTCCGCCGTCGGCGAGGGTTCAGCTGCGGTCAGGGCCGTCCACCAGCACTTAGCGTTCATGTCGTGAGCAGGGATCGAGAGAGGAGCAAACGATGACGACAGCGTCTCGGTTCGGAGAGTCGGTGCCGGTGCCGGTGCGCAAGCTCGCTGACGGATACGAGATTCCAACGCTGGCTCTTGGCGTGTGGCAGACCCCCGAGGGCACCCAGACCAAGGACGCCGTCCGTTGGGCCCTTGAGCTGGGCTATCGCCATATCGACACGGCCCAGGGTTACGGGAACGAACAGAGCGTCGGCGAAGGATTCCGTCAAAGCGGCCTGGACCGCGACCAGGTCTTCATCACAACAAAGTTCAACCCAGGCGCCAAGGATCCGGTCCGAGAGATAGAGGCGAGCCTCCAACGCTTGAGGCTCGAGTACGTGGACCTCTACTTGGTGCACTGGCCCCAAGGTGGCCCAACCTGGGCCTGGCCCGGCATGGAGCGGGCGCAGAGCCTCGGATACGCCCGCTCGATAGGCGTGTCGAATTTCGACGTGAACGAGCTCGAGCAGGTCTTTGCCACCGCCGCCTGGCCACCCGTTGCCAATCAGATCAATCTCAACCCATTCAGCTATCGGAAGGACCTGGTCGAGGAGAACCGGCGCCGTAATCTGGCCACCGAGGCCTACAGCCCGCTCGGCACCGGACGACATCTGGCCAACCCCCGGGTGCAAGCGATCGCGGACCGCGTCGGACGGTCGACGTCGCAGGTCCTGATCCGCTGGGGCATCCAACATGAATTCGTCGTGTTGCCAAAGTCCACCCATCGTGAGCGCATCGCCGAAAATATCGGCGCCCTGGAGTTCTCGCTCTCGGATGCAGAGATCGAAGAACTCGACGAGCTCGACGGAGGCTCGCGCCCGGGTGCTGCACTCGAGCGCAAGTGGTGGTGAGCTGACGGGTCGAATCTCAGAGTAAAGCATCACTTATCTGAGTGATGCGTTTGGCCTCGGTTGCCTTCAAGCTGACGTCGCCAGCGGCCGACGCCGCTAACGCCAAGCGGGAGGACAGGGAAGAAGATGGCGAGCCTGCTCGACGAAGTCGTAGACGCTCACGGTGGACTCGATCGCTGGAACCAACTCGAGCAGGTCCACGCACATCTGATCCAAAGCGGCGTCGTGTGGGCGCTCAAAGGGCATCCAGGCCAGCTCGCCGACGTCTTCGTCACCGCCAATCTGCACAAGCAGTGGGTATCGCACGAGCCCTTCCTTTCGCCCGTTCGGCGGAGTATCTACACCCCTGACCAGGTCATCATCGAAGAGCAGGGCGGTGGTCCCGACGAGTCACTCGAATCTCCGCGAGAGAGCTTCGCCGGCCACACGCTCGAGACCCCTTGGTCCAACCTTCAACTGGTCTACTTCGTGGGCACTTCCATGTGGACATATCTGACCCAGCCGTTCACCTATGCGATGCCCGGATTCGAGACCGAGGAGATCGATCCCTGGGACGAGAAGGGCGAGCGTTGGCGCCGGTTGCGGGTCGCCTGGCCCGAACGGACCGTCGGCCACAGCCGAGTGCAGACTCTCTACATCGGCGACGAAGGGCTCATTCGTCGCTTCGACTACGAGATCGACATCGCGGGCGGAGTGCCCGGAGCGCACCTGCTTGAGGGGTACTCCGACGTCGCCGGGATCATGGTGCCGGCACGCCACACCATCTTTGCCCGCGACGACCGGGACAACGTGATCGCCGATCCGCTCATGGTGTCGATCGACGTCGATCAGGTCGAGTTCGAAGAGAGACAGGCGCCATCTCGCGGTGGACGATTGACGAAAGGAATGGTCGAGCACATGACGACGTACGCCGAGCTGGAGAATCTCACGGTGAAATCGGGAGACGGGCTGAGTTTTGCCTACCGTGACACCGGAGGCGACGGGCGACCCATCGTTCTCTTCCAGCACTTCCGGGGCAACCTCGACAACTGGGATCCAGCGCTCATCGACGACCTGGCCGTGAATAGGCGGGTGATCACTTTCGACTACGAGGGGGTCGGAGGGTCTGAGGGGAGGATCCCGCACACCATTGCCGAGACGGCGGAGGGTTCGCTGAGGTTCCTTGACGCCATGAATCTGGAACAAGTCGATCTCCTTGGGTTTTCGATCGGGAGCTTCGTCGCTCAGGAGATTGCTCTCACTCGTCCTTCGGTGGCGCGGAAGGTCGTGCTGGCGTCGTCGGCTCCAAAGGGCGCACCCGGCATGCACGGGTGGGCTGCCGACGTCATCGGAGCAGTTGGCACGCCCCAGACGTCACCTGAGGAGTACGTCAGCGTCTTCTTTGCGCAATCAGACGCCAGCAAACAGGCAGGTCAACAGGCACTCGGACGGATGTACGCCCAGAAGGAGAACCGTGACACGCGCACGACCTGGGACTGCCGTGCGGCTCAGTACGACGCAGTCTGCGAGTGGGGAATTCCGAACCACGGGCTCCTCGAGAGGATCGGCGCAATGGCGATGCCGGTCTTCGTGGCGAACGGCGACAGCGACCCGATGATCCTCCCTCGCTACTCGTACCTGCTCGCTGGGCTGCTGCCCGACGCCAGGCTCAAGATCTACCCCGATGCAGCGCACGGGTTCTTGTTCCAGCACCACAGCGAGTTCGCGGCCGACGTGATCGAGTTCTTGGACTCCTGAAGGTCCGGCTTTGACGTGTGTGATCGGAATCGCACGTTCGAGTGATGCCAAAAACGACACAGTCCGGCAAAGTCGTGGCTCCAGGAGAATGGCCGATATCCGCGCCAGATGTGCTGCCCGCAGCGAACACCATGCCCAAGGACGGAGATGAAATGGCTGACGAGACCACCGCTGAAATCGCTACCTACTTTCGGGTCCTCGATGGCACTCGAGTTCGGTACGCCGACACCAAGGCGGACTCCGACACGGTCATCCTCATGTTGGCACCGTGGCCAGAGACCCTCTGGGCGTACCGGCGGGTCTGGAGTCAGATCAGTGCTGTTGGCCGAGTGGTCGCGCTTGACATGCCTGGATTCGGCCACTCCGACCAGCCCAAGCGTCTAATCGCCCCCGACGCCATGGGAGATTTCCTGGCGCTCTTGATCGACGAATGGGGTCTCGGCACGCCGCACATCGTCGGGCCGGACGTTGGCACGGCGGCCGCCCTCTTTCTGGCGGCCAAGGCACCGGACAAGGTCACCAGCCTTTCGATCGGCGGTGGAGCGGTCACATTCCCGATCGCGGCGGGAGGCGCCCTCGAAGCGGTGATCGGAGCTCCCAGTCTCGATGATGTGCGTCAGCTCGATGCTCGAGCCAACATCAGCGCGGCTGACGAAAGCGCCGCACCCCAGGCCACCGAGCCTGAGGTGCACGAAGACTACGTGAGCGCCTACGACCTGGGCCGGTTTGCAGAGTCGGCGCGATTTGTTCGCCACTACCCAGAACAGAACAAGGTGGTGCAGGAATTTCTGCCCTCGATTCAGACTCCTACTCTGATCCTCGCAGGGGAGCACGACGACCTCGTGCCTTGGTCGAATAACCAGTTCTTGGCGGACACCCTGCCAAACAACGTCGCTCACCGCCTCGACGCTGGTCACTATGCGTGGGAGGAGGCGGCTGGCGAGTACGGGCGCCTCGTTTCAGAGTGGATCGCCGGGGGGTACAAGAAGTACTCAGGTAGCTAATCCCACACCGTTCAATCGAACTCTCCTCGAAGAGTTCGCCTACAAGACTCTCTTCACCTCCAACGACCAGCGCATGAAAGTCCTTGACCGTGGCTGGACTCCTACGCTGAGGCCGGACCTCACACGGCCATTGGGGGATTGAACCCTCTGCGGCGGCTCCGTCGACAACGCTGACGAGTCACAACTAGAGCGCGCTCCGCTGATCGGATGAAATGGACGCGTCGGCCAATACTTTGAGCAATGAACAAGACAAGAAGGAACGAGCAAGGAGGTGGAGATGCCAGCGAAAGGAACTGCCGAATGGAGAGGTGATGTTCCAACCGGCACCGGCACTTTCACGGCTGGGGACAGCATTCGTGGGGTTACACGTCGGCCGGCGGAACGGACACGACCTTAGCCCGAGAGTTGGCTGTGTCCGTCATCGCGGCCACCGAAGGTGCCGTCGCGATGTTTCGGGCCGAACGCAGCCAGAAGTCAATTTTCGGCCGTCGTTGACAGCGTCCTTGTTCGTCGACTCGACTCTGCCAAAAGGCTGTGGAGTCTCGGGCAGGACTAGCTCTCGGGCAGTGTTTCGCCCACGACCATTCGGGAATATCCAGCCGCTGCTGACTCCGATTTCGTGGTGCACGTGGTACAGGAATCCATGCTTCGCGTTGCACAAAAAACGCACGCAACACGGTCAACTACGGTGAACTACGGTCTGTTGTGGTCAGTCGAAAACGCCAATCGTGCTGCGGCAATTCGCGAAGGTGCAGGTAGGGGAGTTGGGTTTCCCCGATGGCTTGTTTATTGCCAAGGTGAGGGTCGCGGGTTCGAATCCCGTCGTCCGCTCCAGAGAATGTCCAGGTCGTGGCGGTGCGAGGGGCCGGAAACAGCCTCACGCGGGGCTTCTAGGAACGGGGCGCACCACAT
>Ga0182024_10016779_pt1 | contig 13834 bp, 9 predicted proteins | sample P32metaG_FD_120480 | JGI IMG/M metagenome (GOLD analysis project Ga0182024, IMG submission 120480) | Permafrost microbial communities from Stordalen Mire, Sweden - P3-2 metaG (Illumina Assembly) | ecosystem: Environmental > Terrestrial > Soil > Wetlands > Permafrost | place: Sweden: Stordalen... | reverse complement strand
GCGGCGCCTATTCCTTCAATCGGTCAACGATTGTAGCTAACGAGTCGCTACGGCGGCGGCCAGTAGGTGACGCCGGTCGGGTAGTTCGACTTACTCCATCCCTCGTTGATTGACCCAAGCAGCTTACCGGCGGGATAGCTCAGCACTTCCACTAGGTCGAAGTTCGAAACGAAGAGTTCGGATCGTTTCTGATTGAACGCCTCCCAGGCCGCGCCATTGGGAACCGAGATTTGCTGCACGAGCTTGCCGGTCGCCTCGGAATAGACTTCGACCGTACCGCTTCCGTCCAATGCAAGGAGATTGTCGCTGCCGTCCTCGAGGATCGCCCACGGCTCGGGGTAGGTCACGCCGAGGTCGATCGCTTTTCCTCGCGCATGCTTGAACTCGGCGATGTCGCCGTTGCTCCCGTTTCCTTGATACGAAATGTAGATCGTGTTCGTTTGGTCGTGGAGCGTTATGCCGTCTACTTGAAAGTTATGCAGCCGCAATACGCGTGAAGGCTGGCTGGCCGCCGGCGGATAGATCGAGACCGAGCCCGGCGAGAACTTGGCAAACGGCGCGATGTTTGCCACGTACATCGTCCCGTCGCCTCCGACCGCAATATCGTATGGAACCCAATCCTCGGGAACGATGTAGCGCGAGTACATCGTGGAGCCCTTCCGGTACACCTTAATGTCGCCGTGGGCCTGACCTTCCGTCGCGACGCCCAAATCTGCTACGTAGAGATTGCCGGCAGCGTCGGTCGTCATGCCTTCGGGCATGTCGTCGTCTTGAATCTGGCCGACGAGCTTATACTGCAGACCGTGAATGGAAAGGATGTCGATGACCCCGCCATACGACGGGCTGCCCGTCGGATCACCGACGTAGAGCAGCGCCTTCGCGCTCTTGACCTCGGGCGACATCCAACCGCCGGAATGACGCAATCCGGCAGACGATGGCGGCACGACCGAGGCCGATCCGCCCGGCGCGGTCGCTCCGGCGCAGCCGGATACGAGGAGAATTAGTGTGGCGGCGGCCGACGCCTCTCCGCATCGCGAAAGCCCAACGTCCACGAGGGCGCTACGGTGAGGCTTTCCAGCTTTGCTTGAGCTGCGTCAACGTGGGCCGCGGAGTTAAAACGTCGAGGCCGCCACTCCCTTGTGAGACCGAGTTCAGCCCGAACCACGCTTGATCGTCGCTGCAGCCGGGGAAGCCGCCGTTGAACGTGTCGTTGCCTTGATGCACGTCCTTGTTGCCGCTCTTCCACCACTCATCGCTCCACTCGAAATAGAATCCACCGGAGAGGATGCCGTTCTCATCGGTAAATCCCGATGCCAGCCACCGGCCGTTGTTCCAAACGAGGTCGACGAGGCCGGGCATCCCCGGGTCGCCCTTTGCCGGCAACTCTTTGACGTCGCGATTGCCCGGGCCGCCCTTTTTGTCGGGAACGCATTGCGTTTCCTGATAGAAGCCGTTCTTCCACGTGTAGGTGTTGCTCCACGCCGGGTGATACGCGGCGCTGGCACCGTACTCAGTCAGCATGGTCGGTTTCGTCGTCGTGTTCTTGAGCTGCGTGAAGAGGTTCGAAAACGTTCGACCGCGGTAGATGTTGATGCCCCAGGCGTCGACTGCCGCTCCAAAATTTTCGCCGGCCTTCACGAAGCCGATGTTGCCGTCGGGCTCTGAGGTCGTCACGATCTTATCCGCATCCCCGCCGTCAGCGAAGCCTTGTTTCGCGGCCTTCGCGACCGTGTTGAAGCCATCCCACCACTTCGGATCGGTGATGAAGTTCTTGGCGCCGATCTCGTTGCTGATGGCCACGCCGAAGACCGCCGGATACTTTGCGTACGTTGCATCGAGATCGTGATATTGCTTGGCCAGCGACGCCACCGAGTTGCTATTGAGCAGCGCGTCGCCGTTGAAGTGGATGCTCATAAGGACGTAGACCGGCTTGGTCCCACCGTTCCAAGCGGCGTTGAGAAACTTGGTGATTGGCCCGGTCTTTTCATCGAAGTCCGGCGGCACGACGTTATAGACGTGAATCGCATTGGCGCCCATCGCTCGCATCAGCGGAAGATCGCGCGACCACACCGCCATATTTCCGTCGCGCAGCGCATCGTCGAGCATCGGCGGGTCGGCCACGCCTTTCCCGATCGGCGTCGGCCAATAGACCAGGCCCTTGATGAAGAAGTTCTTGCCGGCCGCGGAACGCACCGACGGCGAGCCGACCGGAGCCTCGCTCAGGTCGATATAGCGGCCGCTCACGACGAAATCGGTGTCGGTGCTTCCCGATCCGGGGCTTGGCGTGCTGGGTGTAGCGTTGCTGCTGTTACACGCGGTTAAGAACGCGAACAATAACGCGATGATCGAAGATTTGCGCATAAGTACCCTTACGGAGCCGAGCGGCCGTAATCCCGCTGAAGAAGAGCATCCGTAACGACCGATTCCGGCAGGCAAGTTCGCGCGGAACATGCAAGCGAAGCGCTCTCGATGATTTCGACGCGCGTCGTCTGTGGGCCGTTCGTTGGTCGCGCAGCCGAACTGGAGCACCTCTCGTTGCGGCGCCGGTCGGCCGGCGACGCTCACGGCGGCCTCGTGCTCGTCGGCGGTGAGCCGGGCATCGGAAAATCGCGCCTGGTTCGCCAGTTCCTCGAACGCCTCAATCGCCACACGTCGCTGGTCGCAGCTGGCGCCTGTCGCGAGTTCGCTCAGAAGCCGCTCGGCCCGCTCGTCGACGTCCTGGCGCAGATCGGCAGCGGCTCCGAGACGTTGTCGCACGCGACGAGGGCGGAGCAACTCGACGCAATGGCCGGCGCATTCGAGCGCGCCGCCGCCAAACGCACGACGGTCGTGATTCTGGAAGACTTGCACTGGGCGGACGTCGACCTGGTTCAGACGCTCCTCATCCTGGTGCGCCGCGCGGCAGCGAAGCGGCTCCTCTTCGTTGGGACCTATCGCGACAACGAGCTTTCGCCCGCGCATCCGCTCTTCAAGTGGTTCGGACAGCTGTTTCGTGAGCCGGCCGTCTCGGTCGTCAGCTTGCCGCGCTTCGAGGCGCCGGAGCTCGATCGCCTGATGTCGCTAGCCATCGAGGAGCGCGTGACGCTCTCGATACCGGTGCTGCACGCCGTGCGCGACCGCTCCGACGGTAATCCGCTTTTCGCCGAAGAGCTTCTGCGCAACGCCGTCGACGCGCAGCGCGCCGGCCGCACCGATTCCGTACGAGCGCTGCCGCTCTCGCTGCACACGCTGGTCGCCGATCGTTTGCAACTCCTCTCGAACGACGAACGCTCGGCGCTGCGCGAAGCCTCGCTCTTCGGCCGCAACTTTCGCGTCGAGCACCTCTGCGAGATCTTCGGCGGCGGCCCAACGCAGCTCCAGCCGATTCTCGATCGTCTCTGCGAACTCCAACTGATCGACGCGGTCGACGCCGATCGCGGCGATTATCGCTTTCGCCATGCCTTGACGCGCGAGATCGTCTACGCAGAGATCCCCGCCGACATAGCGAGCAGCTTGCACAAAACGATTGCCGAGCACTTGGAGCGATCGCGCGACGCCGCGGACGCTCCGGAAATTCTGGGGCATCACTTTTGGGAAGCGCGCCTTCCGGCAAAGGCTGCCGGCTTCTACGAGCGCGCGGGCGACGCGGCGATCGCGGTCTTCGCCTACGACGATGCCGCGGCGTTCTACCAGCGCGCCGCCGCTGGGTTTGCCGGTAATCGTGCAGCGAGCGCGCGGGCCTGCGCGAGTGCGGCGCGAGCGATGATCTTTGCGGGCGAACTTGGCGGTGGCCTCGATCTCTACGAGCGTGCGGTGACGCTCGCTCTGGAACTCGGCGACATTCCGGAAGTCGTCAAAAACCGAGTATTGATGGCTGGCCATATGTTCGATGGCGGAAAGCGCACCGCGGCGATCGACCTGCTTCGCGCGACGCTTCCGCTCGCGCAGCGCGGCGATGCAGCGCTCCAAGCGCGACTGCGAACGCGCCTTGCGATGACCCTCGCTCGCGACGGCCGCACCGATGAAGCCTGGAGCGCGCTGCTGCCGATCGACGCGGCCGATCTCGACCCGCGAGCCGCCCCGACGGGTGAATACTATCTGTGCGCGAGCGAGCTGCACGCCCTGCGGGGCGATGTCGAGACGTGGCAGGGCTGCTTCGCGAAGGGCATCGCCATTTACGTAGCGCTCGGCCATCCGGGCCCGATCCAAATCGCGCACGCAAACTTCGCCGTTCAGGCGCTCTCGATGGGCGAGATGCAGCTCGCGCGCGAGCACTGCCAAATAGCCGAGCAACTCGCGCAGACGATGCACTTTGAAGACCAAGCCATCATGCGCGCTCAGGTCGAGTTGTACGCCGGAAATCTCGCGGAGGCGCGGCGCATCGTCGCGGCGATGGCGCCGTCACGGCGTTTCCTGATCCGGGCGATGCTCGCGCAAGTAGCGCTCCCGCTCGCGGTCGCCTTGGGCGACACCGATCTGCTCGAAGAGCATTTCGACGAGAGCATTATCCTCGACGCCGGATCGAAGCCGTTCACGGCGACGCTCGCGCGCGTGGCGGCGGGGCACGCCTTGGCGCTTGCGGCAAAAAACCGGCGCCGCGAGGCGCGGGCGCTGCTCGAACGCGTGATCGAATCGCTCGACACGGCGTTCGGTATGGCGCTTACGGTCTTCGCCATCGCAGCGCTGATGCCCGATCGCGCGCAGGAACTGCGTCCGCTGCTGCAAGCTGCTGCCGAACCAAAAGGCGACCGCGTGAACAAGGCGCTCTTGGCGTTACTCGACGCCGCAACCGCACTCGAAGGCGCGCAGCGATTCGCCGCCATCGGCTGGCCGCTCTTCCAAGCGCGCTGCTTGGAAGTTGCCGGCAAGCGCCAAGCGGCGCTTGCGATTTATCGGCGATGTGGCGCTGCCGCCGACCTCCGGCGGCTGGAGTTCGGAGCGCCGGGCGGCGAAGAAAGCTCGCCGCTCGGCGTCCTCACTACCCGCGAGCGCGAGCTCGCGTTGCAGGTTGCTCTGGGGAAACCCAATCGCGCCGTTGCGATCTCGCTCTCGATTGGCGAGAAGGCCGTCGAGAAGTACCTGACGTCGATCTATGCAAAACTCGGTCTGAACTCTCGCGCCCAACTGGCCGCGCTCGTCGCGGCATCGCAGAGCCGATCGGATTAGCAATCACGGGGTTACCTTGACGATCCCGTTCCCGGTGTAGTCGGTGATCCAGAGAGAAGAGAGGTTACCTGAGGGTGCGATATCGGACGCCAACTGCGCCGGGATTGCGTATTCGGTAATCTGCCCGCTCGTTGTCAGGCGAGCCACGTTACTCGCATTGAGCTCGGTGAACCAGAGATATCCTCTGGCCTGCGCGATGCCTCCCGGCTCCGCGCCGGGCGAGATACCGCTGGAAAACTCGGTCACGGTGCCGCCCGTGGTGATCCGGCCGACCTGATTGGCGCTGTATTCGGTAAACCACAGATTGCCGTCGGGTCCTGCCGTGATGTCGGTGAGCCCGGCGCCCGCGGTGATACCGTTTGAGTACTCGGTGATGACGCCCGAGGGAGTGCAGGAAGCAATTCGGTTGTTGAATGTTTCGGTGAACCACACGTTGCCGTCGGAACCCTCGGCGATGTCGTGCACGCCGACGTCTCCCGGCGAAAGTCCGCTGGTGAACAGCGTCACCGCGCCGGCCGTCGTGATCCGGCCGATCGCATCGGTGCTCGGCGAACGAAACGTAAACCACAGATTTCCATCCGATCCGGCGGTGATGTCGAACGGGCCGTAGGCCTCGTTGCCGGTTGAAAACAACGTGACTTTGCCTTTGGGCGTGATGCGGCCGATCGCGTCGGCGCCGCTTTGGGTAAACCACATGTTCCCGTCAGACCCTTGGACGACGTTGTTCACACCGTTGGCCGGAGCGGTGAGCTCGGTCACGACGCCTTGTGCATTGATGACGCCGATCTGGTTTGAGCCGGGCTGCGTAAACCACATGCCGCGACGACCGACCGAGATGCCCCGAGGACTGCTGCCGCCCGTGATTCCCGCAAAATACTCGATGCTGTGCAGTCCCTTGCCGGCGTCGGCCCTGGCCTGCCATCGTCCCGTCGACGCCTGCGGACTGCCCGGGAGCGTCGCGCTCGTCGTGCCGCTGCAAGCGGCGACGGCGCTTGCGAGCAGCAAACCGGCGGTAAACGTGAACGAGAAGTGGCGCGTGTGAGAAATCATAATCCCTCCTATCGGCGCCATCGTACGCTGCCGCGATCCGCAACCGTAGTAGGGGAACCCCCCCAAACTGGGAGGCGCCCCTCGCGACGCGCGTCGACTCGAAAGAAACCGGAGCGGGGACTAAAGCCGGCGGCGCGGCGAAGCGTTTAGGTTAGGCTGTTTGCGGTGTCTAAGTGGCGTGGCATCGAGGTCACGATGACCCGCTCGTTCGCATCGTCGTACACGAAGTAGACGCAGACCGTTCGCCCGGTGAAGTTTTTTGCGCGTTCGCGAATGTGCTGGTGGTCTTCGGCCGCGTACTTGACGCCCTCGAACACGCACTCGTACTCGTCGCCGACGAGGCCGGCGCCGACGTCGGTCAACGCCTTGCCGGCCTTGAAGCGCTTCGTACGCTCGACGTAACGTTCGCGGGCACCCGGCACGCCGCGTTTCATCGCCGTGTAGTCGGTACCCAGGATATCGAGGACGTCGAACAGAGCCTCTACGTCTTGAGGATTGCCGTCTCGCAACCGGTCGCGCACGCGCTGGTGCAGAACGAGCCGCCCACCGTACTGCGCGCTCAGCCACGGCTGCAGCGCTTCGAAGTCGTTCCACGCCGGGCGCTGCACCGGCTCGGCTGCCGGAACGCTCGCGGGTTCGCCGTCGCCCGGGTAAACGCGCGCTAACCGCGCGCGCGTCGCCTCGTATGCGGAGCGAAGCTGCGCGATCTCATCGTGCAAGCGATCGTTTTCGAGCAACGCCTCGCGGACGGCAGTAATGCTTTCGAACACTGCGCGCAGGAGGTCGCGATGGCTTGGCGAGAGTTCCTCGACCGACATGCCAAGCTTACTCTCGCGAAGCCGTTCGTTCTCGCTCTCGAGCGTTTCGACGCGGGCGTTGCGCTCGACAACCTCGCGCCAATAATCCTCGGCTTCTTTCCGCGCGGCGGCGGCCTCCTGGCGCGCACGCAGCAGCTCCTCCTCGGGAACGGAGACCGCCGGTTCGGGCGGCGCTTCCTTCGCCGGCGCCATCGTAGCCTCGGGGGCGGAAGGACGCCGCGCCGCCTCTTGCGCGCGCAGCGACGACGGCGTCAACAGCGGTTCGGATTCGAAGAACGCGGTTAGATCGGCGAGCACGCCGCGGCGCACCGTGCTTTCCGCATTGTGCTCGCGCGCGAGCATTTGCAGCGTCGCTTCGAGGAAGAGCGGAGCGGCTTTTGCATCCGACGCAAACGTCACGCCGGCCGGATAGATTTTCACGGCACCGCGATACGCGGAACGCTGGGGCCCGTAACGCCGGCTGATTTCCCACGACGTCTCTTCGTCGAGCTCAAAGAGGTGCGCCAACCCCGCCAGTTCTCCCGCGACTGCGTGCACTTCGAGCGCCCGAGGATGGCTCGCGAGGATCACCGGTAGGCGGCGCTCCGGCGCGTCGATCAGTCGCACCAGGCGCGGCACGTCGCGCGGTTGAAGCACCGGCGCGCCCGCGGTCATCGGCTCGACGTCGAAGAGACCGGGATCGGCGCAGAGAATCCGCGTGAGACGCGACGGATAGGGTTCGATCGGGCGCGCATTGCTTGGGTGTTTGGCGCGCAACCGCAAGTTGCAGACTGCGCGATCGCCGTTCTCCTCGCTGCGCAACTCCAGGTTCGTGTACCAGGTTCGCTCGGGAAAGCGTTCGTCGGCGTGACGCAGTGCCGCGACCAGCAGCTCCGCTCTGCCGGCGACATCGATGCTGCAGACTTTGTTGGATGCCGACGCGTCGTCCTCAAGGGTTACGGCAAGACCCTGGCGCGTGCAGACGTCTTGCAGCCACTGCCGCGCTTGCCGGCGCGCGCGCAAGAATGCGTCGTCGGCCTTCTGCGTTCGCACTGCGACCCGCAGGATCGTGCTCTCCGTTTGATACACGAAGCCGGGCCCGACGATCTCGCCGATTTTCATTTCGTGGCCCCGTTCGCCGCGGTCGCCTTTACGCATGCAAAGGCTCGCCGTAAGAGGCTGCCCAACCTGGAGCTATAACCTGGCTTTCATGAAGCCCGCTGGATGGCGTGCGGCAACTCTGGTGCTCTGCGCGATAGCGGGGCTCGCCGCTCTTGCCGAGTTTTTCGGCGCGACCGGAATTGGCGGTGCTTCGCCATGGCTCGGAATCTGGGGCGCTACGGTCTCGGCTTCCTCGCAGCCATTCAATCTCACGATTCAATCGATCGAGGCCGGCGGCGCAGCCGAGCTCGGCGGCCTGCGTGCGGGCGATCGAGTCGACCTGCGCGCGAACGATCTCCTCCATCGGTTCTCACTTCTAGGTCAACCACTGGCGGGGCGGCCGGTGACCATCCTGGTCCGTCGCGGTTCGACGCAACGGACGGCCGTCGTGACGCCAGGTCCACCCAACTTAAGGAAACGCTGGGATGCCTTCTTCAATTGGCCCGGTCAGGTGTGGATCGCGCTGCTTGCGGCGCTGATTGCATGGCGCCGGTCGCAGGTTCGCGAGATGCGGCTCCTGTGTTTGGCTTTGGTTTCTTACGCGCTGTGGCAGGTTACCGCGCCGTTTGCGTTTGCCGCGCCGTGGACGTCGGTCTATATCGTCTTTCGCATCGGCACCGTCTTTTTCGGGCCTCTGGCGGTGGCATTCTGGGCGGCGTGCGCCGGCTGTTTCGGCACGCCGCTCTCGCAGGCTCGGCGCGCTATCCAAACGTCGTGCTACCTTTTCGCCGCGACCTCGATCGTGTTTGGGTGCGCGGGCGTTCTGGGCGTCATCACGTTGTGGTTCGATCCCATGAGACTCTTATGGGCTGCAGCGGGGCCGTTGTTCGGCCTCGCGTTGCTCGCTGCACTGGGATCCGGCATGCTGTCGTTTGCTGCATCGCAAGGCATCGAGCGGAGACGCGCGGCGTGGCTGCTCGTCCCGCCGGCGCTGCTCTTTCTTGCGCGCTACGCGCTGGATACGGCGGGGATCCACCTGCATTCGTATGCCGGCTATCTTGCGATGACCTACACCTATAGTCTCGTCCTCTTTTCCACGCCGCTGGTCGTGACGTACGTCGCTCTCAACCGGCGGTTGATCGACATCGGCTTCGTTTTGAACCGCGCGGCGGTGTTCGGCATCGTCTCCGCGATCGTCATCGGAGCCTTCATCTTGGTCGAATGGGGCGTCGGCCAGTGGCTCGTCAACGCCAGCCATACGACCAGCGTGGTGGCCGGCATGGTCGTCGCGCTCGCACTCGGTCTCTCCCTGCGGTACATTCACCAGTACGCGGATGCCTTCGTCGATGGCGTGTTCTTCCGGAAACGACACGAAGACGAGGCCGCGCTGCGGCGCTTCGCGGGCGAGTCCGCCTACATTAGCGATCGCGAGATACTGCTGAACCGGGCGATTCGGGAAGTGCTGGAGCACACCGAAGCCGACGACGCGACGATTCTCGTCCGCGATGAGGCGCCGGGGTATGTGAGCCGCGGCGATGGATCTCACACGCGCGTCGACGCGAATGACCCGGGCATCGTAGCGCTCAAAACCTGGAGCAAACCGCTCAACCTGCATTCGCTCCAGGATTCCGAGCTGCGCGGAGAGTTGGCGTTCCCGATGATCTCGCGCGGCGATCTCGTCGGCGCGCTCGTTTGTGGTCCGAAACGCGATGGGGAGGCCTACGCGCCCGATGAGTCCGACGCGCTCCTCGCGCTCGCGAGTGGAGTAGGCATGGCGCTCGATACGCTCTCGCAACAAAACGGTGACGCTGTCGCGTCGCTGCGAGCGACGCAAGGTCTCATCCTTGAAGAGCTGCGAGCACTCGCCCGGAGAATCGACGGGTCGTAGATTAAAGCGGGCGGCGGCTCGGGAAGCTCGTGCCCTTGCTACGAGGCCCTGAGCGCAGGTCCTCTTGTGGTCACCGTAGCAGAGATACCATTACGATGAAGCCGTTATTAGAGATAACGCGCGACGACCAAGCGGCGCATTCAATCTATCTAAGGCCTGCTAACACAAATGCGCCTCGACGTGATATAATTCAAGGGTGGAAATCAGCGCAGAACAGTATCAACGCATCGAGCATTGCCTACCAACGCAGCGCGGCAACGTCGATCTCGCGAACCTGGATGTCCTGAACGCCGTTCTCTACATCGCCGAGAACGGGTGTAGCGGCGCAGCCTAACGAAGCGATTTGGGAATTCGATCTACACGCGGCTAAGCCGCTGGGCCAAGAAGGGCGTGCTGGAGAAGGTTTTTGAGGAGCTGCAACGGGCCCAACTCGTCCGGGATCGGAGCGATTTCCATGGACCGCACGATGTGAGGGTGTATCCAGATGGTACAGACGCTCTAAAACAAACGGCCCGCAAACCATTTGGAAATCGCGCGGAGGATGGACGGCCAAAATTCATATGGTTGCCACAGATGCAAGAACTGCGCTGACGTTCTCGCTTTCTCCGGGACAGGCGCACGATGCGGCCGAGGGTCGAGACCTACTCTTCCAAATGACCCTGCCGCTGGAGCCGGTAGCGCTGCTCATGGATAAGGCTTATGAAGGCGACGAAACGCGACAACTGGCGATGACTTTGGGTTACACTCCCGTCGTTCCACCGAAGGAGAATCGCCGCGAGTCGTGGGAGTACGACAAAGCGCTCTATAAGCGGCATAACGAGGTTGAGCGACGTTCTTGCGCGCTTTGTAGCCGGCAGTAGGTTCCCCCTTTTGCGAACGCAAATAACCTGCCGATGCATGGTAAAGTCAGCCGGAACGCTCCGTGCCCGTGCGGAAGCGGCAAGAAGCATAAACTCTGCTGCCTTCCAGAGCGCGAGCGAGCACCGGTAACGTTTTCCGCAGAAGTGCGCGAGCGTGCGTTCGATGCATTCTACGAGTTTGCGAAGCGAGACGAATTCGTGTTGCAACGCGATGCGCTGTTGCAGCTATATCTCGGCCCTCTCTTCGACGAAATTCCCGCCGAGCAGCAGGGCGAGGTGTTGCAGAACGAAGACGTCAGCTCAAACTTCCTCTACTGGTTCCTGCTTGAAGGGTCGCTCGAGGGGCAGCAGGCTACGCTCGTGAACCGTTTCCTGTCGCGCCGAGCGGATCGCCTGCCGCTTCCCGACCGGCGTTACCTGGAAGCTATGCGCGACTCGCACTTGCGCCTCTATGAAGTCGAGGCCGTCCGCGTCGATGAGGGCTTGCAATTACGCGACTGCTGGGAGGGCACAAGGTACGACGTTCGAGAGCGCCTGGCGACCCATCAGCTCGCAGCGCACTCAGTGGTCGCGCTGCGATTGCGGCTGGACCCCGACGGCGCCATGGTGATCGACGGACCGGGATTCGCGGGTCTTACGCATGCCGACAAGGAGGCCATCCTCACCCGCTTGCGTTCAGAGCACGAAGCGGTTTTAGAGACCGATGGAGACGCGGACGGCCGCTTCGGCTTCTACCACGGCGCCGCGATCGCTCAGCACGTCGTCTACCAGATGCTGCTTCGGCCGCCGCCGCGATTGATCACGACTAGCGGCGAACCGGTCTTATTTTGTAGAGTCATCTTCAACGTCAAAGATGTTGAGGCAGTTCGTGCAGCGTTGGAGCGCACCAAGGAGCTCTCATCGGACAACGAAGATTCGTATGTTTGGGTACGCGGAAAGGGCCGCACCATCCACGCGTCGATCTCGTTGAAAGGCGGCATACTCGTTGCGGAGACGCACTCTGCGAAGCGTGCCACCGCAGTGCGCAAACTGTTGGAGCGGCAACTCGGTGGTGCGGTTCGCTACGACCGAACCGACGAGCAAGACCTCCAGAGCGCGCTGGAGGAGCATCGTTCGCGGCGACCAGGGCAGGGCGAACCGGAAGAGCCGCTGATCCCAAAGGAGATCGAAGAACGCCTCCTCGCCGAATATGAGGAGCGGCATTATCGCTCGTGGATCGATACTCCGTTGCCGGCGCTCGCGAACAAGACGCCGCGGCAGGCGGCACAACGGCACGCGTCGCGCGCCGTGCTGGTCGGACTCCTGAAGGATTTCATTGCCTCCTCGGAACTCGAACGCCGCGCCGGCCGGCACGCCTACGATTTTTCCTGGATGTGGGCGGAGTTGGGGATCGATCCGAAAGATCCAACGAAGATGCGAAGGCCGCGCGCACTTGCGAAGCGCGCCGGCAAGAGTGGTGTGGTCTACCGGCTCAAAGTAACGCTGACCGGCGCCAAGCCGCCCATTTGGCGGCGTGTCTTGGTGAGCGGGGACGAGCCGCTCGACCGCGTCCACATGATCCTAAATTGTGCGATGGGCTGGACGGACACGCATTTGCATTCTTTCGAGATCCAGGGAAAGCACTACGGTGTTCCCGTTCCGGGGGGACTCAATGGAGACGAGGACGAGCGCCAGGTGCGTCTTGCCGAACTCCCGCTGACGGCCGGCTCATCGTTTCGCTACTCGTACGATTTCGGCAACGGCTGGAAGCATCGCGTCGTGCTGGAAGCCATCGAACCGGCGGGGAGTGTCGGCGTGTATCCGATCTGCGAAGCCGGGCGGCGTGCATGTCCGCCCGAGGACGTCGGCGGAATCTACGGTTACGGTCCGGACGGATTCGACCCCGACGCGTTCGACGTGAACGATATCAACGCAGCGCTCCGGACCTTGCCAAAGAAATGGCAGCCGATCTGGTAGCCCCGCTCGGCCTGGCACCTCGAATTTGTCGAACGGTGACACGCTTCGTGACCATCGCGGGCACTGCCAAAGTGCGCGATGCTCTACACGAGACACGCTCGCAAGCGGATGAGGATAAGGCGAATCACTCCGGAGCAGGTCGAATCGGTCTACCGTGATTACGAGACTGCGGTCCCCGCTAGGCTTGCGCCGCAACTACTTCAGGGTTTTTCCGGACCAGCGCCGCGTTGTGCGGGTCACGGTCGCAGAGACTGCTGCAGGTCCTCTTGTGGTCACCGTAGCAGAGATACCATTACGATGAAGCCGTTATTAGAGATAACGCGCGACGACCAAGCGCCGCATTCAATCTATCTCTATTACTCACGTAATCCCGTAGCTCGTACGCATACCCTCGATGAGAGCTATGAGGTCGCTGTTGACTTCGACAGCTCAGATGAGGTCGTCGGAATCGAAATCGTTTCGCCCGACGGCGAGACCATTGCGACTGCAACGCGCTTTGCGCTCGATCATGACCTCAGCCTCGTCGGCGTCTTTGACCCTCGCGCCATAAGCGCTTAGGCCGCATGCTCTTCTCCGACGCAACCGCAACGGTCGGCAGGACGCCGCTAGTGGAGTTGGCGCGCATTTCGCGCGGTCTGCCCGGGCGCGTCGTCGCCAAACTCGAGATGCGCAACCCGTGCGGCAGCGTAAAGGATCGCCTCGGCCTTGCATTGATCGAGGATGCCGAGCGAGCCGGCCGATTAAAACCCGGCGCCACGATCATCGAAGCGACCGGCGGAAACACCGGGATCGGCCTCGCCTTTGTTGCAGCCACTCGTGGCTATCGGCTCGTCTTGACGATGCCGGAAATCATGTCGACCGAGCGCGTCGCGCTGTTGCGCGAGCTTGGCGCCGAGGTCGTGTTGACGCCGGGCATTTTGATGAACGACGCCGTCGTTCGCGCAATCGCAATCGCTGCTGAGATTCCCGGCGCGGTGCAGCTCGATCAATTCGCCAATCCTGCAAATCCGCGGATGCACAGGGAAACAACCGGCGTC
>Ga0182024_10016778_pt1 | contig 13834 bp, 13 predicted proteins | sample P32metaG_FD_120480 | JGI IMG/M metagenome (GOLD analysis project Ga0182024, IMG submission 120480) | Permafrost microbial communities from Stordalen Mire, Sweden - P3-2 metaG (Illumina Assembly) | ecosystem: Environmental > Terrestrial > Soil > Wetlands > Permafrost | place: Sweden: Stordalen... | reverse complement strand
GTTAGCGCCCCCAATGGAGCGCACTACGGATGCTACGGCACCCAACTCGCTGGCGCGGTTTGCTCCCTGCACGCGGTACTCGATGACGTTTTCGTAGGCGTCGTCAGGAAACCCCGCCTGCGCCATTCGGACGTCATACTTTCTATTAAACAAGACAATTTTACCACTCACCGCGGCTTTCCCGAGCGCCGCCAACTTATCGAAGCTGTCAACAACCACTACATCAGCGGTGATTCCTTCGGCGGGAGTTGCCGTGCTGCCGCCCAAAGCGGTAACCACGATCTCTTGCGGGACGTTTGGAATGCTGCCAGGAAATTGGACGAGTTCCGCAGTTTCAACACCGCGCACCCAGTGTGGTACCCGCACCGGTTCGAGATGAACTTCAAGCCCTAATCGTTGTAACTCACCGCCGACGTATTTGGTGGCTTCTTCGGCCTGAGGAGATCCGCTGAGGCGAGGGCCGATGTTATTGCAGAGATGGGCAAGTTGTTCATAGGCGTATCTGCTGGTTAGCGCTGCTTCCTGCAGCTGCTTGAGTTCTTCGCTCAGACGCGGAGAAAACGGTTTGGGCTGCTGGCCGTTCTGCGGTGACTGAGCCCAGCTTTTCGCTAGAAACAGCAAAAGAATGCATCCAATCAGCAGCGGACGAATTTTCATGGCGCGGCCTCGATCACCCGGTGGAATCCTGGACTCACGGGGATTGACAACAGGGAGCACTATGATACGGACGCCACTGGATTGGCAAAAGCAAATTGTTCGCGCGACAGGCCGGTGCGGGCCCAGCTGAAAATAGGCAAGGCCGTGGTTCGCACTTACGGCCAGCGATCACCACCGCAATCCCAAGTTCGACAGTGGACGACGGCTACGACGCGCCAGCGCGCCGGGTGCACCCCAAGAAAGTGGTGGATCATGCGGCCTTTTGTTCCGTTCTGCGTTCCCAGAAGTCCTGAAAGCGCCCACTAAGCTTGGCACAGCGAAGGGCGATGATGGCGTTGGAGCCGTGAATGGTCCAGTGCATTCCGGCGCGTTTGAGACGGGTGCCAATGGCAACCTTGCATCCGGCCTCCACTACGCCGGTGGAAGTACACAAGCCTTGGGCGTGGAACTCCGGATAGCGCATACGCTCTCGGTTGGTCTGGAAATAGTGGAGACAGCGACGAGCGTCCTCGGAGCGGGGTACTTGGCGCCGGATAGCCGTGAGTAGAGCCCGGAATTTTCCGGTGTCAAGTTCTTGTTTCCGGCGATCCGCCCACTGGAAGGCTCGTGGCATAGTGGGACCGTACAGAGCTTTTCCGAGATCGCTCAAGTGTTGTTTGGCATGATAGCGGTCGACGATCTGAACGGCTTCAGGAAACTGATCTTCCGCGATGTTCCAGATCCACGGAGCACCGTCACCGAGCACGGCCGTCCGCGGCGCCTGGGAGAAGCGGCGTCGTGTGGCTTCTCTCCAGACCCGTTCGGCAAAAGGAGAGCGCATTGCTGCGGTGTCCAGCGCGGAAGCGCTTTCCAGGGCCGCCGAGTAGGTGACCGATCCTTCATCGCGGATGGGCGTGCCTTCTGCATCGAGCGATTCCGCACTCCAGATGGTACAGAGTTTTACTTCACCGGTCTTGGCCGATCCGTCTGGTTGCTTGCCAACGCGGCCGGCAAGTTGCTGCGCTCGTAAAGGGATTCCGGTTCCGTCCATGCCGAGATACAGGGTCGGCGGCAGAGCCAGAGCATCCAGAGGGTTGCTGTGTACGCGTTCATCTTCGGCGATCTCTTTTCCTAGCCCTTCTGCAGTTCTCTCTACCTGCTTAGCATCCACCGCCACACCGGCCAGTTCGGTCAACAGTTCGCTACCTTCCTGGAAGCTGACCATGGCCCCTACGGTGCCGATCATGCGCACAACAGCCGGAGAAAGCGACGTGGCGTCCAATCCCAAGGCTCGGTCGCGAGGACAGAAGCCCCGCTTACATTCCCAACAGTAGTAGTAGGCACGCTCCAGTCTCAGTTCTCCGACCACACTATGAAAACTTTTCCAGCGTCGTTCTACATAACGCGCCCGACGGCCACAGGCACAGGGCCACGAGCTGCCCTGGTAATCGGAATGGTCGCGGTTGAATCGCTGCTCGAGTAAACGGGCAGCCATCTGCAGGGTCCGGCGCCGCATCGCCGTTTCCAAAGCCTCGAAGTCCATCTCCTCCAGGGCTGGGGAACCGAACAGTTCTTCGATCTCCTGCGCCATTTCACCTTGTAGACTTGCGGCGATGGCGTTTTTTTTTAGTTTCGACTTCTCGAACGCCCTCGAGATCCTTCCGTCGTAGGTCACAGATCTGGTCGCTGATTTCGATCAGTTCTCGTGCCAGTTCACGAAAGCGCTTGTACTCGGCCACTTGCTGCTTGAATTGCGCTACCGCTGGTCCGGAGGGGATCCTCTGGGCTACGGTCTTGCCGTCCACGCTACGCGTCAAAAGCCAACTAGGACCGTGTCCTCGCGATCCTGGTTTGGCACAGTGACAGCTCGGCTTACCACACTTTCCGTACGTCTCGCTCAGAGATCCCGGTCGCATATCTCCGATCCGGGCCAGGGCCGCTTTGAGATTGGCCCCTTTTGCTTCGAGCTCTTCCAGTGCAGTTGGCGACATGAGGGAGTCTCCTTCTTGTTGTGTTATAACTACAAGACACCCCAAGCAGAATACCTCCAATCCCCGCACTTCGTCAAACACCACAATGGTGTCTTACACCCGGGTGCCGTTGACTCCTACAATTCTCAGGGCTATAGTGAAATTCTCCTGCCCAAGGTGCGAGGGACGGCATTGAGAACGAAATGAATCTCCCGAACAGCCTGACTATCCTTCGTATCTTTTTTGTCCCTCTCCTTGTGGTCGTTTTGCTCACCCGCGAGCCCAATTTTGATTTCTGGGGCCTGCCAATCCACTTCGAAGTGTGGGGCGTGCTGATTCTGCTGGTGGCCGCGGCGACCGACGCGATCGACGGCTACATCGCGCGCAAATGGCGCGAAGTCACGACCCTGGGAATTCTGCTCGATCCCATTGCCGACAAACTTCTGATTTCCGCAGCGTTCATTTCCCTGGTGGAGATGGGATTGGTCCAGGCGTGGATGGTGGTGATCATCATCGGACGCGAATTCATCGTGGTGGGCCTGCGTAATATTGCTACCGCCGAGGGATTGATCATTCCCGCGTCGGCGCTGGGAAAGACCAAGATGGTTCTGCAAGTCCTCGCCGGCTGCGCCGTAATTCTCGCGGCACGGCATCCGGCGCTTCGTCCGCTCGGCAACGTTTTGCTCTGGCTGGTGGTGCTCAGCGCGGTGGCCTCCGCCGCGCATTATTTCCAGATGTTCTGGAGCCAGATCAATATCCGGGTCGAACAGCGGCAGCGCGGCTTGCTGGTAATGGAGCCGGACAAGAAGCCCCAAGATGTCCCCACTCGGTAGTCCTGAGCGCATTTATCTTCTCGACCTAGCGCGCACCGCCCTCCGCAATGCCGTCGAGGAAAGCGACACCCCTCTCTGGCTGTCCCCAGCAGCCGTATTGCTCCAACCCGCCGGCGCATTCGTCACCTTGCGCCACCACCGAGAATTGCGCGGCTGCATGGGTCAGCTCGAAGCGGCCGAGGCGCTGACCAACGTGGTCGCCCACGCCGCAGTTTCGGCGGGCATGCACGATCCGCGCTTTCCGCCGGTCGCGGCGAGCGAGATGGCGTTGCTGGAAATAGAAATTTCCGTCCTTTCTCCGCTCGCCGCCATCCGCCCGGAAGAGATTGAAATCGGCAAGCACGGTCTGGTGGTTTCACGAGGGAAGTTCCGAGGAGTGCTGCTTCCGCAGGTGGCCACCGAGCACAGATTGAACGTCCGGCGCTTTCTGGAGGAGACTTGCCGCAAGGGTGGCCTGGAGCGGAATGCGTGGAAGCTGCCGGAGACTGGAATCCAGGGATTTACCGCGGAGGTTTTCTCGAGCGCGAGCGAGGCTGCCGGCCAACGCTCGGCTCCAAACGCAGGGTTTTAATCTTGAGCGGTAGGTTGCGACTTTGTTCAGTCCGCTGTAACGCCGCTGATGCGCGAAGGCATATCGAGTGCAGGCTATTCCAGCTCGACGTAGTCGCCGGCGTACACTTCGCTCAGCGTAAAGGTCATCAGCACCGTCGAAGCGTTCGTAGACGTGCGCAGCACAATTCCTTCGCCGATCACCTGCCGTGGCACGGTATCCCACTTGTACTTCGATGGCGCCGAGCCGAAGCCATATACTTCGAACGCTTGGCGGCGAGGTTGCCAGGCCAGTTCGGTTTGCGTGCCGTTATACCGGAAGACGCGGAAATAGTCGCCCACCTTCACGCCCTGGACTGATCCCAGGTTCACGTAAGCGATGTCATTCGTGCCCATCGAGACATGAAATTCCTTCCCGGTCAGGACCATCGCGAGTGCTTTGCCGCTGGGGGGCGCGAAGCGGTCGAATTTCTCGTCCGGCTTCAGTACCGGGGCGGGGCGCGCCGGGACCGGCAGCACGATGTCTCCCCGCTGCATGTAGCTGCAGGAGCGCACCACTTGCGCGGTGGATATATTTTCTTGCGCCACCACCACCCTCAGCCGGCCTTCGTCCTCCCACACGCTGCCGATCTTGTGCAGGATCGAGTCCTGCCAGGAAAACCATTGGGTCTTGTTCTCGTCGGTTGCTTTGCGCGTGACGATGAATTCATCGCCTACCTTCACGCCCTGCGCGGTGCCTTTGTTGATATAGACGTAGTCGCTCTGCCCGAACGTGACCACGGTGTTCGAGTATTCGCCGGTAACCAGGATGGTGTCGGTTGGCACCACTTCGTCGCTGATAATGCCGGAGCAATACATGTCGCTTTGAATGGGCAAGCGATTTTGATCCTGAGCGGAAGCCACCATCGCCCCCAGCAGAATGATCCCACCCACGATCCCAAGTTTTACTCGCATCGAAATCGCTCCTTTTAGCGCCGCCACCTGGTGAACCTGGCGATCGCGAAACCGCTGTGCGGCTGTCGCGATCTGGCCGTAATCCTCAAAATATGCGCGGGAAGAGCCACCGTCCGCGACTGCAAAAGTACACCTCGCCGGGCGTACAACAGGGACCCAGTACTTCTGTATCCAACGTAGCAGGCACCCAGGGGAGCGTCAATACGGTGTTTCTGCATGCTTTACACATTAAGCACCGCATGGTAGAAGCCACAGTCCGGGTTATCAGGAGCTAACGTGATATTTGGGCGGGACCGAATTTGTGGAGCAGTGGCGGGACCGACGGCGCGCGACATGTTTCGGCAGCTCGCGGCGGCTCTCGAGCTCACCAGCACGGTGGAGTTGCGGCTGGACTATCTGCGGGATGCCCGCGAGATTCGCGGGTTTCTCACCCAATTGAGCGAGTTTCGGCGCGTGGTACCGCGCATCGCGCACGCTACGCTCATTGCCACATGTCGACGAAAAGACGCCGGCGGCAAGTATCGCGGTAGCGCGACATCGCAGATGGACCTGCTGCGGCTCGCCGCCCAATGCGGATGCGCGTGGCTCGATCTTGAAATTGAGACCGCCTCGCGTTTGAGCCCGAAGGAATGGGCCGAGCGGGCCTCCCCTGCGGGATCGCCCGCTTCGCGGGGGTCGACCTCGCTGACCTCACGGCCCTCGGCGGTTGCGGTCGGCGCCCGCTGGATGGTTTCCCACCATGATTTTCGTGGGACTCCCGCGCGGCTAAAGCCCCTCCTGGCACGTATGGAGAGCCTACGAGCGGACGCGTACAAGATCGCTACCCAGGCCAATTCCTTGGCCGATGCGGCGCGCGTCTCGAACCTCGCCAATCGCCGCCAGGATGTGGTCGCCATCCCCATGGCCGAGATCGCGTTGCCGGCGCGCATCCTCGCGCTCCGGGCCGGCAGCGCCCTGGCGTACGCCAGCGTGGAAACCGCCACCGCCCCCGGGCAGGTGTCGCTCGCCGATATGAAGACGCTTTATCGCGCGGACTCGATCGATGCGCAAACCCAGGTTTACGGCGTCATCGGCGACCCCGTCGGGCATTCGCTCTCCCCGGTGATGCACAACGCCGCGTTGCGCGCCCGAAAAATTAATGGCGTTTTTCTGCCCTTCCGGGTCACCGACCTGCGCGATTTCCTCCGCGCCATCGACCCGCTGGGCATTCGTGGATGCAGCGTCACCTTGCCGCACAAACAGAAAATCCTGTGCTACCTCGACGATTGCGATCCCCTGGCCGCCGAGATCGGCGCTGTAAATACGATAGTGGTGCGCGGACACGGCAAGCTCTACGGGTACAATACGGATTACACTGGGGTGTTGCGGGCGATCCAGAAGCGCATGAAGCCCCGCGGCGCCCGGGTGCTGGTCTTCGGTGCGGGCGGCTCGGCGCGGGCGGCGGCGTTTGCGCTGGCGTCCGCTGGGGCGGAGGTTTTCGTTTGTGCCCGGCGCCCGGAGCGCGCCCGGGAGCTGGCGCGTGCCGTACGCGGCGAAGCCATTCCGCGCCGGGCGTTGCGCGGGGCGCGCTTTGATCTGATCGTGAATGCGACGCCGGTGGGCATGCATCCGCACGCTGCTTCGATCCCCCTAGCGGCCGGCGAACTGAACTGCCGTTTCGTGTTCGATTTGATTTATCGCCCGCGAAAAACGCGTCTGCTGCAACTCGCAGCGCAGCGCGGCATCGAAACTATTTCCGGTCTGGAGATGTTTGTGGCCCAGGGCGCGGCGCAGTTTGAAATTTGGACCGAGCTGCGCCCGCCGGTAGCGACGATGCGCCACGCCGTCGAATTGGTTCTCGACCGCGAAGAGAAGGCACGCACCAAAAAATGATTCAGCCCGATTTCAAAACCTTTTCGCGGCTCGCCCGCCGCGGCAACCTGGTACCGGTCTACGACAGCCTCACCGCGGATTTGCTCACCCCGGTGGGTGCGTACCAGCGCATCGCCCGCGGTGCGCGCCACGCCTTCCTGCTGGAAAGCGTCGAGGGCGGCGAACGAATCGCGCGCTACACCTTTCTGGGAGCGAACCCCGCGGAAGTAGTCCGTACCCGCGGCAAATCCTGCTCGGTGGAATCCGGCGGACGCCCCAAGGAATCCGAAGAAGATCCGATCTTGCTTTTGAAGCGCCTGATGGCGCGCTACCGTCCAGTGCAGTTGCCGGGCCTGCCGCCTCTGGTGGGCGGCGCGATCGGATATTTCGCTTATGACATGGTACGGCTGATCGAAAAAATCCCCGCGTGCGGGCGCGACGATCTGGGATTGGACGACGCGGTGCTGATGTTCTATCTCGGATTAGTGGCCTTCGATCACGTTCGCCACCGCGTGTGGATCGTCCAGAACGTTTTTACGGAAGGCCCGGGCAGCCTGCGTCAGCGCTACGATCAGGCGGTGCGGCAGATTGAAGGCACCCGCCGCGCACTGGAGCGTTCGCTTCCGGAAGAAAGGACGCGGCCGGGAAAATCTCGTCCCTTGCGCGTCATCGCGAACATGACTCGCGGCAAGTTCATGCAGTCGGTGCGCCAGGCCAAGAAATATATTCGCGCCGGAGACGCGTTCCAGATCGTCACCAGCCTGCGCTTCGCCGCCGACACCGAAGCCGACCCGTTTGAAATTTATCGCGCGCTGCGGGTGATCAATCCTTCGCCGTATCTTTTTTTTCTGAAGCTCGACGACGTGGCCGTCGTGGGCAGTTCGCCGGAAATGCTGGTGAAAGTTCAGGGACGCGATGCGTATTACTCGCCGATCGCCGGCACCTTGCCGCGCGGCCGCGACGAGCGCGAAGACGCCGCCAACGAAGCCAAGCTGTTGGCCGATCCCAAGGAACGCGCCGAGCACATTATGCTGGTCGACCTGGGACGTAACGATTTGGGCCGGGTGTGCGAGTACGGATCAGTGACCGTCGAGCGGTTGATGTACGTGGAGCGCTATTCCCACGTGATGCATCTGGTCTCGCGCCTCAAGGGACGGTTGCGCGCCGATGTGGATTGCTTCGATGCGCTGATGGCGTGTTTCCCGGCCGGAACGCTTTCCGGCGCGCCCAAAGTGCGGGCTATGCAAATTATCGATGAGCTGGAGCCCACCCGGCGCGGGATTTACGCCGGCGCGATTCTGTATCTCGATTTCTCCGGCAACCTGGATTCCTGCATTGCCTTGCGCACCTTGGTCGCCAAGGACGGGCGCGCCTACGTACAGGCCGGCGCGGGAATTGTTGCAGATTCCGTCCCGGCGCGCGAATATCAGGAAGCCGTGAATAAGGCAAAAGCGGTGGTCACCGCGCTCGAAATCGCCGACCACGAAAATCGCACCGCTGCCGGTGCGCGAACCCGCGGGAAGAAAAGCGGGAGTAAAAGACGGTGACGCCGTTCGTTCGCTGCTGGACGGTGAGTCCGAAACGATGATTCTGCTACTCGACAACTACGATTCGTTCACCTACAACCTGGCGCAGTACCTCGGCCAGATGGGGCAGCAACTGCTGGTCCGCCGCAACGACGAGATCACCCTCGATGAGATCGAAGAGCTGCAGCCCGAACGCATCGTAATTTCGCCAGGTCCGTGCCGCCCCGAGCAGGCCGGAATCAGCGTCGCGCTGATTCAGCGATTCGCCGGAAAAATTCCCATGCTAGGCGTGTGCCTGGGCCATCAAGCGATTGGCCAGGCCTTCGGCGGCCGAGTGATTCGCGCGCCGAAAGTGATGCACGGCAAAACCAGCGAAGTGCACCACGACGGCAAAACCATTTTTCGCAAGCTGGCCCAGAATTTTCGTGCCACCCGCTACCACTCCCTGATCGTCGAGAGAAAATCGCTACCGCGCGAGCTGGCGATTTCCGCGGAATCCGCCGACGGCACCATCATGGGTCTCCGCCACCGCAAGCTTCGCGTAGAAGGTGTTCAGTTCCACCCCGAATCCGTGCTCACCACCGAGGGCCTCCGCCTCCTGGAAAATTTCCTCAGCCTCTAGGCCTGTTCGGGCTGCCGCCCGCCGTCTGGCGTTGTCCGGTTTTAGGTTTTCGCCTTTCATTCAGACAACCCATGAAATGAATGTTTGGGGTCGGATCGGATTTCTTACGCCATTTAGAATCAGGTGCATAACGCGTCTAACGGGGACACGTGCGGTGATTGAGAAATTGCGCTTTTTGGTTCGATTCGTGGAGCCGCGCCGGGCCTGCACCTGTGGTTGGCCGCGACTGGCTAGGCTGCCCCACGCCGACGTCCTGGCTAGTTGTCGGCGTGGTGGATGCTTGCTGTTTACCCACGGCCGGAACGTAGCAGGTTGCAGGTGCTTTTGGAAGGGCGCAGTGTGGCGGAGATCAGGGGGGCGCGTCCTGAGCCCAGGGGAGATTGGGATGGGGGGACCCGGCCGCCTAGAAGGCGGCGCCGCTAATCGCGGCCTACACCCAAGGCGTCGGCTACGCGGTTGATGTAGTTGAACCACGACGCGATCAGCGTGATCTGCAGGATTGCTTTGTCGTCGAATCCGACAGCGTGCAATTTCGCATGGTCTTCGCGGCTGACTTTGGTCGCGTCCTTGGTTAGCTGGTAGACGAAATCCAGCATGGTGCGATCTTGCTCGGAAATGGGCGCAGTGCGGTAATCCATGCGCAGGGCATTGACTAGATCATCGTCCAATGTGACTCGACGCAGAAACTCTGCGTGAGATTCAATTCAATAGAAGCAGCGGTTGGTGACCGACACCACCGTGGTAATCATTTCGTGTTGCCGCCGGGTGAGCGGCAAATCGGGAGACATCAGCGCGCCGAACGTGCAAAACGCATGATGCAGGGCCTCGGGGATCAAGCTGTGCGAGGCGACTATGCCGGATGTGCTGCCATCCTTGGTGGGCCAGACCGGAGTGGCGTACTCCACAGGGTACAGCGCCTTCTGATCTTCCATAGCGCGTATCAACTTTTCATCGGCCTCAGAAAGCGGAACAGTTTTAATCCAGGTCACGGTGATGTCCCTCTACGAGTGGTCTCAATGGGAAGGTAGCATCGAAATCTGGGGAGTTCAACGACCGGGCCTGGGCCAACGCGTCTTAGCCAGAATTCAAACATCCGCCAGGGCGGCCCACCCTTCCCAGAACCGGAGAACAGTGGGGCACGCATTATAAAAGGGCGCCCCTTTCGGAGCAGGCTGCGGTTGCGGTGATGAGCATCAACCGAGCTTAACGAAAGGAGCACCCGATGGATGGTGTGAAATATGTGGGATTGGATGTCCATCAAGCTGCGATTTCGGCGGCCGTGCTAGATTCCGAGGGAAGGCTCCTTTACGCGACGGGCGGTTCGTGGGCGAAAGCCACCAGCGCCGCCAGCTTGGCGCGGGCGGCGCCGGAATCTATCGATTCGGCGGCCCGCTGGACGCCGTCTAGGAAACCGTGCGCGCTGCCTGCGGCGACCAGCGTGGCAGCGGCGTTGGCTTCGACTATCGCGCGGTGTGGGCCGGTCTGGCCTTCGAGAATGTTGCGGATGATCGCGGCGTTCTCGCGGGCTTCTCCGCCCTGAATTTCGGACAGCGGGGCGCGGCGCAGGCCGAAATCCTCAGGCGCTAGCTTATAGCTGCGGACTTCACCGTCGCGCAACTCTGCCACGGTGGTCTCACCGGACAGCGAAATTTCGTCCAAGCCGTCGTCGCCGTGTACCACGAACGCGCGGCGCGTTCCCAATTCACCCAGCACGCGGGCCAGAATTTCCGTATAGCTGGCGTCGAAGACGCCGGCTACCTGCGCACTAGCGCCCGCCGGATTGGTAAGCGGGCCAAGCAGATTGAACGCGGTGCGCCCGCGAATCTCGCGCCGCGCGGGCATCGCGTATTTCATGGCGGTGTGCACCGCCGGCGCAAATAGAAACGCGATACCGATTTCGCGCAGCGCCCGCGCGGTGGCGCTCGCGGACAGATCCACGCGCCCGCCCAGCGCTTCGATCACGTCCGCTGAACCGCAGCGTGAGCTGATCGAGCGGTTGCCGTGCTTGGCGACGCGGACGCCCGCGCCGGCCACGACAAACGCGGCCGCAGTGGAAATGTTGAAGGTGCCGGCCACGTCGCCGCCGGTGCCGCAGGTATCCACCAGAATTTCATCCGGAGCGAAATACCCTGGCGGAACGATGGGTGCCGCATGCCGCCGCATCACAGCGGCAAACCCGGTCAGCTCCTCCACGGTTTCGCGCTTATCGCGTAGCGCAAGCAAAAACCCACCGATCTGCGCGGTGGTAGCACGGCCGGTAAGGATTTGCTCCATCACCGCTTCGGCTTCGCCGCGGGTCAGGTCGTAGCCGGCGATAATTTTTGCCTGCGCGCTCTCGATCACCGGAAGATCCTTCAGGACGACAATCTGCGGCGCGGGCGGGGAGCCAATTCGCCGCCGCAATTGGGGCAAGTGAGGTTCATGCCTTCGGCGCATTCGTTGCAGAAGGTGCATTCATACGAGCAGATCCAAGCTTCGGCGTCCAACGCGATGGCTTGGCCGCATTTCTCGCAATTCGGTTTCATTTCCAACGACACAGGGCCCGCCTTGCCCGCTCTTTCGCTTCCGAGTAAACTCTTTGGTTTGAGCGTGCGCAAATATTAGCACTATTCGCGCTTCGTTTTGATGCGCGGCGCTGCAACGGCGGCGCCTGAAGGATGGACGATGAAGATTCACGAATACCAGGCCAAGGCGATCCTCGCGAAGTTCGGAGTCACCGTGCCGCGAGGCGAAGTGGTGCTGCAGAAGTCCGACGCGCTCGCTGCCGCCAATCGGCTGGGCACGCCGGTGGTGGTGGTGAAGGCGCAGATTCATGCGGGCGGCCGGGGCAAGGGCGGCGGCGTGAAGTTGGCGCGGTCAGCCGAGGAAGCGCAGAAATTGGCTTCTGAAATCATGGGCATGACCCTGATTACGCATCAGACCGGTCCTGAAGGGCGGGTGGTCCGGCGTTTGCTGATCGAGGAAGGACTCGATATCAAGCGCGAACTCTACCTGAGTATTTTGGTCGATCGCGGTTCCGGCAAGCCCGTCTTCATGGCCAGCGCGGCGGGCGGAATGGAAATCGAGGAAGTCGCGAAAGACAATCCGGACGCAATATTGAAAGAGACCATCCACCCGGCGGTCGGGCTGCAGCCCTACCAGGTGCGCAATCTCGCGTTTGGGGTAGGGCTCGCACCGGAATTGATCAGCGCCGCGGCGCCGTTTTTTCAATCGCTGTACCGCGCGTTCCTCGAAACCGACGCCACGCTGCTGGAAATCAACCCGTGCGTGGTGACCGGCGACGGCAAGCTGGTAGCGCTCGACGCCAAGATGGCCATCGACGACAACGCTCTGGGACGTCATCCTGAGTTCAAGGATCTGCGCGACATTGAGGAAGAGACGCCGCTGGAAGTGGAAGCCTCGAAATACAAACTCAACTACATCAAGCTCGACGGCAGCATCGCCTGCATGGTGAACGGCGCGGGATTGGCCATGGCCACCATGGACATCATCCAGTTGAGCGGCGGCCGCCCGGCTAATTTTCTGGACGTGGGCGGCGGCGCGTCGGAAGAGCAGGTGAAGAATGCCTTCCGGATTCTGCTGAGTGATCCCAACGTGAAAGCCGTATTCATCAATATTTTCGGCGGGATTCTGCGTTGCGACGTGCTGGCGGCCGGCGTGGTGAAGGCCGCCCGCGAACTCGACGTGAAAGTGCCGATCGTGGTTCGCATGGAAGGCACTAACGTTACCGAGGGCCAGGCCATCCTCAAGGCTTCGGGCCTGAATTTTGCAGTGGCGAATGGAATGAAGGATGGCGCGGAGCAAGCGGTCGCGCTGGCCCGGAAATAAGTAATCGGAAGTAAATCGTTTTCAGTTCTAGTTTCAGCGGCTCCTAACTTTTTCTCTCTTAGGGAAGGAATGGCGTGAGCGTTCTCATCGATTCAAATACGCGGGTGGTGGTGCAGGGTTTGACCGGGCGTGAAGGGAGTTTCCACGCACAGCAGATGCGGGCGTACGGCACCCAGGTGGTCGCCGGCGTCACGCCGGGGAAAGGCGGCAGCAAGCACCTCGAGGTGCCGGTATTCAATACCGTGGCCGAAGCGGTGAAAGCCACGGGCGCCAACGCCTCGGTGATCTTCGTTCCGCCGCCGTTTGCCGCCGACGCGATTCTCGAAGCGGCCGACGCCGGATTGCCTTTGGTGATTTGCATTACCGAGGGAATTCCCACGCTGGACATGGTGGGCGTGGCGGCGGCATTGAAGGACAACCCCAAGACGCGGCTGGTGGGGCCGAATTGTCCAGGCGTGATTTCGCCGGGACTATGCAAGATCGGAATCATGCCGGGTAGGATTCACAAGCAAGGAAACGTGGGCGTGGTGAGCCGCAGCGGAACGCTCACCTACGAAGCCGTGGATCAACTCACTCGTCTGGGGATCGGGCAATCGACTTGCATCGGCATCGGCGGTGATCCGATCATCGGCACCAGCTTTCTGGATTCCGTGCAGCTCTTCCATAGCGATGCTGATACCCATGCCATCGTGATGATCGGTGAAATCGGCGGCGACGCGGAAGAGAAGGCCGCCGCATACATCCACCAGCATGTGAAGAAGCCGGTGGTGGGTTTCATCGCCGGACAAACCGCGCCGCCGGGCCGCCGCATGGGCCATGCAGGCGCGATTATCAGTGGTGGCGAAGGTACGGCGGAAGGGAAATACAAGGCGATGCGCGCCGCGGGAATTCACACCGTGCAGAGCCCGGCGGATATTGGTGCGACGCTCGCGAAATATCTGTAACGCGGGGACGCGTCCTGGAGTGGAGGATTTCTCTAGTCCGGGGCTCCCGCCGCCTAGAAGACGGCGCCACGCGATGCGCAGCGCGGAGACTAGTTCCAAAAATTCCGATTTTCGAAATGGG
>Ga0182024_10016777_pt1 | contig 13835 bp, 12 predicted proteins | sample P32metaG_FD_120480 | JGI IMG/M metagenome (GOLD analysis project Ga0182024, IMG submission 120480) | Permafrost microbial communities from Stordalen Mire, Sweden - P3-2 metaG (Illumina Assembly) | ecosystem: Environmental > Terrestrial > Soil > Wetlands > Permafrost | place: Sweden: Stordalen... | reverse complement strand
TCGAAATAACGTGGCAGGTTGCGGGTGAAAACAGACTTTATTTCTTCATAGTATGCCTCGTGTTCCAATGGTGTCTGTTCTTCCCATTCCCGTGGCTGGAAATAGAAGGACTTTTGGACGGAGGAATCCGGCCGGAAGGTCCACGCCGACCCGGGCGGCAGGACCTGGACGCCCTCGAACAGCGAGCGATTCTCAAGCACACAACCGCACGAAACCAGATCCCCCAAGCCCCGGGGGTCCGCCCGCCGGAGTTCGGGGCACACAGCCAAAATGGCCTTGGCTTCCGCGGCGAAGTAGAATGCATCGGCAGATTCGTGATAGTACACGCGATGCATTCCATATCGATCGTTGAATAGCAGCGCGCAACCCCGTGCACGATCGGCTAAAAGCCCCTGGAAGCGGCCGTTCAGACTTGCCGGAAATGCGGGATCGTCGTGCCACCGTTGGAGGAGATAACCGGCGCCATTCTGCGCATCGGACCGGACCGCCTCGCTGGCCGAGGTAGCGCACCTTGAGTAGTCTTCGCCCGAGAAGACGAGCACTGCCTCTCCGCTGGGATCGCACAGCGGCATGCTCGCGGAGAATGAGCCGTCCCGAGCCACCCATCCGCAATATACGCCTAATTGCTCGTCGCTCCATGTCCCCGTTACATAGAACGATTCATGACAGAGGCTCTGCAACATCCGCTGCAACAATGGCCCCGCCCGCTGCCGGGGCATTCGCGTGATTAGTCCGACGATTCCAGGCATTCCGTATTTTCGCTATGCGGTGGTTCGAGATGCCCGCAGCATCCTGGCGTACCACTTGTTCCGTAGAAATCGTAACCTGGAGAGGAACGATTCGGGCAAACGGTCCCGTAACCTGTGTTGCAGGCCAAGCCCCAAGGCAACGGACCCGATGCAATTCAGGGGCACGTAGTAGCGAGGAACCAGAACGGGCCGAAACCCGTTGTTTGACTTGAAATTCGTAAATGAATCGTTTTGCTTCTTCCCGTATGTGAAACTGCCATAAGCGCAATAGGGTATCCCGCGTTCAGCGCAACTCCGGACTGACTCCGCGACCAGCGCGTTCATCGGCGCCTTGTCCCGGGATTCCACCGTGGCAAGGAGATTCATAATCTTTGCCTGTGTCTGGTTGGCGTCGACCACTATTTTGGCAAAACCGACCATCTTGTCCTCACAGAACGCGCCCAGGAAAATGCTGTTGTGGAGGAAAGTTGCTTCTAGCTTGCGCACGGTCGCCTTATCCAGCCCAAAATGCCGGTTGCGTTTTCCTTGGCGAACCGGGCACTCGTTGTAAACTTCCCAGATCCCTTCGATGAAGTGATCGTCGAAAGGCACTTCACGAACAACGACCCCTTTCCTCTCAGCTTTGCGAACCATGTTCCTCGTCTTGTTGTCTACTTGGTTGGTCCACCAGTGGTCGTATGTAGATACCTCGACTACCGCCCAGTTATCCCACTCCACGAGGTAACCAAACTTCGCGCTGGTGTCGGGTAGGAGTTGAGTGAACGTGAAAAGGTCGACCCGGGTGCCACACGTTTTCAATCCTTGGATGATGGCCTTCGGATCCTCGATGCCGACATAAGTGTCTCCTAGGATGCGACCAATTCGGAGCACGCGTTGGTGATTCACCAAAACGTCATGTCCAGTAATCACTAGCATAGCAGGTTCGGTCATGTTCTCTGGGACTCGTATCGGTTAGTTGGTCGCTAAGTCTTTCTTTTTTGGGATTTGTAATCCGCCAATGTCGAGAGCTTTCAAGGGTGATTGCAGAGCCGAACGAACACATCCATAGACCAGTGCGGCCCTATAACGACCAGCCCGACTAAGGAATGGTGGACCTGGCGGGAATCGAACCGCGCGACCTCTTACTGGTTTCCCAGGAAGCGCTCTCCCAGCTGAGCTACAGGCCCGTAGTTACAGAGTATGCTAAGCGGCATGTGTGCGTCAACCCTGCCGGTCCCGGTACTCCGCACCGCTTTACTAGACGCCCGTCGTTAATTCTTCCACAAGAATCACGTCTGCCGCTAATCAGTCCACTCTTCGTTACGTGTTGATCGACGCTGGTCCTGGCGGAGCCTGCTAGGTTGGTCTCTGCCCTACAAGCTCGATGCCAGCAAAACCGAGGAGCCGGGACAAGTGATCGCAGAGCTTGATCAAACTTGTCGCTCCCTGACATTGGCTGGACATTAAATTTGGCGGAGAGGGAAGGGACTCGAACCCTCGGATGGGATAACCCACCACGGCCGGCGAGCCGACCGCTGCCTTAGCCACCAGCGACCTCTCCATTGTCCTTCTAACATTCTCGTCGACTAACACACCCCCGGTACACAACGCGGCGCCATTTTCGAAACCAAACTCAAGTGGAACGTCCTGCGTCAAGCCTTTTGGCGCGGATGTACGTTACCGGCGGTCCGCCCCCGAATAGGGTGCTTCGCCAGCGTTTCATCGACCGGCGACGCCTGGGCTGACGAGTCGAACGCGACGGGGAGTGAAGTCCGGAGGAGCATTTAGCTTGGTCTCTGCCCTACGACTTCAATGCCGGCATAACCGAGGAGCCGGGACGAGTGATCGCAGAGCTTGATCAAATACTTTATAAAAACGTGGGAGCCGAGCAACGCGACGAATGGCAGGGCAATAACGTAAGCGGGAACAGCTATCAGGGATTTAACGGCATTCTTCATCCGATTGACAGGATGCTTGTGAAACTTGCTGCCGCGCATAAGGGCGCGTTTCAACAGGTAACTCAGCCGGCACCGTGAGGGCGGCACGACTTCAAAAACGACGGCCTCTTCACACCAAATGAATACTCGCCCTTGTTCCATTAATCTCCGAAAGAAGTCCATATCGCTGCCGGCGGTCCCAAACTCAACCCGGAACGGGGCTTCGTTTTTTGGCAAAATACTCCGCGAGAAGAGCACATTCCCAGTACGTGTCTGCGACCAGTTTAATACCATGCCCGTTCGATTGGACGGTCTCTCGAAGAATGCTCCCTTGGTCACCCAAGCGGGAGGAGGGGAGTCAAAATAGGGCCTGACCGGCCCTAAGACGCCATCCACATCGGCGGCTTTACAGGTCTGGAACAATTTGAGAAGCCAGTCCTGCGCCGGATACTCGTCGTCGTCGACAAAGGCGACGTAATCCCCATTTGCGTGCAACACCGCAGCGTTGCGGGCACACGCGATGTTCTTCTGTGGTTCCACGACGTAGGTAACGGCATGCCCGCCGATAGACGCAAAGCCGGATACGATGCTTCTGGCTGACGCCTCGGCATCGTTGTCCACGACAACCACCGAATAGGTGAAGAGGTCACCGGTCTCCTGCGCGTTCAACTTCCTCAGTGCCCGGGACAGGTATTCAGGCCGCTGGAACGTTAAAATACAGACGCTGATATGGGGAATCTGCGATATCGACGGCATAGGGAACTCAGACGCGTAATTTCACTTTTCTTGAGGCTGAAGCGCACCTCTTTCGGGAGGCCTCTAGCGCTCCCAGGATCGGAAAAGCGCTGCGAACCAGTTGCCCGTCGACCTGGAGTCCAAACACTCGGGGCGTGACTCGACGGGCGCGAATACACTCCAGGACCGTCTGCTCGGTCACCTTGGAGTCGATGTCCATTGTCATCGCGAGGGGAAAAGACTGTCGGCGCGTGTGGAAATCGAGGCCGACGAATGGGATGGCGTTAGCCCGTTCCAGCAACGGCGTCGCCGTTTTGCTTGGCGCCCATCCATCATATTTTCGGTTCCAGATCTCGACTCCCGAGAGCATATCGGCCCAGCTTGGGTCGAAGCATCTCCACGCATCCTTTCGGGAGGGATGCGCGAGCACTGCAACGCCGCCAGCCGCCCCAGCGGCGTCCAGCATCTCGCCGGTGGGAAGATTCTCGCCCAGGAACGGCGTACCCCACACAAGGACGTGGACCCGGTTGGCAGAGTCGCTGTATTCAATTCCAGGCACGACGAGGGTCTTGGCAGTACTTACCTGAGCACAGGCTTCTCGAAAGGCGCTGTGACGCGATTCTGTAAAGCCTCGATCATGCTCTGTCATCATCACAACCCGGTAGCCGCGACTGCTAAAGCGGCGAGCAAGTGCATCAAGCGGCCACTTCCCGTCGTACGACCACGTGGAGTGAATGTGACAAACAGCAGGGACTTCCATACGACTAGTGGCTCGTTTTGAACACGTTGCTCCGAATTGTGTAGCAACAGTCGGCGATGAAGACTTTCGGATCTTCACGTCGCCAGTTGTAGACGGCATCCCCTCGATGAACTCGCATGACTTCACGCAAAGTTTTCCAAAACGATGGCCAATCGCTCAGGGCCTTCGACTTGGGGCCTCGGAGCACGAACAAGAGGTGCATGATCTCGCGACCGATGTTCCTACAAACAACACCGTCTGCCGAGAGCGGCGCCACGCCAACCTGCGACTGCTGATCGAGTGCAAGCCTCAGATGCCAGGCCGGATACTCGAACCCTTGCCGGCGAGAGAGCGCCATACTTCCCCACGGCCGTCCGTTAAGTTCGACGAACCAAAGCTTTCCTGAACGGTCTCGCAGGAGTTCGATCATAAACAGACCTCTCCAAAGGCCTTTTTGGAGCAGTTTTTCCACTTTGGGCTTCAGTTCCTGCGGCACGGGCTGTGAAACACACGCACTCGATCCTGAACCTTGAGGATTCATCATCCTCAGCCTCCTGTGGGCGGTCCAAGCGCTTATGCCTTCGGGTGCGGCTAAACCGAAAATACCCTCGCCGATTCCCCTGATGAAGGGTTGTGCCAGGAGCGGCACGCGCTCTCCCCATTCGCTCACGGCGCGTTCTACTTCGTCAGCGTTTGCACATATCCAGCTCCTGGATTTGCACACCCGATTTCGATTCACGGGAACACACTGGGCGGGCTTGAGAATCATGGGAAGCGATGCATCGCGGCAAGCGCTCCGCAGCTCATTCGCAGTCCGTACTAAGAATGTCTGCGGGACACTGAACCCCGCGTCCGATGCCATCCGCGTTTGCACGTCTTTGTCTAGCGCCAACTCGGCGGCGGGGCCGTGGGGTCCGGCCAAGATCCATGGGCGCTCAAGTCGAAGGATACTGCATAACCACACTGCAGTGTCATCCAAAGGGAAGAGTATCTGTCGATCGTCCGTGGACTGAAGCGACGCCATCAAAGATTGCAAGTCCGATTGCGCTATCTGCACGTCCACTTCCGGAGGGCAAATTTCTCGTACGGTTACGTGGCGACTGTGTCGGAGGGGGGCTTGGCGCCCCTTCCGCGCGAAGGCGATTACATTGAATCCTGCATCGACTAAGCTCCACGCCACCTCTGGCGCGGCGAGTGCTTCGGCAAATCCTATTAAGGCAGTGACCCGTGACATTTCGATTGTAATTGAACGTCATAGGCCGCGCAGCCTACGAAACAGAGGACTCTAACCGGGACTCTAACCCTTGTGGCCGCTCAGATGGAGGCTGCGCCGCGCGTTGCCATCCGAGGGCAACGCATAAGAGCGTGCGATCGTGCGATCCCCGGCCAAACGGAAAATCTCTCCTCCAGTAAGAAATCGATATTCTTCCGGGTTTATGGGATGGGTTTCGACCTCAACCGTGAATTCATTCGCCAGGGAGAATATCTTTTGGACGCGGCCGAGGGGGTCAAGTGGGGGAAGTGAGAAGAATAAGTCCGTGAGATGATGGCGCCGCGCAATGATTCTGTCCACTGTCTGACGGTAGAAGCGGTTAAATACGTCTTTCTCACCAGGCTGAATCGAGAAGTTTCGACGAACTTTGATGCCCTGCCGTAATAGCCCTCCGAAGACGACGTTGGAACAGAGGTGCATGTGGTGATGTCCGTCGAGCCGATCTGGTTCCTTACCGAAGAGACGAACGAACTCGTCGCGTTGAGCCGAAACCAAATATTCGAAGGAATTGGCTAGTCCAGGGTGGAAGACAACTTGTGCCAGGCGATGGCGCCGTAGATAGCGTGAGACGGATTCCTGGTGGCGCGTGAGCTGGGCGGCACATCCCGTGACCGTAAATGGCGTAGTGAAATTCAAATGCAGCCCGGTATCGATTCCGTGATCCTGGGCAACGGCGGCAGCCCGCTCGGAATCCTCCATGAACACCATCGCACTCACCGAGGAAATGGCCCCTTTCAGGACGCATTCCAGGGTCCGTTCGGTTGTCTCAAAATCTCGGCCCCAATCGTCCGCATTCACGATTAGACGGCCATAGCGCTGAGGGCGGTCTTGGTTCATCGAGCGCCTGATTCAGCCGAATCTCCGCCGATCATTGACGGCGCCACCGGCTTCTTGCTCCGAGAAAAGAACTTCTTCAAACGCTGCATCTGCTCGTGCCTGTAAAACTTCACCAACTCGCGCGAGGTGGGCCTCTCCACACGCCGCAGGCCAGCCCAGCAATAGCCGGAGCCCACCGCCAGGCCACCCAACAGAAAAGGCCTTTTGGTCATCTGATAGATCGTTCGGAACAACTCCCAAGCAGGATGATTTCCAAACGCATAGTCTTTGACGCCAATCTTGAATCTGGCCATCAGGGCGCCGTGCTGCGCCGTTCCCATTGTCCTGTGGTGGATACAGACCTTTTCGGTAAACGTCCTGGTCTTCCAGCCTTTCATTCTGGCCGTGACCACGGCAATGTGATCGATCCCGCCCCCCTTCACGGCCACATATCCGCCGACCTGTTCAAAGCACGCACGGCGGAAAACCTGACAAGCACCGGATACATGCTCTATATTCACAAAGCGGTAGTCGTAGATTTCGCGTGAACTCTCTTCCTGAAATGGGGTTCCGATCAGCCCCAGTGCCGGCTCCTCGACCAGCCTGCCAAGGAGGAACGAAAAATAGTCGCGGTCGAAGGAAATATCGGCATCCAGACTGCAGATTACATCGTAATCGGTATCTTTTAACCGGGCGTACCCAGCTTTAAAGGCGTGAACTTTGCCTGCAAAATGCCGCTCACGTCGCTCCGGCATCCGGAGCAATTCTATCCATGGGTGACGGACTGTGTATCGGCCTACGATTTCGTCGGTGGCATCCGTCGAACCGTCGCTTACGATGACCCACTTGACCGGTCTAACCGTCTGCGCCGCCACCGATTGCAGGGTCAGTTCGATGAACTGACCTTCGTTGCGGGCGGGAGTGATCAGAACGTATTTTGGGAGTGGCTGCATTCGTTGGGCACGGGTTACGAAGAGAAGGCGCTGCTGCCGTGAGGCGTCGTGAAGAAAGCGCTACTGGGCTAAACAGCCGCCGCAGATTCGGCGCCCAGTCGCGATTGCCGGAAAGTCAGCGCGAAGTTGAGGAGGTACCAGGCGGATGCCCGATCGGGACTGTCCAGCAGCTTCATCACTTCGCCGGAGTCCAGGAAAGAAGTGTCGGCGCAGAGGGCCTGCAGCTCGCTCCGGGCAGTCGCCCCAAGGGCGCCGTTGAACCACTCGGGGAGCGGAACGTTGAAGCCCTGTTTTTTCCGATCGATGAGCTCATCGGGCAACAGTCCGCGGACGGCCTTTTTGAGAAGATATTTCGTCCCTCCGGAGCCCAGTTTGGTGGCAGCCGGTATGCTAAGCACGAGTTCCACGAACTTATGATCGAGAAATGGCACCCGGGCTTCGAGGCTAACGCCCATGCTCATCTTATCGAGGCGCATCAGGAGCAACTCGGGCAGGCGCAGATTGAGGTCCAGGTATGTCATCCAGTGAAGATCGGACTTGTCCCACGCGCCGCCGATAAACCGGTCCCGGATCGGCGAAATCGCATCCCAGGAAGTGAGGCCGCGGAGCCGTTTCCGCAGGTCGGGGTGGAGCAATCGCTGCTTCTGGAGATGTGTAAACCCTTCCTCTCCGCCCCAAAAAACGGGCTCCCCGGACGCGCCGCGCCGTAGCCACTCATAATAGACATGCTGATCCATGCCGCAGGCCGCCAACGCGCCCAAGCCCAGACGCTTAATCGCCTTAGGCACGGGGAGACCGTCGGCGCGCTGCAACTGTAGTTTCCTCAGCCAGAAGGGATAACCGCAGAACAGTTCATCGGCGCCTTCGCCCGCTTGGCATACGATGCATCCGTTATCCCGAGCCAGCTTGCACAGGTGATAGAGCGGGACGCAAACAGGATCGGCGATGGGTTCGTCCTGAAGCCGGGCCATATGGTCGAGGAACCCGATCGCATCATGGACGTTCAACAGGATCTCGTGATGGCTTGCGCCGACTCTTGCGGCCATTTGGCGAGCGTAGCCAATCTCGCTAGGAGCGGATGCGAAATTGCCTTCGTACCCGACCGTGAAGGTGCGGACCGGTTCGGATTCGCCCTCGGAGAACAAGGCCGCGTTCAGGCTGGAGTCGATTCCGCCGGAAAGAAAGACGCCGACTGGAACGTCGGCCATCTTCCGCAGACGGACAGCGGTTCGGAGCTCAGCCATGAGGCGCTCCATAAGCTCAGGCTCCGGAACGCCTATGAGCGGATTGGTATGCTCCCAGACGTCCCAATAACGGTGTTCTTGAACGCTGCCGTCCGTGCGGACTCGCAGCCACGTCCCTGGCGGAAGTTTGTTGATTCCACGGTACAAGGTGCGCGGCGCCGGGGTGGTGAGGAACGAGAGATAGTGGAACAGCGACTCTTCATCGATATCGCGCCTTTGGGTGGGATCGGCGAAAAGCGCCTTGATCTCGGACGCGAACGCGAGCCGGCCGTTATCCAGCGTGTAATATAACGGCTTTATGCCGATCCGGTCGCGGACCAGCCACATCTCGCGCGAACGACCGTCCCAGATCGCGATTGCGAACATTCCGCGAAACCGGTGCAGGCAGTCGATACCCCACTCTTCGAAAGCCTGGAGGATGACTTCAGTATCTGAGTGATGGGTTTTCCAATGTCGCGACCGAATGCGGTTGAGATCCTGACGAATCTCGGCGTGATTGTATATCTCGCCGTTGAAAGAAACCCAGAGGCTCCCATCCTCATTGCACATCGGCTGGTCAGCCTCCGGCGTGAGGTCTACGATCGCGAGCCGGCGGTGCCCCAAACCGACGTTTACGGCAGGGTCGATCCAAAGGCCGGCGCCATCCGGCCCCCGGTGAATCATCGTATCGCGCAAGCCCGCGAGATACGGCTTCGTAACACGAAACCTGCTATTCTCGAATCCCAAGACGCCAACTATTCCGCACATGAAATTGATCTTCCTTCGTCTTCTCTACCGCGCGTAGTTGCGTTTTCAGTCACTGGCGCTCGGCCGATGGCGCCACCGGGCGAGGGGTCTCAAGTTCTTCCTTAGGAGACGGTTTGAGCAATGAACCCAGACATGTAGCGTCGCCTCCGGGGATACTCATGCATGCAACGGCTCGCAGCAATGACCCAGTAGAGGGCATACTGGCGAATGAGGGCGATCAGCCTGTGTGGTCCGAAGGCTTGGGGCCCTTAAGCGGGCTTACCACCCAGATGCAGAAGTGACGGGGCATCGATTGGGCAGGGCATCCGGGACCCGATCAACGTTCCTTTCCAACCGCCACCTCAACCGCGCTGTCTACGGCGGCGCCAGCCAAGCCGACTGCAGGAAGGAATGTTCGAGGATAGTATTCGAGGATTCGCTCTACGATGGCACTCTGCTGAACAGGGGCGATGGAGGGAAACATCGGAACCGAAAGCGCTTGTAGGGCGGCCCGCTCTGCCACTGGAAAGTCGCCGACTTTGTGGTTCAGGTGAGCATATGCTTTCTGCAAGTGCAGCGGAACCGGATAATGAATTCCTGTCCCAATTTTTGCTGCAGCCAGGTAGCGTATGATGCCGTCCCGGTCATTCACACGGATGACATACAAGTGGTAAACGGCTCTCGCCCAATCCGGCTCGAAGGGAGCGAGGTCGCCCACGCCCGCTTCGGCAAGCAATTTCCGGTATCGCGCGGCGGCCTCGCGCCTTTGCTGGTTCCACTTCGGCAGATGCCGAAGCTTCACGCTCAAAATGCCTGCCTGGATCGCGTCCAGTCGGCCATTAGTGCCTTCGATGTCGTGATAATACTTCTGGCTCTGGCCATGGTCGCGTAGCATGCGGATCGTTCGGGCGATCTCCGCGTCATTTGTCGTCACCGCACCCGCTTCGCCGCATGCGCCCAAGTTCTTTCCCGGATAGAAGCTGAACGCGGCCGCTTTACCCATGGAGCCCGCCTTCCGCCAGCGCTGTTCACGACGTGAGAAATACTCCGCCCCATGCGCTTGGCAGGCATCTTCGATGACGATAAGCTTGAAGCGCTCGGCCAGTTCGAGAATTGGGTCCATGTCGGCCGCCTGACCGTAGAGATGCACGGGAACGATGGCGGATATCGGGCGTCCGGAGTCGCGTTGGATTAGTTCACCGGAGGCTTGGTCGACTGAGCACTTCTGTTCCAGGTATTCCCGGAGCTTCTCGGGGTCCATGTTGTAGGTGTGCGCATCGACGTCCACGAAATCGGGACACGCACCCGCCTGGCTGATCGCCTCGGTGGTGGCGATGAAAGTGTTGGGAACTGTGACGACGATGGAGCCCGGCTTAACGCCGGCTGCCATCAATGCGAAGCGCAAAGCGTCCGTGCCGCTGCCGACGCCAACGCAGTGTTTCGTTTCACAGAACGCAGCGAAATCACGTTCGAAAGCATCCACCATGGGGCCGCCGATGAAGGCTGCGGTCGTCAGAGCTGTTTCGAAGACCTCACACAGTTCTTCTTTGAGCTCCTGGTGAACAGCACGCATATCCAAAAATGGAATGTTGTCGTTTGTCATGGCTATTATTACGGGTACACTACCGTCCTTTCAGTCCCAGATTCTCGCCTTGTCTAGGACCTAATCGGCTCGCTTTCCCATTATCGCACGTTGGCTGCCGGAAGAAATTATTTAAATCCATCTTTTCTGGCAAACAACTCGGCGGCGTGGGTAGATTGAGGCGTCTAGGAGGCAAAGAGGCATATGAAGACAATTGGGACACCCCCCAATTTGTGAGACAGCCTATGGGAATTCGTGATCGACTATTCAATTGAAGACGCTGGAGTTTTCATGCTTGGCGCATTAAGCCCTAGGTTGCCCGAGCTGCGAAGCGGTACAGCAGACACCAGTCTCTGGCGCGGTATGCCTTGAACTGAATGACTGCTGGCGTCCCTCAACTGGAAAGACTCCGGCACATACGCGAACTTCCACTTCCATTCAGCCATGGTGCAGCCACTCCCAGATTTTCGCGGCGAGCGGACCGGGATCGACTCCACATTCTCACTCTGGTGAACACCGGCGGGCATGGGCAGCGGCCAATGGAAGAACTTGTGGCAGATATCGAAAAGGCGCCAGCTAGAAGGTCCGCAACTGGAATTCGAATTGTTACTATTCATTTTCCGTCTCGGATGTCCCACCCGTAATAAACCGCAAGCGACGCGCCGGATTTCCTGCCACAACCGCACTTGCAGGAACGTCTCTGGTGACTACGCATCCTGCACCTACTATGGCGTTTTCACCAACTGTAACCTTCGAAAGAATGGTCGCCCCCGAGCCTATTGAGGCCCCTTTCTTGATCACGGTCGTCTCAACCCGCCAGTCCGCTTCCGTCTGCAACTGCCCCGCGGTCGTGGCCCTCGGGTAGGTATCGTTGATAAACGTCACGCCGTGGCCGATGAAGACGTCATCCTCGATCACGACGCCTTCGCACACGAACGTGTGACTGGAAATCTTGCAGTTTTTTCCGACTCGCGCGTTCTTCTGAATTTCGACAAACGCCCCGATTTTGGTGTTGTCGCCGATCTCGCAGCCGTACAGGTTGATGAACTGCGACAGCTTGACATTTTCGCCCAGCTTCACGTCCGCGGCGATGCACAGATAGGGATTCATACGCTGATAGCTTTTCCCCGTTGTTTCAATGACTGCTCGGCAGCCTCCAATAACTTCACTACTCGCAAACCCGCCGCTCCATCGTTGAAGGGAGTTTCCTGCTTCTCGATGCAGTCGATGAAATACCTGGCTTCGACGCGCAACGCTTCCGCCTGTTCGATCTTAGGCGCCCACATATCGCCTGACCGGTAGCTCACCAGCAAGTCATACACGTTGTCGCCACTCTTGATATCAACGCCCTTATCGTATACTTTTACTTTTTCGTCGGCTTCCAGATCGTTCCAGACCAGCATCTTTTTCTCGCCGCCCAGTAATGTCGTCCGCACTTTGACCGGGGAGAGCCAGTTCACATTGATATGGGCGATCACGGAGTTCCCGAAGTAGATGGTAAGATAAGCGACATCCTCGTGACAGTTGAGGTGGCTCTGCCCGGTGGCGATCACAACGTCGGGCTTAGCGCTGATCAGATGGTCCATGATGGACAGGTCGTGAGGCGCCAGATCCCAAAGAACGTTGACATCATGCTGGAACAGGCCAAGATTGACCCGCGTCGAATCGTAGTAATACAGCTTCCCTAGAGCGTCTGTCTCGATTAATTGACGAATTTTCTTCACCGCTCCGGTGAAAAGGAACGTGTGATCCACCATGATCATGAGATTCTTTCGGGCGGCCAACTCGATCAATTCCTCGGCTTGGGCCACAGTCGAGGTGAACGGCTTCTCCACCAGGACATGTTTGCCGTTTTGAAGGGCGGTTTTTGCCAGTTCAAAATGCGTCCAAACCGGCGTGATTACGGCCACTGCATCTATGTTGGGCGAAGTGAGCACTTCATTGGCGTCGCTCGTCACTGCTAGCCCCGGATAGGCTTGCTTGGCCCGCCGCAGCGATTCGACCGACTTGTCGCAGATCATCGACACTTCACAACCGGGCAGGCCGTGAAAATTTCTTGCAATGCCCGGGCCCCAATAGCCATAACCGATAATGCCGACTCGAATCATAGTTTTCCTTAAGTAGATTTCCTTGCGGGAGACAGTTTCGCGAAAAAGAGGGGATTGTGGCCGGATCTACGCCCCGCGGCTTCCCGGAATTGGCAGGCGCATTCAGCCCCTGTATCGACCGGCAAAGCCAGGCGAGACGCGTCTTGATACCATCCCGGGGAACTTAGAGAATTTCCCCGCAATCGGGTGACAGCCGATGTGGGGCGGGACGCCATCCTGCGCGGCGCTTGCCAACCGCCGCTGTCACTCGATTCGGCGAAACTCAATTACGGGGAGAAATGGTGTTGTACCTGTAGCCATCCGTTGTTTAGCAGGCGCCAGCGCCTGAAATAACAGCGCGTGGGGTCTTTACCAGTATTTTGATGTCCAGCCAGAGCGACCAGGATCTGGCATATCGGATATCCAAGCGGACCATCTCGTCGAACCTAACCCGGCTGCGGCCGTCCACCTGCCACAACCCGGTGATTCCAGGTTTCGCTGCCAGCAGGCGCCGCTTGTGCCACAGGTCGTACCGTTCGAATTCGTAAATCACGGGGGGCCGGGGGCCCACCAGCGACATGTCTCCCAGCAGCACATTCAGAAACTGCGGGATTTCATCCAGGCTGGTGTTGCGCAGCAATCGCCCGACCGGCGTGATCCTGGGATCGCTCGTCAATTTGTACAGTTTCGCCTGGCTACCAGCGGTCTGCCCGGCGCCGGGCACCCCCAGAATGAACCGCGCGACATACTCTTCATGGATTTTGTGATCGTTACCGACGTGCATGGAGCGGAATTTCAGGAACGTGAACTTCTTCCCGTATCGCCCCAGCCGCGGTTGACGGAAGAGTACCGGTCCCTTCGACGTCAGCTTAATCGCAAGCGCGATGATCACGAACACCGGCAGGCATAGAATCAACGCCACTAGGCTGCCTACAATATCCATCAGCCGCTTCAAGCTAAGTGAAACCTTCTTGCGATCGACGCCGCCCGCCAGCGCCGTTTGCAAGGTCGATGT
>Ga0182024_10016776_pt1 | contig 13836 bp, 17 predicted proteins | sample P32metaG_FD_120480 | JGI IMG/M metagenome (GOLD analysis project Ga0182024, IMG submission 120480) | Permafrost microbial communities from Stordalen Mire, Sweden - P3-2 metaG (Illumina Assembly) | ecosystem: Environmental > Terrestrial > Soil > Wetlands > Permafrost | place: Sweden: Stordalen... | reverse complement strand
CATGATGGCGCCTGGCGCGATTGATCTCTTCGCGCTTCTCGCTGAAAAAGCGCATCATCCCGAGTTGCGCGCGCGGCTGCAGTCGCTCAAGAACTATCTGCACTACTATCGATCCGACCTTAGTCATGGGAGCTCGCCGCGCGAGATGACCTTCCCCGAGTTCCAAACAGCCGTCAACTCCATGGTCGCGCCCGTCCTTCATCGCTGGGGTGTGGGAGACGGTGGCCCGATCATCTGACCGTTAGTCCCAAACGGTGCGGCTCCGTTGACATTAACCGACGGAGTCCATCGGTATATGCTTGGGCCTCACGTTTAGCAGAAGCCGCTGCTCCGCGAGCCTCGTTCAGAAGCGATCGCCGGACGATACGAAACGCGTTCGGGTGCTCTTTGCGGAAGCGCCGCAACGACTGGTCGAAGCGATAGTACTTCGCCATACCCGTACCGACGTAAAACAGCTCCCATTCTTCGTGGGCCCGCGACAGACGCTCAGCCCGTCGATACAGGAGTTCGAAGACGCCTGCAGCGACGAGGGCGCCTACGATGACACAGACGAGGGTAGTGAGGGCGACCGTTGCGCTTTGCAGCACGGCGGCGGCTACAACGGCGGCGGCGGCGACACTGCAAAATCCAGCTTGCCAGCCGAACACCCGAACGCGGAGCACATCGCGATCTCGCTGGAACTGAACGCGAATGACCGGCCCAACGTCGGCAAGGCCCGGCTCTGGATCCGGGATGCTTGCGCGACTACCGATCGTCGATGCGCGGGCCCCTAGTAGCACGGCGACTATTGTGAAGGCGAGCGCCAACATTGCACTGGCGACGTTCAAGTCAAGGGTCATGTCCGTATCTCCCGGTACGGTTGGCAAAGCTCGACGCGAGGCCGTGGTGTTTCATGAGGTACGTCCACTGACCACGCTCAATGTGCTTCGTGATTGCGGCCTGGAGTCGCTGCTCATGCGCATTCTCAAGTCGACGATGCGTCGTCTCACACCTTAGGACTGCAGATGCGCTCAGCGGCGGTACCGCTGCACCCAATCGAGTCCTTCGTCAGGCACGGCTACCGACCTCACCCGCATTGGAACGCCCTCGGCCAAGCGGTCGTCGTTTGCCCACGGCCGGATATCTCACGGCGGTAGATCTTTGGGGCCCCCCTGAGGCAGCGCCTTCGTGGCCTTGGACTGGCTCCCGGAGTCCGCACTTTGCCACCCTCGGGGACTCTTACCTGACGGTCGGCCGAAGGCTATTCCCGGGGCTCCGGGGGCAAGCGTTGGCCCAAATGCGGGTTTATCACAACCGTTGGTGTATTCTTAGGAGGGTTTTTGGCAAGACTCTTCGTAGCGTCCGCAGGTGAGCGAAGCGGTTGGTCTCGGAAGTCACCGGCTTCTCATCGCCCTGCGCGACCACGATGAAGCGACGTACGAACATTGCCTTGCGGTCGGACGCTACTCTGAGCGCATAGCGCTCGCGAGTGGCTTCGATGCCCTCACCTCGCAGCGCATCGGCGAGGTGGGTCGTTTGCACGACGTCGGCAAGGTCGCCGTTCCGGTTGCCCTTCTGAACCGATGCGAGCGGCTTACCAGCAATGACTTCGTCATCATGCGCGATCACGCTGCCGTCGGCGGGCGGATCGTGGGCGGGGATGAGCGCGTTGCGCACCTTGCAAGGTTCGTACGCGCACACCACGAGCGTCTCGACGGCAAGGGCTATCCCGACGGGTTGCGGGGGACGAACATTCCGCTCGAGAGCCGGGTAGTCGCCGTTGCCGATACGTTCGATGCGTTGACGGCCGGGCGCCCGTACCGCGAGCCGATCCCGGTGTCCCGGGCGCTGACGATCATGACCGCGACACGCGGTCTGCAGTGGGATCCCGAGCTCGTCGACGTCTTCGTGAAGATCATCGAGCGAGAGGGCGAAGTGCCTCGCGTCGTTCGAGCCAGCGCCGTCATTTAGGAGTTCGCCGTGACGACTCGAACCGATACCTTCTCGGCGGCCGCAATTCGTGCGTCGTTCTTACGACGGTTCGTGCAGATGGGAGTCTCAGGCGACGACTCCCGTTGGACCCACGGCGACAACGCGCTGGGATGGGAGATCTACGCTTGGCTGAAGCAGCAGCCGGATCTGCGCATGACGCTGCCGACGAGCGGCATCTCGGTCGACGGACTCCCCGATGTGGATTGGAGCGCGATCGACATCGCCGAGTTGGATCGGTTGCGGCGCGAGCTCTCGGCGACCGTCTCTGAGTCGCGGCCGCAGAACGAGGACGCCGGCGAGCCACTATCGCGAGTCGATCTCCGCATCGCGATCCGTCGTCGTCTTGCGGATCCGGTTGCTGCGCGACGGGGGCTCCCTGAGCTGCAGCCGCGGGACGCCCAATGTTTGCGTGAGCTCTACGAATACCTCAGCACGCATCGAGACGCGCCCGCCGTGTTCGTCCCATCGCACGTCGGCTTTGACGGACGCCTAGACGTCGATTGGTCGCGGATCAGTGCGCGCGATCTCTCGTCGCTCGTCCGCGCGGCCTACCGCAGACACCGGCGCGATGAGGGAGCGACGGCAGCGCCCGGGCCGCGCGGCGACGACCGCGGGGCGAGGATTCGTGACGACGCCGGCGCGGCCGTCCACGAGCCGGCCTCGTTTGCCGCGTTCGTGGAGCTGCGCACGCGGCGGCGCGAGGGTGAAGCCCAGCGCCTCATTGCCGAGCGTACGCGTTTTCGCGCCGAGGCCGAGCAGATCCGGGAGGCCCATTTCGCGGTCGCCGCGGGCCTGTTCGATGAAACGACGCCCGCCGGCGTGCGCGCCGCGGCGCTGCGACACCATCGAGACTGCCTCGAGCGCGACTTGGCGGAGCACGCGCGGGAGCGCGCCGAGGTTCTCGGGTGCGGGCGGCCATGGTACGACGCGATGCTCGAAGGCTGGCGCAACGAGCGTGGCGACCGGCGTGACTATGCAAGCGCACTGAAGGCGCTCTACGACGACCGCGCGGAGGCGCGACGCGCCGGCGCGCGCCCGGCGGCGGTCGGCCTGGATCCGGTGTTGGTCGGGATCCCGGGTGTGCGTCGGTATCGCCAGGACGGGGCGTTCGTGTACACCAGGCGCGTCGATGGGGGCGATGCAGAGATGTTCCGCGTGTACCGCGAGACACGCGAGGTCGTGGTGCGCTCGAAGGATCTCGTTGCTACCGAGGCCGCGATCGTCAAGGCGTACGAGCTCGACGGGCCGCCGCTCACGTTCGAGGGTTCAGACGAATGCTGCACGCGATGCGAGGCGATCTCCGCTCGCCACGGTTTCGAGGTCGCGGCCGCGGCGCCGGACGCGCAGCGCGCTCCGGCGCCCAGCGGCGCGACCCCCTCCTCTCCCTCCGCGGGCTCGCGATCCGCTGCGACCTCGCCGGCTCCGCAAAGTGGGATTCCGATGGCCGACTTGGCCGACTACGGGGACGTGGTCGCTTGGGTGAAAGCGCAGACGGGCGTAGATTTCGTCGTTGCGCTCGACCCGAAGCACGCGGTTGCGATGGTGCCGATGTACCTGACCCATACGCCGATGAAGCAGGCCGGCTTCGACCTGGTGTTCGTTCAGACGCCGGGCGTCGAAGCCGTCAGCGGCATCGTCTTACCCCGTGGTGTTGTGCCGGCGGGAGCAACGTCGGGCAAGACGCGCGTCGATCTCACGATCGAGAACGGTTCATGGAAGGCGCGGTTCGACGATCAGCCGGCGACGGCGCACGAAGGTCCCGAAAACGACATCGGCCGCTCGCGCGGCCGATAGGTCATTTCGGCCGGCGCGGCGCCCTTGGCGCGACGGTGCGTCCCGGCAGCCCATGGTTACCGGAAGACCGGAGCGAGCTGTCGTACTGAAGCACAATGGAAGCGCCTCCGCGTCACAACCGGGCAGCGGTCCTCGGTTACAACCTTGGTCTCGTCGCGCTCGGGGCAATTCTCGGCAGGGCCTGTACGTTTGCCGTCCTTCGAGGTGATTTCCCGTGGGGAGCGCGCGACAGTTCGCCGATCGAGGTCTCGTCTCGTCTTGGCTGCGTAGAGACGGTAATCACGGAGGTCAAACCCGGTACGGATTCCTCGGGCGCCGGCTCCGGTTATATCGGCTTCCGCGATGACATCGCACCGGGGCATGGCGCGCACGACATGAACATCATGGGTGTCAGCCTGGCGTATACGACGTACGTTCCGCTTATGAACGTCGGCGATCACGCGCGCGTGTGTTTGCTCAGTGTGCCTGAGAAGCAACGTGACGTCCCCGGCGGTTGCAATCCGGAATACGACGCACGCGGTCGCCGCTTCCTCATCTACGATCGCGCCTCGCAGGTCTTCGCCCAGTATTCGTACGGGGTGCACGGGTGTGGGGGCGCGTAGTCGCCGTATGCGGCGTTGATCGCAAAGGCAAGGCACCCCAGCAAAACTCGTGCCGGCACGCAGTTCGTCGAACCCTTGGAGCCATCGCTCATGCGTTATGTCGTATTCTTGGTTGGAATGATGCTGTGGGTCGCGGGCTCGATCGGCCCCGCTCGCGCGGACTGCTCGAAGAAGCACGTCTACCTTTCTCTCGCATCCGATGCAGCGCACCACATGCGCGTATACGACGCAGAGGGCCAGGGCGAGATGAGCACGGCTGCGATGAAGGAAGGCACGCACTGGTACGACATGGCGGCATCCGAACCGTGCGCCAGGCAACGTCTCGCTGACGATAAACTCGAAATCGCGTTGCAATACACGTTCGATGCGGATACGCGGCGCGGTGTGCAGGCTGTGCACGAGGAAGCGCTGGTGCGTGCGCGACAACATGCGGCGAATGCCGCCGCTGCGTGGGCTCGCCAACATCCCTCGAAGTGGGCTCTTGCGCATCCTGGACAAACTCCGAATCCATACGCAGACCATCCGAATCAACCAGCCCGCGTCGTGAAAGCAGCGCCGCCGCAGATGCCGGATGTTGCACAGCAGCAAGGTATCACCGGGGACGTACAGGTCCTCGTTACTCTTGACGAGACCGGAAGAGTCATAAACGCCACCATTCAGTCGTCGCCTTCGCGAGTCTTGAACGAGCCAGCGCTCGCGGCGGCGCGGAACTCGACGTTCCGGCCAGAAATCAAGAACGGACGACCGATCAGCGCAACGTATCTTTTCGTTGTAACCTTTGACACCTATACCTCGCAGTAGGCCCGGGTTCCGAGGACGCCGCGATGCTCGAAGCATGGCGCAACGAGCCTGCGATCGACGCGGCTGTGCGAACACCCTGCCGGCACGGAGGTCCGCCGAAGACCGATCGGCCGCTCGCGCGGCCGATCGGTTATTTCGCTCGGGCGGTCTTTCGAGCTCGCTGCTCTGCGGTGAAGTAGGTCTTCAGCGTCTCCAGGTCCATGCCAAGTTTCGGCAGGGATGCGAGGATCTGGGGCCACGGCACGCGTTCCGCCCGTTTGCGTTCAATCTGCCCGTACACAGCGGCGACGGCCTTGCGCTTGCGCTCGCGTTCCTCTTCACCGAAGTAGAGCATCAGCGTACGCAAGCCGATCGGCGCCTCTGCGTTGATCGCTTTGTGAATTACCGGCCACGAGACGCCTTGTTCGCGCTTCTGTTGGATGACGTCAAACAAATCGACGACGAGGAATCGTAAGTTTTGAGTTGTGTCAATCTTCGGAAGCTGGCGGAGCTCTCGCCGGGCATCTTCTACCGTCCCGCGTGCGAAATACGATTTTCGGCGACTAAGCTCCGGCGGGGCGCTATGCACTCTTTCGCGTGCGCTTGGCGCGCACAGCCGGAGCAGGCCGGTTCACGGCGTCTTTGCCGTAGAGGTAGCCCTTGAGAGTGTGCGGCGAAATCTGGATGTGTTCGCGGATCCGCTCCGCGATTGCCTCGAGCGTGTAGCCCTTCTTCATCGCCGCGCGAATGTCGGGCTCCAGCTCGGCCACTGCCTCGCGCGCCGAAAGGAACTGCTGTTCGGGCTCAAGAGAACGCAGCGTGCTCTTCACCGATGAAATGACCCGCTTGTCGACGTGTCTACTCATTTAGTGCTCTATTATTCTGTCAACGAGGGTAATTGATCCTCGGGGTATATCCCGAGAATGCCGCAAGCGGGGATTCAGCTGAGAGTTCCCTGCGGCACCATTCTACCCTCATTACACCCGCAGGAGGGTCAAAGTACGAAAACGTGACCGTTCTCTTATCGTCGGATTCCGCCGGCGGCGGGTGGCCGGTCGAGCCGGTCCGTCGCATCGCCGAAAGGCGCCCGAAATGTCGTTCGCCATCGAGGCTTGGTGGCCTGGTGCGGCGCTGCAGGCGAACCCCCCATTTACCCCTCCTGGACCCCGCCTAAGACACTCCAAACGACCGCTTCGCAAAGCGCAGCGGCCGCGCGCCGTCGTCTTGTCGATTCGGATTGGCGGAGCGGCAAAGCGGCAAACGCCTTTTTCCTTCGGCTGCCTCTTCTTTTCAAATTTCGACGTTCGGAGAGCCGGACGCCGTCAAGTCGCGCGCGTTTCCACTCGCTCGCTTGGCTGCTTAGAAGAGAGGCCGGGAGGTAAAGGCCACCGGGCCGGCACGTCGCGCTGCCGCGCGCCGCGTGGTGTGGCAGTCGGAAACGGGATCTCACCTCGACGTATTCCGCCACGTCGCCGCGCGCTGCGCGGCGTTGCGGATGTTCGCAAGCCTGCGACGTCGCCCAAAGCGTTGCCGCGTTCGATGGCGACCCAAAGGTGCCGGCCTCGGAACGAGGTGATGGGGCCGGGCCGCCACGCTTTTCCGTTGCGCGTTCTGCGTGCCGCAGAGCGGAGCGTGTACTCGGCGTAGCTTTCGGAGGCGCAGACCAGTTCCGGGTGGACAGTGAACGGCACGTCGCGCCTTCGGCGCGTGACGGCGTCCTTGAAAGGCGGGGCCGGGGCGGCTCGTGGGGATCGTGCCGTCTGCGGCTCGGCGACAAGGCGCCGGCGCTACGCGTCGGCGCACCGATCCCCAGCCGTCCCGACGCCCCCGGCAAGAGCAAGGCGCACGCGCCTTGCGTAGTTGCTCGGAGGTAGTGATGAAAGTCTTGATTCTTCTCGTCGCGGGTTTGTACGGCTGGTCGTTCGCCGGCTCGTGGATGCGCACGCACGTCGACGCCGCTCAAGCGTCGGTGTTGGGCACCGTCTCGACGCTGCGCGATCTGCACGCACTCGAGCTGCAGCAGCAGCGCGACTACATCGCGTGGCTCGAGGGCCGTGCGCCGGAGGCGGTTGTCCGAGCGGACGACGCGCGGGTCACTGAGTACCGGAACCGTCTCATGGTGGCGATGCGCTAACGAGCACGCCCGCCTCGTTTGCGCCCAGGCGTGCGCTTTGGCTCGGGCTTGGCGGGCGTCGGCGCGATCGTGATGGGCGCGCGCGGGGCGAGTCCGGCGAAGAATGCAGCGAGCGCCGAAACTCGCTCCTCGTAGGTGATCGTCTGGCGTTTCGGGCGCATCTCAGCGAGCCGCCGGGTGACGTATGGGCTGATCGCGGGCGTGCCGTGCACGACGTCGCCGGCGATCAGGTGATCGACGATCGTCACGCCCGCGATCGCCGCGAGCTCGGCGGCGAGTCGTTCGCGTTCGGCCGGCGTTGCGCGCCGATCGAGCAGCACGACGGCGCGGTCGCCGGCGCCCAGGGCGGCGGTGATCCCCTCCGCCTCCAAGCGCGCGCGCGCGGAGGCGGTGGCTTGCAAGATGATGGTCGGCTCGGTGAAGCCGATCGCGGCCGGGCGCGCCTCGTCCGGACGCAGCGCGCGCGGGTGGCGCTCGGCGCGCTCGGGGAGGAACGGTCGGCCGTCGAGCGTGACGGCACGTCCCAGGTGGCGGGCGATGGCGGTGGCGACGCGTATCGCGCGATGTGCTGGGACGATCGGGAGCGCGATCGCCGGCGGCGGCTCGGCGGGCGCCGAGAATCGGTAGCGGACTCCGAGCGCACGCGCTTCCCGCTCGGCCGTTGCGCGGAAGTCAGGATCGCCGCCGATTTCGACCGTCCCCCAGCGCTGCGCCAAGACCGCCAGCGCGTCGGGTAGTGCTCGCTCGTCGCAAACTCGGACGAGGTCGCCGGCGTCGACGGCGAGGCGGCGCCGATCGTCCCACCACTCGGAGGTGTCGCGCTCAACACCTGCCACGACGCGCAGCGCGCCGACGCGCGCGCCGCGGGCCAGCGGTGCGGCCGCCGGCGACCCGTGAGGCTTGGTGAGGCGCCGCGGATCCGCCGGCCGCTCGTCGCGCTCACGCAGCCATTCGAGCAGCTTCGAGGTCGGGCGTTTGGCGAACGGCAAGCTGCGTAGGTCGGCGTGCTCGCTCTCGCGCAGCGCCCGCAGCTCCTTCTTCTGCCCCGTCTCGTACGCTCCGATGACGGCATTCGCGAGGCGTCGTTCCGGCCGCGTCGTAGCGGTCGCGTCGCGTGCCGTCCGCAGGACGGCAACGCGCTCGGCCAGCGCCTCCTTTCGCAGCGCTTCGCGCTCGCGCTGTTCGCGATGGCGTGCCTCGCGCACGGGCAGCCAGGTCGCTCGCCACGCGGCGTGTTCCGCGGCGAAGGCTCGGCGGTCTTCGTCGGTTCCCAGCGAGAGCCGGCGGCCCTCGTCGTCGTTGGCGTAGGCACGCGGATTCGTGCGAGCGTCTTCCGGGACCGGGAAGCTCGGCAACGGCCCGAACCGGCGCTCGAGAGCCGGCAGGGAGATCGCGAACGAGAGCGCGCTCGCCGGCACCCCGCGCGGTGGGTCGACGCTGTGATCGAGCAGCACGCCGCCACGTTCCGCGCGCACGTACTGGAGGCCGTATTGCTCCAGCGTCGCGCCGACTTCAGCGAGGCTTTGCGCCCGCGCGAGCTGCTCGATGACCGCCGGTGCCACCCGCTCGGCGAGCCAGGCATACCGCGAGCGCTCCCCGTGCCACACACCCATCGACCGGGCCCGTCGAGGCTCCCGCCGTCGGGCCCGGTCGTCGGCTCGGGGCGGCGTCAATCCAAACGCCGGCGCGGCGTCCTGGGCCGCCTCCCACAGCGCCCGCGACAGGCGGCCCAGCGGATACACCTCGCCGGTCGTGGGGTCGCGTCGCGTAAACTCGATATGGCCGTGGAGCAGCCGTTCGTTGTGGGCGACGCAGAAGTAGGGCCGGGAGTCGATCCCGACTGCCGGGTGCTCGAGGATGGCGCGGGCGGCCGCGAAGAGCGTATCGACGGTGGCCTTTTCGGTCGGCGAAAGGCCGATGGCGAGCTGGGTGACCGCCAGGGCCAGGGGCGCGGCCGCGTCGATGGCGCGGAACTCCTCAACCTTTGCCATGAGGTCGGCTCCGTCGTTCGTTTCGACGGCGAGGTGCCGGGCGTCGTGCGTGAGGTATCGCACGGACCCGGTGAGGCCGCTTGAGGGGAACGAGCGGATGACGATGGCGTTCAAGGCACCTCTTGGTCAGGGGCTTGAGCAGAAGTCGTATACAAACGACAGTGCTACGTGAGGGGGTAAAAAGGCAGGTCGAGTGTATGCCCAGGAGGGTTCCGAGGTAGGTTCCTTGCAATCCTGCGGGGACACCGTTATGGAGGGACCCCAGGACATGAGCAGGAGAGCGAGTGCATCGCCTCGTCGGCGCCGTACGTCGAGGCCGCAACTAGCAGGCCGGGACGCCTTCGAAGAGGCCCTCGGAAAGATCACGCAGTTGCCGGCCAAAACGCTCAAGGAGGACGTCGCGAGCGAGTACCTACCGCGCTTCGTCGCCAAGCTGCGCGAACTGCACTACAAACAGGACGACATCGTGAAGACGATCGTCGCGATGAACCTCGGCGTAACGGAGCGCCAAATTCGACTAGCGGACAGCGCGTGGTCGAAGAAGCACGGAAAGGCTCATGCGGCCTCCGTGAACGGGTCCGGGGGCGGCGGCGCTCTTGGTCGAGCCTCTGAAGGCGGACCGGCTGCGAGAAGTCGTAGCGCCGGAGCCGTTGGTAGCGATCACGCCGGCCTCTCGGGTGCGGGAGCGCTCAAACGATGAGTACGCAACGCAAGCGCCTGGTGATGACGGTCTCACAGAAGGGCGGCGTCGGAAAGACGACCGTCATGCGCGGCGTCGTCGAGATCGCTCGCACGCGAGGGGTCAAGACCGCCGCGTACGACGCCGATGGCGGCGTCGGTCAACTCCTCAAACACTACGGTACGAAGGTCAACGGTGGTGTAGCACCCGAGCAAGACCCCGTACAAGGCGTTGGGTACTTCAACGTACGCGATCTGCGCGACAAAGAGGCAGTCAGTCGGCTCGACGGTGAGGGCGCGGATTTGGTCGTACTCGACTTGCCGGGCGGCACGCTCGATGTACTCGCAGATGTCGTTCCCGGCGGTCTTCGCGGACTCATCGAAATGTACCGCGAGGAAGGCTGGGAAGTGCTCGTCCTCTTGGTGATCACGCCGCTTCAGAATTGTGCGCTCGAAGTGCTGCGTCTGATCGAGCACCTCGGCTCCGCCGAAGGCCTCATCGTGGTGAAGAATCCGGGACACTTTCCAGCCCATGCGTTCTTTCAGTACGCGGGCGATGACGAGCACCCGGAGTACGGCGTCGCCCGGGAACGGCTGCTCGCCGCGGGCGGGCGCGAGATGACGATGCCGCCGATCCGGTGGCAGACGTACCTCTACTTGGACGAGCACTCGCTCTCGTTCGGCGATGCGCTTGGGTCTGAGAGCGCTCGTCATCGTGGGGACCGAAAGTGGGTGCGCGAGATGTTGGGCGGGTTGGCGACGGATCTCGAAGCGGTCGGTGTTCTGTGAGTAAGAACTACATCGGTGTGATCAAGGACGCGTTGGGTCCCGAGCGCGCGATGATCTTCATGGAAGCGGTCAACGCGCTGGACCTGAACCCGGACGATCCCGAGCTCCTTCTGGCGGCTGCGAACGCGTCATTTGTGGTCTCGCTGGCGGAGGTCCCAAAGATCCTGGTCGCCGAGCGCGAGAAGCAGGAAGGGGTCTTCGCGCGTTTCCTTCAGGATGTGGACCTCAAGATCGCCGAGGGCATGACCAAGGCGGTCGATGAGATGCATACGGAAGTGCGCACGATGGCGCGCGAGCTCGCTACGGGAGAGTACACGGCGGCGGCGTCCCTTCGGTCGACGGCCATCATGGACGAGGTGCGCGCCTTGAAGGGAGCGGCGAGCGAACTCGAACGAGAGCGCCTTGCCGTTGGGGCGCGTGCGATCGCCGGCGGCGGAGTCGGACCGGAAGGAGGCCCCGCGCCGGCGCACGTCCACGGCGGTCGGGGCCTTGCCCTCACGCCGAGGACGTTCGTCACGCTGGCGATCATCCTGGTCGTGGGCGTATTTGTCGGGGCGTTTATGACGAAGCGCAGCTATGATGGTTGGAAGCCACCGCGGCACGCTGCGTTGGTTCGCAGGCTCGTTGCATCCTTCGCGGTGTCGGCGCTGCACCCAACGTCACAGCGCTACGTGATCCCTCGCGACGCGGGCGCCATCGGGGCACGCACGCAGAGGGTGCGGCGGATCGCCGCAGCGGCGTCGAGCCGGATCGCGACGTCGGCCCCGTGATAGTAGTCGACCGAATCGCGGCGCATCGTCCGTGCTTCGGCTAGGAGGTCCCGAAGGTCGGCGATGACGGCAGCGCGTGAGCATCGGCACCACATGGATTCGCCGCGCCGTGTGCAGCGCGTGCAGCGGACGCCCGCAATCTCGATGGGACGCTCGCCCGGGTCGTGCGCGGCTTTCGGTTCGCGGCACTCGGCGCACAGCGGCTCCGTGCCGCCGAAGGCGTGGATCGGGTAGACGGGATCCGTGAAGGCGATCCCGTGAATGTGCGGGCGCACGCTCAGCCGGCCGCAGCGCGTACCATGACGTGCGCTTCGCGTTGCGTGTGGCCCTCACGCACGAGGGCCGCGGCCCCGCTCGTATGGTAGGTGCCCACACGGCCTTTGGCGCGCTGCACCCGGGCGAGGAAGTCTCCTGTCGTCACGGTCCGCCACGGCCGCCAGGCATGCGCCGGAACCGCATACGTCTCGCGGTTCCAGAACAGCGGCGAGAGCTGCACGAACTGGAGCAGCGCTGTGCCTCTCGTCAGTGCGATTCTTGCGGCGTACTCGACATCGATGCAGTAGTGCATGCGTCCCTCATCGCAGGGAAAGACGATGGCCAGCACCGGTGGACGCTGCGGGTTACGCATCGCGTCGAGCGCGCGGGATGCGAAGAGAGCGATGGGGCGAGCGGCGGAGCGAAGCGATCGCGCGAGGTTCAGCATCGGCGGACCTCCGGGGAAGCGGGTGAGAGTGATCCCGTTGCGCCGCGCGTGCGCAGGCGAGCGCGGGGCGCCCGGCGCGTTGCGCCGGCGCCTTGTCCCTGCGAGCGCCGAAGCCGCGTGGCAAAGAGGAGCGGCCTGACGCCGGGCGCGTGCGCGGCGTTTGCTGCTCTGGCGTGCTACCGGGTTGCGGCGACGAGCAGCGCGCCGGGCGCCGCGCGGCCGCTAGTGCTTCATCGCAATCCCAGCCGCTGCAAGGGCGGCTCCGATCGGTTCGGCGATGACGATACCGGTCGCGGCTCCGACATCAGGATTGTCCTGGGACACGATCCCGAGCAGGTGGCCGCGCTGGTCGAAGACGCCGCCGCCCGAATCGCCGACCGCGCACGTCGGGCACGAGATCGCGAAGAGGCCCGCCGACCCGCCCGTTACGCGCTCCGTGAGAAAGCGAGCTTCCGAGAGGACAAAGGTCTTGCTGTGCGGGTGTCCCCAAACGTAGAGCGGCGCATCGTTTGAAACGGTGTCGTCCGGGGTTGCAACGTAGAGGCCGCCCGTGGGGAGCGACGTGCGCAGCAGCGCAAGGTCGTGGTCGGGGATGAAGCGCAAGTCGCGGACCTCGAGCGACTCGTGCGTGTTCGTCTGCACGAAGATCGCTTTGGCGCCCTTGACGACGTGCGCCGCGGTGACGATCGTGAGGGCGCCTTGCGCGCGGATGATCACGCCGGCGCCGACGTGGTAGCCACCAGAGGGGATTTGCGCGGCGAGCACGACCGTTTGCGGTTCAGTGGTCAGGGTTGAGTCGCTGGGGAGCGCGACGGAAGGAACGGCGAGCGCGAACGCAAGCGTTGCGATGACGCGATGAAACACGGTACACCTCGGGATGAGCGGCAGCGCCGCTCTCGCAAGGGCGTGCCGCAGCGTAATAGGAGCTCGAGCGTGCGCTCTAAGCGGCCGACGGGCGTCGGCTATGCCGTTGCGGCGAGGGAGGACGACGAAGCGATCGCTTTGGCGCGCTCGTAAAGCTGGAACGCGCGCTCGCGCTTCACGCCCAAGTCGCGTCCGATTTCTTGGAGCGTCTGCTAGAGCACCGCGCTTCGTCCGTGCCGCGAGCCGAAGCCGCGTGGCCTGGCAATGCGAAGGGCGCATGGCGGGCCGGAGCCCGACGACACGCGCCTATGGGGTGTACTTAGCGGACCGCGTCCCAGGCCGCGGCGCCTGCATCGTCGGCGAGCAGAATCACGGCGGCTGCGGTCACGAAGGTATCCGAGATCTCCAGCGTGTCGGCGCTGGCGGCGCGTTCCAGAAGGATCGTGACGTCGGAGATGTCGGCTTTGGTGATCGTGCCGTTGCGCTTGCGATGATCGAGCATCAGGTGGCACTCCGTCGCGCTGGCGCGGCGTGCGTTCTCGATCAGCTCTTCGGAGCCAAAACTGTGCATGGGCGGCGCGGTCCCGTCAGGTATCGAGCCGGATGACGAGCGCCCGCAAGACCGTCTCGTCGAGGCGAAGCCGGCGCTCGACTTCCTTCGCTTGCACCAGCTCGCACTGGAAGCGCATCGTCACGTAGTAGCCTTCGCGTACGTCGTCGATCTCGTATGCCAGGCGGCGTTTGCCGAGCAGCTCCGGCT
>Ga0182024_10016775_pt1 | contig 13837 bp, 12 predicted proteins | sample P32metaG_FD_120480 | JGI IMG/M metagenome (GOLD analysis project Ga0182024, IMG submission 120480) | Permafrost microbial communities from Stordalen Mire, Sweden - P3-2 metaG (Illumina Assembly) | ecosystem: Environmental > Terrestrial > Soil > Wetlands > Permafrost | place: Sweden: Stordalen... | reverse complement strand
GGCCGCGTTCCCGGATGAAGGGCCTTTCCCCGGCTTCTCCGGCGGCACGGCATGGATCAACTCCCAACCGCTTACGGCCGCCGAGTTACGCGGAAAAGTCGTGCTCGTGGATTTTTGGACGTACTCATGCATCAATTGTCTGCGCTCGCTGCCTTACGTTCGTGCATGGCAAAAAACGTATCGTAATCGCGATTTTGTGCTCGTCGGCGTGCATACGCCGGAATTCGCGTTCGAGAAAGATCTTCGCAACGTGCAAAAAGCCGTGCAGGAACTTGATATCGCGTATCCGGTTGTTCTCGATAACGACTATAACATTTGGAATGCGTTCAACAACGAATATTGGCCCGCGCACTATCTTATCGACGGACGAGGACGCATCCGCTATCATCACTTCGGAGAAGGAAACTACGACGAAACGGAACGGGCCATACAAGCTCTTCTCGCGCAACGCGACGGCGTGAGCGCCGCGCCCGCAGAGCAGGTCGATGCAAGCGGCGTGGAGCGTGAAGCCGACAGTTTGAATATGCAATCCCCGGAAACATATCTGGGCTCCGCGCGAACGCGGAATTTCGTCGTCGGCGGTATTCCCGCGCGTTTAGATCTCAATCATTGGGCGCTGGAGGGAAAATGGAGGATCGATCAAGAGCGCATCTCGCTCGATGCCGTGCCCGGGCGCATTGCGTTCCGTTTTCATGCGCGCGACGCGCACTTGGTGCTTGGCCCTTCTTCTTCCGCTCAAGCGATACGCTTTCGCGTGATGCTTGACGGTAAGGCGCCGCGCGAAGACGCGGGCGTGGACGTCGACGCGAACGGCTACGGCACGGTGCGCGAGAACCGTCTGTACCAGCTCGTGCGGCAGAAGGGCGCGATCACGGATCGCACCCTAACGATCGAGTTCTTTGGGAACGGCGTGCAAGCATACGCGTTTACCTTCGGATAAACCGCTCTACTTCGGTTTCGCGGTCGGCTTGGAAGCAGCGGATGCGACATTGAGCGAGGATATGAGCTTCTTTACCTCGGTCTGTATCGGCGTGCCGGGCTTCACGTACGTGAGGAATTGCTTGTACGCCGCTCTTGCCTTGACTTTCTCGTTGTTCCCCGCGTACGTCTTGCCCATTACGTAGTACAGTTGCGGCGCGTCCTTCAAGAACTGGGTCGCGCCGTCGCTGAGCGCGTCGAACGCCGCGGCGGCTTCCTTGTAGCTCTTAAGCTGATAATCGGATGCGCCGATTCCGGCAAGCGCCTGCGGCGTGCGCATGATCGCGAAGGAATGTCGATACGCATCGCGCGCTTGGGAGAATTGCCGGTTGATTCCGAACGCTTGACCCAACTGCGCGAGCCCCTGCGGATCGGTAGGATTTAGTTCGACGGCGCGCTTGAACGCGTCAACGGCCTTTTGCCCTTGATCGCTCTGCACGTAGTATTCGCCCAAGTGCAAGAACGCATCGCGGTAATCGTTGTTCGGACCCGCCGCGAGCTTCCACTCGGATTCGGCGGCGGCGTATTTATGCTCAGCGGCAAAGAAGTCGCCGTACCCCAAGTGCGCCGCGGACGTCTTCGGGTAACTAGCGACGGCTCGCTTCAACACGTTCTCCGCATCGCCGAGCATCTTGACGTTCATATACGCGCTTGCTTCTTGATCGAGAATTCCCACGCGCTCCTCGTCGTTGCGCGCATACGGCAACGCCGCTTCGTACGACTCGATCGCCGCCTTGATTTCATGGGATGAAGATTGCAGATGCGCTTTGCCCAAGCGCGCGTCGAAACTTTTGGGATCCGCGGCGATCGCGCGATCATACGTCTGCGACGCTAGGTCGTGCGCGTTTTGCCCTTCGTAGGAACGCGCTTCCAGAACGATCGGCGACGCATCCTTGGGATCGAGTTTGGCGGCCGTTTCAAATTGCGTGCGCGCTTGATCGAACTTCTGCTCCTGCATGAACACCAAGCCGTAATTCAGGAAAGCGCGCTTATCGCTCGCATTAAAAGCCGTCGCGCGTTTGGCGACGCGCTCGGCGTCTTGCGTGCGATCGCCTCGTAAATACACGTCGGTCAGCGTGAAGAGAATCTGCTCGTTCGCAGGATCCGAATCGCTCGCCTTAACCAACGACTCGGTCGCCTCGTCTAAATGACCGAGTTGTTCGAGCGCAACGCCGTTGAGGTAAAACGCCTGCGTTGTCTTCGTTCCTAGCGAAAGAAGACGATGCGTAAGCGGCAATGCGAGGTCCGGACGTCCGGCGTTCATGAAATAGCGGGCCAAATCAGTCATCGCTTCAGGGTCGTCGGGACTGTTTTTAAGCTTTGCTTCCAAACGGGGAATAGCGGAACTAGGCGGTTCGTCGGTAGGCTGCGGCGCGGGCGAGGGCGACGCGGAGGCGGCGACGACCGGCGCCGGCTTCCTAGCGGCAAATGCAGGGCGACCGCCCAAAAGACCGAGGGCAAATACGAGGGCGCAAACGCGAAGCAAGATTATCACGATTGAAAAACCTGATTACGCGAGCACGGCTCGTGCTTCGCGCACTTTCTTGGTGAGCAGGGGAACGATTCCAAACAAATCGCCTACGACGAGCAGATCGGCAAACTCCCCTATAGGGACGCTCGCATCCTTGTTGATCGCAACGATCGTTCCCGCCGTCCGCATTCCGACTTTATGCTGAATCGCGCCGGAAATGCCGACTGCTATGTAGAGCTTGGGGCTAATTGTTTTGCCGGTTTGACCGACCTGGCGACTGTGCGAAATCCACCCCGCGTCCACCGCCGCGCGCGACGCGCCGACGGCGCCGCCCAACGCGTCGGCGAGATCCTTGAGGGTGCCTGCGAACGGTTCGGGACCGCCTAGACCGCGACCGCCGCTCACCACGATCGACGCTTCCTCCACGCCGAGCTCCGCCGCGGCTTCGACGACCTCTTCCTCTATCGTCATGCGAAAAGCGGGGGAAACAGGCTTCGCCAGAGTCACGATCTCAACCGCGCTTGAGGATTCGCGCGGCTCGAAAACGTTCGGACGTACGGAAATGACGCCGTACCCGTCTTGCCGCGTAAAGGCGCATGCGACAATCGTGAGCCCGCCGAGTTTTGGGGATATGGCGCGGACGCTTGCGCCCTCGACGACGATATCCGTCGCGTCGGCGGTGATGCCTGCGTTCAAGCGCGCGGCGACGCGACTGCCCACGTCGCGGCCGATCATCGTATTCGGAACGAGAATCAAGGCCGGGCCGACGGCGCGCGCAACCGCTTCCATGTAGGCGACCTGAGGCTCTACCAAATAGCGATCGGCATCCGCGTCGTCGGCAATATGAATGCGATCCAGCGGGTAGTTCTTTACGATCTGCGCTACGGCCGGCGCCGCGCCGCCGACAATGACGGCATGCGCTTTCCCTCCGAGGGCGTCGGCCGTATCGCGCGCTTTGCTCGCAAGCTCAAGGCTGACGCGGCGGGGCTTTCCTGCATGGTGTTCGATAAAAACTATGACGTCGCGCATGTCTACAGAAGCTTCTTTTCTTGGAGGAATTCCAGAATTACCCGCGCGCCTTCGTCGTCGTCGGCGACGGGGACGACACGGCCTTTTTCGCGGGCGGGCGGGGCCGCGAGCGCAACGACCTCCGTGAGAGCGCCTTCCTGCCCGGCCGGTCGATCAAGCGCGAGATCCGCGAGTACGAACGTCTTGATCGCTTTTTTCTTGGCGCTCATTATGCCTTTTAGCGACGCGTATCGCGGTTGCGCGATCGATTTGGTCACGCTTGCTAGCGCGGGCAGCTGCACGCTTACGCGTTGATACCCCGTTTCCGTTTCGCGTTCGGCGCGCAAAATCGTACCGTCAAGGTCGAGTTTGCGCGCGTACGTCAAGGCCGCGACCCCAAGATATTCGCCGAGCATCCCCGGAAGTTCGCCCGTGCCCGCATCGGTGGATTGCGTGCCGCACAGCACCAAATCGAAACCGATTTTCTTGATCGCGGCTGCCGTCGCGCGCGCCGTCCCGGCAACGTCGCTGCCTTCCAACGCGGGATCGCTTACCATCACTGCATCATCGGCGCCCATTGCCAACGCTTTGCGCACGACTTCTTTTCCGCTCTCCGGCGCCGTCGTACAAATCGAGACGACCGCATTGCCGCCGAGCTTTTCCTTGAGCTGCAACGCGGCTTCAATTGCGAACTCGTCAAAAGGATTGAGAACGGTTTCAATTCCCGCGCGTACGAGGCGCTTGGTTGTCGGATCGATACGCTTGTCCGCGTTCGTATCCGGCACGAGTTTCACGGCGACGACGATGTTCAAAACATTTCTCCCCAGAATCCAAGCCGCTGCTTTCGGCATTGCGCCGAGGACGAACCTTCATGAAGGAAGCATTCCTCAGTATGAAACGTCTAACGCGAAACGTACTTCCCGCTATCGCGGCTCTTGCGCTCCTCTTCTGCGCGCGCGGAAATGCCGGCGAGCCCTTGCGCTTCACGACGGTGCGCGAGGTGACCGACCGCATCGCAAGCGCGCGATCGGTGACGGTGAGCGCATATACGCTCTCGCCGCGCGGAACAATGACGCGCGCGTTGCTTGCGGCGGCGCAACGAGGCGCGCGCGTTCGCGTGGTACTCGACGGGCATGCGTTCGGAGCCGCGCAACACGCGAACCTCGCTACGGGTTTGGAACTGCGGCAGGCGCACGTCCGCGTCGACTATACGCTAGAGCCGCTGCATATGAAAGCGGCGGCGATCGACGACGCGCTGTACCTCTCGGATCGCAACTGGACCTCGCGTTCGCGCGCGGAAGTCGTGTTGCAAGACGCGATTCCCCAAGATAAGCCGATCGTGCTGCGCGCCGTCGAAGGCACGCCCGGCTCGAACGGACATCTTTGGACCAGAAAAGGCGACGCGCTTCAAGCGGAAGCGCGCGTTTTGCAAAGTAATGCATCGCACGACGCGTCGATGGAGACCGAATCGTTTGGAAGCGGGACAAAAGTATTCGACGCCTTGACGGCGCGTCGGGCACGCGGAGATCGCGTGCGATTGATCGTCGCCGCATTGGAGGAACGTTCAAGAGGCTCAAACGCCGAGCGCGCGGCATTGGCGCGACTTGCGCAGGCCGGCGTGGAGATTCGCGTGGGAACCTCGGGAGAAAAAATCGCGCTTGACGGCGAGAACGGTTGGCTGGGTTCCGCAAATGCGACGCGCGGGCTCGCGGATCAAATCGATTGGGGTATGATCACGCAAGGCGCGATGACCGCGACGTTGCGACAGAAATTCGAAGAGAATTGGAATGCGGCTTCGTCGGATCTCTAAATCCGCGCGTTTTCATGACAATCTCAAGAACGACGCATGCCGACGAAAACGAATAAAAAATCAGTCATCGTCGGCATGCGGTCGATCATCGTATAAGCGACTCGAGCGGGAATCGGGTTCTAATGCGAGTACACGAAAGGCGGCATCGCTTTCACGGTATCCTTCGTTGCGCCCGCAAGTTCAAATTGAGCGTTATGCCTATTTAAATCTCCCAGGTGGACGGCGACGTGCCTCTCGTTGATGCCGAGAAAGCCTCCAACGCCGATTATTGCATAGGAAACGGAATCTTTAGGCGTAACGATGACATCGTCGATAACGCCCAACCGTTCCCCCTTTTCGTTCCGAACCGTCTTGCCGAGAAAGTCCTTTTTAACGCTCCAGCCGGCAACCAGGGCTTGCATTTCGTCAACAGTCACTCCAAGAGAAACTTTTCCGGCAATCGGAGCTGCCTCCAACTGGGCCACCTTCGGCGTCGGCGGAGTTTGACTTGCTGAAGCGGGAGTGAGATTTAATGCAAGAAGACATGCGCTTACGATAAGCGTCTCAAAGCGGTTCATGACAGGATGTATCCTTTCTGAATAGGTAAAAGTGCTGTTATGAGCTTTTCCAAATTCATCTCCCGTTAAACAATCTGCAAAAATTCCAGCCGAATTGCGCAATGCCCGTAAAGATATCGGGATGGCGAACATGGGCGCTTTGCGGCGCCGCGGCATTCGTGTTTATTAGCGATTGCGTGCGGGTATTCTTGCAAGGCACGAAGGCGCGAGAAGCGTCGTTCGGCTAACCAGAGAGTCTTTAATCGCAGTAAAGGAGCGACTATGACGACACGCGGCGGAACGCAAGAGCAACATATAAAACCCGGAGAAGCGGGAGGTAGAGCAACGGCCGATGCGCACGATAGCGACTTCTATAAGGAAATAGGGCAACAAGGCGGCAAAGGGGACGGGACGCACGGCTCCGATTTCTATCGAAAGATCGGCCGCAGAGGAGGTACCCAATCGCAGAAGAGTACCGGCGGAAACGGCGGCGTTCGTAGCGAGAATGAGGATGTTGATTGGGACGAAGAAGGCAGTTCCAGTGCGAGCGGAGCTCATCATACCGCTGCGGGATTTCACGAATCAGCCGCTTACCATCATCGTCAAGCAGCCGATGCTCACTCGCAAGGGCGGCACGACGAAGGGCAAGATCAGGCGCGCACGGCGTATGCCCACAGCCGCAATGCTCACGATCATTCCGTCGAAGCCGGCCGACGCTCTCACCCTCGCGGGAAGAACAACGCCGATTCATCGAGTAGCGAGGGGGGGCGCCAAAGCAATAAAAACAACTAGATCGCATCGATAAAAACTCCCTAGATACCTCGCCCGGAGAAGGCCTACGGATTCGTAGGCCTTCTTTCCTAATTTATGTTTTATAAGCAACCTCTGTGGAGATAACAGGCATAGGACGCTTCAGAAAGGGGTCATGCAATGTCGCAATGGGATACGCTGGAGACGGGAATATTTTACAGTCGGAGGGCCGCGGATCAAGCAGCCTCGCGCCTCTTCGCGTTGGGATACACGGCAGATGATATCAATCTGTTAATGAGCGAGAAGACGCGCGCGGAGGAATTCGCCGATGTTTCCTCTCGAAAAGCAACGGAGGGGGCGCTTGCGGGAGCGATCATCGGAGGAAGCCTTAGCGCCGTCGTCGCGTCGTTGGTTGCAACGGGGAGTATCGCGACGATCGCCGCGACGGGCGGAGCGGCAACGCCCTTGGTTGCCGGGCCGCTGGCTGCGGCGCTTGCCGCTCTGGGAGCGGGCGCCGGGGCGGGCGGCATCCTCGGCGCGCTGATCGCAGCCGGCGTCACGGAAGGCCAAGCAAAAAAATATGAAGAGGCTATTAAAAAAGGCGCGATCATCATCGGGATACATCCGCGAAACGAAGATCGCGAACGCGTCAAGCAGATTCTAGCCGCCGATCAAGGCGAAGATGGGACAGCGTCGCCCAACTTCGTTGGGGCGGAGACCGGCGGGGTACGTCGCTACTAGCCCTTCTTCTCTAGCTGACGGATGCGTTCGCCGACAATGTAGAATGAGCGCATCCGTCGATTGAGTTATACGAACGACAATATTGGAAAGCGATCGCCGTCAATAATTGTATCGGGGTTACGACCGAGCCAGCGCGATAGCACCGTTGCGTACACGCTGCGAAAATCCGTGTGAAATTTAAGATCGCCGTTGTCGTCGAGATCGGTAAGCGAGGGATGATCGCCGTATATCGCTCCCTTGACCTTGCCCCCGAGGATGAACAAGGGCATCGCCGTGCCGTGGTCGGTGCCGTTGCTTGCGTTCTGTTGCACGCGTCGACCGAATTCAGAAAACGTCATTGTGAGAACGCGATCGGCTAAGCCGTGCGCTTGGAGATCGCGATAAAAAGCGAACAACCCGTCGGAAAGATACCCGAGGAGGCGATCCTGTCTAGCGCGTTGACCGGCGTGCGTGTCGAACGAACCGATCGATACGAAAATCACGCGCGTCCCGATATTGGAACCGATGATTTGCGCGGCCAAGGCAAGTTGAGCGGAGAACGGATCCTTTGGATATGTTGCGGCGTGACGAAATGATGCGATCTCGGCGCGAAAGAGGTCGCTGCCGTGGTAAGCGTTTCGTGCTGTTTCTTGGATGAGAGAGAGGTACGGCGACTGCCCCGGCTGTGCGCCGTCAAAAAGCATGCCGGCGCTTTTCTTCGATTCGACGTCGCGACCGGTATTGTAGCCGAATGTAGAAACGGCGCTAACCGCGGTGACGTCGACGTGCGAAGTCGCCATGGCCGTCGGAATCGTATCGCCCAGCGCGATGCCGGAAAAATAGTTTGAAGCGTCGATCCGCGAGTTGCTTGTTCCGCGAAGAGCTTCGTCCAAATAACGGCCGAGCCAACCGGTAGACCTAGAGAGATCGGGAGACGCTGTTTCCCAAATCTGCGTCGCTTCGAAGTGTGAACGATTAGGATTGGGGTAGCTGACGCCTTGCACGACCGCGACGCGTCCTTCTTTGTAGAGTTCCGTCAATGCCGTCATAACGGGATTGAAGCCGATGCGATCGTCGAGGCGTAAGACGCGTTTTTCATCGATTGCGATCGTAGCGCGCGCGCGGTGGTAGTTCTCGTCGGAGTACGGGACGATCGTATTGAGCCCGTCGTTCCCGCCGCCCATCTGAATAACGACCAAGACGTTTTCGGGGGCGTTCGTCGCTTCGTATGACGGAAGCGTTTGGCCGATTGCAGCGCGCATAAACGCTTGGGGCATAACGCCGCCGAGAACAGCGATGCCCAGAGTATCGGCAAGAAAACTGCGGCGGGTGAGCATGTTCGCTACTCCTCTTAATTGAGTTGATTCGACGGAAGATTTAGGGTCAAAGATAAGACGCCGCGAATTCGCTCCTGGTAATTTTCTCCGCTCAGCGGCACGGAAAGCGCAGGATCGCCGGATTTGAGTTCGTGCAGCAAGGTTGCGCGAACATCGCTTGTAAGATCGTTTTGGAGCGATCCGGCTACGATCGTTTCGAGAATTCTCCCGGCATCTAGGCCGCCTGCTTGCGCGATCAACGCGTCGGGCGTAAGGGAGCAGGAGCTCGCTTTCACTATTTTGTTCACCAAATTGAAGCGTGCGAGAAGCGTCGCGGTGTTGATCCACGTTGGACCGCCGTCCCACCCTTTGACGCTCGGCGGCGCCAGCGGCTCTTGGCCCATGCGTCGCAGCCAACCGATCGCGTCGGGGGGAATGCTCGAAACGCCGAGATAGCGATATAAACCGATGGTGAATTCGAGCGGGCTTTTCGGCAACGCGCGATATGCGCGAGGCGAATAGAATACGGCGGAACGAAGAAGCGTTCCGATTACTTTGGAGACATCGTATCCGCCCAGCGTATAGATGCGAGCGAGGTTCTCAACAAGTTCGGGCTCGGGATCTGAGTACACGAAAAATTCCAGCATCTTGCGGCAGATGAAGCGAGAATGGGCGGGTTGCTCAAGGATGATCCCTATGACCTCCGCTCCGCTGAAGGCCCCCGTTCGCCCGAGGAAATGCTTTACGCCGTCATCATGGCGCCCGGGACGGAAAACGAAGCGTTGCTCCTTGTCGATCGTCCACCCCGTAAACGCGCGCGCGGCGTTTTTCACGTCCTCCTCGGTGTAATTACCCAAGCCTAGCGCGAACAATTCCATAACTTCTCGCGCATAATTTTCATTGGGATGCGCTTTGTAGTTAAAGCGATTGTCCAGCCATACCAGCATCGCGGGATTAACGGAAACCGAGAACAGGAGCGTGCGAAAGTTTCCAAGCCCTTGGGCGCGCAAAAGATTGATTTGCTCGACCATCAAATTCGGCGGAGCCTTGCGAATGCTAGTTGCGAAATGCCCGTGCCAAAAGAGCGTCATCTTCTCCATGAACGGCCGATTGGTGCGCAACATGCGATCGAGCCACCACATCTGCGCGGCGCGCGCGCCGAGCTTCTTATCAAAGAGGATGTCGGCTGCCGGATACGTTGGAAAGTCCGGATCAGGAACCGTTGGATGCAACAAATTGCTTACCGAGCGTTGCATACCGAGACCGACGAGAGTTTCTATCTCTTGAGGAGTTCCCCCGAAGGCGGCCCGCCGAAGGAGATGAGCGGCTTGGCGCGCGCCGAAACGACCGTCGTACGGCTCTAGCGCCGCTTGAGCGTCAAGATATCCCGGGGGGCGGAATCCGACCTGCGGATCCGTCGACGTGTCGAGCTTCATGGCGTAGACCCAAGTATAGCAAGCTTTCGCATAGAGCGTGCTGAGTAAGCGGAAGAAATCCGTGAAAAAGGCTTGCTCTTATAAACAAGGCAAGCCTTCTTATCCTGACGCGTCTCGCGCGGACTACCCTGGGGCTCTACCACAGCGTAGACATTCCGTTATAGTTCGTCGGCCGCTATAGTGCGGCCGACGACAGGGCGTACCTGGTTCCCATTGCGCCGGAGTGCGGGCGTCGCATCCCGATTACAAGGCCGGTTCTTTATACCGGCTTGCGACGCTGCTTCTTTGCGCGCTTATTGTGAGTTTTTCTTTGCCTTATCGATCTCGGCTTGAACGGTATTCTTGGTTTCTTCGGCGACCGACTTTATTTTTTCGCCTCCGGTCATTTCATCGCCGAGAATCCTTCTCTTTTCATGCTCGCCTTCAGCGGCTGAGCGATGCGTTGCTTCGCTCACGCCGTCTTTGATCTTTTCCCCCAGTTTGGAGCCCGCATCCATAAGATGCTTCCCGGCGTCTTTGACGTGCTCGCCGGTTTTTTCCAAATCTTCTTTCAGTCCCATGGTTTTCTCCTTACGTTACGTTAGTGAATGTGCAAGCTATCTGGTTGCCTTAGTGACCGACTCCCAACAAGTACAGGAGAAGGATAAGCCCCAACGGCATTCCTAAGAGCCAAAAGATTATGAGAATCATGAATTCTTATCCTCCCGTTACATGGCGAGCGCCGCTCGCGCGTTTGCGATGATGTGTAATCGACATCGGCTCTCCGCATGCCATCCAGCCTCCGACGACGGCTCCCATTAGCCCAAGAAGCAACGCTGTTACGGCGGTAATCGCGAGATGTCGAACGGTTTCCGGGGACGGCGCCGCGATAGCGGCGGCCGCGTACGGAGAGGCGCCCGCTAGGCCGCCGTACCATCCTCCGAACGTTTTCCCCATGCCCAAAGCGATAAATGCGAGGAGCATCGGCAATGCGACCAGCCATGAAATCGCCGCATGGAGAATCGCGGGTTCCGCGCGACGAATGCCGGCGATTTTTCCCGTGACCCACCCGCCCACGACGAAGGCGAGAAACGCTGCGAAAATAGCGACCGCGGTATCGATGAGCGACAGAGATTTCCAGGCGGAAAAATCTTTCACGCTTTCAAGAGCGCGTATACCTGCGGCGGTTCCCGCTAATCCAAAAATAGCGACAGCCGCGAACGCCGCGAGCGCGCCGACCCAAATCGCGCTCCATGACACAGGCCATGCGATCCACTCTTCGTTTTCCAAAAAATCGACCGTATGTTGTTGCACGTTAACTCCTTACAAAGTAGCTGCTCTCTTTATTTCTTGCCCATTTACACGCCTATTAAAACCTATACCTCCTCATCATTATTAATTACGGAACGCGCATCCGCTCTTAGGAAACGGAAATTTTACAAAAGAACAAGAAGGGGCAAAAGGCATAAGATGTCGCGAGGAGGGGAATACATTGGATATGAAGAGTTGTGCTCCGCTTCCCGATGCGCCCAGGCACGCCGTGCAGCTGTACGACGCTGAGGGGAAAATGTTAGCTACTAGCATCGCCAAGTATACGGCGGAGGGCCTCGCGCAGGGAGGGTCGGTACTTCTAGTTGCGACGCCGGCGCATCAAGAGTCATTCCTCGCGAAGATGGAAAGCATAGGGATTGATGCCCAAACGGCCATGCGCGAATCCCGCCTCCTCTTCCTCAATGCCGCCGAGACCCTCGCCCGCTTCATGGTCAACGGATATCCTGACGCCGATCGCTTCGAGCGTTCCGTCGGCGCCGTAGTGCGCGCGGAAGCGGCGAAAATAGCGGGGCGGCGATTGCAGGTCTATGGGGAAATGGTCGGCCTCTTATGGGAAAGCCGGCAGTTTCCGGCCGCACTGCGACTCGAGCAACTGTGGCATAGGCTTCAAAAAACAACGTCCTTTGATCTCTTTTGCGGCTATCCGATCAATATTTTCGACATGCAGTTCCAATTGGATATTGTCGGCGCGCTCCTGTGCGCTCATACGCATGTTCTGCCAAGCGGAAATAATAACGCGCTGGAAAGTGCGATCCAGCGGGCGATGCAGGAGGTCTTAGGAACAAAACTCCCGCAGGTTGAAGCGCTCTGGGATGCTAATCGACTTCCCAGCCCGCCTACGTTGCCCTCCGGGGAGGCGTTGATTCTTTGGCTTAGAAATAGCTCGCTCAAGGGCAGGGATGAGGTCCTGACGCGAGCGGAGAAATATTATCTTGCGTCCGCCTGACGTCGGCGGCGGACGGGCAAGACGGCGCGAAGCTCAGTTCCCTCGCCGGGCGTTGAGTTTATAAAGACCTCGTTTTTAAGCAGATTCTTGATGAGGAAAAACCCCCGCCCCTTCTCGCTCATGATATTTCCCGGCAGTTGCCCGCTAGGATTTTTCAAGCCGGGGCCGGCGTCGCGAACGGTGATAACAGGTTCTTCTGTAGCCCAATCGATATGCACTTTCGTTAGTCCCGACGCATGCTCCAACGTATTGGCGAGAATTTCACCGACGACGATTTCGGCGTCGACGGTCTGGTCGCCGTCTGCCGCCATGTCGCGAAGATAGGTCGAAATTTCCTGACGCACTCTATGGACGGTATGAACATCGCTGGAATGAAAGCGCCACTCCTTCTCCAGATGAGAGGTATCGGCTTGCGCCAACGGCGTCGGGAATTTTAAGAATTGCATCAAAAGCAACGCCGCATCGTCTTGCGGCGGCATTTCTTCGAAAACCATCTCTTGCACGGCCGCCGCCGGATGCGCGATATCCGTGTTTCCCACTAATAATGCGACGGATGCCCTTAGCTTTTTCTCCACGGTTAGAACGTCGCGCGTAAATTCCGTCATCCCGTCGGTATAAAGGGCAATAACGGCACCGGGTTTGATAGGCACGCGGTGCGTGCGTCGCGGTCGCGTGCCGTCGACGCCAAGCGGAAGATCGCCGTAAGGCAGTACGCGGGCAAGTTCGCCGCTCTGGTCGGCGATAAGGGGCGGCGGATGGCCCGCGGCGGCATACACCATAACCGTATGGGACGGATCGATCATGCCGACCAGCGCCGTCACCACGACGTCGGGGTTTTGATAAGAATGAATATGATCTATTTCTCGTAAAAGTTCCGCCGGGTCCTCAATTTTGAACGCCAACGTTAGGACGGCTTGCCGAAGTCGCCCGACGACGACCGAGGCTTGAAGTCCGTGGCCGCAGACGTCGCCGATCGAAACGATTAGGCGCCCGTCGGGCAATTCAAACGCATCATACCAATCGCCGCCGATGAGACCGTCTTTTTCGGCAGGCAAATATACGGCGTCCAAGCGCAAGTCGGCCTTTTGCGGAAGTTTCTCCGGCAGGAAGACGCGCTGTAATGTTTCGGCGACGGTTTTGGTTCGTTCCAGCACCAACTTTTGCTCGTTTATGTCGACATGGCTTCCGTACCAGCGCATGATCTGCCCGTTTTCATCGCGCATGGGCTCGGCACGGGCGAGAAACCAATGGAAGACGCCGTCGCGGCGACGCATGCGAAGTTCCATTTCGAACGCTTCGCCCGTCGCGAGGGAATGCGACCATTTGCGCATGATCTCGAGAAAATCATCGGGATGAGCCGTGACCTGCCAACCCCACCCCTCGGCTTCTTCCGGAATTTGTCCCGTGAATTCATACCAGCGGGGATTGTACCAATCGATCCAGCCGCTCGCGTTCGCCGTCCAGCAGATGACCGGAATCACCTCCGCGAGCATGCGAAATCTCCGCTCGGAATCGGAGAGCATGACTTGGCGCCGATGCAAGTGCTTCTCAGGGC
>Ga0182024_10016774_pt1 | contig 13837 bp, 11 predicted proteins | sample P32metaG_FD_120480 | JGI IMG/M metagenome (GOLD analysis project Ga0182024, IMG submission 120480) | Permafrost microbial communities from Stordalen Mire, Sweden - P3-2 metaG (Illumina Assembly) | ecosystem: Environmental > Terrestrial > Soil > Wetlands > Permafrost | place: Sweden: Stordalen... | reverse complement strand
GACCCGCGCCGAATCGTAAAGCGATCGATCGCCTCGCGCGTCGATATTCCTGCAGCCCGCGCAAGCCGCAACACATCATATGGCGACAGCGCGATGACCTTCTGATGGCAGCAAAGTCCGCAAGCATTGCAGACATAGGAGAATGGGCTCTTACGATTCACTGAATTTCGAGAGTAGCGCGGTGTCGAGCGCTGCACCGGGTTCCTTCGCTGCGCTTCAGGATGACACAAAGAAGGACGGCACAGTCTAAGGTGCAGGGGTTACCGCTGCCCCGGGGAAGCGCGAAACCCACGGTGGGTTTCGCTACAATAGCGTTCCTCATGGTCGCATCACCTCTCCCCTCCTGCGACACGATCGTAGTGCTCGCGCCTCATACGCGTGCCGGCGCGACCATCCTCGCGAAGAACTCCGACCGCTCGCCCTACGAATGCCAGCCGCTCGCGCAGTCGCCGCGTCGTGTTCATCGCGAAGGTGCGACCGTGCATTGCCAGTATCTGCAGATCCCGCAGGTCGCCGAGACTGCTGCTGTGATCGGCTCGCGGCCTTTCTGGCTGTGGGGTCTGGAGCACGGCCTCAGCGAGTATGGGGTCGCGATCGGCAACGAGGCCGTGCTCACGGCTGAGACGCTGCCTTCGACGGGCTTGCTCGGGATGGATCTCGTGCGGCTCGGACTCGAGCGCTCGAAGACTGCGCGCGAGGCGACTGAAGTTATCGGCGCGTTGATCGAGCGCTATGGGCAGGGCGGCTCCGGGCAATACGACGTGGACTTCCGGTACTGCGGCGGATTCATCATCGCGGACCATTCCGACGCTTACGTGCTCGAGAGTTCGGGCCGTCAATGGACTGCGCGCCGCGTCGAGGATCGCGCGTGCATTTCGAATCGCTTGACGATCGACGCCGGCAGTCTCGGCTCGCCTGACGTGGAAAGCTATGCGCGCACTCGCGGATGGTGCGACCACGAAAGCGAATCGCCGTTCGACTTCGCCGCTGCATATTCGAGCCGCAATGCGGGCAAGGACAAGAGCGATCCGCTGCACGCTCGCGGACGCCTCGCGCGGAGCCGCGAACTCGTCTCGCGCAACGGCCGCCGCACTATCCGCGAGATGCTTGCGATTCTGCGCGATCACGGCGTACGCGGTGAGATGCCGCCGGCCGTCGGTACCGCCGCTGACGACCCCTCGACGCGCGACGATTCCCCCACGCTATGCATGCACGGCTCGGCCGCCGGCACCACGGCCAGCATGGTCGCCGAGCTTCCAGCGCCAACTGCGGACACGATCCCCGTGCTTTGGGCGTCGATGGCCGCACCTTGCACATCGATCGCGTTTCCATTGTTTGTGGATGGAACGCTGCCGCCAGTTCTAGCTGCTGGCGGTGAGAAGCCTTCGTCAGATTCGCCATGGTGGCGCTTCAGGAAGATTCAGGACCTCGTCGCAATCGCGCCGGAGCGACTCGCGCCGATTGCATGGAAGCATTTCCGGCCGCTCGAAGCTGCGATGCTCGAGCGATGCGCCGAGGTCAGGCATCAGGCGGCGAGGCTCGATCCCGCGGCGCGCGAGAAACTGCTGGGCGCCTTCATGGCGCAGAATATCGTCCGCGTTCTTAACGTGCTGTCCGCCGCCGAGTCCGAATTGACGAACCCTGCAAGTTGACACCGACGGTATCCGCGTATTGCAATTAACCGAGGTTTGAAAAAAATGAAGATCGAATATGCTTTGCTCGCCGATGCGGCCCAGGCGGTCGGCGGCAAAGTTTTTGTGCTTGGTGGTGGATGGAACCTGTTTCGATCGGCAAGTTACCCGGCGCCGGTTCAATTTGCCGTCGCGATTGGGCTGGGGTTCAGTTCGACTGAAGTCGGGATGAAGTATCCGCTGAACATTGCGATTGCCGATGAGAGCGGAGTCCCGATAGTCCCGGAAATGAAAGGCCAGGTCGAAACCGGTCAGCCCGCGCCGGACGTTCCCAAGACAGCGTCGGTGAAAATCCCGGTGGCGATCAACATTAATATGTCGCTCCCGCATCCGGGCACATACGGGATCGTCGTGACCGCCGGTTCCGCCAGTGCTCAGCTATCGTTCGAAGCAATCTTCGCGGGCCAAAAAGTGGAGTTCGAGCCCGAGAGCTCCGCGCCCGAGCGCGGCAACTGAAGAGCGTTGACTCAGAGTTCATTAGTTGGTCAGGTAGTCGTCCGTGAATTCAACCAATAAGTCGTCAATGGTGTTTTCGATCGTTGTCTGCGCTCTCGCCGTCGCGTTGTCGGCAGACGCAGGGCAATCCCTATCCGATTCCAGCCGCGCGTCAATCGCCGCTGCGAAGCACGCTCCCATCCAGGTTATTCCCGGCCCCGATGGCAACGCGCTGGTGACCGGGGAAGGTCAGTTCACCAGCACCAACTGGTCTGGCTACGTGCTGTCCGAGTTTGAAACCCGCCAACTGTATTTTACGGCGCAGGCAACCTGGGTGGTTCCTACCGTCGTCTTCAAGAACGAGTCGGCGCTTTCGTCGAATTGGGTCGGCATCGGCGGATTTTGCGAAAATTCGCAATGCAGGAGCGTCGATCAAACTCTGATTCAGCTCGGCACCGCTCAACAGGCCTCCAGCCGCAAGAAGACAAGTTATTTCGCCTGGTACGAAATGTTACCGGCTGCCTCGATCCCGATTCCGACGCTGGTGGTGAGTCCCGGCGACGTGATAACCGCGTCATTGAGCTGTGCCGGTAATTGCACGGGCAGCCAGAGCTGGACGCTTTCGATGATGGACGAAACGACCAGCCAAAGCTGGAGCCAGGATTTCACCTACGAGTCCTCGAACCTGTCGGCGGAGTGGATTGAAGAAGCGCCCAGCAGCAGGCACGGAATCCTGCCGCTCGCGGACTACGGCATCTCGACTTTCGACCAGTCGATGACCAATGGCGTTGGCGCCGACCTCACGCTGGCCGACACTATCGTTATGCGCGATCCGCATGGCGAGTCGTCGAACGTGTCGGCTCTCGACTCGACGTTCGACGGCTTCAGCGCGTGTTTCGGGCCTCACAAAAAGCTCAAGCCGTGCTCTTTTGTCCCGCTCCCATGAGGGTTCCCTAACTCGCGGCTCTTGCTCCGCGGTCCGAATGGGCGGTACTCAAGAGATACCAGAGTACCGGGTGCCCTGACGCGGCACTATCGCTCCCGAGACTGAAACAGGAGAATTTCTAAAAATATGGATTTTACCTGGAGCGCTGAACAAGACGCTTATCGGATGGACGTGCGCAAGTGGCTCGAGGCCAATCGCCCGCAATCTCTCGCTCGGGGCGAAGACCCTGAGGCCGGCGGCGACGATGCAGTCTGGCAGCGCCTGAAGGCATGGCACAAAAAGCTCTACCACGCCGGATGGGCCGGCCTGACGTGGCCGAAAGAATACGGCGGGCGCGGCGCAACCTTCATCGAGCAGGTCATCTTTCAGCAGGAGCTCGGCCGCCTCAACCTGCCGATGGGATGCAACGTGCTCGGCGTCATCATGACCGGCCCCGCGCTGATGCAATGGGGCACAGACGATCAGAAAAAGCGCTACCTGAATCCGATCCTCGCCGGCGACGAGATCTGGTGCGAGGGCATGTCGGAGCCGGGCGCGGGCTCGGACCTCGCGTCGATCCAGTGCCGCGCCGAGCTTAAGGGTGACGAGTTCGTCGTCAACGGCCAGAAAGTCTGGACGACGATCGCGCATCGCGCCGACTTCGTGCAGCTCTTCGTGCGCACCGATCCCGACGTGCCCAAGCACAAAGGGATGAGCGCGCTGCTGGTCGATATGAAAGCGCCCGGCGTGACCGTGCGTCCGCTCAAGCAAATCACCGGCGACAGCGAGTTCAACGAAATCTTTTTCGAAGACGTGCGCGTGCCCAAGGAAAACCTGCTCGGCCCGGTGAACATGGGATGGCAGGTGCTGGTCTCGACCCTGATGCACGAGCGGTTCGGCATCGGCGAAACGCTCGGCGGCACCGAACAGATGCTCCATCAGCTCGTTCAGATCGCCAAGTCGGTGCAGCTGAACGGCCGGCCCGCAATCGAAGACAACGACATCCGCCAGCAAATCGCGCAGTTCGCAATCGAGGCGACCGCGAAGAAATACAACGGCCTGCGCAGCCTGTCGAAACGTCTCAAGGGTCAGCAGCCCGGGCCCGAAGCGTCGATCTCGAAGCTGCTCTCGACCGACCTCGGGCAGCGGATGACCAAGTTCATCACGCGGCTACTCGGCGAGTACGCACTGCTCGAGCGGCATACCCCGTTCGCCCCCGAAGGTGACTGGATGCGCCGGATACTGTCGTCGGAGTCGATGACAATCGCGGGCGGCACGTCGCCGGTGCAGAAAAACATGATCGGCGAGCGCATCCTGCAACTTCCCAAGGGCTGAGAATTACACAATCGCAGTACGCAAAGAGGCGGTTCATCTGAGCCGCCTCTTTTTTTCGACTGTAGGGCAGAGTTCAAGCAAGCTCGGAGGCACTGAAGATGGTTCGCAAATCAATTTACGCGCTCGCGCGCAACCTTTTCGTGATGACTGCGGTAACGTGCCTGGCGATCGCGTCGCCTGCGGCGGCGGCAATGCCCGGCGTGCAAAAATTCGACGGCGCCGACACTGCGTGGTTGCTGCTCTGCGCGACCCTGGTTCTGATGATGACGATACCGGGGCTCGCGCTTTTTTACGGCGGGATGGTGCGGCGCAAGAACGTGCTCTCGACGCTGATGCAGAGCTTCATCCTGGTCGCGGTCGTGTCGATCCAATGGGTGCTCTTCGGCTACAGCCTCGCGTTCTCGCCGGGCAGCGCTTTCATCGGCGCGCTCTCGTGGGCCGGGCTCAGCGGCGTCAGCGCCTCGCAGCCGTATGCCGCCTATTCGGCGACGGTGCCGCATCAGGCATACATGATTTATCAGTGCATGTTTGCTGTGATCACGCCCGCGCTCATCACCGGCGCAATCGCGGAGCGAATGTCATTCAAAGGCTTCCTGGTTTTCAGCATCATGTGGGTCACGCTGATTTACGATCCGCTGGCGCATTGGGTATGGGGAGTCGGCGGATGGATTCGCGAGATGGGCGCGCTCGATTTTGCAGGCGGCACCGTAGTTCATATCTCGTCGGGCGTCGCCGCACTCGCTGCCGCGCTGATCGTCGGTCCGCGCCGCCATTATGGGCACGAGCATATGCCGCCGCATAACCTGACGATGACGGTCACCGGCGCCGGATTGCTGTGGGTCGGATGGTTCGGCTTCAACGCGGGGAGTTCGCTCGCCGCCGACGGCTTGGCGGTGTCAGCATTTGTCGCGACGCATCTGGGCGCCTCCGCCGCAACGCTCACATGGATGGCGGCAGAATGGTGGATCGGCGGCAAGCCCACAGTGCTCGGCGCTGCGAGCGGCGCAGTGGCGGGACTCGTCGCGATAACTCCGGCGGCGGGCTACGTCGGCCCCGGTGCCGCGATAGTCATCGGCGGGGTCGCGGGTGCGCTCTGCTACAGCGCGGTGCGGATGAAGTCGCGCTTCGGCTACGACGACGCGCTCGACGTAGTCGGCGTGCACGCAGTCGGCGGAATCTGGGGTGCGCTCGCTACCGGACTGTTCGCCAGCGTGTTGGTCAACGCGGCGGGCGCCAACGGACTCTTCTATGGAAATCCGCGCCAGCTACTTATCCAGGCAACAGCCGTCGTCGCGAGCATGGCGTTTTCATTCGTCGGCAGCGCGATTCTGCTGAAGGTGACCGACGCGCTGGTTGGGCTGCGTGTGATGGACGAGGCAGAACAGATCGGACTCGATCTCAGCGAACACGAGGAAGCGGCGTACGCTTTCGAGGCATGACGAGTACCGCTGACGCGAAGAAACCACTTTCCGGAAAAGTCGCACTTGTCGCTGCCGCGACGCGCGGGGCTGGGCGCGGTATCGGGAGATGCGGATATGGAGCCGCTATGAGCAGATTCGCAACGACCCTCAAAACACCGATGAGGCCGCGCGCGTGGCCGTCGCGCTCAAACGCGCAGGCGTGTCGATTCTTCCGTAGTTAGCGCTGCATTGCCTGGAAGATCATCGGGCCGGCTTCGGCCATCATTTCGCCGAGGATTTCGTTCAGCGGCTTGCTCGGCATCGCGAGCTTTTCGGTGAGCGATTTCATCACCGCGAGGTAGTGCCGCTTCATCTCGGGGCTGATCGTTTCGAGCCTGACGTTTTCCATCACATCGACGAAGCGGCGCTGCACTTCGACGATTTCAATATCGAGGGGATCGGTGAACTTTTTTTTGTGAGCCAAGAGATTTACCTCATCGCGCGACTCAGAACAGGTAGCGGCGGGTGTTGATGCTGATGAGAATGCCCATTGCCGCCATCATTGCGATCAGCGACGAGCCGCCGTAACTCACGAGCGGCAGCGTGATTCCGACCACCGGCAACATCCCGGTCGCCATCCCGATGTTGACCGCTACCTGCCAGAAGACAATCGCCGTCAGTCCGACGGCGAGCAACGCGCCGAAGCGGTCGCGCGCATGCCGCGCGATCCATGCGCCGCGCAGAATCACGCTCGCATACAATCCGAGCAAGAGAAGTGCGCCGGCCAGTCCGAACTCCTCGGCGAAAACCGCAAAGATGAAATCGGTGCTCTGCTCGGGCAGAAAATTCAGCCGCGCCTGAGTGCCTTTCAGAAATCCCTTGCCCATCGGGCCGCCGGCGCCGATCGCGATTTCAGATTGGATGATGTGGTAGCCGGAGCCGAGCGGGTCGGCCTGCGGATTGATGAAGCTGACGAGACGCTGGCGCTGGTAGGGTTTGAGATAGTGCCAGCTCAGCGGAGCCGCGAGCATCCCGGCAATCGCCAGCACCAGCATCGTGCGCCAGTTCAGGCCGGCGACGAACACCAGCGTGATTGTGATCAGCACGAGGACCAGCCCCGTGCCGAGGTCGGGCTGCTTGAGCACGAGCGCGGCGGGGACGCCGAGCAATATGAACGGGACGATCAAATGTTGCAGGCCCCATCCGCCTTTCGGCGGCTCCTCGCGCAGATACCGGACCATCACGAGCACGACGGCGAGCTTGGCCAGCTCAGACGGCTCGAGGTGAAAGAAGCCGAGATTGATCCATCGGCGCGAGCCGCCGGTGGCGTGGCCCGCGACCATCACGGCGATCAGAAGTCCGACCACCAGCACGTAAAATGGGTACGCATAGGCCTGCAGCACTCGATAGTCGACCAGCACCGCGACCAGCAACGCGGCGGTTCCGGCCGCGATCCAAATCAGCTGGCGAATCACCAGCGGATCTATAATCTTGTGCCCTCCGTACGACGCGCTGATGACGCTGACCAGCCCGATGCCGGCCAGCGCGATGACCAGGATGAACAGCGTCCAGTCGAAATGGAGAATGTACCTGCGATCGCCGGCCGCCATCAGGGCCGCACTCCTGTCATTGCGAGCTGTTTTCGAGCACGCGCGCGATTTCCGGTGTCGGCGGCGGCGGATTTAGCTGGAAGTAGCGCTGGAAGACGTCGTGAATTATGGGCGCCGACGCACTGCCGCCGTGACCGCCGTGCTCGATGATGCAGGCGGCGGCGATGGTCGCATGATCCTTCGGCGCGAACGCGATGAACCACGCGTGGTCCTTGTACTGGTCGGGCGTATTCTTGTCCTCTTCCTCTTCGCTCTCGCCTCCACCCTTGTCGCCGACGACTTGCGCGGTGCCGGTTTTGCCGCACACGACGACATTGTCGAGATGCGCTTTGTGCGCGGTGCCGCCGACGCCGTTGACGACGTCGGCCATCGCGTCCTTCACGTCCTGCAGCGCGTCGGGATCGATCTTGATTCTGTTTTCGATCACCGGCGGATACGACTTGGCGATATTGCCGTCTAGTCCCTCGACGTACTTCACGAATTGCGGCTTATAGCGGATGCCGCCGTTGGCAACTTGCGCGGCGACCTGCGCCATCTGGAGCGGCGTCGTCGCGACGTAGCCCTGTCCGATTGCGACCGAGAGCGTTTCCGCGGGGTACCATCGCTCGTGGTAGCGCTTCTGCTTCCACGCCGACGACGGAATGGTGCCGGGATTTTCATGATCGAGATCGATGCCGCTCTTGATGCCAAGTCCCATCTGATTGGACCACTTCGCGATCCGATCGACGCCGAGTTTTGCGCCGACGTTGTAAAAATAAACGTCGCATGAGCGCACGATCGCGTCGTGCAGCTCGATGGTGCCGTGGCCCTGATGGCGCCAGCAGTGATACTCGCGTCCACCGAACCACATCCCGCCGGGGCAGTTGTATTCGGTTTCAGGTTTCAGTGTGCCTTCCTGCAGCCCTGCGATCGAATCGACGATTTTGAAAGTCGAGCCGGGCGGATAAATTCCCTGGATGACGCGATTTTGCAGTGGATGGTTCGGGTCGGTCATCAGTTCCTTCCACGCCGACGCTTTCACGCCGCCGCCGAAGATGTCGGGGTCGAAGGCCGGATGCGAAACCATCGCGAGCACATCGCCATTGCGCGGATCGATTGCGATGAAAGCGCCATTCTTCCCGGCCATCGCCTGCTCCGCCGCCTGTTGCAGATTCAGGTCGATGGTCATGACAAGGCTTTCGCCCGGAGTATCGGCGATTTCCTTGAGTACGCGGAGCCGCCGCCCGACCGCATCGACTTCGATCTCCTGTCCGCCCGCGTTGCCGCGCAGAAAATTCTCCCACACGCGCTCGAGGCCGAATTTTCCGATCTCGTCGCCCATGTGGTAGTCCGCATGCGATTTGAGATCGTTCACGGTCACCTCGCCGACGTAGCCGAGCAGATGCGCGGCGAGCTGGCCATAGAGGTAATGCCGCGCGGGCGTTATTTGCAGACTCACGCCGGGCAGGTCGAGCTGATGCGCCTCGAGCGCCACGACCTGCTGCCATCCGAGACGCTCGGCGACGGTGATTGGCTCGTAAGGCGGGCGTCCGGCTTCGTCGGCGTCGGAAATTTTGTCGGCGATTTGATCCGCGCCGGTGTAGCGCGCCAGCCGTTCGATCGTCAGCGAAAGATTGTCGGAATCCTCGGGCACGATTTGCGCGTCGAACGAAGGACGCGTATCAACCAGCGGACGGTGGTTGCGATCGAAAACCAGTCCGCGCGGGGCCGGCACGCGCTGGAGCCGAATCCGGTTGCGATCGGCCGACTCGACATTGTCCTTATGATGCAGAACCTGCAGGTAGTAAAGGCGCACCGAGAGGACTGCCAAAACCGCGAACATCATGACGGTCAACGACACGATGCGCGGTTCCAGCAGCGGCACCGGCCGATTACTGCTCCTGGAGATGTGGAACTTCGCCACTTATGGTTCCCAACTAATCCTACAATCTATTCACGCGCCGCTCCCGCAGGCAATCCTCTGTCCCATTTCTCGCCACGCGTTACTGTTCACCGCGATCACCGCTCGCGAACGTGTCCGTCGCGAGTCGCTCCCGCCGACAATCCAGTCAGCCGTTTGCTGGCGGCCAGCACAAAAAAAACGAAGGGCGCGATTATCGCCGTGATGAATGCCTGGAGTGCCAATCCTGGGAGCATCGGGCCCGTGCTGGAGAGTGCGCCGAAGCCGTTGGCGATAGCGACGGTGCCGAGCGCGGTCGCGATCACGCCGAAGAATACCACCGTCGCGCCGACGCCGGCGTTCGCCACCATCAGCCGCGTCGAAATCTCGTAACTCACCAGGAAGACCATCGTCGTCATGAAGGCGTTGAGGCCCGGATGCGAGCCGGCGAGCGCGTCGGTCGCGTAGCCCATCGTGAACGCCAGTATCGCGGGCACGACACCATGATGGCGCAGGCCGAGGTCGACGGCGAGTATGATGATCAGGTTTGGAATCAGCGACCGAAACGAGAAGATGCGCGCGCCCGCCGATTCAAACGCCAATCCCAACACCACAAAAACCGCGAACAACAGGAAGAGGCGCAACCGCGTCAGTCCTTGGCCTGATCTTCGAGATGCGGCGGCGGCTGGGTCAGAATCAGCACCTGCTCGAGTTCGCGAAAATCGACCGCCGGCGTGATCTTCACGCCAAGGAAAAGTCCCGGCCCTTCGCGCTGCACACTCAGGATCGATCCGACCAGCAGGCCGCGCGGGAAAGTTCCGTCGAGGCCCGAGGTCACGATCGTGTCGCCGACGCGCAGGTCCTGCGAACGATCGGCGTACTTCAGCATCACGCCGTCGTCCACCTGCCCGGCGACGATCCCGCGCGCCCGTGAGCGTTGATCGAAACCGTCGAGCGCGGAGTTGTGATCGTTGACCAACAGTACGCGCGACGCGTTCGGGCTGACGGCGATGATCTTGCCGACCACGCCCTGGTTGGCCAGCACCGCCATGCCGGGACGAAGTCCGTTGTCCGTCCCCGAGGCAAGAACCAGCGTGCGCGAGATGCCGTTGGCGTCGCTGCCGATCACGTTGGCGGCGACCGCGTTGCTGCCGAGCGCGTTCTTGAGCTCGAGCAGCTCGCCGAGGTGCTGATTTTCGACCTCGAGCTCGGCCAGCCGAGCCTGATCGCTCTTGACCCGCGCGAGCTCGGTGCGCAGATGCGCGTTTTCGTCGCGCACGTGGACCAGCTCGAGGTAATCGCGCGTGATCGACGAAGCGCCGTCACTGAGATGCGTGAAGGCGCCGGTAACGGGGCTGATGACTTCGAGAAATGCGGACTGCGGACGCGCGGCGAGATCGCCGGGATGCACGCCTGTCGAGATCAGATGAAGCGACAGAATCAGCAGCGCGCTGCTGGCGAGCAGCACGCGGTTGCGCCAGAGGAAGCTGCCTCTCACGTCAATTTAGCCCGACGCGCCGGCTCAAGTTTCAGAAAATATGCCCCGAGTCGATCACTCAACGGTCACGTCGCGCAGCAGCGACAGTTCGTCCAACACCTTGCCCGCACCCATCACGACCGCGGTCAGCGGATCGTCGGCGAGCGTGACCGGCAGCCCGGTCTCCTCGCGTAGCAGCACGTCGAGGTTGCGCAGTAGCGCGCCTCCTCCCGCGAGCACGATTCCCTTGTCCACGATGTCCGACGCGAGTTCCGGCGGCGTGCGCTCGAGCGCGATTCGCACCGACTCCACTACCTGGCGCACCGGTTCCATCAGCGCCTCGCGAATCTCCTCGTCGGTGATTTCGATAATCTTGGGCACGCCTGCAACGAGGTCGCGGCCCTTGATCTCCATCGTCTGGATCTCGTTGCCGGGGTAGGCCGACCCGATGGTGATCTTGATCAGCTCGGCGGTGCGCTCGCCGATCAGCAAATTGTACTTGCGCTTGATGTGCTGGATGATCGCCTCGTCCATTTTGTCGCCCGCGACTCGAACCGAGCGCGAGAAGACCACTCCCGCCAGCGAAATGACGGCGACCTCGGTGGTGCCGCCGCCGATATCGACAATCATGTTGCCGGCCGGTTCGGTGATCGGAAGCCCGGCGCCAATCGCGGCCGCCATCGGCTCTTCGATCAGATAGACCTCGCGCGCGCCAGCCGACTCCGCTGATTCGCGCACCGCGCGTTTCTCGACGGCCGTGATTCCGAACGGCACGCAGATGACGATGCGCGGACGCGGACGCACGAGCGTCTTGCCCGAATGAATTTTCTGGATGAAGTAGCGCAGCATGTTCTCGGTGATCTCGAAGTCGGCGATGACGCCGTCCTTCAGAGGCCGAATCGCGACGATCGAGCCGGGCGTGCGTCCGAGCATTTTCTTTGCCTCGGAGCCAATCGCCAGCACGCGCCGCGAGCCGCGCGAGTCTTTTTGCACCGCGACGACCGACGGCTCATTGCACACGATGCCTTCGCCCTTCACATAGATGAGCGTGTTGGCGGTGCCGAGATCGATCGCCAGATCGTTGGAAAACCAACCGAAAATAGAATTAAGGACCACGAATTTCTCCCCTCGCCTGCCCGTTCAGAACTAATGCCGGTACCAAGCTCCGGCTCGACCACCACCAAAGACGCGGCCCAAATGTTGAAGAATTCTATGGCGGAGACGTTTGGGTCCGTCAAACCTAACCGCTGCCGACACGCTAACAAGGACTGGCAGGCCAAGCAAGCAACCAGGCGCAATTGCGAACATAAAAGGCACTAAAGTATGATGCGGATTCAATGTTGGAAGGAATTCGCCGTTATCAGTACTCCTGGCAAGTACAAGTACCGTTCGCCGTCCTCGCGATTATCATGGCTTTCTGGGGTTTCGGCGGCGGCGGGCTGTTCGGCAGCATCCATCCCATCGCGACCGTCAACGGCCAGAAGATACTTGGCGATCAGGTCGATCGCGAAGCCACCCAGCTGCGCGCCACCGTTCAACAGATGTACGGCGCCAACGCCCAGGCCGTGCTCAAGAACATCAATATTCGCCAGGAAGCCGTCGAGCGCCTGATCGAGGAACAACTGATCGGCGACGAGGCGCGCCATCTCGGTATCAGCATCAGCGACGTCGCGCTGCAGGATAAGATCGCCAAGGAAACCGCCTTTCAGCGCGACGGCCAGTTCGACTTCGACACTTACCAGGATGTGCTGCGCGCCAACAATCTGCTGCCGGCTGAGTTCGAAAACGAAGAGCGCGACCGCATGATTGCGGACACTCTGCGCAATATGATCGACACCGGCGTGCAAGTGAGCGACGACGAAGCGCGCCATGCCTACAATCTAGCCAACGAAAAGATCGGGCTGCGCTACGTCGAGTTCGCCTTCAGCGATTTCGCCGCAAAAGTTTCGCCGACCGAAGCTCAGATCGCCGACTACTACAAACAGAACGCGGAACAATTCCGGGAGCCCGAGCGCATCAAACTGTCCTACGTGCATTACGAGCCGCTGGTGCTCGCGGCGAAGTACACGCCGCCCGACAAGGAAGTCGAGGACTTCTACAAGCGCAACGCCAGCACGCGCTTCAAGCATGCCGACGAGGTTCACGCGCGGCACATCCTGATTGCGGTGCCCGCGGGCGCGTCCGATAAGGAGAAGGCCGCGGCGAAAGCTAAAGCACTCGACGTGCTCAAGCAGGCGCAATCAGGAGGCGACTTCGTAAAGCTGGCGGCGAAATATTCCGACGATCCGTCGAACAAGTTCCAGGGCGGCGACCTTGGGACGTTCGAGCGCGGCCAGATGGTCAAGCCGTTCGAGGACGCCGTGTTCGCAATGAAGTCCGGGCAGATCACGATGGTCGAGACGCACTTCGGCTTTCATGTCGTCAAGGTCGAGCAATCCACTCCGGCGCACACCGATACGCTGGCCGAGGCGAAGCCGAAAATAATCGAAGAGTTGCGCACGCAAGCCGGAGCGAAGCTCGGACGCGCGGCGGCGCAGGAGGATCTCGCGTCGGCGCTCGCGGGCGGCAAGCTCGAGGACCTGGCGAAGAAGCGCGATATCGACGCGGTCGAGACGCCGCTGTTCGCGCAGGGTGAACCTGCCGGCGGCCTCGAGGCGGACCGCGACCTGATACAGGCCGCTTTCAAGCTCGAGGTGGGGCAGGTGTCGCTCGTGCCGGAGAAGGGCGCGCCTTACGTGATCAAGCTGCTGGTGCGACAGCCGTCGCGAATTCCGCCGCTGAAGGAAATCGAAGCACAGGTGCGTGACGCGGTGATTCGCACGACCGCGCAGGCGCAAGCGAGCCAGCAGGCGCAGAAGATCCTCGCCACCATCAAGAGTCCGGCAGACTTTGATAAAGCGGCCGCGTCGAACAAGCTCGCGATTAAAAATGTCGATCCGTTCTTGCGCGCCGACCACAGAGTCGAGGGGATCGGCGAGTTTCCCGAGGTGACTGACGCGGCCGCGGCCGTGCCGGCGATTCCGGGAGTCATCGATCGCGTGATGGAGAATGGCGGCAACTCGTATCTGTTTGAAGTCACCTCGCG
>Ga0182024_10016773_pt1 | contig 13838 bp, 13 predicted proteins | sample P32metaG_FD_120480 | JGI IMG/M metagenome (GOLD analysis project Ga0182024, IMG submission 120480) | Permafrost microbial communities from Stordalen Mire, Sweden - P3-2 metaG (Illumina Assembly) | ecosystem: Environmental > Terrestrial > Soil > Wetlands > Permafrost | place: Sweden: Stordalen... | reverse complement strand
GGGAACGCCGCCAGCAGCGCGCTCGGTGCCGCCGGCGCGTGGGCGCGCGTGAGGTAGCTGGCGTCGAGCTCGGCGAGGCGGACGACGCCGAGCAGGCCCATCGCGACGACGATCTCCTCCTCGAGCAGCTCGAGCGTGCGCACGAGCGCGTCCTCGCCGCCGGCCGCGAGCGCGAGCGCCTGCAGGCGCCCGATGCCGACCGCCTGCGCGCCGAGCGCGATCGCCTTGAGCACGTCGGTGCCGCGCATGAAGCCACCGTCGACGACGATCGCGGCGCGGCCCGCTACGGCGTCGACGACCTCGCGCAGGACGTCGATCGAGGCCTCGCCGTGGTCGAGCTCGCGGCCGCCGTGGTTTGACACCCAGACGACCTCGAAGCCGCGCGCGACCGCGATCTCGGCGTCGGCCGCGGTCTGGATCCCCTTGATCACCATCGGCAGCCCGGAGTGCTCGTGCATCTGCTCGATCCAGTCCCAGCTCAGCCGCGACTGCCAGACGATCCCCGGCTCGGGCCCGGCTCGGTGCGTCGGCGGGCGCCAGCCGGTTCGCAGCTGGCGCTCGCGGCGGCCGTAATAGGCGGAGTCGACGGTCACGGCGGTGGCGATGAAGCCGGACTCGCGGACGCGGTCGATCAGGGCGTCGGCCCAGGCCGCGTCGCCGCGGATGTAGAGCTGGGTGATCTTCGGGCCCGCGCTGGCGGCGCCGACGGCCTCGAAGCTCGGCTCGGTCACCGAGCTGATCGTCGGCATGATCCCGAAGCGCTCGGCGGCGCGCGCCTGGGCGATGCCGCCGTTGATCGTGATCTCCTCGCAGGCTCCGATCGGCGCCAGCACGACCGGGATTCGCAGACGGTGTCCGAGCAGGCTGGTTGAGGGGTCGATGTTCTCGACGTCGCGGCCGACGCGCGGGCGCAGCGCCAGCGAGTCGATCGCGACGCGGTTTCGCCGCGCCGTCGTCTCGGTCTCGGCGGCGCCGACGATGTAGTCCCAGACGTCGGGCTCGAGCCTGGCGCGCGCGGCGTCGATGATCGCGTGGGTGGTCATCGCGGCCTGGAGTGAGTCGGACACGCGCCGATCGTAGCGGCGGCGGGGGCCGCGCCTCCCACGTTCGTCTCCCCGTGTAGGCGCCAGCGGGCGACGCGGGTAAGATCAGCCAGCCTGTTCACGAGCGAAAGGAAGCGCCAGCGTATGGCCAACCCGTCGAGCCACGAGACACTCGACTTCAGCATCGACGACCGTGTCGCGTATTCGACATTCGCTCGCCCCGAGGTCCGCAACAGCTTGTCGGAGCAGTCGCTCGACGACATCAACGACGTCGTCGCGCGCGTCCAGCAGGACCACCACCTGCGCGCGCTCGTCGTGCGCGGCCAGGGCGACGCCTTCTGCACCGGCCTCGAGCCGGAGCTGCTCGCCACCGCCTTCGCCGACATGGAGTACTACGAGAACGTGCTGACGCGGGTTGCCGCGACCTGCCTCTCGCTCGAGGCGCTCGAGGTGCCGGTGATCGCAGCCGTGAACGGGACCGCCAGCGAGGTCGGCTTCGAGCTGGCGCTCGCCTGCGACTTCATCGTGATCGCCGACGAGGCGGAGATCGGCGACGGCCGCGGCCAGGACGGGCGCGTGCCCGGCGGCGGCGCGACGGTGCGGCTGCCCCGCGCGGTGGGCGCCCAGCACGCCCGCGAGATCCTCTACTCCTCGCGCCTGGTGCCGGGCAAGGAGGCGGCGGCGATCGGGCTCGCGCTGCGCAGCGTGCCGGTGGCGCAGCTGGACGCGGAGGTCGCCGAGATCGCCGCCGGCTTCGCCAACAAGTCGCGGGCGGCGCTGGCGACGGTCAAGCGCCAGATCAACGGCGGCCTCGGGCTCGACACGCCCAGCGGCATGGAGCACGAGCGCAGCGAGTTCCTGCGATACCTGAGCGAGCCGGGCTCGGACGCGAGGGAGGGCTACCGCGCCTCGCAGGAGGACCGCCCGCCGAGCTGGGACTGAGGATGCCGCGCCGCCCGCACGGGCTCGCGCCGCTATCGTCGCCGCCATGAAGGTCACGATGCTGCTGGCCGACCACGCCCAGGCGGCCGAGGGCAAGCTCAACATCATCGGCGCCGGCTGGACCGTGGTCGGCCCGGCGCCCGCGCCGTTCGCGATCGCGATCCTCTTCGAGGTGCCGTGGGATCGCGCCAACGAGCCGCACGAGTTCAGGCTCGAGCTGGTCGACTCCGACGGCCAGCCGGTGCTCGCGGACACGACCGACGGCGAGCAGCCGCTGGTGATCGAGGGCCAGTTCGAGGTCGGGCGCCCGCCCGGCGTCAAGCGCGGCACGCCGCTGCCCTTCCCGCTGGCGATCAACATGGGGCCCCAGCCGATCCCGCCGGGCGGGCGCTACGAGTGGCGGCTGACGGTCGACGAGGAGAGCGACGAGGACTGGCGGCTGGTGTTCTCGACGCGCCCGGCGGAGGGCTGACGTTCCGAGCGCCCCCGCCAGCCTGCGGGTCGCGCTGACGCGCTCGGCCGAGGAGTTCTCAGCGCGCGCCGGCGCGCTGCTTGCGGCCGGCCCCGAGACCAACATCCACGCCACGATTCTCGGCGCGATCCGCGCCGATCCCGCCAGGGCGCGCGAGGCCCTGTTCGCCACCGTCGAGGTGGGCGGCGAGGTCATCGCGCTCGCCCTGCGCACGCCGCCGCGGCCGCTGCTGGCAAGCGCCATGGACGAGGCCGGCGCCGCCGCGCTGATCGAGGCGTGGCTGCCGCAGGACGAAGAGCTCGCGGGCGTCGTCGCTCCGCAGCCCACGGCCTCGCGTATCGCCGCCGCGTGGGAGCGCCAAAGCGGCGGCCGCGCGAGGGTCGCGATCGAGATGGGGGCGCATCGCCTGGAGCGCGTGCTCGCCCCGGCGCGCCCGGCGCCGGGCGGGCTGCGAGCCGGCGGCGAGGGCGACCGCCCGCTGCTCGTGCGCTGGTTCGCCGACTTCGCGCGGGAGGCGGATGTCGACGGCGGCGACGCCGAGCGGCAGGTCGACGGCGGCCTGGCCGCCGGAGAGCTTCACCTCTGGGAGGACGGCGAGGCGGTCTGCATGGTCCGCGTCCACGCCGAGGTCGCCGGCGTGGTGCGCCTGGGCCCGGTCTACACGCCGCCCTCAAGCCGCGGACACGGCTACGCGACGAGCGCCGTCGCGGCCGCCAGCGAGGCGGCGCTCGCGCGCGGGGCGCACGCCTGCATGCTGTTCACCGACCTCGCCAACCCGACCTCCAACGGGATCTACGCGACGGTCGGCTACGAGCGCTTCGCCGACTGGTGCGAGTACCGCTTCGCGGCGGCCTGAGCGGGCCGCGGGCGGCGCTCAGCCACCGGTGTCGATCACGACGCGGCCGGCGATGCGCCCCTCGAGCATCGCCGCGGCGAGCTCCGGCACGCGCGCGAGCGGCTCGTGCGTGGCGATCTGCTCGAGGCGGGCGGCCGGCAGGTCGCGCTCCAGGCGCCTCCACGCCGCCTCGCGGTCGGCGGCGGGGCACATCACCGAGTCGGTCCCGAGCAGGCTGACGCCTCGCAGGATGAACGGCAGCACGCTCGCGGGCAGATCGGCGCCGCCGGCGAGGCCGCAGGCGGCGACCGCGCCGCGGTAGGCGGTCTGGGAGAGCACGTTGGCGAGCGTCTGGCCGCCGACGCTGTCGACCGCTCCCGCCCAGCGCTCGCTGCCGAGCGCCCGCCCGGGCGCCGTCAGCTCGGCGCGGGAGACGATCTCGCCGGCCCCCAGCGTCTGCAGATGCGCGTGAAGGTGCTCGCGGCCGGTCGAGGCCGCGACCTTGAAGCCCAGGCCGGCGAGCAGCGAAATGGCGACCTGCCCCACGCCGCCGCCGGCGCCGGTCACCAGCACGGGCTTCTCGCCCGGCTCCACGCCGGCGCGCTCGAGCGCGAGCACGCACAGCATCGCCGTCAGCCCGGCCGTGCCGATCGCCATGCACTGCGCGAGCGTGAACGCCTGCGGTCTCGCGGTCAGCCACTGTGCGCTGACGCGCTGGAGCTGGGTGTAGCCGCCGGGATGTGACTCCGAGAGGCCCCAGCCGGTGGCGATCACCTGATCGCCCGGCTGCCAGGCCGGCGAGTCCGACGCCTCGACCGTGCCGGCGAGGTCGATCCCGCAGACCATCGGGAAGCTGCGCACGATCGGAGCGGCGGCGGTCACCGCGAGCGCGTCCTTGTAGTTGAGCGAGGAGTGCGAGACCGCGACCGTCACGTCGCCGGGCGGCAGCTGCGCGGCGGACAGCTCGGTGAGCTCGGCGGCCACGCCGGCCTCGCGCGCGACGATCCCCTGCAGCTTGCCCATGCGCTCATGACCCTACCCGAGCGCGCTCGCGGCGTCCGGCTCGAAAGCCCGCGGTCGGTAATCTGCGACGCGATGAAGACGAGCGACGGCGAGTCGGTCATCTACTCGGGCCATCCCTCCTGGAAGTCGATGCTCGACCTCCACATCACCGGCCTGGTGGCCGCGGCGGCCGCCGCGGCGATCGCGCGCCTGGCGACCTCCAACTGGGGCTACGCGATCGCCGCCTTCGCGGCGATCCTCGCGCTGACGCTGCTGGTCGGCTGGGTCCGCCGCGTCTCGACCCACTACGAGATCACCGACCGGCGCCTCTACATCAAGCGCGGGATCCTCTCGCGGATCCAGCAGCAGACGACGATCGACCGCGTCCAGAACGTCGAGACGCGCCAGTCGCTGTGGGAGCGCGTGCTGCGGATCGGCACCGTCGACTTCGACACCGCCGCGACCGACGAGTCGGAGTTCTCCTTCGCGGGCGTCGCCACGCCCAAGCACGTCGTCACCGCCGTCTACCGCGCGCAGCAGCTTGCCGGCGCCACCGGCGGGGGCGAGCCGGCCGCCTCCGTATGACGGCGATCGTCGCCGCCAGCGCGCTGACACGCCGCTACGGTGAGGGGGAGATCGCAGTCGATGCGCTCGCGGGCATCGACATCGAGTTCGAGGCCGGGCGCTTCGCCGCGATCATGGGGCCGTCAGGGTCGGGCAAGTCGACGCTCATGCACCTGCTCGCCGGGCTCGACCGCCCGACCAGCGGCACCGTCACGCTCGAGGGCGTCGACCTGGGCTCGCTCGATGACCGCGCGCTGACGCTGCTACGGCGCGAGAAGATCGGCTTCATCTTCCAGACCTTCAACCTGCTGCCGATCCTCGACGCGCGCGAGAACATCCTGCTGCCGCTCTCGATCGCGGGCGATGACGCCGACGGGGAGTGGTTCGACCGCCTGATCGACACCGTCGGCATCCGCGATCGCCTGCACCACCGCCCCGCCCAGCTCTCCGGCGGCCAGCAGCAGCGCGTGGCCGTCGCGCGCGCGCTCGTCTCCAAGCCCGCCGTCGTGTTCGCCGACGAGCCGACCGGCAACCTCGACTCCGTCGCCGGCGGCGAGGTGCTCGAGCTGCTGCGCCGCGCCGTCGACGACTTCGGCCAGACGGTCGTGATGGTCACCCACGACGCCTATGCCGCCTCGCACTCCGACCGCCTCGTCGTGCTCGCCGACGGGCGCATCGTGCACGACGGCGCGGCACCCGCGGCGGACGGCGTGCTCGACCTGATGAAGTCGCTGAGCTGATGGAGCGCGTCGTCGTGCGCGGCTTCTTCGCGCGCCGGCTGCGGGCGATCCTGACCGGCATCGCGATCGCGCTCGGGGTCGCGCTGATGTCGGGCACCTACATCCTCACCGACACGATCAACCACTCCTTCGCCGCGATCTTCACCGCCGGCGCGAGCGGGCGCTCGGTCGTCGTCGTCCCCCACCAGGGCCTCGGCGCCAACGCCGCAGTGCAGACCGCGCCGATCGACGCGGCGACGCTCGCGAAGGTGCGCGGCGTCCCGGGCGTCGCGCTCGCCGCCGGCGAGGTCTTCACGACGGCCTCGCTGTTCGCCGACGGCAAGCGCCTGAACAAGCGCGCGCCGAGCTTCGTCGGCTCGACGCTGCCGGCGCGCTTTGAGAACTTCTCGGCCGTCGAGGGCCGGCTGCCGTCCTCGCCGACCGAGGTCGCGATCGACCAGGCGACCGCGCAGCGCTACTCGCTGAAGGTCGGTCAGACGCTGCGCGTGGCGGGCGCGAGCAGCGCCCGCGACTACCGCATCGGCGGGATCGTCAAGTTCGCCGGGGCCGCGTCGTTCGGCGGCGCCGGCGTGGCCGTGCTGACGCTTGCGCAGGCCCAGCGCGTCGCCTCGGAGCCGGGCGCCTTCGATGAGCTGGTCGTCGCCGCCGCGCCGTCGGTCAGCGACAAGGAGTTGCGCGCGCGGATCCGCGCGGTGCTGCCGTCAACCCTCGACGTGCGCACCGGCCTGCAGGAGGCGGCGACGCAGACCTCCGACCTCGAGGACCAGCTCGGCTTCCTGCGCACGTTCCTTCTGATCTTCGCCTACGTCGCGCTGTTCGTCGGCGCGTTCATCATCTTCAACACCTTCTCGATCACGGTCGCGCAGCGCACGCGAGAGTTCGGGCTGCTGCGCATGCTCGGCGCGACGCGCGGCCAGATCGTGCGCTCGGTCGTCGCCGAGGGGGTGATGCTCGGGCTCGGCGGCGCGATCCTCGGCCTGTTGGGTGGCCTGGTGCTCGCGCCGGGGCTCGACCAGCTGTTCAAGGCGTTCGGCGCCGACCTCCCCGACAGCGGCACGGTGATCGAGTTCCGCACGGTCTGGGTGTCGCTGCTGGCGGGGACGGCCGTGACCGTGCTCGCGGGCCTGCTGCCGGCGCTGCGAGCCGCGCGCGTGACCCCGATCGCGGCGATGCGCGAGGGCGTGTCGCTGAGCGAGAAGGGTCCCCGCAGCCACCGCCGCCGGCGCATCGGGATCGTCGTCGTGCTGGCGCTGATCGTGCTCCGTGTCGTGGTTGAGGCCCGCGGCGGTGCGGGCATCACGACGATCATCGTGATCGTGGCGATCATCGCCGCGGTGCGGATCCCGGCGTCGCGCGCCCGCATCAAGGCGGCCTTCTCGGTCGTGATCGTGGCGCTGGCGCGGCTGCTCGCGCGCCCGCTCGCGCTGCGCGGGATCGTCGGGCAGCTCGCGCGCGACAACACGATCCGCCACCCGGGCCGCACCGCCGTGACCGCGATGGCGCTGATGATCGGGCTCGCGCTGGTGAGCCTGATCTCGGTGCTCGCGGCGGGCACGAAGGCCTCGATCAACCAGGCGATCGATGCCTCCTTCGCCGGCCAGCTGATCCTCTCCAACTCCTCGACCGCCGGCAACACAGGCATCCCGACCGAGATCCCGGCCGCGGTCCGCGCGATCCCCGGCGTGGCGTCGGTGACCGCGATCGCGTTCACCGAGGGGCGCATCAAGGGCATCAAGGGCACCGAGTCGATCACGGCGCTTGAGCCGTCGAGCTTCTCGCGCGTCTACAGGATCGACTGGGACAGGGGCTCGAACGCCTCGCTGCTCGGCCTCGGGACCACCGGCACCGTCCTGACCAAGACCTTCGCCAACGCGCACCACCTGCACGTCGGCGACAGGCTGTCGGTGCAGACGCCGTCGGGGCGGCGGGTCGCGCTTTCGGTGCGCGGGATCGCGACCGACAACGCCAAGCTGCTCGCGGACCTCACGATCACGCTCCCGCTCGCGCGCAGCGCCTTCTCCCAGCGCACCGACGCCGTCGACTTCGTCAGCTATGCGCCCGGCGCGAGCAACGCGGAGGTCCAGCCAAGGGTCGACCACGTGCTCGCCACGCGCTTCCCCCAGACCCAGTCGCAGACCGCGGCGCAGTTCAAGTCCTCGCTCGCCGGACAGGTCAACAGCCTGCTCGCGCTGATCTACGTGCTGCTCGCGCTGTCGGTGATCGTGTCGCTGTTCGGCATCGTCAACACGCTTGTGCTGTCGATCTTCGAGCGCACGCGCGAGCTCGGCATGCTGCGAGCGATCGGCACGACCAAGCGCCAGGTGCGCCAGATGATCCGCTACGAGTCGGTGATCACGGCGCTGGTCGGCGGTGTGATGGGGATCGTGCTGGGCATCGCGATCGCCGCGATCCTCGCCGCCACGGCGCTGTCGGGGTCGGGGTTCGTGTTCGTCGTGCCGCCGGTGACGATGATCGTGCTGTTCGTGCTCTCAGGCCTCGCCGGCCTGGTCGCGGCCGCGTGGCCGGCGCGGCGCGCGGCGAGCGTCGACATCCTGGCGGCGCTCGCAACGGAGTAAGAGGGGGTGCTCGGCTTTTCGCTTTGCGAAGAGCCTGCGCGCCGGCTGAGGGTGGGGGTGAGTTGCGCAACAGCTTGGCGCCGCGTGGCGGTTTGTCGGGGTGCCTAGCGGAGGGTTGCTAGCCGAGTTCGGAGGCGAGGCGTGCGTACACCGCGTCGATCTGGTCGGGCGCGAGCGCGGCGGGGTGCGCACGTCGTGTCAGCAGGCCCTTAAGCATCCTGGCGGGAAGCACGGTTACGCCGTCGCGGCTGTTGACCCCTCGGCCCTCGATGAATGCGTGCGTGAACACGAGCAGAGGCACGGCTCGGTACTCAGCGATGCGTTCTACCGCCCGCGCCTCGGCGTAGGCCTGTTTGAGTTCGCGCTGCTGGACGCGGCCGATGTGAAATCTGCCGCCGCGAAACTTCGTCTCGATCGTGAACAGGCCGCCCGGGCCGATCGCGATGTGATCGATGTCGCCGCGCTCGGTCAATCCTCCGTGAATCGTGCGCCAGCCCTCATCTGCCAGCGCGTCAAGGATTGCTCCGACCTGACGCTCACCCTTGGAGCCAATCAGGAGGTTGTCGATCGCGCTGCCACCGGCGCGTCCGATGCGCAGATAGGCGCCGATCGCGACGACCTCGATCACCGCCGTCAGCGGATTGTGAAACCCGAGCGCGAACCCGAGCGCCGTCGTGACGAGCAGCACCACCGCGAGCAGCCCAAGCATCGATTGGGTGCGGCTGAGCGCGCGCTTGCGGGGCCGTGCGCCCGCGCTGCGAGGCGTTGGTTCGTGCTTGACCACTCCCTGGCCATCGGCTCGGATGGGCGAGTTCTTGACACGCCGGCCGCCGCATGAATTCTTGCTTGGTGGGAGTCGGCGTGCAGTGGTTGGTGAATTGAGCCGACGGGTCTTGAATGGGGCGGATGGCAGCGATCGGCGCGCCGACTTGGCTTGATGGCTTTGGGGAATGGAGCTGGCCCGGGCTGAAGCCCGCGGTCGAGGTTTCACCGGCGGCGTGGGTGCCCGCGCTGCCGCGGATCGCGGTCGAGGCGCCCGCCGGCGCGGTCCGCGTCGTGGCGCCGCGCCGCAGCACGCTGCCGCGGCCGCTGCGTCTCGCGCGCCTGGTGCTGCTGATCGCGGTCGCCGCCGGCACCTTCGTGGTCAGCCGCACGGTGCTCGCGCGGCCGGCTGCGGGCCAGAGCGTCGCGCTCACGCCGCCGCGGTTCGCCGATGAGCTGGCGAACCCGTTCGCGCCGAGCCGTACCGACGTGGCCGGAGCGCCGGTGAAGGCCGCCGGAGCCTCGACGCTGACCGCGGCGCCGAGCGTCGCGCTACCGCCGCCGCCGCTGCCCGACCCGGTAGTGCTCAGCACCGACGCGGCGGGCAGCAAGGTCGCCTCGATCACCTTCTACTCGGTCGCGCTCGGGCGCGACGACACATACCTCGTCTACCTGCCGCCGCACTATCGCGCGGCAACCGCCCGCCGCTATCCGGTCCTCTATCTGCTCCACGGCGACCAGCAGCCGGCAGCCTCGTTCCTGCGGCTCGGGCTGCAGCCGGCGCTCGACCGCCTGATCGGCTCGCACGCGATCAGGCCGATGATCGCCGTCATGCTCCAGGGCGCCGGCGCGCCGGCCGACTGGCGCAACACCGCGAGCGCCGGCTACTACAACTACATCGTCGAGGCGCAGAGCCTGACCGACCGCGTCCTGGCGACGATCCCGTCGCGCTCGGCGCGCGCGATCGCGGGCTACTCGATGGGCGGCTTCGGCGCGATGAACGTGGCGCTGACGCAGCTGCGCCGCTACTCGGTTGTCGAGAGCTGGGAGGGCGACTTCGCGAATCTCGGGGGCGAGCTGAACGGCGACCGGCGCCTGCTCAAAGAGCTGCCGCTGCGCGCGTTCGTCTGGGGCGGGGCTCAGGACACCGTCGTCCCAAGCTCGGAGAACGCCCCCTGGGCGGCGGCGATGCGCGCAGCGGGCGCCGAGGCGCAGAGCGCCATCTATCCCGGCGCGCACGCGTTCGCGCCGATCGAGCGCCACCTGTCTGCGATGCTCAGCTTCGCCGGCCGAGCGCTGCGAAGCTGATCGCGTCCTCGATCACGACCGCGTGATCGAAGGCGAGATCGGGCAGCGCGCCCAGCTCGAACCAGCGTGCGTCGGCCGCGTCGTCGGCGCCGGTCGCGTCCAGCTCCTGCGCCGCGCGCATCAGGAACACGACCGACACCGTCGGCCCGCGCGGGTCGCGCCCCGGCGTGTCGTAGACACCGAGCAGCTGCAGTGAGCCGGCCTCGACCCCGGTCTCCTCGAGCAGCTCGCGCGCGGCAGCACTCGCCACGCGTTCACCGCCCTCGACGAAGCCGCCCGGCAGCGCCCACGCGCCCTTGAACGGATCGTTCCCGCGTTCGATCAGTAGGACGGTCGCCGGCGGGTCCTGCGCGAGCAGGACGACGTCAACCGTCAGCGCCGGGCCGCTCACGCGCGCCCGTACACCGGGATGTGGGCGCCGCTGATCGGCGCCGCGTCCTCGGAGCACAGAAAGCGGATCACCGCGGCGATCTGCTCCGGCGGGACCCAGCGCTCGAAGTCGGCATCGGGCTGGGAGGCTCGGTTGGCGGGCGTGTCGATCACGCTCGGCAGGATCGCGTTGGCGCGCACGCCGTCCTTGGTGTACTCGACCGCGAGCGCGTCGACGAAGGCGAGCACCGCCGCCTTCGAGGAGATGTAGCCGGCCGCGCCGGAAAACGGCCGCAGCGCGGCGCGCGTGGAGACGCACACGATCACGCCGCCGCCGGCGTCGATCAGCCGCGGCAGCGCCGCCTGGCAGAGCAGGTAGGTCGGGCGCAGGTTGAGCTGGAACTGGCGCTCGAAGTCCTCGATCGGCGTCTCGTGCACCTTTCCGCCGGCGGCGTACCCGCCGACCAGGTTGACGAGCGCGCGCAGCGGCGCCGGCGCCTGCGCCACCACGCCGGCGGCTGCCGCGGCGTCGAACAGGTCGGCCTTGATCAGCTCGAGCTGGGGATCTGGCTGCACACGCTCGAGCTCGCGCTCGTCGACGTAGGGGACGACGACGTGCCAGCCCGCCTCAAGCAGCACCCGCGTCACCGCCGATCCGAGCCCGCCGGTGCCGCCGCTCACGACCACGCTCGCGTCCATCGCGTCTAACGGTACCCGTCCGCAGGCCGGGCTACCTTCAACTCATGCTGATTCGCGACGCCGTTGACGGGACCGACCTCGACCAGGTGCTGGCGGTCCGCGAGGTCGAGCGCCGCTCGCGCCGCGACGGCGGCGAGTTCCTGCGCGTGACGCTCGGCGATCGCAGCGGCCAGGTCGTGGCGATGGTGTGGGACGACGTCGCCGAGGTCGCGGGGCTGCTCGTGGCCGGGCGACCCGTGCACGTCCTCGGCCGCTATGTCGTCCACCCCCGCTACGGCGCCCAGGTCAATCTGCGCGGTGTGCATGAGCCGGAGCCCGGCAGCTACGACGCCGCCGAGCTCTTCGACGGCCCCGTGCGCGCGCCCGAGCAGCTCGAAGCCGACCTGCGCGAGCTGATCGCGACGATCCAGCGGCCGCCGCTGCGAACGCTGCTCGAGCGCCTGATCGGGGTGCGCTCGGAGCGCTGGCCGGCGTATCGCGACGCCCCGGCGGCGAAGTTCTACCATCAGGCATACCGCCACGGGCTGCTCGAGCACTCGCTCACCGTCGGCCAGGCCGTCAGCGCGATCTCGGCCACGTTCCCCGGCATCGACCGCGACATCGCCGTGACCGGCGCGCTGCTGCACGACATCGGCAAGCTCGACGCCTACACCGACGACCCCGGCAACATCGACCTCACCGACGACGGCCGCCTGCAGGGCGAGATCGCGCTCGGCTACTACCGCGTGCGCCGCGAGATCGAGGAGATCGACGGCTTCGCGCCGGCCCTCGCCAAGGCGCTGCTGCACATCATCCTCTCCCACCACGGCAGCCACGAGCACGGCAGCCCGGTGCTCCCGGCGACGCGCGAGGCGACGCTCGTGCACATGGTCGACAACCTCGGCGGGCGCCTGGGCAGCTTCGACCGCCTCGAGAAGGAGCTGCGCGACGGCGAGCGCTGGTCAGGCTTCGATCGCGCGATCGGCGGCGGCGCCTACTTCGCCGCGCCGGAACTGGTCGAGGCAGCGCCCGAGCTCGACGTGGCGTAGCGGCGCGCTTCAGACGACGCGCGCGACGTCTGCGAACTCGAGCCGCCCCTGGCGCTCGGAGTGGCCCTCGTCCGCGGCCACGCCGACGTTGACGATCAGGATCGAGCGCCAGCGCCCGTCGGGGAAGAACTCGCCGTCGACGCCGGCGCGGTTGAAGCCGCCCATCGGGCCCGCGGCCAGCCCGGCCGCGCGGACGCCGATCAGGAAGTAGGCGGTCACGAGCGTCCCGCTCAGCATCGCCAGCCGCTCGCGGGCGTCGGAGTCGTCCTCGAGGCGCGCCGCGGCCTCGCTGCGCCCCGGCGAGATCTTCGGCCACAGCTCGTGATAGCGCGTGTCGGCGGCGAGCACCACGGTCAGCGGCGCCGCCAGCGTCTTGGGGCGGTTGCTCTCGCCCATGTGCGCGACGAGCCGCTCGCGGGCCTCCGCCGAGCGGACGATCAGCAGCCGACCCGGGCTCGCGTTGCCGCCCGTCGGCGCCCAGCGGATCAGGTCCCAGATCTCCTCGATCTGCTCGTCGCTGACCGGGTCGGAGGTGAAGCTGGCCGTCGTGTGGGCCTCGCGGAACAGCAGGTCCTGAGCCTTGTCGTCGAGCGCGAGCATCGATGCGGTACCTCGTCAGTCGATAGATGGTTGCGCCCGCAAGTATACGGCGGGCCAAAAGCGCGCAAACACCGAGTCGCTCACGCAGGCGCAACGCAGCCGCGCTCTATGGTTCAAGGCCGATGGCGAAGGACACAGAGAAGCTGATCCGCCAGCTCTCCCTCATCTCATACCTGATGGCCGAGCGTCGCCCAGTGACCGCGCTCGACATCAAGCGGGACGTCGAGGGCTACAGCGGCATGAACGAGGACGCCTTCGCGCGGCGCTTCTACGCGGACCGGGCCGAGCTCGAGTCGCTGCGCATCCCGCTGACCGTCGAGAAGCCGCTCGACGGCGTCGCCGAGCAGGAGAACTACTCGCTGCGCCCGGAGAACTTCCATCTGCCCGCGATCGAGTTCTCCGACTCGGAGCTGGCCGCGCTCGCGACGGCGCTGTCGCTGCTCGACGGCGAGTTCGCCTACGCCGAGCCGCTGCGCCTCGCGCTCCAGCAGATCACCTGGGGGCGGCCGAGCCCGCTGGCGGCGCCCGACCAGAGCGGCGTCGCGCTCGGGATCACCGCATCGGCCGGCGGCCACGAGCTCTCGCAGTCGCTCGCGAAGATCGAGACGGCGATCTTCCGCCACAAGACGATCACCTTCGACTACTACACGATGGAGCGCGACGAAACCGGCTCGCGCACCGTCGACCCCTACCACCTGCTCTTCCGCGGCGGCCAGTTCTACCTGCTCGGCCACGCCCACGAGCGCGAGGCGCTGCGCGTCTTCCGCCTCTCGCGGATCCGCGGCAAGGTCGCCTACGCGACCAAGGCCGAGCACGACTTCCGCCGCCCGGCCGACTTCGACCCGCGCGCGTTCGCCAACCTCGCCCCGTGGCAGTTCGGCGAGATCGTGGGCTCGGC